>Ga0209780_1000394_pt1 | contig 22706 bp, 9 predicted proteins | sample WorMetexBAHAMAS2_FD_187384 | JGI IMG/M metagenome (GOLD analysis project Ga0209780, IMG submission 187384) | Marine gutless worms symbiont microbial communities from Max Planck institute for Marine Microbiology, Germany - Inanidrilus exumae... | ecosystem: Host-associated > Annelida > Digestive...
GTCGTAATAGTAAAGACGCGTTAGTGTCGTCGGCGATTAAATGGCCGACGTCACTGGCGAGTGTCAAGCCGGCTCGCTCGCTGTTTACGCGCCGCTGCAGCTGTGAGCTTCGCACCGCCAAACATTCATATTATCCGACTGTCGGCAGCGTCTCGCGCACCGTTGTTGTTTCATTATGGTACACCAGACGACAGCACAGGTTCAAAACATGCATACAATCGCAGCAGAATACAAGCAAACACAGGAATACTAAAACACCAAGAAACTTATCAAAAACTAGAAGATAGACTTCAACGCCCCAGCGTCGACGTGGTTGCCCATCTCCACCTTGACAGCATGCTGTGACCTTGACCTTTGACCTTTGACTACCAGAATGTAATCAAGTCATCAGTAGGGGCTATTGAATATTCCATATAAGTTTCATCGAGATTGCTCAAACCATTCGTGATATATCGTGGTAACAAGATCAGTCCGGACGAAATGAACGAACGAACGAACGCCTCGGATGGACAGCCCGAAAACAATAAAACACAATGCCTTCGCCGACACTGTCAGGTGACAAAGGCATAAGCGTAATTTTAGGGGGACGGAGTCTGGACCCTCCACTTTTTGGAGTGGTAGGACGTACCCCCCAATTTATAAGTACACCAAGTCAGAAATTTTGCTTGGCCCCCTCACTTTTCAGACCCAAAGTTACGCCACTGGACAAAGGCATAACAATCGAAACAGCAGACTTGATGTAATTGTTGCGTATGCATGTACTAGTTTGTTGTAATTACTGTAAGTGATCTAATATCGTAATCACAATCTGCCCAGAGTTAAGTATCTAACCGAATCAGGTAGGTTACCATACATGGCGTTTTGGTCCGGGCGGGACAGTTCTGCTTTACAGCCCTTTGTTCTGCTGTCCCCACGAATGCCCTGGGGTCTGGGGAACAATAGAGTGGCCCGCTTTAGAGCAACGTTCTAATCTAAATGGTCTGCACTGCACTGGACTTAGCCACGTTGTGTAATTACGTTTGTGTGGTAGAAATTGTCAGCTCGTTGCTGGTTGATTATTTGCCGATCGATCTTTACTGACGTTGATCCTTCCTTGCACCCGAGTTAACCCAAGTCCCAAATAAAGCATTTTTTGCATTTTGCGCTGTCACCTCATGGAACAAGTATGCCAGTTGAACTAGTGTTCATTCACTGATGAACGTCGTTAGGGTTGACAACAGATCTCAATTTAAGTCAAGAAACTGTGAAGCAGATGCTGCAGTGTAGCCAAAGTGAGTCTAACACGGCTTGCTCATAGTTTTATGAACTAATCAGAAGCAAAAATTCTTTTCTCAAAAGCGTCCATTTGGATGAAAAATGCAAATGGTTTTTCTTCTGTAAAGTGAATAAATGAAGTTATAAATTAATTTGTGTAGAATGTTGAGAATGTGTTTTGCAGCTAATTGTCAGTTGTATTAATTAAAGTACTACTTCTGGTTAACTCTTGTCTAATTTTCTGTCATAATGGTGGCACTTGTTACACTTTGTTGGCTTAATTAATAATTAATTAATTAAAACTACACAACTTACATGTGAATTGAGTTTGGACATGTAGTGTACTTTTCGCGACAATGTTGGAGGCACATATCGTGTGCCCAACACATTTGTTCTCTGTCATGTGGCCTCCATAGTGTCCCGCTTTATCTTGAAAATATGGTCACCTTAATCAGAGGCTCGTGCACGACATTGTAACGTAACAGATACGGACTTAGTATCATTTTTCGGCGTTGTTGGCCATTCAGCGGCTCAGCGCATCGTGCAGATGCAGTCTTACCTATGGTGTGTGGTCAGTACATTTTTCAGCGTCGTTTTTCGGCTGCTAGTGCTAGTACTGGCGCTAGTTTTTTTCGTAGTCCATCTTGTCGTATTTTTACACCCGGTGTCCCGGTGTTGTTGACCTAACGCATTCGACTCGGTGCGTGTACATTCTTCAGTTGTCTCATTGTTGCGTGCGGATGGACGTAAACGCGCGTTTGAAAATTACGCAAGTTCTTTCGGCGTGGACGGGTCTGTGAATCACCGCTCACCCGCCGCACTCACGCCGATTTGTGATTGCGCGAAATGCACTGGTGTGTGTTGATATTCGCCGATGTCTTGTCAGAGGGACCGCGCGACCCTCTGTCGAAATCTTGTTAAGTTAACGTGAGCTATAAAACGCTAAAAACGTGTGCAACGGTGCCGGTGGTCGTTTGCTGCACAGCTGTACGAGAAATAACATTTTAAAAGTCTCGCAATAGGCGAACGGCTTTGAAACTCATTCAGTTCATCATGCCACTATTCGATGTGTTATATATTACTTCCTATTAGTGGTCTGTACTGTAATAACATCATCTTGCGCCGTTTCGTGATATTGCCAGTTTAACAGTGTACGTGACTGACCTTGGAAGTTTTTCAGCTTGGTTGACAGTAGGTGAAATTAAATCCTTTACATGATTTCTTATTCGTCTATAAACAAGTCCTCGCTAGTGTGTGCTGTATTTTCCGAGACGTGAGAATAAGAAAGATTTTAAATAGCAGAAATGACCTTGAGGGCGATGCAAGGTCATTCATAGTGGCGCATTTCGATAGGCCACATATGATTACTTTCTGCAGTACTACGTTTCTGCCATGTATAGGGATCTAAATATTTACCAAATTTGACGCCACAAATTTCACGCATTCCAAGGGTAATAAGTACGACCCGGAATTATTTATAGAATGGTTTGTTATGGGTCATTCAGGGTCATCTGCTATGTCACCTTTCGACATACGACTTTATATTCTTGTATACTTTATAGTAACTGTGTCCCTGTTTTGTACCATTTTCGAGATGCAGCGTGATTTTGGTCGGAAATCCTAACTCTTACTATCCTACGTATATTTGTCGTCCTGATTAAGGTTACCGTCACTGCAATTTCACCCAGATCTTTGGCGTCATGAAACTATAGAGTTTACTTCCTAAGCTGCCGTGCGGTATACCTGTGGAGTGCTGGTAGTTTCAGCAGGTTAGAACACCGGCTTGTGATGGACGGATAGACGGACACAGATGTCTGACACAGCATGCGGCGATTTGCATATTCGTAGCATGCGTGTCGCGCGGTAAAAATTGACTGTATTCGTCGACGGCATGTTGCTAACTGGCTGACAAGGTGTGTGTGGTGTGTTGGTTGGTTTTAGGCGGTGAACTCAATGATCGCTCGGTTATAGAAGACTAGCTGCCGCTTTCATCTGTTGGCGTCGACTGTTGAGCGCATCATGGCCAACATCCAGGGGCAGATACAGGTCGGCGCCAGTCACCAGGTGAGGTCGCAGTTCATCGTCTGCGTCACTGCGCGCGTATCTGCTCAACTAGTCGGTGTCTTGGTTGCATGCCAACCTGTTGTGGTCCCGTCTGCGACTGCATCTTAATCTGTTTCATATGGTCTTTCGCCACGCCTTAATTGTGTTGTTGATAGGTGAGTGAGTGAGTCAATACCTGTAGTTTCTTGACTGCCTGTCAGCACATAACATGGCCATTCGGTGCAATGAAAAGCAGGTTGAGAATAAAATTAGGTAATGTTTAACAAACGGTGAAAAGAAACGTATTCCGCTATTCATTGTTCTCTGTGTTGACCTATATAGTTCACTGCTCGTTCCTTGCTGCTTTGCTTGTAATTATGCATTTATGTTTTGCAAGTTATTATGTTATTCTTTTTGTTTGATTCTACCTTTTGTTGGTGAATAAAGACTTATAAAATGTAGAACAAAGGTGAAATTTCATAAAATTGAAATAACAAACATTACAGTTGGCTATAAAATGGGCTCCTTTGATGAAATCGATAATACTATTGTTGTCACGCTTTCCAACAACTCTTAAAGATAATAGACCGTACGTAGACTAAGCTGTCCATATCGTCAGCTTTTGAGCGCACGTAAATATATCGCACCGTATCGTATCGTTCGTTAGTGTTTTTCACGGTTATTTGGTTATTTCGGTAGGTTGGTGCATTCCACTAGAACGTGCTGCACTGTTAGTGGAAGTCCGCAAGACTGGCACGTTGAGAGGTCATCGTCAGACACTCAAAGACTAGACAGTATAAGTACAAGTGTGCGTTGTATGCCCTTCGCGCGGTGTGTAATATATCCTTCAGTGGTGCTTCCATGGTCATCGCACAAACGCTTATTGGGAATGATTGGAGCCGTGGTATGTCTCCAGCCGCACCGCGGATCAGTTGTCCGTTAACGCTTTGTTACCGTCCATTTTAGTGGTCCAGGTAGATCAACCGATCTGGTGTGTGTCTGCCAGACTGCCAGGACGATAACCTATGAAGGAAATGACATATGACGTAGATAGTTGCAGAGATGTTAAAGTCTCGACATTGGATTGATCTCGAGACAGAAATTTTGGTCTCGGCCTCCATCTTACACGGTCACGTTTAACGTCTTGTACACTACTACCGTTACTTACTTATTTATTAGTATACGTGCTGAATGTTTGCCACAGGCTGTATATAACATAGAGGCAACCGGTGCGGGCATATCAACAATAGCCCGAACTGTAAAAAAACTCGAAATGACAAAAACTCATCATCTCTGTTTGACGAATCGCACAACTCGTTGACAACACGCTTTATTCGACTACACTGCGCGGTGTTGTTTTCTCAGCGCGCCGTTATGTTAACGCGGTATGCTATACATGCTGTCTCTTGTGTCAGTCCGTCTGTCCGTCACAAGCCAGCACTGTTCCAAAACGGCACCCCAGGTTAAGAACCATTGCAGTAACGCAACGAGCGTGTTTGGTAATGGAGGTTGATGACTGGAGCGTGGCTGGTGTGCGGTGTGTACAGGCGCGGCTGCCGGCGATGCAACAGGACGTGCCGGTGGCGCTGTGCGAGTCGCGTGAAGAACTCGTCTGGAGACCGAACGCCATCGCAGACGTCGACCTGCTGATGTACCTCCGAGCAGCCAGGTATTACCATCTCTCCATCTTTGCATGCAACCAGGAATGCGTTCACGGCGGGGGGAGCAGCGGCTGCTGGAGTAAGTCAAAGCTGCCGCTGGGGCGTCGCCAGTTCTTACAACTGGTCAAAGAAGTGGTCAAAGAATTTTTTTCGAAAGTCCTCATCGCCATCTTGTCACCCCTCGCGGCGAGGATTGGATTCGTCCGACCTTGACTCCCATCAGATATATGGTTCTTTGGGCCCACCCAAGTCAGCCTCCCAAACGGCATCTCGATCTGTTCAGCCGTTTCTGCATGGCTCAAGAACGTGACAACAGACACACAGACAGATCACGCTACTCCGTGTGTAGCAGTGGGCCGCATCTAGCTATTGCTGCGACATGGCCTAAAAAGTGGGGTGAACAATACGCGGAGTCAAGTGGCCACGAGGGGGCGGCTGTGGGTGTCTTCTCCCCAGGAAGACTGGGGAAAGGATTGTGCCCCTCTCTAGAAAAAACAAGACGCAGTCGGCGACGGCAGACTCCGCTCCCGGTGCCGCCACCTAGCTAACTAGGCGAAACATCCGCGTCGTCTTTATTGGAGCCTATTGCCTCCACCATTATATGGAAACATGACGTCATCCATAAACCGGAAGTACTTAACATAGCGCATTGCCGTCCCAGAAGGACCGAGCCACGGTCTCATGTAACATGTACAGAAGAACATTGGTGAAATTTGGACGTGTGGTTTTTGAACTATGCGAGTGGACAGACAAACAAATAAATAGACAAACAGATTACCACCGTAAACTTACTGCATCAGTCTCTGGTAATAGTGGGGTCACGGGGTGGATTCACGACAGCCACCCCATAGTGCCGCTCCTGTTGAAAACGCGATTTTTGACCCCGTAGCAAGTAGGCAACTAAACGTCGACAACATGAGATCTGCAGACGTGGCATACCGCGATTCTGTTCTGTCGTTGTCTGACGGTTACTTTGGTACCACCCTGTACTAAATTTAACAGTCCATCCGTCAAGGTCCTATGTGCCATCTTGATGTCGGCCTCACGAAACATTGTCGTCGTCGGTTAGAAGGGTGTTAGTGATAAATGGCGATGGTGGGTGTGGACCGGCGGACGCACAGGCCAAGTCGGTTGGCTTGGTCTGGGGGTCGGCGGCCGCCCGTCGCTGAGTCTGCATTCATCGCGATCAGCTGAACCGGGTGAACGCCGACAGTGGCTGTGGTCATGACAATGGCAAATTCAGAGGATGGCAGACCGGGCAGCTGCGTTGCCCTTTGTCTGCCAACCTTGCGGCACATGATGCACGAAATCAAAAAAACGTGTGGAAAATTTGGAGTCAACGTGTTGTCTATCAGATGATCATGATCAGCTTGTGGAAGTAAGTATGTAAAGTAAACAGTAATCTATATAGCGCCTTATAATGAGTGCGATATACTCATGTCGTGAGTGCTCGGGCATGGCACGTGTTAACGACGGATCACTGCCACCCGCGCGTTTATCAGCGAATGGAATGAGCCATTCTGCCTTACTCCCCAGTCGCTGAGTACTTTGGTCGGTACTTATGCCCCGTCCTGCTGGGGGTAGTAGGCTGAGTTGGCCTGGGTGGCTGGTTATGTAACTGAGGTGGTATTCTCGCCCGAAGACGGTCACCCATCCCAATACTAACGGGCCTCAACGTAAGGCAACTTTGATGATTCGACCAACGCCGATTCATCTACGCTAAACCGCCCTAGCTCCCAAACTCACAGGGGTTGTTCCTGCCCCTAGACACCGCTGGCGTTTGATCTCAATGTCTGTTATCCGTCCACCCTTTGTGAGAATCATGGATCCGCTGCTTATCAGGATGACAGTACCTGCAGACATTGGTATTTTTCTTTTATTCATTCATAACTTTTATATCAGACAAGAAGATCCATATAACATAAAGTAAAATTTTAAAATAACAAGAAACTAATAAAATTACTACGAACTACTTTCAGTGTTTCTGAGAAAACTAGCAGTGGTAACCAACGCCTCGTTGAAGGCATTGTAATACCGGCAGGATTATTCTGTAGTGGCGCCACCTATTATTATTATTATTATTATTGTTGTTGTTGTTTATAATGCTTTTATAGTGCTCGCCAGTATTTACGGTTTGCGGTCACCTAATGTCTTAAATGGTGCAGTCAAGAGGTTTAGTATGGACTTTATTCGCAGCATCGGTTAAGCTGTGGTTCCCACATTACGCTTTAGTTCTGCTCTAATTTTAATTATAATTTGTGTAGGCATACTATGCATGTGTACTTTTGCGTTCGCCACCCGACATTGTCGGCGAAGGAATTATGTTTTCGGACTCTCCATCCGCCGCGTTCGTCCGTTCATCTGGGTCGATATTGTTGCCACGATATCTCATGAACGGCTTGAGCAGTCTGGACGAAACTGACAACGGATATTCACTTGCCTCTACTGATGACCTGAGTAGATTTTGGAGGTCAAAGGTCAAGGTAACAGTAGGCCGTCGAGGTGGTGAAGCCATCTACGTCGACGCTGGGGCGTCGTAGTCCAATCTTCTAGTTAATGACTGCGATTATGTGTATTTATACGCTGTGCTGCTGCCATACGATACGGTACGATACGATACTATAGGTATATTTACGTGCGCTCAAAAGCTGACGGGAGGGCCAGATTAATCTTGCGCACGGCACCACAAACGAAAAAATAAGGAAAAACTAAAAACGAAAACCGAGTAACTGAGAAGAAACGGTCCGGGTGATAGTCCGTGAAGGCAGTCCGGGGCTAGGGCGTAATGATAAATATTATTATTATTTTCACCATCGTCGTTATCATGCACTGCAATGAAAAGTGTTAGTTGGTGTTTAATCGCTGTGTGGTCATTGTCTGGGTAGGTACATGGGTGTGTGTTCGCGTATTATGCTAGGAGCATGGCGGCGTTCGTCGGCTGGTGTGACGGCGGCTCCACGGATGACGGCTGTGCCGCGGCGTCCATGGATGAAACGACCATTAACTCGCTGCAGCTGGTACTCCAACTGTTTACATCCGGCCTTGTCCGGTGCCGCCACCGTCGATTGCATTAACCTTTCATGCGACACGGCCGTCCCTTCCCGGCATTCCGTGCGCGCGCGCGAGGCCCCTCCCACGTTGTCGGCGCGCGCGGCGACCGGTAATTTAATGAGCGGCACGAAGACGTGGTAGCCGGCCGGCCGGCCGGCGGTTCAGTGACTCCAACGACTCGGCTTTGCTTACTTGGTAACAGAGCTGTCGTGTCGACGCCGGGCCGCGACCGTGTCGCCTGAGTGTGTCCGTGTTAGCTGCGTGCATCTGAAAACGCAGGACCGGTAATGCGGGAAGGAAATGGACGGATCGAATCGAATGAGTAGATTTCTGAGGACATTTGCTGCATCCAAGTTGACCGCCGTCGAGTCGGGTTTAACTTTAAAATGGGGTGGGGTATCAAGGCCGTGCCTTGAGTGGGCGAACTGTGGAGAGAATATGTGATACGTTAAGTGAATGAGGTGCGCTGTAATTTGCAACAGTGCGTGATATATGACGTTATTTAAATAAAATTAAAAATTGAATCAGTGGGTTTAAGAAAACTTAGCGCTATCACCAGATCGGCAATCTGACTAAGTGCTTCAAATCACTGTTCACAAATTTACTTGCCGTTCATAATGGCGGCCAGAACAGCTGGCATAGACAGGAATGAAGAAATTGCGTCACTGTCACCCTGTGTATATGCTGTGCATGGTCGTGTGTACATGGTCGTGTGTCGTGTGTATGTCCGTCTGTCTGACACAAGCCGGTATTGTACCGAAATGGGTAAACGTAGGATGATACAAATAATGCCCATGGACTCTAGTTTTCTGCCACCAAAGATAAGTAAGTAAGTAAGTTTATTATGAAATACACGTGACAAGTGCACATGTTTGCAACACGAATAGTAGGCATACAACATTGTGAATGAGAACTGAAGTCGTGTAATACATACGAATACACACAAAACAAACACACAAGTTTAAACATAATCAAAAAGTGAACAAGCAATAAAATGGCTTGTTACATTCATATTTGATGTTTGAGAGAACAAAATCGTGCCCGCCCACGTTGTCTAAGGTGCATGGCACCTGATGGCCTGGATTTGACTGGTAAATAGATGGTAAAGACAATGTCGTTGCCTGTTGCGACGTGTATCCGACTATAGCTGTTGGTGTTGTGCCGTGTACCAGCTGCATGAGAACGCGTACGACGTCGGGCGTGCACTGCAGGCGCTCGTGAAGGTGATCAACCCAAAGAGCGCCGACCGTCGCTGGTCTGACGATGATGCGGTAAGTTACGTGACGTTGTTCCGTCGGCTTACTCCCTGACTGTTCATCGTCATCGTGGCGAGCTCCGCAGTGGAGCATTGCCGTTCTGACAACAAGAAGAAGCCAGCACTCATATGAGTGCAAATACCCACGCCGGCAATGTTTTTGTGATTCGTGACCTTGACTTTTGACCTTTTGATCCCGAAATAAGTGAGTCTTTAGGACTCGTCATGAAACATTTCTGTGTCAAGTTTGGGTGATCCTATCTGCGTCGATTTTTGAGATATCGTGTGGAAAAAAAGACAGACAAACATGGTTGTAAACCACTAAACCCCACCCCCGCGACTGTCGTCGGCATATGGGTATGGATTATATTGCCTGCTTGCCAGATCCCAGCTGTTTAACATTTTTAGGCCGACTCATCGACAGAGTCGACCTAATAAAGTCGGTCTCAAATGCCCGTCCGTCAGTACGTGCGTACGTAGGTACGTTCGTACACAGAAAGTTTATTTGATTTTAGTGAAATTTGGCATGTAGGTAGAGGTTGATGAGTGATGCACGACGCTATGCAGCATGACCCGATCCAAGGTCAATGTCACGAGCCATTGAAAGTTGAAAATCCTTCCATTTTCCAAAGTTATCTCCGCCATTTACAGTGGGATCTGGAGCTGACCACGGATTCTTGAACTAGGGTACAATATCTAAATTTTATCGGGCCGGATTTTTGATATTTGTCCTATTTTTTGTGTCACGTGACTGAACTTGGCAGAAACGTCAATTGCGAAGAGTTTACCGTCAGTCCCGCACCGGGCTAGTATTTTGATTACTGTTGTTGCCCCGGACGGAATCTGGGCTGTAATGCGCCCCGATTCATTTGTAGATTCCAACACTACATAAATTGTTTGTCTGCTTAGTAAGCTTTCTTCCTTACTTTCTTCCTTACTTATTTTCTCTGTTACTCGTTTACTTCCTGAATTATCTATATAATTCGTCCAGAATAGGCCCGTTCCGTTTTTATGCCATAAGTCGTAGGAGCCGACCAAACCTGGCTTTAGTTTTTTTGAGGGGGATTCATTTTATGTTGTGGTATATTTTGTTGTTTGCTTTTGTTGTGTTTGATTTAGTTTTTCAGTACTAAACCAGGAGATTTGATGGGAAGAACGTCTCCAAACTGACCTATTTTGTGTCGGGTGGGACGCAAAATCTTAACTCAGTTAATGATCACTGTTGTAGAAGCGGTTTGTCAAAGGCTTGAAGCAGCACGGAAAGAACTTCTTTAAGATCCGTCGAGACCTTCTTCCGGGCAAGAATACGGTCAGTACGAGTTCATTATACCAGCGTTTGCCGTGACTCTATGTATTCTGCATGCTGCGTTGTAATATGATAAATGTAAATTGTGAATTTGGACTGGCAAATTGGACTGGCACATATTGACACGGTGTATGAAATACGCAGCAGTGAGAGAGGTTTGTTCAGACAGTCAGCTGTGCCAAGTCCTTCTCGCCTGAGCCCACTCAATTACAGTTGCCAAAAAGCATATCTTTCAAATCTATACGCAAAGATTAGCAACATTTTATGCCGGTGCATAAGCTAGGCTATCTATTTCGAGTTAAACACAGGGTTCAGCAGCTTCAGCTAAATAGTGTTAACGACATAATTACGACTCTCTCGCTGGTAAACGGTGACTGGACTACAGTCCGCTTTTGGCATTCTGTAGACGCAGTCGGTTTTTCTGAATGGATAGGCGGCCAGACTTAGCGAATAAGCGTAACTTATTTATGACTGATGCACGCAGGGGTGATTTTGATGTGCGGTTAACGACACGTCGGCAATTAACATGTCAGTGTCCAACTTGATGGTCGCTCAATTGTGAGAAGTTTCGACCGTAACAGCTTCACTAACGAGGGTTAACATACCATGCACATATAGTTGTACCTTCACTTCTAGCGATGGCACTGGGCAACGGTTGTGCGCAATGCTGGGATTGGTGGAGTGGGATATTTTCTATGGATCATAAGGGTCGGATGTAGGCGTGATTTGACCGACGACCCTTGACCCATGTACATTGTGTATGTAGATTGTGTATACGAGTACGACTGAGTGACTGTTTTTCCCTTTGTTTTGCAAAAATTGTATTCTAGGTTTGATTTTTCAGTTATGACGAAGTGCGAAGAAGGATGGTGCTGTTTGTATGTTATAGTTATCGGGTAAATAGATGTATCACTGGTGGGTCACGGGACATTATTTGATTAGATCAGCGGGTCGTGGATCATAAATGGCCCCATTGCTCGCCCTGGTTTCTCGTATGCTGCGATTGGTCGTACTGAGGATAAAAACATGGTAGCTGGAGACGCCTACTTGACAGAGAAGTTGGCAAGCAGTCGTCGTGCGTATATACAGTGCTGCATTGCCACTAAAGCGGAAGTGACTCTGTCAGTTACTGTATCTAAACTAGTGCATGGATCTCTGTCATGTTTTTATCTTCACCGAATTTGGCGAAAATATAGAGGAATAACGACAGATTTTTACAATATAGTTTTAGATTTTCAGTAGTACTACGCATATTTGCATGCGTATGGTGAGGATACTTTAACTTTCGTGTCTGAGTACGAAAAATGGTGCTATTTTTTATTTTTCCCATCCTTTATTCTGATGACACTTTTTCAAGAAAATTGGCACAACAAAGCTTATGTTGCGGCTAAAGCTGCATCATGCGAAAATGTTTGGGCAATATTGGTTGTAAGACGTCACTCAGAGAGAGTTCTTTGAAAAAAATAAGCATTCGCAAAATATGATCTTTTTCTCCAGCTAGACCACAATGACGACAGCAATTACTGTTGTTATATCTGGCTAATTAATTTCGCCGGGAATATATCTTGTACGTTGTCACACTGTCACCGTTGGGTTATAAAAGTCGCATTACGGTGCTGTTGGCGATGCAGTACGGGTCGGTTCTCTAGGTGTCGCTGGTGGTTTAATGCTCCCGGGGGACGTAGGATCCAGCTGTGCGCAACACTGTTCCGTTCTCTGTCGCCGATTAGACAGTGCCCGGATGCATCGGCGCTGAATGGTCGGCATTGTGGCTCGTTGAGACGCCGGCCGCTGTCTTCTCTCTGACCGCGGGGCGCCGGCCGGCGGCGGTCGACCGACCAGGAGGCGGCGAGTCGCGCGGGTCGGAAGAGGTCGGACGATCAATCAGGCTGGCGCGGCCGACACTGCGTCCTTTGTGAAACACGACCAGTGTTGTGGTTAATTGCTTTGCCGTGTCGCTGGCTCCGCGTGCGCCTGATGGGATCGTTCCGTGCCCAGACGCCGCCGCGTTTTACGACCAGACCGGCCACCTGACCGACTGCTGGCGTTCGACGCCGGCTCATCATTGACCGCTGATTAGCAGAACATCGGGTTTATCGTGGCGATGTCGTCTGATGTTCGAGCCGGAAAATTAACAGCATAAAACAGTCGGGCTAACTGAGCAAATATTGATCTAATAAACTACGAGGGAGTAACCAGTGATATTTTAATGAACGGTTATATACGTAATAACAAGTAATTTATTTTCGTTAAAAGAATAAATGTAAGAATATATGTATTTTTTACACGACGAGAACAAGAGTAGAATTAGAAGAAGCGAGCACTCACACGAGTGCAAAGACCCACGCCGGCAATGTTGTTGTGACCTTTGCTTTTGAACTTTTGACCCAAAAATAAATGGGTTTTCACGACCCATCTTGGAACATTTCTGTGTCAAGTTTGGTGATCCCAGCTGCATTGGCTTTTGAGGCATTGTTCAGAGAAGCAGTCACACAGAGAAAAGGAGATAAAAACCATGCCACCGGGACTGCCGTTGACGTGGACAATGATGATAGGCCATTATATTTAGCGTATTTTTGGTTTTTTATTTCTTATTTATTCAGAGCACTTCCTCTGACGTCCGTCAACCGACGTTCTCAAACTCCACATAATTTGGCTTTGGGCCAAGAGAAACCGTGTCATACATACAGTGTCCTAAAATAAATGAGGACAAAAATTGAAAAAACGAAATAGTGCCGAGCCACAACACGTTAAGTGCCGTCATTCCACCAAGCGTATAATAGTTATACAAAATAGAAAACAATGTCGTTAGTCTTCACCTGGGCCGGATGTAGGAGTGCTCGTGGTGTTTTGCCAAACAGGGCCACTACCAAATTTGGGGGCCCCATATTCTGAAAAGCGATTTCTTTTTCCGGTAGAAGGACTCTGCTAAACAGCGGAAAATATAAGAGAGATGAAATAACTGGCAGGACCCAGGCTGCATCTGCATGCAGCATGGGTCCTGGCAGTTATACGGAACATAACTGCAGGGCGGCAGATTTGTAAAGCCGGCGCTGGTGTCCACGAAGCCTGTTAGTGACCACTGACCAGTGACCAGTGACGATACGTGGCTGTGACTGATGTGGCATTGTTTGCATGCAGTCGCAGCTGGTCGAGTACTACTACTTGTGGAAAAAGTCGGCGACGGCGTCGACCACGCGTCCACATAGGCAACACAGACGGCAGGCACTCCGGCGTCAGGCGCCGACACCAACGCCGCCGTCTAGCGAATCAGGTGTGTACTATGCGGTACTTGACAGCTTTCCACCTCGCCAGGTAGAAAACACTCTCGTAGAGTCTCGGATCGTGTATGGGTCGTTCACATTATTATACAGCGCCACCTGGTGAGTGGGCGGAAGTTACGGTGTGTAATTTTTTGGTTGCATCGCTAGCATAGCATTGATGCGACCTATTGCAACAGATGTCACACGTGTGTGCCTGTCTGTGTGTTGGGTACACGGGTGATCTGTACAAAAACGGCTGAACCGATCGAGATGTCGTTTGGGGGTTTGACTCATGTGGGTCCAAGGAATCATGTGTTAGATGTGGTCAAGATCAGACGAATCCATTCGCAGCCGTGAAGGGCGACAAATCGGCGATGCGGCCTTTTGCCAAATGACTTTTGACACTGGTTGTTACGTGAGGGTGTCGGATTTGTTGTCGTTCGATACAGGATAATAGTAAAGAATAGATAATTCAACAGTTTGCGCACGTGCTATAGGGAGTAGGCTGTAAACCTCTCATTTTAAAATGAAATTCTAAAACTACTTCTGTTAGTGTTTTGGTAACTGTCTTTAATGGAAAACTCCAGAAACTGTTCTTAGTATTTTAGTCTGTGACTAATCATTTGACGAATACTGTGATGCCAATGTAGTGGAAGAAGTAAACACTAAACGGTAGATACTGACTTAAAGAACGCCGCATTGACAAATGTGGGGGTCCCTATTTGATACAAATATGGAGCTGGGACACTCGTTCACTTTCCGTTGTTTAGTGATGCCATTTTGTGGGTGTCATGCGGGCAGAAGGGTCTGTAAGAACCAGAACCGATGTCTAAAGTAATTTGGCAAAAGGCAGCATCGCTGACTGGTCACCCCTCTCCGCTGCAGATGCATTCGTCCAGTCTTGACACCCATCTAATACATGGTTCCTTGGATCACATAAGTCAGCTCCCAAAACGGCATCTCGATCGGTTCAGCTGTTTTGCACAGCTCACCCTTGTGATCAACACACGGAGATACAGAAAGACAGACAGACAAACAGACCACGCTACGTGGACATCTGTAGCAGTAGGCCGCATCTATGCACTGCGTGCATGCGAAGCGGCCTAAAAATTGCTTTTCAGAATGTGGGGACCCTAAATTTGTGGGGGCCGTGTTTGGCCAGACAGTGTAAATCAAGGTTTTAATTCTTCTTTGTATTTCATTTTAATGTATATTTATTGCTGGCCCGCCTGCACATAGTGTTGGTGGGCCAGACTAGTAACTGTCGCTGGCGTCTGTCGTCGTCATCTGTCGTCTGTCGTCGTCTGTAACTCTCGCATATGCAACGTAATTCACCAGGGGGCAGCACGTGACGGCGTGTTACGTCCCGTTAGGGCGACACCTTGTTGTTAGTGAGCTGCTCAGCTGCTGCTGTCAGCTTTTATGTTAGAATTGATTGATTGGGTGGGTGCATTTGTTGACAGTGGAAGAGCCAAGCTCACCAAGTGATGGCTCAGACAACGAGATGGAATCCGATGAAGGTAGTGACCGACTGGCGACGTCTGCTGGCGACTACGTCTGCATGCACTGCAAGTCGACAAGTAAGCAAGCATCAACGTCACTTTAAAACGGTAGTCGTACGCAAACCAACTACCTCGTCGATCTGCAGTTATTGTGGTCTTTTTATTCATTTGTCACTCGACAGTGTCGGCGAAGGCATTATGTTTTTAAACTGTCCCGTTGTCCCGTTCGTTCGTCCGGTCAAAATGCAAATGCACACCGTCCAACGCTTAGACTCGACTTAACAGTAACCAGCGGTGTGACACGTGGCTGAATGGCACAGGGTTCACACAGTTTTTCCTGCCACCCACACGTTTATTCACGAATGGAATGAGCCATCCTGCATGCATTTCGAAAGCATTCACCAGATGGCGTCGCCCGAGCAAGGAGGCGCACATCTGTATCAGATATTGTTACCCAGATATCTCATGAACGGCTTGAACAGTTTTGATAAAACTGACAGGGTCTATTCACTAGCTTCTACTGATGACCTGATTATATTTTGGAGGTCAAAGGTCAAAGGTCATGGTCACACCTTCAAGTATGTGGTGGCGTTGCGAAGGCATCCACGTCGATGCTGGGACATCGAAGTCCCATTTTCTGGTTTATTTTCACGGCGTGTAGCTTATCTGTATATATGACACATTCACAAAATAGTGAATTTGTTTATCATCGTTATTGTTTTTACTGGCCCGCCTACACATAGTGTAGGGGGCCAGACTAGTAATGGTCGCTGGTGTCTGTCGTCGTCTGTCGTCTGTTGGAGTCTGTAACACTCCACGGCGGGCCTGCAGGCCTCTTCGATTTATGGCACGATGACAGAACGTCTGCAGTTGTACATTGAATCAGAGACTGATGAATATTTCAACACGGCGTGATGAGATGTATGCTATGCCAAATTCTATGAAGGACATTGTAACATTTCATCTCCGTAGAATTCTTATGTGGTTTAATACGCTGGCCGCGTTTAGTGGAAAGCATAATGTAACGGTTTGGCGTCCGTCCTTCCGACTGTCTGTCTGTCTGTCTGTCCCATCGGCATACTCTCCGTGACTCACTAGGGGGCAGCATGCGACGCGGCCAGCGTACATTTCGGCCCGACAGTAAGGAGGACCGACATAGTTGTTCATGGTTGACTGTGTAGAATCAGGTTCGTGGTTTGAGAGTGGTGGTAGCAAGAGCGACGGCGTGATCTGTGCCAACTGCAAGACCTTCCGATGCGCTTCCGGTGCAACCAACGGTGAACCTCCACCGTTTATGTTCCGACCCGTCAAAGAGGAAGACCAGGCTACTGTAAGTGTGACGACAGTGTTGCACTGCTCGAGTCCTACCACGAACTCCAGTCGGACTTGTGTCCATGTTTTTGGACTTGGACTCGGAATGAGTGGGTGGACTCGACTACGTCACTGATGATGATAAGCCAAGGATTTTTTAAATTTCCAGATTTAGACTAAAAGTAGGAGTATCCACTTGATTGCTTTGACACTGTCAACTATAAACATACTACATTTTAACACTGTCTGTTACACTATGTTACATGTATGTAATCTGATGATATGTATATGTAAATGCATGCTCATTTTATTAATATTTGTGTTGTGAACATTGATTTTGATCTGGACTCGGACTTCATATCTGTATAGTTGGACTTGGACTAGACAATGATGGACTCGATATTGTCACTATATATTATTGCAATTCAACAAAACTGGTTGTTTTGTGTGACAAATCTTGGTGATATAATTGGTTATGTAAAACGCCAGTTTGAATTTGAAAATAAAAATGGATGTTCGTATTCCGTTTTTTCGTTTTGAGTGAAAACAAAAATAGCGATAGATACACATATCCCATTTCAGTTCAAGGTTTCACCATAGACAGGGACGTACGTCTCTAGGAATTTTTGTCCACGTATTTTACCACAACTCGAGCACGAAACCACAGCAGTGCATGGAAGGCTGTACCCATTACCGCATAAATTTCTTGTGAGATTGTTGAAAATCTCACTTGGTAACTCTGGTCATGGCTGGCATACCCGGGGCGCGCCGTCTGCTCCGTTCTGCGAGCCGGGGTCTCCTAGACTCCCCTCGGTTCAACATGTCAAACTATGGCCGACGTGCGTTCTCGTTCGCCGGCCCTCGTGCTTGGAACTCGCTGCCGGAATACTTGCGCCAAGCTTCATCCCTTTCCGTGTTCAAACGCTCTCTGAAGACATACTTGTTCAAGTAGCAAAACGCATCTAGCGCATTAGAGACAATTTGTAATTGTATTATGGGCTATATAAGTGTACTTTTTACTTACTTACTTACTTACAGCTGTGTTTCAGGGTTGACATGTGTATGTAGGTTGGTCAGCATAGGTTGCAGTGCTTGTTAGAATGAAATATGTCGTTTTACTTGTACACTCACACAGCCTTATCTATGAACGAAATGTCCTCCTTGTGTGTTAAAAAAAGTGTCACTCTTATATTTGCTCTAGTTGTGTCAAGATTGGCTATTCATTGCAATGTTTGGTGTAATGAAAGAAGTAAGTAGCATAATAGAACTGGTTGTTGAATATGTGAATATCAGTGCTCTAGTTAATATGATACACGGAATTGATTCTTAGTTATATCAGAAAGCTTTTCATTGGGTATTGATTTGAATGAAAGACACGAAGAGGTGACCATTTTTCTCTTGCAGATGAATCTTAAACAGGTTTTCGAAATTACAGTTACTATTGCTCTATGCATAATAATAATTATTAGGTGGACTCCTCCGAGTCGACCTAATAAAGTGGGTCTCAAATGTCCGTCCGTATATCCGTCCGTCCGTCAACAAAAAGCTTCTTTGATTTCAATGAAATTTGGTACATTGGTAGAGGTCGATGAGTGATGCATGACGGTATGCAGTATGACCCGATCAAACGTCAAGGTCAAGGTCACGAGCCCTTGAAAGTAGGAAATTTAGGCATTTTCAAAGGCTGTCTCCTCCTCCATTTATAATGGTCGCTGGCAAGTGACCACGGATTTGTTAGGGGGCAATACCTAAAGCTTATCGGGGCTGGATTTTTGATTTTTGTCCCAGTTTTTGTATCACGTGACTTTGAAGTTGGCAGTAAGTTGGAGTCGACCGACAGTCCGGAACGGGGCTAATTTATTATTATTAGAAATGCCAAGTTTAGGATGCCGTTAACTTTAAAAAACTACAAAGACACGGTAGCAATTAGACTAAAAAACTAAAAATAACAGTCACGTTGAGTGGTAAAACAGTTAAACAAGTGAGCGCTCGCATAACTAGGCCTACACGGAAAGCTGACAGATAGGCGTCTTAACAGAAAATAAACAAAGAACTAAAAATTAAGTATTGATAAGGAGAAGAAATGTAGTGCATGTTTTAATGTACTGAAGGTCGCCGGAGTCGAAACATTGCAGTTCATGCAACAAGTGCATTGCGAACTTTGATCATCACTGCAAATGGCTCAACAACTGCGTCGGTTCACGCAACTACCGACTGTTCATAGCGACTCTGGTCACCGCCTGCACAGCTGGACTCTTTGCTGCTGCCTTCTGTTTTCTGGATTTCATAGCTTACTTCACAGACGCCGAATCTTGCGACATTCTTCTGTCGTACCAGGGTGAGTGTCGTCTAGATCTTTGCTGTCGGCCATACCGTGATTATATGTGTTATGTGATTTCTGCTGATGCAGTTGCATTGTTGTTATAACCTGCATCAGTTGATCTGTTAACTTAAGGTATGTATAAATCTGTCGATTGTCGTTAAAGGACTGGATTTCTGGTGACACACGTAACGAGTGTCACTGTAATCACAAAGAACGAACGAACGAACAGTTAAAGACTGTTGTTGATCAGCCAAGTTGATGTGCTGTATGCATGTTGTCATTTGCAATGAGCTCGTTTGTCATATTCAGAGTTTGGCTGTGATGACGGATCGACTGCTACCGTCCCAACGCTGGTAACAGTGATTGTGTTTTCCAACACATCAGCTTCTCTGCCTGATTCCTTGTCAGAGCCTGGTCAGTGTTATCTGTGTTTGCTTTTCTTTTGTCAACGAACAACAACTGTATGTTGCTATTGGCCATGCGTCATTGCAAAGAATTATAAGTTGACATTCAGACAGCACTTTTACATTCACAAACTTATTTTCTAACGATGACTTTGGCGTCATTAGGTCGACTTTTTGAGAGAGTTGACCTAACAAAGCCGGTCTCAAGTGTCCGTCCGTCCATCCGTCCACAACAAGTGTCTTTGATTTTAATGAAATTTGGTATGTAGGTACAGGTCGATGAGTGATGCACGATGGTATGCAGTATGACCAGATCCAAGGTCAAGTTTAAGGTCACGAGTCCTTCATAGTTGGAAATCAGGCCATTTTCAATTGCTATCTCCTCCGCCATTTACAATGGCAGCTGGCAAATGACCACAGACAATTCTTAAACTAGGGCACAATATATTAATTTGTTTGGGCCGGATTTTTTGATGTGTATCCTAGTTTTTGTGTCACATGACTTTGAACTTGGCAGAAACGTGAATTGTGAAGAGTCGACCGTTAGTCCCACTCGGGGCTAATATGTTATTTGTGTGACTGGCATTGTGTGTGCTTGACTGTGTATTGTTTGTGTGTAGCGTTCTACATGTTCTACTGCCGAGTGTCGTCAGTTGTGTGGCTAATTATGATGATGTTTACGGCTGTCCTAGCCTTACTTTCATGTGGCCTGCTTGGACATCTTCTCAGCTTTCACGTTTATCTGAGTAAGAAAAAATTAATAGACACTTATTTGAGAGTTGTCTGCAATGGTTAATGGTAGAAAGGTGTGAACTCCTGCACACAAGAGTGCAGGTAGGCAATAGTGTATAGCGTGAACGGTGTGCCGTAGTTTATTGACTGGCCTCCAAGTAGTCCGGGTCTAAATCTTGTGGATTGTTCGTTGTGGGGGCATTGCAATACGTGGTATATCGTCACATAATTTTAGACATTGATCAGCTGAAATACGTGCTAATCGATTTTTGGGCTCAGCTAAGCCAGAACACATTGAACCATGCGGTACCTCAGCTTCCAAAAAGACTAATGATCAAACCGATGGGTGCCCATGTTGAATTTTGTCTGGACTAACAGTGTGTGCTAATGATCGTTTTCATTACGTTCACTGTGTGTGTGAGTGAAAAACTAGGCAAAATCCGTGCATTGTTGTTAAATTCAGCATAATTTTAGGTGTAGTGAAGCAAATTTAGCAATGGATATTTATATTCTCCGACATGCGTGTTTACACTTTATTCTAGACAAAATTTGAAAACTTTTGACATATCACGCCTTTCTGCCATTGACCATCGCAAAGTTATCAACTCTCAAAATCAGGTTGTTCATCTTTTTTGGCCCACCTAAGTAACGATTAGGATAATAATGTCCTTATATGGTACTGGTGTCGGAGAGCCGGTATAAAGGGAGCCACACCCCTTGTGTCAGGAGTCTGGTGGTGAATGAAGAAATGATGAGGCCAGGCCACTGGTTAGGGTTAATGCTTTGTGTTGCATTCAGTGGTTTGAAACTGATGGTTGGTTAGCAGGAAGGACATCTGACCCATACAACCCACTAATCCTCAGAGGATTTCTTCCAAAACACGTGGAGGAGGAAGACCCGAAGAACTGGTTGACCCAGGTTTGCCTTGAAGTTTTTACCGTTAAACAGAAGTGATAGTAGTATTACTGTGTTTTTATTGAGTACCAGTTTTTGTTAGAGTATTGTTAGTGAGCTGACTCTGATGCTGAATTTTGGATGACTTGCAGTAAATTGATTGTTTTTGCATATAACTACAGTTATGAGCAACATGACGACGTATGAATACATCGTAAAAAAGCGTAATGAAGACGAGTGCAGGTCTCGCGAGGCAGATTTAAAACAGGAAATATCGCCATCAACTTCAAAGCCAGTCAAAGTATGATAATGTTCTCTGTTTGTATTTTTCTGATTTTTAGGAAACGGCCTGCAAACACATACATTGTAATCACAGTTCTTCAGTTTACTTGTATTAGCCAGTTGCTTATTTAAGGGTTTGTAGAGAATTTGTCACAGACAGGAATGTTTTTCCTGTCATCAAACCAATATTGTTAATAGAATGTGGCATTTTAGGACATGGTATGTTGCAGATCTCTTATCAGTTTTACTTATTGGTCATTATAGATACATGGACATAACTTTTTATTGTCCTCAGTATGTTGTTTCACACTGAACGTCCTCATTTGTCATTTAACTGGTTGTGTGTCTCCACTTCAACAAAGGGAGCAGCATCCCTTCCTTCAGGGAGGAATCATTTAGTGGTTGAGGCAAGATGAGGTCCTACAAGTAATTCCGATGGAATTAGTGGTTGAAGAAAGAATAAGGTCCTGTGAGTAATTTTTGTGGAATTAGTGACTGAAGAAAGAATGAGATCATAGGAGTAATTCCCGTGGCTGGACTCAACAATGGCATCCAGACATGCAAAAGTGTTGCACCATTTTCCTTTCAGGAGCAAAGAGCAACCAACTAACCCAGATTGTATATGTATGTGTGTGCATGCATGCTTGCTGCATGTGTCCTTTGTCTTAACCTCCCCATATGTGACATGTCCCTGTAATTATAAATTTTTCCATGTTTTGTTGTTGCCAGAGTTTGCATTATTTTACTTAGTATTTCTTCAAGTCGTGTTAATAAGAGGTCTCTATAAATTTTAGGGTTAATTACAGTGGCGGATTTAGGGACGGGCGCAACGGGCGCCCCCCCCCTACGGCAGAGTCATCCGTAAATTTTTAATGTTGATTATGCAGCGATTATGATGCAACTTCTTATATTCAGTCCCCAATTTTCAGTTCCAATGTGTCCGATTAATTAACTGTATATGCACACTTAGTGGGGCAAATAATTCAGAGCTTGTGAGAGTTGAGTTCATGTATTCATGTGATTTGCCGATTCTTGTGTATGCAACTGATAGCTTGTGGTCTCGTCACAGGTCTAGTGACCACTGACCAGCATCCTTAAGAATGTATAAACACAGCATTAATGGAAAGGGACGCTTAACCTTACCTTACCTGCATTAATGAAAATCTTTGGTGTCTCTTTAAGTAGCAACATGGATTTTATAGGCCTACGTTTGAGGACTGGTTAAAAGACATTCACACTATAATTGCTGAAAGACGTTATCACTTGTTGTCCAAACTGCAGGACTCTCATTCATCATTAGTAGGCTTTTAGTTTTATTCTATGATGTGTTAACCCAACTTGTGTTCTTCTGTACGCACCTGCAGTTTATTTGTGTCCTTTCTTTTTTCCGTTTCTGTGTTCTGCCTGACGTCTGTTGCTGCTTTA
>Ga0209780_1000395_pt1 | contig 22701 bp, 15 predicted proteins | sample WorMetexBAHAMAS2_FD_187384 | JGI IMG/M metagenome (GOLD analysis project Ga0209780, IMG submission 187384) | Marine gutless worms symbiont microbial communities from Max Planck institute for Marine Microbiology, Germany - Inanidrilus exumae... | ecosystem: Host-associated > Annelida > Digestive...
AAGGGGGCCGGTACAGGAGCATCCAGCGGTTTTGATGCGGACAGGCCAGTCATACAGATAAGTTATGAAGTTTTCTGGTTATTTGGCAACCATCTTGGATTTTTTCCATAAAAATGACAATCAAATACTAAATTAACGCTACAATCAAATTCCATGTCGTTAAAAACATAATAATCAAGACCAATAATGCTATTATACTGTACTTAGAACGAACGTTATGAAGAATCATAGATTCATATGTCCGAGGCGGCCATCTTGGATTTTGAAAAAGCCACGCGGGTGGCGAGCGGCCACCCGGGCTAATTTTCATTGAGACACTTAGATCTATTGAAAAAAAGCAAAGAAACGATTGTTAACGGACCAAACAAGGTTATTGGTCCTGCCACTGGACTAAAGTGCCTTATGATTTCGATCTGTTACTGTTCAACAGACGACTTTTCCGCGGTGTTCTTTTATAACCGATCGCTGCATTACTAAACCAATATCAATACAACTCCACTAACACTAAATCACCACATACGCTAGCTAACAGATACGCCGGCAAACGTCTTTCCGGGAAACATTTTTTGGGGAATCGTCTTATCGGGAAAGTGACTTTCCGGAAAACGACTGCTAAACCCAATAGAAGATGTAACAAATTTTGCTCGTTTTAAATATCTTCGTTATGAACAATTAAATTAAATCATTCCCTTCTCTCCTCCTCCATTTTAGCAGGTTTTCCAGGTGATTTTGGGCCCATTTGTCCCCATCAATTGTGTCAAAGCAACCGAAGAACGCAAACCCACTGTTTGATAATTATTACACTACAACAGCCGAAGAGACGTTTAGTGTTTTTGTAGCAAAGTCTGAGTCAAAGTACCCACTGATCCCACTACAAGTGAAGTAGTCTGCTACACAACTGTACACTCACAGGCCATCTTACTGTCACATAGTTAATGTTATCAATCTGCTGCTGTAACAAGTTTACTGCTGAAGTAGTGTTCATCTATTCACAAGATAGCAGCACTTGTCATTTTCACCGCGTCAGGAAAAAAGGTGCCACTATATTTTTGCCTCTAACTCGGCGATATACTGATCGATTTTCAACATTCTTTCACCGACAGACTTAGCAGTAAATTTGTAGTAAAACGATAATAAAATACCCCACCACCCCTCAAATGCGTCACTACACCATTTTGGCAAAGTTAGCGGCAAAAATATTGTGGCACTTTTTTCGGACACCGTGTAGTAGACAGCAGCACAAAACTAAACTGCATGCTGATCTAGCACAACCTGGATTAATTGACTGAGTTAAGGCTTTACGTCCCGCCCAACACAAAATAGGTCATTTCGCGTACGTTCTTCCCAGCCAATCTCTTGACTCAGCACTAAAAAACTGAAATAAACACGAGAAAAACATGCATCCATAACAAAATATACTACAACATAAAATGAACTAAGAAAACTAAAGCCAGTTCCGGTTGCCTCCTACGACCTCCGGGCTGGCAACGAAAGGGCCTATTCTGGAAGAAGTAGGTAAGTCAGGAAATAAACCAGTAAGGAAATAAATAAGTAAGAAGGAAAGCATAAGGAAAGAAGAAAGGAAGGAAGAAAGTAAGGAAGAAAGTTAAGCAAACACACAAGCAAACAATTTATCAGTGCCAAAATCAACACACGAATCACGGCACATTACCGCCCTGGAGCCTGTATTGGGCAGCACAAACTGGAAAACTCTGGAAAAGAAGACATGTTAAACACAAACTGAAATTAGCAGCGGTGGTGTTTGGGGTGGTGGCTACTACTTTGGCTTCTCTTCCGGTGTATTTCCAGGTCTGTGCCGGATTGCATGAAAGAAAGGTCAGATGACTGGATGAGGATTGTAAGGTGCTGTTGGTGGATCAACTGGTTAGGATTTCATGATGCTTTCAACACACTTCAGGTAATAATTTATCATGCAAATTCAATCTGTTGATGAAGTCAATAACATTTTTGCAAGGGTTGAGTATTTGAAGTTCATCAATGTTACTGTGAGAGTAGTATTCATGTGAAGAGTTGCACACACACTGTCAGTAACTTGTAACAATCGGTACATTCTGGAGTTTATTGATGATCAATGAGAGAAGAATGATGAATGCGTCCAATGAGCAATCAAATCTACTGTACATGAAGGCCAGGCACTATTCTCTGTCGCCAAAACCAAGAATATCAGAGCCACTTCAGAGATGATAAGAGACGGATGCCCGTCAGACATAGTAAATATATTATAGTCTAAACATGCTACCTGATACCATGCAAAAAAACATCCACAACCATCGAACAATTTTGAAAATGACCACACACACACAAGCAACAAAACACACAGAAACTCAATCTTACAAGGCTGTGCCACAGTCAAACGACAGACGACACTGATGCAGCATGCGCTAGGTGAACAAGAGAGGCACACGTTCAGTGCAGTCGGCTTCGTCCTGCCAATTATCAGATGCATCGTGCATCTTGCCAGTGCTATTAGAACCATGCAAACTATACTCCGCAGCATCGCCGACCTGAGCGCGAACTCGACCCTTCACATGCACAATGACTAGTTCAAATTACACAAGCAACGACGGATAAAAAAACGCCGACAGGACACTGGAAGCACATGCATACTATAAGTAAGTAGGCAAATTCACACTGAAGGCAGGAACTAAGAGAAGCAGATGTCGATGACTGACGTTTCAACAATGAAAAATCAAAACTGAAATTTCCACCCTTGGACATGATGTAAGAATGTTCAATGATTCGACTGATCTGATTTTGAGCAACACGACGGCTCATCCTGTGTATATTGCAATTTTTTGTATCTTACAAATTTATTAGATTAAAACAGGTTTCTGGCAAAAACTGTACTCTCAAAAACTCAAACTTTTCATAACCATTTGACGATTAATTAGAATCACTTTTGTACACAGCATTCATCAGCAAAGATGCAAATGGTGTGCGCCATAAAAACGATTTTGTGAAAGTAAAAATCACAGATTACTGCATCTTATGACATGAGCATGCATCACTGAAGTGCACACACATTCTAGCATTGCAGCATACACATCTAAAACACATCAAAATACAACTGGCATGCCAAAGATGGTCATTCACATACAAGAAAAAACAACCACATAACCATGGTAGTTCTGTACGTTCATACCCATTATAAAATACGTTAAAATATGCATATTTATTATTCTCTCAAAATTTCGCAATCTGACGTATTCGCATGTCGTCTATAAGGCCTGCTGTTTAGTGTACCTGGTTCTCCTTAGTTTGCCATGTACTAGTTAGTTCTATTATCACAAACCAGTACTTTTTGCAGCTGCTTATTTTATTTAATTTAATAATGTCTACATAAGGCCTGGTGTGAACACAAAAATAGAAGAAAAAAAGGATTCAAAAGATTTCCAAACGTTAGCATACTGACAACAACCAAAACAAAGTTTTAAATTAAAAGCCTCAAACGTAAAATTCGTTCACATTAAGAAATGCGTTAAAATATGCATAATTTTCCCCAAACGTACGATACGTGTAATACGGACAGAACAACTATGCACTGAACAAATTATACATGCATACAACGACACTTGATCAAAATTTGGACAGAATTTGGTAGGTTTTCAGGAAAGCACACGTCACTTTGTTGTGCAAAAACTGATTGAGTTGTAAATATGGTAATTTTTTTCAGCACAAACTTATTTTACATGAAGCTCAGTTATAACAGAGAGACTTGCTGTGTATTCAAAGCAGCAGCTAAACATGTTCATATTTTGACCGACTGACAAATAATTGACCGAGTTAAAGTTTTATGTCCCACCTGACACAAGGTAGGTCATTTAGGAAACGTTAATCTCAGCCAATCTCTTGGCTTAACAGTTAAAACTAAATCTAACACAAAAAGCAAACATGCATTTGTAACAAAATATACTGTAACATAAAACATATTGCAACACAAAAATAAACACAAAAAACTAAAGCCAGAGGTGTGGTCGCCTCTTATGACCTCCAGCCTGGAAATGTAACGGTCTGTTCTCAAGGACGCAGAGAAGTAAGGAGGTAAGCAAGTAAGTAAAAAAAAGTAAAGTATAGTGTGGAAGCAACAAATTAGAGCCTCTGAGACTGTATGGGGCGACTGACAAGAACCCATCTACTTGAGTTTCAACTGGCTATGATGCTGAAATACCTCGGACTCGTTGATGACGTGAGCACGTTCATTGAAGACGGAATTGACCGGGTCAGTCAACCGGGTTCCACCGGCAATGTGTGGCTCTCCGTAGTTCAGCTCATGATCATCCGGCGCAATCTCCACATCGGAGTCATCGGCGTCCTCCGGTCCTACTAGATTACCCTGCCAGCAACCAACAACATGTAGAACTTGTGTACAGTGCACACCATGGACCTAGAATACTGTGAAATTAAAACAAAATTATAGACTAACGCATAACTCACATCCTGATTTATAATCCTGCTAAGACAGCTGCATGGTTCTCAAATATCAAATCAGAGCAGAAGTTCACCACAATGGCCAATATATGGTGGTGTTTCAATCACTGACCTCTGTGGTCCCAACCCGAAACATAGTCTTGAATGACATGAACTAAAGATACGGAGAACACACCAAACTCCCGGGCAGATTGTACATTATTATCCACACATATAGGCAAGGTGTGGATATATCGTTTACTGTTTGTGTGTTTTTTGCTTTTTTTTGTACGGTTACAGATTTCTCCACCGAGGATAAAGCTAGCGGCGTCAAATTTTGCACGGCGGTTCATCGATGTCCACGGCAGGGAATCTCCAATTTTGGGGAACTTTGCTCCCCCAGAAGCCCAAAATTGATGAATCAGCCAGCGCGTGTAGGACAATGAATGTTCAGTTGATGACTCCATGGCAAGACGTACATGCCATGCATATGATCATCACGTGTGGATATACAGATGTCCCGAAAACGGACGTACTTGTTTCAACTTGGAATATTACGCACAGCATGCCACACTTTGGACCACTGCATTGCATTCTGTACAACAAAACTCCCAACAAAAAAACCAGCCGAGAGATTCCTCAGAGATTCGCTTTTGTTGGGTCTTCAGAATTGTCTGTTAGAAGTCATAACCAGAGCTGCTAGTATTACACATTACACAGACGATTGATGACGCTAGGTTCGACATCCAAATTCAATGTTTTCACACGATGATGAAGGTGACTGAATGGTATTATTTTGTATTGCAGCAATACGCTGGACTGAAACAGAGAAACAGAGATACAATATACAAACATAGTACAAAATGTCCAGTAAAGTACATAAAACGTTAGAAAATTAAAACGAAGACATACGATTAAAACAAAGACATACAATACAGAATCATAGTCATAGTGCGTCTGTCATTCACGATATACAGTTATTTAGTTGACTAGATACTGACTAGGCTTAGTGAAATTTTTCAAACAGTAGGGGAGGAAAGATGTGTGGAACTTATTCGTGTGGGCTGAATGATGAATGATGACATTTTTGCAAGTTGTCACAGTTGGTTATATCATGACAAGACGTGTCTCGAACAACATTTACCCTCAGAGTCTGCTGTTCAGTGGTCAACAGACGAGCAAGAGGCAGACAGCATCGCGGCAGCGTGTCAGTCAGCGGAGGTCTTGCGTGTGTCAACAGTGGCTTGACAAATCTGCCGCAGCAGCAATGTTAAGAGAAATGGCACCAATAGGCCAGCTCATATCGACATCACTCACTCACTGGCTAATACATTATGCACTCAAAAGCACTTCTACAGCATTCACTGCAAGACAACCAGCAGTCATGACAAATGAAGAAAGGGTTAGGCCAGTGGGTGATTCTGTCTCTGTGAGTATAACAAAGTGTCGCCCTAACGGGACGTAACCGTACTGGCCCACCGTGCAGTGTCGGCCATCCAACCGTACACGCTTCCGGCCCGCCGGCAGCTTAAAGACGACAGACAACAAACGACGTTAGACAAGCCATTAATAAATGCCCACGGTGCTCAGTTTGCGTAAACACAGCGTGGGCCAAATTAAATCCCAGTCAAGAGGGTCTAACAACGTCCTTTATTCATTCACTCCAGTCCCGATAACTCAATACCCACAGCCACTGATTCATTCATATTTGAATGACTATGGCATTTCATAAATGATTGTATAATCATCATCATTTATTAGCAACATAAGGGCCACACCGTCTCTTACAATGTGCATATACAGGGTGGCCCAACTAAAGTGGTACCAACTGACGTTTCTGCTGGTAACATTTGAATGCTCTGATGTAATTGGATGATTTTTGGCTCATGTAAACTGCATAAAACAGCAAGTGGTGTGATGCTAGAAGGCGAAACAATGATCAACATGACTGTTGCAGACAGATAACTTGGAAATAATTAGGCCTAAACTATTAACGTCTGTAACGAAACAACAGCGCTATAGTAAAGACGTCCAGGCTACTTAATTTTGTGTTTAATATGTTCACCATTCTCTTGTACGACACACTGCAGCCGACGCTCCACTGACCACTGGTCGATACTGTCATCAATTCACTGAACCGCTGTGACAGAGCGAACCACTCCACAATCGCCTGCTTCAATTGTTCCAGGTTCTGGAACCGTGACTCTGCTAACTGGTAATCCGGCATCAATTTTTTTTGATGAGTCGGTCGAGGCTTGTTTTGAACAAAGCTGTGCTGGTAAATTTCTTCAGAAATTGGCGAGAGCTCAAACTCTTTTCAACCCGTTACTCCTTTATCACAATTCTGTCCTCTTGCGTGATTTTACCCGTCAAAATGCACTTACACAGACAATTTTCAGCAGCAATGTTTTAATAATAACAGGTAATCATTCGCACAAATATTATACACAATAATAACGAATACTAACAAAACCAGACGATTTAATCGTAGAATCTATATTTTATGTTCATAGACAGGTAAAATTACGAGTAAGTAAAATGAGAGATGCAACAGGGAAGAAAATACTAGCTTTTTTGGCGCTCTATGACAAACAATATTAAACTGTTATGCTTCGCAACGTCTGTGAATAAACTGTTGTTGCACTCAACAAAAATCGAATTACGTCAGGGCATTCAAAAGATACAAGTGAAAACGTCAGTTGGTACCACTTTAGTTGGGCCACCCTGTAGATATAATGTTATAGTAATACAGTAATACAGATAGCAGTAAAACAATTTACATATTACAAAAGTAAAAATACTAAAATGAAATAAAATTATACAACACATCATCACATTGTAGGTCTACACCAAAATACTAAACTGAAGTCTATTAAACTACATAAAATAAGACTTGACAGTGCTCCAGTAATTGTTTAAGTGTAAAATGTGACAATTTAAAACAAAGCAATCGTAGATATCAACATGTACTGTGTTGCAGTATTTTGGCTAACATTTTAGTGACAACCGGTTTTCCAGTGAACCTGGGTTCGCCTCTTCTGCCTTGGCTTTCTTCCACCACTGAACAGAACGTTTGGGATGTGACACCAGTTTGTTTTCCAGGCCCCAGATGTCTTTTGTATCAGCCAAGCAACAGTGTCAAAGCCAAACACGGACTATTCCAGCCTGTCGCCTGGCTCTTCTTCATCCAGCACCGGACTCCGGATCGAAGGGACGTAGTTCCCTTTACACAGGCTCTCCAACAACAGTACCGTGATAGTCCATCATCCATCGTTCGTTCGTTATTGTGGGCAGGGGTCCAGCCTACTCTGAACTCCATCATTCATCAGTGTCCACAAGTAGAAGGAAGAAGTGAGAAAGAAAGGATACTTGGTGTCAACTGTGTACCAGACGCGAACAAGTCGAGCTTTCTCAGCCAAGTGTGACTGGTGCAGCTCTTGATGAATGTTTCTCTGCTCACTCGGACTTTGCTGCAAACACGCATTAATGCAGGCCATGAAATGAGACAAAAAAACTGCTTGTCCCCACCCAGTCGACCTACTTCACACTGAGTGGACCTTACTCACTAAACTCACTCACAAACTCACGTGACTCAGTTTTCAGCACTCATCCATGTCAAGCACTGGCAATTGATTGAGTTAAGGTTTACATCCCACCCAACACAGAATAGGTCATTTTAAACACGTTCTTCCCAGCCAATATCTTGGTTAGTACTAAAAAACTAAATCCAATGCAGCAAAAGCAAACATGCATCCATAGCAGAATACAGAGCATAAATAAAATAAACACCAAAAAACTACAGCCAGATTTGGTCGCCTCGTACCACCTCCGACCTGGAAGCAGAGAGGGCCTATTTTTCAGTAAATAACGAAGTAAGTAAGTAAATAAATAACAAAGCAAGTAAACGATTTATATAGCGCCAGAGTCTACAAATCAATCAGAACGCATTACAGTCCTCAAGCCCATATGAAGCAAGCACTGACAAACTAACTGTGTATATATGCCAAGGAAATTCAATGCATCATTAGAACAACAAAAACCATCACAGCATAAAGTTCATATATTTTAACACAGGAACAGATTTGCTCCACTGCAAATATATATTCTCCCGTAACAAATCAGCTACAAAACACTATTTGCAGTTTGTCAAACTCATCTTCTACAGGCTCCATGAATAGTATTATTAAGACCCTGCAGTACTTACCACTCCAAGACATTCAAAGCTCTGCATTTCTCTGTCTTCATCAACACCCACTCTGACAACACAACACACCAATTCAACTCTCTCCATCTCTCTACATGCTGCATGTACTCTATCCACACATGCCGATAGGCAAGGTGTGAATATATCAGTTACTGTTTGTTTGTGTCTTTTGTGTGCGTGTTTGTACGGTTACAGATATCTCCAACAAGGACAAAGCTAGCAGTGTCAAATTTTTCTCGGCGGTTCATCAGCGTCCAATGTAGTGAATCTCCCATTTTTGTGAACTTTGCTCCCCTAGACGCCCAAAATGGGATAAAGCAGCTAGCACGTGGGCCACGCCCACCCTCATGTAAACATTACCGTAGAGATGCACCGAAGTAAACATCATGCTAGCGACGAGCCGTTCGTGAAATCACGTGGCATGTAGACGTAAGATCGGCATGTGTGGATATGTCAGTCCCACTGACGTAAGTTCTTGTCAGCATATAAAAGTGTAAATGACAGTTTTAAGACTCCCTCTGAGGCCAACAGTCGTAGCTCAAACACGGCACACACTGCATTGCTGGGACTTTCCATGCAAAACTGGTACGTCCGCCCTTATCAAACATTCATTTGGGTCTCACATTTTATTACAGCTCTCTTGTATTGCTGCTGACACATTTATGTTTCCTCACGTTGATGATGTCCTGTTACTGCTGCAGCCTAATTTTAACCACATTTCTGTCACAGTCATGTTTATGAGACAATTCTGTTAAGCCAAAATTTCTCCGTTTCAGTGAGGCAAATTATCAGTTAACATCGACTGTCACCTGATCTTGAGCCAGCGCAGCGTCTGTGTAGTGAACGCGCCACCCAGCATCACTGTTGCTATGACGATGACCAGTGTTGTCGAGAAGATCGTCTGCCTCTGGACCGTCGACGTGTTGGCTATTGCCAATGCAAACGCCATTGCACCTCGCAGACCTGATTATAATCACCACATTGTTCTCCTTATCGCCATAATCACATCAGTCCTAATTTTTAAAAATTAAAAACATGCTCTCACAAACGAAGAACTGAAGTAAAAGTACCAGCAACACATAGAAACTTCTCACCATCTTAAACGAACAGAAATTGATAATACTGTATCAAAATGGAAGCAGTGTCACTGCCAATATTTTACAGCTAAAAACTCGGAAACAGTCAGTTTTTCTACATAAGCTGTGAGAACATTCAACAGTAGAAACAGACATAAGAGATGAGCGAAACCCACCACTGAACATCATGAGGTGCTGGAAGTTGTAGCTGATCTTGTTTGACCGGCCGACATTGAGAAGTGCCGAGAGTGGATAGATGATAGCAGCACGCGCTACAATGACTGCCAGCTAATGACGGACCCAGTCAAGCCAAGTAACACCACAGCAAGATTGACAATAATAATAACAATGTTATAAACATCAATGTCCACAGTGCTGTAATCATATCACCCATCGACAGAGTTCATCTGGATCATTTAACAAATGCAGACTGAGCGCCAACAACTCTCAACCGACTTGGACTATGGGCAAGTCCACCGCTAGGCAGCTACCATCCACATCCATTATCATCATTTATTATTACTTGGCTCAAAAACAGATACTCATTTAACTGTCCACTGAGTCAATGTAGGCACTGCAGTAGGGTGTGCAAACTATGAACAAAGCTGTATATCGCACTGCATGTCGTGATAAACACATTAAATACAACTGAAGATTTACAGCATGACGTTTGATTTACCTGTTTGTAACTAGTTAACAACACATGCTGGCAATATGCAACGAATTCAGTACTTCCGCTGAAAATCGTTAACGAACCAACCAACCTCTAATTCACAGTGACTATTTCAAAATTATCAACAAATGGCAGTGTACACTGAATTAACATATATCAACATGCAAGCCATGCCGCTGACTGTCATGCTAGAGAAACATTTCCGTTTAGAGGCTCATTTTCCAGGCAAAGCCGGATTAGACAGTTTCCGTTCGTCCTCTTTGTCCACCTGTTCCAGATACAGGTTTATTACACGTTCGATGCACTTCCTGTCACATTCAGACTCGCTGCTAAGACTCCAGAGTCCAGAGCCGTATATCAAGACACAGCATTAAACTAAGAACATGTCCACAGTAAATGCAACGGTCAGTGGCGCCATATGGTGGCAAGGATACAAAAGCAAGCAGAATAAACAATGGGTTCCAGAAGTGTCGGTGGAACGTGAAAGTCGAGACTCCGATGTAAGCAAACACAAAGTTCTCCATCAGGAAGTTCAGCAGTTCAAACAACTTGAACACACAGCACACAAGCAACCCATTCACACGGTACAGTCACTATCAGTAAATTACCATTAGACCACACTGCTTTTTTCACATGCTGCACTCATCATCACTATTAGACATGACCCCAACATTTTTGGGGAGCATTTGTAAATCAACACCACTTCTGACCTACTGGCCAAGGTTTTGTTGAAATCCCATGGCTGGTCTATCATCTATGCTGACGATACAAAAATACGCGGTAAACTATAATGGCCTTGCCTCCGGCGGCCATAATTATTATTAGACCACACTGCTTGCATGCACTGCTACAGACATTGCACATAGCATGGATTGTGTGTTCAGCACATGAGTGAGCTATGCAAAAACGGCTGGAGCGACTAAGGTTAGTGTGTCTAAGGTACCACCTATTAGATGGGGTCAAAATCAGACAAATAAATTCACAGCCACGGCGGCTGATAAGTCGGCAGTACAGCCTTGTGCCGAATCACTTTGCACACTTGTTTTACTATTATTAAGTGCACTGATCACAGTAAAACTATCACGAAAATGGTGCAGGGGAACTTTACATAGTCTAAGAGCTGCTGGAAAAAGATGCACAATACAGTGAGCTGAGTCGGCTTAAATGTGACTTCAGTTCTTGTCATCAGGCAATGAATGGCACTGCGTCTAAAACAGACAATGTCACACTGTTCCACAGTGACGAGCAATGCCTGACTTCAGTGACAACAGTGCCACAAAGTGACTGGCTACAGTGTCACGTGACCCTAACCACGCCCATCATCTCTTGGCCAGTACCTACCATCTGTGTACCAAGTTTTGAGTGCCATTCCAAAGACACAAAGGGCATACCACTACTAAATCCGCCTGGCAGGTAAATTGTGAGGTATTGTAGACAATCTCGGGCTGGTTACATGCCCGAGTGAGATAATATGTCTATAATTTTGTGAGCAAGTTTCACAATGATCCATCTGAACTACTCAAGGTAGAGAGCAGACATCATCTGCGGACACCACTTTTGGAGAAAATATAGAAACTGGAGGTTTTTGAGAATAAACAGTGTTCAGATGTGTGTCCCATAAGATACAATCTGATAAATGGTATGTCTCCTCTGACAGGTAGGTTTATTGGCTGGTAGATCAAGGATGGCAAAAACAGGATCATCAAAATCTCCCACTGTAAAAAATTATGACACACAAAAGTTAGCACACGGGTTAACATATCACCGTATATTTCACTCAGCTTCAAGCTTGTAGGCCTCTAACAAATTAAATTCCCCTCTCTCTCTGCTTTAGTTTAACTGGCCAGTTTTTCTGCATTCACCAGTGCTAAGTCAAGGCCACCCTGAGAAAAACCATTGGGATAATGGGTTTGGGGTTTTTACAGGTCAAATGCCATTCCTTGAGCCTAAGCAACAGTGTCAAAGCATTCAAGGCAAACACTCTATTATTAAACTTTGACAACAGCACACAATACCTCTTTTGTCCTGGCTTTCGACTCCGGTGACAAATTATTGTAAGTGTAATGTGCCTGGCAGATGCCGCAGAAGAGTACAGCCACAATGCCTATACATGAGATTACATTCCACTCAACCAACCACCTTAAGTTGTACTTTTGTCATTCAATAGTAATGACAGATTTAACAAAAACACATCAACACATATAATTCTAGAGAAAGAAATACTATAACACAGACCTCATTAAAAATAGCAATTTGTTCATGCCCTGTCTACATGAATTATCAAACAAAAAACTTCACACACACACACTGGGCTCACTGTAAATATGTAAAAATGTACAAACAAGTACAAGTGCTTTTTGTACAAAAGCATTGCAACAAGTGCAAAAAGTGACATTGACTGTCACTTGCCTGTCATCCCTGCAGCTTCGGCAGCAAGAAATGTACAGTAGGACATAGTGAAGAAGAGTGACGTCTCAAGCAGCGGATGATCTCTGATGTGTGTGTACTTTGTCATCTGTCAATTCGATCAACATCCATCACCATTCACAAAACAGCCACTAAAAAACTCCCAACACAAAGAGAGATCATTTCAATCATCAATTCCAGCAGAACCTGGATTACCCAAGTGACCCCTTGACTTTACTTTTAACGCCATATTTTCAAAGTAAATTAAAACGAAATCATATTTTGACAACATTCTAGCAGAGTGGAGTCCGCACAAATTTTGACAATGCATCCACGGTTGTAATCTTCTTTGAGAGCAAATGCAGGTGTGGATGCGGAGATGGTTTGTTATCATAATTAAATACCAAACATATATGCATCAATTGACGAAGAGGATAAAACAGGAAGTAACAAGAAATTCACTAACAATAACAATATACTATACACTAAAACACGGGCATGGGCCTATATAGCCACTGCCTGAGGTCGAAATGTCTGGTGGCGCACATTTGAAGTAGCATCTTAAGTCACGTCTGTGGACGCAGAGCATTATTCTAGAGAAGGTGCGGACGCGGATTACAGGTGGACGGATGGTGCTGGTTTGGTTTGTGGATGGAATTTATGAACTCTGGTCATATCTGCTGTCGGTACAGCCACAAAACAATTATCATAGTTCTAAGACAAGTCAGATAGCAATTATACCAGAGCAGTGATGCATCCCATGCCACTGCCGAGAGCAAACGCGCCAAAGAACACCGTGAAAAAGTTTCCGAGTGACGTCAGTGCAGCGATTCCATCAAAGCCGTGTTTGTCGCTTCTGTAATTCTCAATTGTACTAAGACGCACAGTCACAACAGAGGTCACAATTCTCAACATGCACGGCTTTTAGTCTGAGAACAATTAAGAAATATTTAATCTGCATTTGTCTTCACATTAATTACTTGAAACCACAACACCGTAACTGCTTACTGAGTTGAGAACTTGGCTGTAGATCTCACCAGTGCGTGTACATCAGACCAGTCCTACTAGCATTCTCCTGACTGGGTGTTTAAATGTCACATAACGATACATTATCATCACAAGCTTCAGTTTATTTACTGGCCCTTTTCTAGGTGATGCTGGATCACTTGGATCACTTCCTCCTTGGTCCTGTTTCTCCACCTCTTCCAGAACAGGACCTCTTCGGACATGTAACATAGAACCACATGCTCTCCTGTAACCCAACCGTCTCAAAGCACAAAAAAGTAGAAATTCATCCACTAGCTTCAACTTTTTTCTTCCACCACTGGACTTCCGAGGAAAGCAGTGTTGATCCCTTTATATTCACCTTTATTCACCAGAAAGCTGGTAGCAATAACAGAAAAGCAAAAAGACGTTGTACACCAGCTCTCCCATTATAGTACTCTGTCATCGGCTCTTCCATGTTAGTACTCTGTCACATGACCAACAAACTGCAAAAATGCTGGCTCCAAAGCTCTTTTTGGTTAACCAGCTAACACCAACAGATCTGGATAGAGGTGTGTGTCTGATGACGAGTGAAATACCTGTAAAGTGTGATGGCTACAGCATCATTGAGAACACTCTCACCAAACACCAATGCATAGAGATCAACGTCAACATTAAGATCATTAAAGATGGCCAGAATAGTCACTGCAAGCAACACACAGTCAACAATTCACCCTAATTGTATAGATATGTTTTCATGAGTAATTATTCAATTAACTGTTAATATTTTTAACTAATTAAATATTTCTGTTCTACCTGAAACTGATTATGTCTTATTACTTAATTATTTCATACTGCTAAATTGTTTGTTTTGTCTGAAGCTTGTCGCAGGAATATTAACTCGACACTTTTCATGCTAACTGAACACAACAACTGCAATAACATACAGTGATTTACACCAACTTCTGTCCTACAACAACTATGACACAGCCATAGAAAGGGTGTGTAGAAGCGATAACTGAATTATCGACTTTAATCAATTTCAATCAAATAACTACTGAAAAATAACTACTGAACTACTGATTAAAGGCATTTGCTAGTACCATCTTACGGCCATTGTGTTATACAGAAAAATCAGGTTGTCACCCCAATTAAAAACTAGAGAATTTTGTTGAAGTTTCCTGTACGCCCTTGCTGATGGCATCTAGCACACATTTGGATTAGGGAGATGCCAAAGTTCCCCATAAGAACGTTGTATGCACCATATCCATACCATCAAGGCATCAGCACCAGTCCTAAAGAATTCACTTTTCGGTTCAGTGGTAATTATAGCACCATATCAGACCGTAAAAAGACTTCTCATGCTTCTCATGCTGTTGGAAAGAAGGAGGGGGTGGCAAAAAAAGTTGTGTTCCTGATTTGTCAGCTATGCTTTCGTGCAGTAAAGTTGTGGATGTGGTATCTCCATTAAACAGTTTTAGTTCAAAAAATGTTTTGATATCAATGGACAGGGAAAGGTTTGTACTTGCATTCTGAAAGTCAAAATTTGGTGAACGTTTTTTTGCCCTGCACGGGTGACAGTGTACACCAATTAAGATGCAATTTGGCATGCGAGAGTATACCACAGGTACACCAAATATGGCCCAATTCGTGCAGAGGTTGATACAGGTTTGGTCAAATTTGCATTTTTTTCTCCCACGGGGGTGATATGATGCATAGATTACCATGAAATACGACACATAATAGCACACCATTTGTTCACTGTCATGTGCCAAATGTCACCCCAATCGGTGACGGAGGATGGCTATGGGAACCCTCCAATCATTCCAAAATCACAGGTATGACATGATGTATGGGTCCAGGTGCAACTGGTGTAGACAAACACAGACAAACACATCACAGGTTCACTCTCGCATATCACATTTCCCTCTAATCTGTGAACACTTATGAGGGTTGCGTTGGAGCCCCCCCCCACCAGAAATAAAAAATAACCTGGATCAGTGGCTGATATTATTGCACCAAACAGAAGGCAGTCAGTGAATGACCAGGAGTCAAAGAGCCACATGAAGCCATACATAATACCACTAACAAACATACAGCAACAAGCACAACATTACTGCAGTGAGACAACTGCACTGAATCATAACAGTTGTTGTAATAAAAATAGAGAACGACCGATATCGGTTGAATGCCGATATCTGATATGCCAATATTTTTCCACGTCCCATCACTAATAATGATACAACACATTCATTCATTGTTTTACAAGTGCTTAGTGTATGCTTATGCAAGTTACATGCATCCCACAATATCCATTGTCATAAGCTCAGTCATTAGTGATTAGACTTGCAAAGTAATAAAAACTGAAAAATGTCACAAAACTACGACAATACAAGCTAGGCCTCAATGTTAACTGTTGCAGTTACTCAGTATCATTATGCAAAGTTTGCAGCGACTACAACTAGTAAACGAAGTCAATTAGATGCAAGCTGTGCTTAGAAACAGGAGCATATCTGCATGCTTAGGCAGCAGGTGGCTACATCTGTCTGTGTATATCTGTGCTGCAGTGCTAAACAGATGCTCGCATGCCACGAAAATCGGTAGTGCACTTAAGTAATGCCGGGCCACATCAACCAACAACAGAAAGAGAGCGGGGTTTGATGCCCACCACAGCACTGGCGACTCTGTGCATGGAATGGGTAAGTAGGATGCCAGTTTGACCCCCACTGAACTTGGCTGGTTACTTGCTTCTGTAGCTCCGAGTATGGCATCTAGTAAGCATTCGGTGGTAAGTCATGGTAAGATGAAGTGGCAGGCCTATGACCAAACTTGATTGACTTTGCTAAATCGGCACACTTTGCGTGTAACAATAGGCCCACTGAACATAGCTAATTCACTCCTTCATTTACAACTCGGAAAGCAGCCAGCGGTAAAAGATGCACACAATATGCGGGCTACATCAAAGGTGTAATCAACTGGCAGTGTCACTGAACTAGTATGGGCTGTGCTTGCCGCATGCCGGGGTGGGATGGGCGAACTATTTACACATTCATTATAGTGTTCTCGCATGCAGCAGCGCAAGCATTTTCATCAACTGGGGCACATGTGGAATGCCAACATGGAACACTGCCGACGTAATAGCCATACTGGTATCAGTGGACAGCCACCGCCCGATATCTGATAAAAGATTTAAGATGCTGATATCAGTCAATATCGATATCCGATACTGACATCGGTAGTTCTCTAATGAAAACAGCTGTCAGCCCAAGTGAGCTGCTGTTCCATTGATTAGGCAACTCCCATCATGCACATCATTGCTTTAAATGTACTGTACAAGAATAAAAAATATTCACAGCTTTCGTCAAAGAACTTGCAATCAAAATGAAGCCACTAGTTACTCTAAATTTTACATGAAAACTTCTCGCCAACTGTCAACTCTAATAATTAGTTACAATGCCACCATGCTCCCGAGAACTGATGACAAGTCAGCAACAATTCAAAGAAACGCATTTCTTGATAACTCACCCCACGGCGAAACACGACACAGCTGTCCCGAGAAATGCAAACGTAGATATTGCACCAAAATTTTTGAAAAAGTGTTTCTGAAACAGAACACAACATTTTGTGAAGTAAATTTTCAGACACATGTACATACCGTGATAGATAAATGATGTAACAGACGTATGATGCAGTGATATAACAATCACGTGACTGCAATACCTTTTTCATGCTAAATCCGGCATTAAATATTATTGGCGGCAGAATTACGTTGAAGAAGACTTCTGGATCAAATGTAGCCTGCAACACAATGATAAACTTGAGTTAATTACACTTCAAACATCTTAGCAATAGTAGTGAGTCTGGCACTGTCTATGCAGTTCCCATGCATAATAAATAAACAAAGAATTTCAACATTAACAACTAAACAAAAAAACACCTTCTTTACTTGAGGCTCTTTCACCATTTTGCTGGTAAAGGCATGTTCAACATGGAGTCACAAAGAAGCAATATTTTGCTGTTTTTTCAGCCATGACTCTCACACTATTGATTTTACAGTAAATTTTCAGCTGGTCTATTTTCACAATTTGTTATTACTGGCATATCCTATCACAGACGCTCAAAAAATACCACAACTCAAATAAACAGAGATGACAAAAAAGTTTATGAAAAAGCATAATGTCAAGATCAATGTACACAGAATAATGGCATAAACATAAAGCAGCAGCTTGCCTTTGCCTCCAGTTCGGGCTCCACTGGCTCCGGGCGTCCAACAAGTGAATCATAACTATAGTGGTAATACTTTAGAGCATGTGTATCATTGTAGTCAAATGGAACCTTCAGACGAACATAATCAGGAGGTCCAGTCCATTCACCGGATGAATTGAGTGCTGCAACAGTTTCTATAGTAATCCTCTTTGGCAACGATGATGTATACTTTATGACAGCACCAACAATAAGTCCTAGATATGCAACACACATAGCAACAGATCTGAACACATAAAATTACATATCAACATACAAATACAAATATTCACTGACAATAGTTGACATCAGTGAAGCATTCACTGAAACTGTGTGTGGGGGTTTATGGTTAGGGTCTAGGATTAGGGTTAGTTTTACGGGGTTAGTGTTGTAGTACTTACTGTAACACTGAGTACTCATAACAGCGTTTCGAATGGTATTCACTAGGTGACACACTGGTGATACGCAATGTAAAGAAAGTAAACAGTGTAAAAAGTGTACAGCAGTTAGCAACAACTTAGCCTCACCTCTATGGGATACTCATATGCCATATGGGATCACAGTGTTAGGCCTACCTGCTGCTCGACAGAGATGAGAATCTTGCATTTAACCCAAGCAGGTATATTTAACGACCCTGGAGGGATGCTAGTCTGAGTTGACCTACATTATGTGAAAGAAGACCGGCTGGGAATTGAACCCGCGACCTGTAAATCGTAGGTGCCACACCCTACTGCAGTGCCACCACGCAACACAATGTGCAAGATATTGTTATTATTTGACTTCTTTTGTTACTTTTTAGTGAATGTTCTAACTTCAATTTGTGTAATACCAAACATCACTGTGAGCCACATAACTTCGTCAACACCGGCAATATAAACCCAGCACATAATTCAACAACAATGCAGCATAATGCTATCAATGAAAATTCAAATTTTTATCAATCAATATATCACCAAAATACTATCAAGTTACAAACACGTGCAAGACTAGTTTCCATACGCTGACAAACAAGCTTACCATAAATAATCGCCAATCCCGTTTCGTGTACGAAGCGCAATCGTATGTGCTTGAACATCCATATCGTAAGAACAGTCAGAATAAGGAGACAGGCGAAAATGAGCAAATTAAGACTGTCTACTTGGTGACTTTTTTCCATGTCGGCCTCCGTCTGCATCTCCATACTACCGCCATCTCCAGACACACCGCCCACGACAAACCATATAAGCCCGACAACGCCAATATCAACATGTATATCAGTCAGCTTCGAATTCATTCTACAAAAAGCACTAAATATGCTACACTGTACACGGACTTGTGTGATGACTGCTATAATTTTAATAATTTCACAAACATCCCACATAAAAACTACACAGCTGCAGCATCTGCATCCAGTACACCACAAAGGCCACAGTGCGTTAACCATAGATACGCCAAAAACAAACGAAACACAGCGGAAATTGAGGGACGTAGGTTACTTATATAGATTTTTGCGACTGAAGTCAATGTCAATGTCCACGTATTGATGTTGTCCATCCAGGCCGTGAGACGTGCGTAGTCTTCCTCACCTGCATGCACTTGGTATTGTTCCTTGCATTATCTCTTTCTCAGGGCAACTCCCTTATTTCCTCATGGGCTTCTATATCTGAAATAGTCAAGATTCTGTCTATAACAAGCAATCTGATTCTATCCCCACTAATTGGTTTCTCCAGGAATGCGCATCTGTTCTTGTCCCTGTATTCACTAACATCGTCAACTTCTGTCTCACTGCTGGTCAGTTTCACAGCATTCTCAAAGAATCTGTCATTTCTCCACTGTATAAGAAGTCTACCGGTACCTTAGACAGAAATCGCCCAATCTTTAACCTTTTGCGACTCATATCTAAAAAATAATAGAATGCGTTGTTAACTTAAATCCCGCCTCAATATCATCAATGATCACCTCTTCCAACGAACTACTTAATCCTCTCCAGTCTGCCTACTGTAAACATCATTCCACCGAAATTGATCCTGCTTTACAATTGCGATCATCTCATTAATGCAATAGGATCACAAAAAGTATCATGTCTTTGCCTTCATATAATACGGTTACACCATGATGAAAAAGTGAGTTGCCTGGAGAAAGAGATAATGCAAGAAACAATGCGAGGTGCACGCAGGCGAGGAAGACCACGCACGCACGGCCTGCATGGACAACATCATACGTGGAAGAGTCAATCAGAAATTCAGAATAACAGAGGACAGAGATAAATGCAGAAATTACGTCCATGTTGTGGCCAACCCTCGGATCGAGGACGGCTGAAGAACAGTAAAGAACAGAATATGTCATATCGACACAGCGTGTGAGTAGGCATAGGCCTAGCGGTCCGGAAAGCTTCATAATAAAATAGAGTTGTACTTTCGGTCAATTTGCAATGTTTGCGTTCGGGAACGTTTAATTTCTGCCGCACTCAATAGGCCTACATGCATTTACTTAATTTCGCCGAGCCCAATGTACAACAAAGTGTAGTCGTAACGCAGACAAACAGAGAGAGAGACAGAGACGGACTGACGGACAGACATATAATTATAGGCAAAGACAGGAGGGGCTGGAAACGCGAGGCAGCGATGGTGGTGACGTTTCTGACGCTTGCCCTGTCGGACAGCGAAAGACGACGGCGGACGAGAAGATGCCGATATGCCAGCATGCAGTCTCACGCCATCCACGGGCCGCATGCGATCGATCAAGGACCTACGAACAGACCGTCCGGCCCGTTCTAGGCCTACACCTAGCCTGTCGCACGCCGCCGTTGTGGACGTCAGAGGCAGCGCCGGGACTGCGGACGCTCTCCTTTCGGAATCAGATCCGTACCAGTTCGAAGAGGCGCTAAACTGGCACACGCCATTTGAATTCGAATTGTGTCTCTCGTGGTAGGCTAACCTGTAAGGACGGACTTACGGCCCCGACAACGACAGACGCCCATACCGAATGTAACGTGGTACGGTAACCGACGGCAGGGTGAAGCGCATCAGCCTGACTATAGTATGCCGAGCCCCAGGAGACCCGATGGGTCATTTGAGTGACTAGCATGAAACTTTGAGTTGAAGTCCTGTTAATCGCCAGTTTAAATTCTTTACTTTCAGTCAGCCATTGGCGCAACCGCAGACATAATTAATAGGACATTGTAGCCCCTTAAAATGTTCTGCAAATTTATTAAAATGAAAAACTGAAAATTCGTATTCAGAAGCCACTTTCAGCCGATGAGCAGACATGAGTAAATTATGACGGTATAATTTTAGAAAGGTGGTGCGCCTTTCGGAAATTATAAATACGTCACTAGGAATAATTTTTAACGCCCGTCACCGCAGCAGAGGTCCTATGCGCGACAAACCATCTCGATGCCAAAATTACGCCGGAGCTTCCGCGATAAGTCCGCGAAAAATCCGTAGCAAGTATAGTCGGCGATAATTAACGTTTAGGGGAAGCCGCTGTAATGGAATTTGGGCTTAAAATTGCGGACGGAAATATGCAGCGTCCGGCCACCTATAGAACAAATTAACGGTCACTCGTTGTACGGCTGATAGACTGGCTCCGCCAGTTCGTCGAACATTCAACGCGGCGGGCCACGCCCATGGACCAGTTTTACATGATTTTCGGTGCGGCTGGCGGCAAAGCAATACACAAGAGAGCCGTAGCACTACGCAGTACATGCCTTTCCTATTGGGCCGCCAGTTTCTTAGCAGATACAGCCGCTGGGCGACATGTTTTATGGGGCACTTCTGTCAGTTTGACGACAGCACGACCATTCGTCGGTCAGTTAACTGGTCGGGCCCAGTCGGGTTTCAGGCAGCACTGTCTACAAGAAGCTCAGCTATCGCCGAAGACCCGCGCGACGCTCTGTATGGCACCCGATAGTTGTTGTTGTTGTGCAAAACGTGAATGGCTGACTCTACAGTGTTCTCTAGCAGTAATCTGTGTAAACAGTGTGACGGATCATGCATGCCAGTAAATGTCTCATTTGTCTATCGCGCCTATCTGCGAGCAGTGGCATATCATATTGCACGATGGGATGGTCACAAACTCGAAATCCAGTTCGTTGCCAAAGGTAATCCGAACTGCTCGCCGCTGTATCGCCTCAATTGATCTCGCTGTTAATGTCATGCTGTGATGTTTAAATGCCAAACAGCACACGCATACTCGGTCACTGGACGAATACCGGTCTCACAATAATACAACAGGTCTTCCGAAGTCATTCCACAACGTTTGAGCAGCTTTAAGAAATACAGCCGTTTGCTAGCTTTAGTGCATACTGCAGTAATGTGTTCACTTCAGGAAAGGGATCTTGTGAGCAACACTCCAAGTTACTTGAATGACTGTACTCTTTCCAATGGCGTCTACCAATGGGGGGTTGGGAGACCAATCTCCACGATTTCAGAAATGGGGGTTGTGTTTTACTGACCAAATCTGGGGGCGGTTGATTGCATTACAGTTTGGTTCAGAATGACATTTTTGTCTGCCCAGAAAGAACCAAATTCGTTGCCGCCAGAGACGTTTTTTGACGTCAAGATATGCCAAAAATTCCACCGTTTTGGCCGGGGCTCCGCCCCGGATCCCGCTGGGGGAGGCTTACAGCGCTCCCCAAGACCCCTAGCTGGATTTAGGGGTCCTACTTCCAAGGGACGGCAGGGGATATGAGAGGGGAAGGGAAGGGG
>Ga0209780_1000396_pt1 | contig 22685 bp, 13 predicted proteins | sample WorMetexBAHAMAS2_FD_187384 | JGI IMG/M metagenome (GOLD analysis project Ga0209780, IMG submission 187384) | Marine gutless worms symbiont microbial communities from Max Planck institute for Marine Microbiology, Germany - Inanidrilus exumae... | ecosystem: Host-associated > Annelida > Digestive...
GCCGAACCGGAATGATTTACGCGGAAGCACAGCTGGAAAGCAATGGACAATATGACCTCCAGGTTTGATTAATGGCTCACCATACATGCCGACGGGAGTCGAGGGGGAGGGTTTTTACCTATTAGTGGGTCTCAAAGTCAAATGTCCGTCCGCCCGTACGTTCGTCCGTCCACCAAACGTTTCTTCGATTTCAGTGAAATCTGGTATGTAGGTAGAGGTCGATGAGTGATGCATGACGGTATGCAGTATGACCCGATCCAAGGTCAAGGTCAAGGTCACGAGCCCTTGATAGTCGGAAATTTGCTATTTTCCAAGGCTATCTCCTCCCATAGTTATATACAGATTCTTAAATTACGGCACAATACCTAAAGCTTACCAGGGCTGGATTTTTGATTTTTGTCCTAGTTTTTGTGTCACTTGAATTTGAAGTTGGCAGTAAGTAGGAGTCGACCGTCAGTCCCGTATGGGGCTAATTTTCTGCTGTTTTTTTTCTGCATGATATCTGTAAAACCAATGCAGCTAGGATCACCAAACTTAACATATAGAAATGTACCACAATAAGTCCTGGAAACCCATTTGTTTTGGGGTCAAGAGGTTAAAAATCAAGGTCACGAGTCGCAAGAACATTTTCGGCGTGGGTTTTTGCACTCTTGTGAGTGCTGGCTTCTTGTATATAGTTTACCTTGTTGTCATGTCAGAAGAATTGTAAGTTATTGATGTCCTTAGCAGAACAGCCATAATGTGCTCGATTTTATTTGAATTTGTTGAACTTAATACTCATAACATCAGATACGACCGGAAGACTTGTTACGGCAGAAACACGCTTAGTCTGTTTCAGAAAAGAGTTTTTCCTTACTAGCCATCATGATAAGTATTATTTGTTGCATTAACGCGATGTTAACAGAGTTTCAACTGAAGAGTGGTAAAAATTTTGGTAAGTGCAGTAATGTGGTGGGAATGGAATGGTGGCTGCCACAGTAATGGAGACGAGAAATTTGCAAATATTACTGAACTTTCTGGGCTGGATCGCATGCATTGCATAGATGCGTCCTATTGTAACAGTGGTGGAGGTAGTAAAAAAAGGCTAAAGTCGGATTTTTCTATAGCGCTACTTACAGCGGCAATGCCGCGACCAACCGCGCTGTAGTAGGAAGTGGCAGTTGATTGGCAAGAGCCAGTGGTGCTGCAGCGCAAATTGCGGCCATGCATTGCACGCGTTAACGTACAATTGGACCCGCGGCATGCAGCTAGCAAACACACCACCGCTCCAATCAACCACACCAGGCCTTCACCCCGTAAGCTTTCACCAGATGACGCCGCCCGTGCGAGGAAGCAAACATCCGATTACAGCTGTGGTCTATCTCTGTCTGTCTGTGCGTTAGACACGGGTGAGGTGTGCTGAACTGATCAGTATGCAGTTTGGAGGCTGCCTCGCGTGGGCTCAAGGAACCATGTATTAGATGGGTTCGAGATACCCAGCGGGAATGGGCAAATTTTGTGGTTTGTCCAGCCCATTGAAAAGCACTGGAAGTCACTGCTGCGTTATGTGCAGAAGAAATCAATAACGGCTTCAGCATGACAGCTGCAGCCGACTGCACTTTTCCCAACTGGCCGGTGCGACATTAACTTTTTACCCGTGAAAAATCCGCCGTCCCGCAATGCGGTCTCCCGTCAAAATTCGTTGACCATTTTAAGCATTCAGATTGACCATCAAGAACAACATTCATTTGAAGATCGGCGTGGGAATGTGAAGAAACCTGGTAGTAATTCCATGGGAGTAACTGTGTCTGTAGGTTCGAGCGGTTGATAAAGGTCGACCTCCACTTCGTGCGACTACTCGCATCATGATCAACGTTGTGGACCTGCCGTCGACGTCTGCCAGCGTTCCGTACTTTGTGTCCAACTTCTCGTCTCCACTGCGTCTCATGGAGAACGATGAGGTCGGTCGCATGGTCTGCATTGTTGCCGCAACCGATGCCGATGGTGACAAACTCTGGTATTACATCGTTGGTGAGTTAACGTTTCACCTACAGTGACTTGTAGCTGGTTATTATTGGCTGTCGTGTGTTTATGTCTCGACTGTATCGTATTCTTATAACAGCGTGTTCTGGTTGTTTCTCTGTTAAGTGTATAGCTGTTGAGAATGAATTTCGTAGCGGCAAATTGAACGTGAAGTTTACAGTAACAGTGAAGAACTGTGTAGCAAGAGCTTCTTATGCTGTTATTACGGCATTTTTTGGCATTCAGTTTTTGGCGTCTTTTGACTGTCATAATCCCCATAAAAGACAACATAGTCGCTGAAAACTGAGCCAAGAATTAAAGTGGAAAATAGTGATTTTGCTTTCATCATCTAATTCCAGCATAAAGGGTACTTGAATTCTTGGCTCTTTTTATATCTTTCTCTTTTACGACCGGCCATTTTTGCATGTGTGTTTCTGGAAGAAAACTTACTATTTTCCACTGCGGCCCCTAAAGAAAACTGTGGGCCCTATCCAAGACAAGAGAGAACCTAGGCAATTGAATTTGAGAAGGACTGTGTGGGCAGGTTGTCTAAATGCAATCACCAGAGCAGATTATCGGTGGACTCAGCCCTTAGCCTCACCTGTGTTGTGATTACCATGACGTTGAAGTGTCTGCTTTATTTTTATTTTATGGTTCTCCACCTGACAGTGTTGGCGATGGCTGTCCTGTACGTCTGTCCGTCCGTCCTTCTACTTGTTCATTCGTCTGTCCACTCTGTCAGACATCGTTACCACGATATCTTATGAACAGCTTGAACAGTTTTGATATAACTTACCGGTAGTATTGACCTGATTACGTTCTGGAGGTCAAAGGTCAAGGTCACAGTAGGCTGTCGAGGTTAAATCTTGTGAACTTTGTATCTCATGAACTACTTGAGCAATCTTGATGAAACTTGTCAGGGCCAAGTGGCCGCTAATCATCACCTGATTATATTTTGGAGGTCAAAAGTCAAAGGTCAGGGTCACACTTTGGTGCAAGTTTGTGGTAGCGAAGACATCCACGTTGAGCCTGGAGCATCGAAGTCCATCTTCTTGATTTGTATTGAGTTGTGTCACTGGCTCAGCAGAGTTCTGTACACGGTTGTCAGTGTACGTTTGTAGTTGTAACTTGCGTCGTTGAACTTGTCAGCTGCCCCATGAGAGACGTGGTGAGGTGGTGTGTGTTCAGATGGCAATGAAGATGACGCATTCAGCATTGATCCAGAGAACGGCAACGTGATAATCGCACGTCCACTGGACTGGGAGACGCGCAGCACTTACAGCCTGCGTGTCATGGCTACAGACGGTGTTCATCGCATCTTCACTGAGGTTCATTGACTGCTCGTCTTGTACAGAGTCTGATGTGTTGAAGCGTCAGTAGATTATATCAGCAGCAAATGCCGTGTATAAGCCCGCAGATATGGGTCTGAGGGTTTCATCATTATTAGGTCGCATTGCGCATCGTATGGTCTGTGTGTCTGTCTGCGTGTTGAGCAAAACTGCTGAACCGATCGAGATACCGTTTGGGAGACTGAATCATGTGGGTTCAAGGAACCGTGTATTAGACGGTCAAGATTGGACTAATCCATTCGCATCTGCAAGGGGTGACATGTCAGAGATGTGGCCTTTTGCCAGATTACTTTGGACACTTGTTGTCGTTATTATTATCTGCTGCATGTAAATTCTAGGTGGCGCGGTGGCACAACGGGTAGAGCGTTGGACTTGCGATCAACAGGTCGTGGGTTCAAATCCTACTCCGGGTAAAAGCTGTCTAATAACCTTTGGCACGTTGTTTGCACCTGTGTGCCTCTGTCACCAAGCAGTATAACCCAGTACGGGCAAAGGGGAAATGATGCCTTGCGGCTGGGAAGGTAACCGCAGGCCTGACGGAAAGTAATGGCAGCCTACTGCAAGATGGATGACTTACAGTACGGGCTGACTGCCTGTACATCGGGATCATCTCCGGGCCCAACGCTCCGTAACAAGTATGGGAAGCCTTTACGTTTTATGCAAATTCTGGCTGAAGTATGTGGGCCTGTTGTGTCCGTTGAACAGGTACAGGTGTTAATACTGGACATCAACGACAACACGCCAACGTTCAGTGAGTCTCAGTATGTCGTGGACGTGAGTGAAGGAGTTGCTCCAGGCACGGAGATCCTCGCGGTGAGTGCCATCGACCTCGACGAGGATCAGCATCTCTTCTACACGATCCACTCGGTGACTTCACCAGCCAGCAATAACAAGTTCAAGATCAACTCCATATCTGGTGCGTCACGCCGCTTCATCGTCCAGTCTTCCGATGTAGATCAATCAATCAATCAGTCAATCAGATGGTACATCTATATTACACCCTTAAAACTTAATTCTCAGAACCACTTCCTACATGTAAGAGCCAAGTCTGAAGACGTAGCTTAAACTGTTAGCGAGAGAGAGTTCGTGTTTCTGACAGTCGTCGGTAGCAAGTTCAGAAGTTCGATGTAGCCGTCCGAAAACTACTCTATTGTCCAAAATGCGCACGCAAGATCATATCGGTCAGCTGATTGCAAACGCGCTCGACCAGTGAGAGCACCAACGGAAACACACAACGCCATTAAAGTAAGCCGGGCATCGACCGCGAACACAGTCGTAATATATGTCGTCAGAGCAATCTCGAAAACGCGCTGGTTCACTGGCAGCCAATGTAGTGTGTCGCAGAGCATCAAGAGTAATGTCGGTGAACTTCGAGACTGAAAATTAAGTGCTAAGATCTGTCAAGGCAGTGCAGTTGCTGGATATTCTGTGTTTTGTAGACGCCTCTGGCAATAGCACAGGTAATTAATTATCAGTTCGCTGTCAGCAGGTGTTGTTTTTGTCGTTTCTTGTTAGCGATCAGTTGCACTTTTCTCATTTCATGAGCTTGGTTTTTACCGGCATATGCCTTTTGACTCTCCTGTGGGTTTAAAGAAGTAATGCTAACCGCGTATAGTTCACTTGCTTGCTTGCTTCTGTTACGTGGTTTGGAGTTTGTGTCTGTTGTGAAATGAAACACGTATTACGTCACTATGGTGAGACACTACTGCTACTTCGAGTTTCTGTCTAACTGGTCTTAAATCAGGGGCGGAACAACAGCTGAAAAGTTGAGGGGGACCAAGGTTTGGGTAACAACACTGGGGTGCTTGTTCCCCACGCCCGGCCACAGGCCGGGCTGGGGTAGGTGCCGGAGGGGCTGCCGGAGGGGCCGCCCCTCCCACAGTGGGAGTATGGGTGTATTACCCCCGGAAAATTTTTGAAAACTCTGGTGCTAAATCCTGCATTCTGGAACTATTACGCTCCTTAGGACGTGTATATCGGAGCAAACAACAAGCATTTAAGGACTAAATCAGTTCTGAAATTTCAACTTTTTTGCCTTGTTTGCGCCCCTGGTTGTTAGAACCAAAAAACAATCAAATGGAAATTATAAAACAGTATTTGCTGTGAAATTTCTTGCTTTTTGAAAACTACGGCCAAGAAGTTGGGGGAACCAATACATTGTTGGTCCCCCAACCTAAAAGTTGGGGACCAGTCTCCCCCGGTTCCTACGGTTGTTGCGCCTATGGTCTTATTGAAGTTACCGTAAGTGTGCTGAGTCGCAACAAAAGAGAATTTAGAAGAAGCCAGCAGTCACAAGAGCGCCATGACTAGGGCCCACAATTTTCTGCAGAAAATTTCGCCAAATTCCGCGGCTTAGTTTAGTAGATTCTGCGGGTCGCCGCTGGAAAATCATCAGATTCCATGGCGTAGCCTCCCTTTTATGAGTAAACTGAGCGGTGCTGTGCGATTAGTAAATATTGACATTGTGTAAAGTTTCATTGTAAGTACGTGAGAATATAATCAGCTAACCAAGACATAGGTCATCGTTTTAACCTACGTCCATACGTCATAGGCTTAAGGCTTCTGTTTTTAGAATGGCATATATGATATATCGTACCGTACCCAGACTACTGGTATAAAAACAGAAACGAATGTGGACGACCACAGTCGGAGTGTATGGAGGTCATTTTACTGGATTTATTTACACTGTACCATGTCATCACATTAGAGATCGAATTCATCACCGGTTGTTTTATCAAATTCCCCGAAATTCTGCAGAAATGGGGAAATTGTGTGGCAACGGGTAAATTCCGTAGATTGGCTTGAAATTCTGCGTCCCCTAAAGAAAACTGTGGGCCCTATCCATGACCCATGCCGGCAATGTGTTTTGTGCCTAACCTTTTGACCCGAAAATAAATGCGTTTCCAGGACTCACGGTGGAACATTTCTATGTCGTTTTGTGATCATAGCTGCATTGGTTTTTGAAAAACTGACAAGCAAACAAATAAACATTGCTGAAAACCTTACAAGTAATGAATAATTACAGATATGTGGCATCAGAATATAGTGATTGATGAATGTAGTAAGCTTTTAATATAGGAATCCTTATTTTACTTACTGGTCTGTAATTTAATTTGTTATTGTCCTGACAGTAATTGTTGACTTAATGAGTTTTTGTACCGCGACGCCATGCTAGCACGGTATATGCTGTCATCGTGTGTCCGTCCGTCTGTCTGTCTGTTCGTTCGTCTGTCACAAGTCAGAGTACTACAAAGATGGCTAAACCTAGGATCACACAAACAACGCCGTACGATAGTCCACTCCAGGGACTCTAGTTTTCTGACGCCGAAAATCTTGGCGAAATTCCAACGGGGTCACCCCCAACGGGGTGCCAAATAAAGGTGGGGTAGGTTCAGATCAGCAATTTTCGACCAATATATCGCTATATCTCAGAAACAGTGCAAGATAGGGACATACTTACTATGGAAGGCTAATACGAAACTGTATGTGCTATATCGAATGGCACTATTTTCGGTGACCTTGAGTGACCCCTAACTATCTCAAACCACCCCATTTTTCAAATTTTGTATCCATTTTCATATCTTTGTAGTGGGTGGGGATAGAGACTTCAAATTTGTTAGGCAGGTTGATAGTAGCAAGTCCTAGCCCACAAATGGCAAATCATCCCTGAAAGGGGCATGATCAGATCACGTGAACTATTTAAATTTTGGTGGTTACCAACCATATCTCTGGAACGGCTGAAGCTAGAGTAATCAAATTTTGTACATCAGTAGGCTATGTCAAATCCCAGCATACGGAAGACGAAGAACCCTTAAAAGGGGCGTGGTCAGGGTCATGTGACCCATTCTAAATATATGGGCCCCCAATGATATTTCTGGAATGGCTAAAGCTAGAGTCGTCAAATTTTGTATACAGGTAGACTATATCATATCCCAGCCTAAGGATAACAGACCACCCCTAAAGGGTCGTGGTGAGGGTCACGTGACCCATTTTTCAATTTCGACACCCGAAATAATATCTCCAGAACGACTGACACACAGTCGCCAAATTTTGTATGCAGGTAGAATACCGTCACGTGACCCGTTTTTAAAAATTGTGCCCCAATTATATCTTTGGAATTGTTGAAGTTATGCACTTCACATTTCGTACGCTGATTGATATGTATGAGTACGAGTGCATGCATGATATATTACCCCCGAAAGGGATATATGATGTGTCACGTGACATCCTTAAATTTTAGGAAACTAGTGATAATATCTTGTTAATGGTGCAAGATAGAGACATAGTTGCAATGGAACACTAACAGGAAATCGTATGTGGCCTATTGAATGGCACAATTGCTAATGTCATTGAATGACCTTGAAGGTCACTTTTGCTGTTTGAAACCTTTCTAACTCCAATACCTAGTGAAACATAGCACAAAGTTACTAACATAACGCGTCGCACGGTTTGTCTGCGGTAGCAGAGCTTCCTGTGTCTTAGTTTTTTCATGGATTGGCCATTAATTGAAACCATCGAGTTATGATTGAGTTTAATTTCTCCGCTGGTTGTGGGTATTTGTGTTGTCATCATTTTTGTAGACCCGATAATTTTTTTCAAGAATGTCAAATGTTGTGTTTTGTAGCTTTGGCTTTCCTACTGTTGTGGCTTTATAGATGTTGATGACCCTAGAATACTTAGTTTTGTGCTTATTGTTATTTCAACGTGATGCCTTCATTCATGTATGCATTGCATTTATATGCATTGCATCTTTGGCTACTCTTGTGTTTATTTGGTGTTTATTTTTATAGGCTCAAAAAGCCTAACATGAAAATACTCTGTTCGGCTGTAACTCCGCGGAAAGTGAACTGATTTGGATGAAATCTGGAACAGTGTGAGCCAAATGCTGGGGGCTGGCCCTGACTGATTTTGGGCGCGATCCGCACAGCAGCGACAGTTTGAGAGGGAGCAGAAATTTTTTTGTCCGGTAAATAATGCCCGATTTTGCCAATTTCCTTTTGGCAAAATTTTACGACATGTCAACACAAACGTCGATTGGTGAGACGGTGAAAATTTTCGGAAGAGAATTTTAAAAATGTAATCACAAGGGATCGTTTTAAAAAATGCAAAAATTGCTCACAAAATTTCCAGGTTTTGCGACTTCAGGCGTCATCACTCTGCAATGATTACAGATTGCCGAAAATTTACAGCCAAACTGACCATCTACGGGATGTCTAGTTTCCATTTTTAAAGTTAGAATCAATGCAAAGTCTTTCCCCTGGGCGGTACGCTCCGCACAAGAAAGGTACCTACCCAAATTTTCGGCAGCGTCCGATATCCGACATTTCGTATTAAAACCAATAGTACGCTGAAGTGCTGATGCGGCCTAGCGAGCGATATATTGAAGAAAAGCAGACTGAATTGGAAACTGAAAATAAGTAACACGGCAGATAACGCTGGCATCACTCAGTCTAGCCACGTGACACTAGGTATCGTCAAATGCAGGAATTAGTAACAAACCGTTTGTGATCCACGGCCATTACCGGTAGTTCACTAACAGTTTTCTGAAGCCTACTTGTGATTTTCTATTTAACATTCCTGTTTATTCCTGTCCAGTGACTTCTGCCTGTGATAAGAATCTATAAACACTGGCTGACCGCTTGAACTATACAGATAGCTGGAGTCGCTTGACACTTTTGACTCAGTCAAATTCAGCCTCCTGTCCTCAGCGGGATGGGAAATGAGTCTGTAGTGGCCGACCAGTGTGGTGATGCTGTGTGGCTGAGAAGTACAGCCAAGTATGGCCCATATTACTTGTGAATTAGACGTATGCGTGGGTGGTGTGTGATTCTCGGAGAGGGGGGGGGGCGCCGTGGAGACGTGTCCGGTGTAAATGGCTATGCAAATCGACCGGTTTTGCTTCACTTTAACTTTTCCCTGTCCCCTCAAATAGACAGCATTTGAGTTGTTATGATTGTCTGGATGTTAGGAGGGAAAATAATCAGAACTGTTCTGTGCTGTACTGTATTGTGTGCGACAGTTGTGCACAGTGATATGCACACACATACACACACACACGTGAACAGTTTTTAAATTTTTCTGTTGGTGTAGGTTTACATTTCGTTTTTATGTTTGTTTAGGTATGCCCTTTTGTGTGTTTCTAGTGTTGGTTTAGATCACTCTATTCTTGTGTTGCTTGCTTTTGTTGTGCTTCGTTTAGTTTCTTCAGTACCGAGCCAGAAAGAACGTCTCTGAAATGACCTAGTTTGTGTCGGGTGGGACGTAAAACCTTAACTCGGTCAATCAACCTATGCAAATCTACCGGCTTTGATTTACTTTTACCTGTACACGCTTCACCTTTGATCATCTCACCTGAGACGGTGTATGTGCATACACTGTGGACATTACGGACACGTTAATCGTTGTTCTTACTTACTGACTTACTGTACAGGTGTGATTACGACGCTGGAGCGGATGGACCGCGAGGTGGCCGCGCGTCACGAGCTGACTCTGATGGTGCGAGACCGCGGCACGCCCCTGCCGCGCCGCAGCTACGCCCGAGTACTGGTCAACGTGGTGGACGTAAACGACCACGCGCCCGAGTTCCTGGCGTCCGAGTACGTCGGACGGGTCTACGCCACGTCGCTGCCCGGCACGTCCGTGGCACAGCTGACCGCCGTGGACCGCGACCACGCCCACAACGCCGTCGTCACCTACAGCATCGTCTCCGGTCAGCTGACCCGCTCTCCTGTCTGTTTCTTCGAAGAGTTATTAAATATTCTCGGCTAGAAATGCATCGCTCTTGAGTCCATGTCACCTCCGAGTGTACTAATAATGTAATAACAATGTGTAGCCCTAACGGGACGTAACACTACTGGCCCGCCGTGCGTGCTGCCCCTGGTGAGTAACGATGCATATGCGAGTGTTACAAATGACGACAGACGACGACGACAGACGCCAGCGACCGATACTAGTCTGGCCCCCCTACACTGTGTGTAGGCGGGCCAGTAATAAACAAATGTAGGGTGTATTATGTGGCATTGATGCAGTGAATGCGTGGCTGTTGGTCGAATGTACGCTAGAATCATGACAGTCATCACAGCTGTCAGGGATGGGAGGGGGCTAGAGACGAGTGCGGCTGTTGTCTCTCACTGCCCTGGTGATCAGCCGCAGGCGCTGCGGATGTAGTGAGCATTTTTGTGTAATTGGCGGCCTATCAGTTGTTGTTGGTGCCTGACCGGGTCAGGCCACAGCTTTGTGGTCAGGTCGGTCGGTCTGGATCGCTTGCGTATAATGACGTAGTTTTGGTAATTGTAGCTCGCCTGCTGCTGCTGCTGCTGCTGCTGTACTGCCGGTAGCCGTGTACAGTCGGATGGTTGAGGTAGTTAGGCGTCATTTGGTACAGGAACGCTTACCGTACATAGTAAAATAAAGCAAAGTAAAGTAAACGTCGATTTGTATAGTGCATCGTCGTAAACCACCTCTAATGCGCTCAGGAATGGCACGTGTTAGAGGGATCACACAGTTTTACCTGCCATCCACACGTTTATCCACGAATGGAGTGAACCATGCTGCCTTTACTCCGTAAGCATTCACCAGATGGCGTCACCCGAGCGAGGTAGTGTGCATCCGATAACAGCTCACTACTCATTTATCGACCTCAAAAGGATGAAAGGCTGAGTTGGCCTAGTTGGCTGACCTTGTAGCGGACGGTTTACCCACATAAGTGATCACTCATCCATCAGCTGCAGATCAAGCGTAGGACAGGGAAAGTTTGCCGGTCACAGACCGACGTTCTACCACTGTGCCATGCTACTATCTGTCGCGTCGATAAGCTTGATAGCAGGCACCTGCTACTGCCAGGATACTGGTAACAAGATGTCTTTTGTGATAAATTATCGATTCACAACTCAGCGTCGGCGAGGAGTGTCTATACTGATAATTTGCCAGACGCTGCAGCGCTGGGCGAAACTTACGACGGAGGCGGAGCTCGTTCAGTACTACAGGGTCATGTGATTTGTTGCAGTGGGCGGTAGGCTTGGCGTAGGCTATTCGTGCCAAAGGTAGAGGTTGCAACGTAATATGCCCAGTTGGCTAGCGACGGTCCGTGGTATAGTGTGTCTAAACCGAAAAAACTGTAAATAAGTAAGTAAGTAAGTAAGTAAATAGTGGATAACAGTTAGCATCAACTTAGCTTTCACCGCTACAGGAAACTCACATGCCATATGGGATCACACACTGTTACCTGCCACCCGACAGAAGTGCGAATCTCGCCTTACCCCCAGCTGAAGCAGGTAGTCGATTTAGCGACCCCGGAGGGATGCAACTTGCAAGCCTTTTGCAACGCTGAGTTGACCTAACTTACGTGAAAGCGGACCGGCTGGGATTTGAACCCACGACCCGTCAATCACAAGTCCAGCGCCCTACCGCAGCGCCACCAGGGTGTCGGAACGGACGGAGGGAGAGAGTGTGCACGACAGGTTGCATCGGATGATCTAGTGGTCATAAGGGAGCCGTTGTGCGGTTGTGTGGTCGGAAAGTGGCTGCGGTGACAGCGGTAATGGGAACTCGAGACAAGTGCGACGCGCGCGTGGCCTGTTAGTTATGGACGGAACGTCGTGTCAATTACACCAGCCTGCCCGTCGCCGTCGCCCGGTCAGACTCGGCCACGTTGCTAGGTGTCTGACGACAAAGTAGCCCAGTTGAGCCGCGGTCAGCGGCCTGGTAAGAGCTGGCGCCGGTGCATCGTCTACGGCTGGCTGGTTACTGGTTTAAAAGCGCGCTGAATGAACGACGGAATGAATGAATGAATGAGTGAATGGAAGGAGACGGCTTGTTATGTACAGTCGGTCGGCTGTCGTCTCAACGCAGAGTAACCCTTTGTAAGCATTGACGGCAAGTGTCGTAAACAGTACCGCGTCAGTTGATGGTGCGTTCAATAGCTGTCGTGATGGTTGGACAGCTGACGCTGTGTGCATGAATGAGCACAAGGCACGGCGTAATTGTCACCACACGATATGCAACAGGTAGTAGCTATCCACCAAGGCCCACCTACCGGATTGGCTGTCGTAATTCACCATTTATACGGAACTTTAAAGTAAACGTCCATTTGTATAGGCATGGTCGTAACCACCTCTAAATGCACTCAAGAATGGCACTTGTTAGAGGGATCACACAGTTTTACCTGCCACCCACACGTTTATCCACGAGTGGAATGAACCATCCTGCCTTTACTCCGTATAAAACATTCACCAGATGGCGACACCCGAGCGAGGTAGCGCACATCCGATTGTAGCTCACTACTCATTTATCGACCTCGAAAGGATGAAAGGCTGAGTTGGCCTAGTTGGCTGACCTATTGGCGGACGTTTAAAGTAAGTAAGTAAAGTAAACAGTGTATAGCAGTTTAGCATCAACTTAGCTCTTCACCGCTACGGAAACTCACATGCCGTATGGGATCACACAGTGTTACCTGCCACCCAACAGAGGTGAGAATCCCGCCTTTACCCCCAGCCGAAGCAGGTACTCGGTTTAGCGACCCAGGAGGGATGCAAGGCTGAGTTGACCTATGTTACGTGAAAGCCACCGGCTGGGAATTGAACCCGCGACTTGTAAATCGCAAGTCCAACGCCCTGCCGCGGAGCCACCATGCAACACGTTTACCCACAAGTGGTCACCCATCAGCTGCAGGTCGAGCGTGGGACGGAAAGTTCGCTCATCACAGACCTACATTCTACCACTGTGTCACGATGGTTAAACATAAGTGTCTTGTTAATGCTAGGCATACAAGACGACGACTACTACTACTTTCATCTTTTGTATCATTAGGCCGCATTCCAGCAGTAGCTTGAAGCGGCCTATTGCTCAGTGGCGTCGCCGCTATTTGGTGTCAGGAGGGGCACTAAAGTTACTGTAGGGGCGAATCCAGAGGCTTCGGCTAGGGGAGCGAGGGGGCTGTCGAGTCCCGAAGGGCCAAAGCTTGAGGCCCCAAGGACCGAAGCGGGAGTGGCGCTGTTGGAGAGGGGGGCTGCCAGTCCCTCCCAATGAGCTAGGGAGTCTGGGTGAGCGCTATAAGCTCCGCCGGTGGGTCCGGCCACTGCTGTTTTTGGTGTGGTTTGAAACCCCAAAATTGTGTCTGGTAACAAGTTTTGCAAGCCGTCTATGGGGCGATCGCCCTCTTTGCCCCCCATGTATCCGCCAGTGAGTTAATGGGTTTTTACACTCTACACCAGGCGACTGTCGACATATAGTAGCTGTCAGACTTTTTATAGATGAAAGTACACTGAAACAATGATTGTTATCGAGGGGGCACGTGCCCCAATGCCTGATAGATGGCGACGCCAATGCTATTGCTACAGATGAGTAGCATGGTCTGTCTATGAGTCTGTCTTGTTACGTTCGTGAGCATGCAAAACGGCTGAACCGATCAAGATGCAGATTGAAGGGTAGACGCGGGAGCACCCAAGTAACTATGTATTATATCGGGGTTGAGATCCCCAAAGGGAAAGGGTAAGTTTTGGGGTTGTCCGGCCCATGGAAAAATGAAAAGTATTGGGAGTCTCTGCTGCAGTGTAAAACCGTGTAAGCAGCAGAAGAGATCATTTAATCTTACAATAAACAGAACGACATGCGATGCGGCCTTTTGTCAAAATTGTTTGACCGCTGGTTTAACCTGTCATAATTTACAGATTTACTGCCGCCAAGAGAGACTGGGGATATTTTTGACCGGCCGGATAGCCTGCATGTCGCCCAAGTAGGCTAAGTGTCAAAGCAAGCACTGAAGGCAACAGCTTAAGCCGACAAAAATAGCACACGATCGATAAAAATCGGCGTCTATTTCGGCCGATGTAGTTTGTGGATGGCGTTTAGTCCGTGATGTAGCAAGCTGGCCGTCGGAGGATAGGAACGATGACGTTAGAACTGAGTGGCTGTCGTTACAGTAAGGGTTACGGGTGGGCAGTGATGACTCAACTGTTGCCAAGTAGACTTGACGCGCGCTCGGACGTACGGTAGTTGAACGGCGTTTGGCGGCGGGCATGGCGCTACTTTTTGCCGCGCAATGATATTAGGACTCGCTCGCTTGGCTGGCCTCAGTGATGCGACCGGGCCGCTGTGATCCAGCCCCACTGACAGCGCTGAGCTATGGAAAGCCAATGGGCACATTTGCCTTTTGTGATAGATAACAAATGCTCTCTGGCCGTTTCACCGTTATATACGGAACTGCTTCAACAACACCCTCTCGTGTTTGAAACTGGATTGCACAAAATGCATTTTTGTCTCGCGACGCACGTGGATGGCGCAACATATGCTGTGTCAATCAAGTATTTGCATCTAGTATTACGTGTAAACGGCAGAGACAGTCATCAAATAGTTTAGACAGGACAATAAGTAGCTTAATGACTCTTGTTTTGTTACACTGAGTATATTTAGATATTTTATGGTGTCCCCGTCATCGGGGACGTAAAGTAACGGGATTTAGAAAGGTAGCAATTTCACACACAGTGCGCTTCTGCTGCGTAAACCAGAAGTTAGTAGGCCTATAGAACAGTAATTAAACATGTTTATTGTTCACTACTCAAAGGCAACGATTCCAGTGGCCTTAAGTGAGCCCTAATTCCAGTTTCAGGCTCACGCAATACCAGTGGCTTGAACAGACTTATGTCAGGGGTTAGGCATGAAATTCTAATGGTAAATCAGAGTCATCCACGCCGATAGATGGTAGATTGTGACTTTTGCACAGGGATTGATCAAAGAATTTCAAGGGTTTGTAGATCAGCTCGTGAGCCTAGGCTGGATAAACACTTGCTCCGTGTGTACAAGTACTTGCTGTTGCATTGCCTGGTTTGTCGGTGTCCAGCTCGTTGGCGCGTGACTGGAGCATTGCATTGCATTGTGTACTGTTAGCATTTGAATGCAGCAAACTACGTATTAATGCGTCTAGCGGTCTGGTCCGTCCATCTGTCTGTCCACCTGTGTCCGGTCTTTTTTCTTAAACTTAACACGGCGGCGCGCGGCTCATACTCAACGTGACTCACCAGAGGGCAGGACGCGACACGTCCTGCATATATTTCATATATTTACTTCCCTCCGAGTATTAGGAGGCCGGACACATAAACTAGCTGCATGAGAAACAGAAAAAAACTAACAGACACAAAGACAGAAAAAAACGTAGCTAAGTCGTGGTAAAGCTGAAGCTTATTAGAATCCCACGTTATGCCTAATGTAACAATCTAACTTATGTTTAAAAGTGTTAACAGAGTAGCTATTGATTACATTTGCTGGTAATGTATTACAGTCATCGACAACTCCTTAGCTGCTTTCTAATATTTAAACGACAAGGCTGCTTGTAAAGTTTATACTTACTTTTCGTATATACAGCTGATTGCACGGAAATGTTTTTGTAGTGTTGATGAAACAGTTGATGAAACAGTTACTGAAACAGCAGACCACAGTTGTCAAACGTTGTCGTTGTAAAGGTGGCTCGGACGCAGAGCTAATTTTGTGACATGTAAGCATGTTGTTGTCTTGTAAATAGACGGAATGATATGCTATGTTGCAGGTAACGTTGGAGGAGTATTTGCCATCGACAGCACACTGGGGATTGTGAGTGTGACTTCGTCTGAGCTGGATCAGCCGGCGTACTGGTTGACGGTGGAAGCGGCCGATGGTGGGACTCCGTCGTTATCCAGCACGGCGATGCTGACCGTGACCGTTGCGACGTCGAGCAGCACTGCCCCGGTGTTTGACGAGACCGAGTACTCGGCCGAGGTGGCCGAGAACCTGCCGGACGGAACCGTGGTGGTGGTCGTCCATGCATCATGTCAGTCGTCGGTGGTCTACTCCCTGCCAGCCGTCACTGACCACCTCTTCAACGTCGACCCTTCGTCCGGTGTGGTATTCACGACTGGTCCACTGGACTTCGAGCATGTATCGGTGCACAATCTGACGGTTCGTGCCGCCAACATTGCCGGCGTCGTTTCCATGGCATCGATCATTGTCCACGTCATTGACACAAACGACAACCGGCCTGTTTTCACGACGCTGTCGTACTTCGGCAGCGTCAGCGAAGCGTCGCCTGTCGGTAGCTACATCGTTGATGCCAGCTCAGACAAGCACGCTCCTCTGGTGGTGCAGGCGACAGATGCCGACACAGGTCCCAGTGCACTGCTGACGTACAGCATTGCCGACACTGTTGCCCAGGACGTGTTTGAGATTGATTCGGCAACTGGAGCGGTGAGGACGAAGGTGGTACTCGACCGCGAAGTACGAGCCGTCTACGAGTTTACGGTGTCTGTCCATGACTCTGGAATTCCATCGCTGACTGCGGAGTCACTTGTTGCTGTCACGGTCTACGTCAACGATACAAATGACTCTCCGCCATCGTTCACTCAAACGGTCTGTTGACGTCTGCCAGTTCTTTCACACTATTCTGCTTTCTGTTTTGGTTTAATGGGCTTTTATCGTGGAGTTGTGCCTTGTTGGACTGAAAGATTGGAATGGGCTTTTTTACCAGCTGGATGCCCTTCCTGAAATCACCCGACTAACGGTGTCAGAGCAGAGCGAACTCAGAAACGTTGACGCCAAACAGAGAAAATCACCCAGGCCTCGACCTTTAACTAAAAGAAATGTTGGCTTTTATCGAGTAACTAAACAATTCAAGGAGAACGGAGAGGAAGAACGAAGGATGTCAGCATCACGTCCATCATGGCAAGTCAACCAAAGTAGGACTTGGATAGGAGGTTGAATTGAAGCTGTTAAGATGCCAAAATCGTAATTCAGGAAAGATAATTACTGCACGGAATTAGACTGTATGCTGTCTTTTAAAGATTGATTTTAATTGTTCAAATGCTGCCTTTTGTTGTAGGTGTACACAGGAACTGTTCTGTTGCCTACGTATTCGGATGTGATCGTCGTTCAGCTGAACGCCTCGGATGCTGATACGGCTGAACTTACGCATCTCCGATATTCCATCGATGCCGGCAACACCGGGAACATGTTCCAGTTGAACGAAGAGAGTGGAGTTTTGACACTGCGAGAGGGTAGCACAGACGCTGGTGATATGTTGGACCACTATAGGCTGGAAGTGAGCGCATCCGATGGAAAGTTTGTGGACCATGCAGCTGTAGATATTGAGGTAAAAGTTCTGGAGGCATCTGGTCTGCGGTTCTCGATGCCGGAGTTCAGTGTTGAGGTGCTGGAGAACACGACCGCTGTTGAGCATGTGACGCTGCTGCCGGTTGTCGGTCGAGCACTCAACGAGCACGTGTCGTTTGCGCTGCTGAATGCACAAGATCATTTCTCGGTCCACTCGACGTCGGGTGTCGTACGTACGACCGGCGTGCCGTTTGACCGCGAGCAGCGAGACAGCTACGTCGTTGTGGTTGAGGCAAGCGACGAGCGGACACCGCCCCGAGTGGCACATACACTGCTGCGTGTCCGTGTCATGGATGTCAATGATAATGCTCCTCTGTTTGTCCATCAGCCGTACTTCGCGATGGTCACTGTTGATGCAGGCGTCGGCAGCATCGTCACGAAGGTACGATACGATACGATACGGCATATTTGCATGTGCTCAAAAGCTGACGGCTATGGCCAGCGTAATCTAGCGCACGGCACAGAAACGAAAAAGAAGGAAAAACTAAAAACAAAAACCTAATAGCTCAAAAGAAACGGTCCGGGCAATAGTCTGTGAAGGCAGTAGAGAAGTAAGAAGTGAAACTATGGGTGAACAGTTGCTTTTGTGGATTTGTCCTTCACTGCAGCAGTTACGTCATGACTTGCGATTAAAATTAAGATTAAGACGTGACATTTGTATAGCGCCTTGTAACGAGTGGACTCATCTCTGAAGCTCTCAGAATGGCACGTGTTAACGAAGAATCACACAATTTTACCTGCCACCCACATGATTATCCACAAGTGTAATGAGCCATCCTGCCACGCACGTCCCCGCACTTTGGCCGCTACTCATTTCTCATCCAACTTGGGTATGAGGCTGAGTTGGCCAGGGAGGCTGGTTACAGACCAAGGTGGTATGCCCACCAAAAGACAGTCACCCAACCGATAATGTGGCATTTGGGCATTGAACTCACCGATCATTGAGTCACAAGTCTGATGCCCAACCACTAGACTACTGAGCCACCTTGGACATGAAATTAATTTCTGTTTTCTCTTTGTTAGTTCTGCTGCATGCTTGAAATAATATTCTTGTTATGTGACTGATGTCAGTTTTTGCTAGAAGCTGGCTGGTTTGGTCGGTTGTAGGTCAGTGCAATTGATAGAGATGCTGGCAACAACAGTGTTGTGGACTACTTTCTTGTCGATGGAGGTGACTGGTTTGTCGTGCGTCGTGACACTGGTGAAGTGGTCGTGAATCGGTCACTGATGTCACTTGAACACAATCGACAGATACAAGTGGTGATAGAGGCCAGAGACCGCGGTATGTTACCAGCAGTTTGATGTTACAATGAGTATCATATGGCATACAATACATTACAGTATATTATATAATGATTACATACTGGCATCATAAGTTTGGAAAGAAGTTTCTCCACTCCTGTGGGGAATGGTATCCTTTTCCTTGGCTTTTTTTCTACCACACTGCCAGTCAATATATAGAAGAGTATGAATGTCGTGTGTACAGGCGAGCCAATGTTGAGTTCACGCGCTAACGTGACAGTGACGGTCGTCGACAGAGCGATGCCAGTGTTTGACCGTCCACTGTACGGAGTGACTGTGCCCGAGAGTTTACCACAGTACGCGACGGTGTTGACCGTCTCGGCCAAGAGTCCCACGTCCTCGAGCCTCGTCTACTCCGTCATTGATGGAAACGTCTTGGGACAGTTCGGGGTGGACTTCAGTGTCGGTAAGACCATCTCATCCGTACATTTTGTAATTGTTACTGGCACTTTGTCGTTTGATTTGTAACAAAGTGCACGACAATATGGCAGATTTGTGTTTGATGATCGTTAAATCTTAGCAAACTCAGTAAACTTAGTAACTCGCAGTTAGCCATAAAAGTCCTTTCACCAGTTACTTGTCGTAGGTGAAAAATGAGGCAAGATGAGACACTGCTTTAAGTTGAGCTTGATAGTGGCAGTGGTTCAGACTCGGAGTCATAAATAATGAAGGTAATTGATGACATCTGGTGACATTAAGAAAGTTACGTGGAGAGGTCTAGTGGAAATGAGGACTGTTTGGTGAACATCAGGTAAGAAAGCAAGCCAAACTTAATTCGGACCAGATGGATTAATTGTACCAAGGCCGGATGTGTGCAAAGAAAATTACGTTAATGCTGTTACTGTTTGGTTGTTCCAAATATAATTAATGAATATTGTGTGTATGTGCTTGCTTGCTATCCAAGATTCTGATGTATCAAGTCCATGTGAGTATGTTGTTGGCGTTTACGTTGCTGGTTGTCGTTAGTTTCACGTCTCTTTGTGTTGTTGCCGGTTTGTTTGTGTTTCATCTGTTGTTTGGTTATTTTATTTAGCCAAGATAGCATGCAGGTTCCGTTTTGCCGAGCAAGCTGTGCAGGTGGCTTACGTTTTTAGGCCGCATTGCCCACACGCAGTGTATAGATGCGGCCTATTGCTACAGATGTCACACGTAGCGTGGTCTGTGTGTCTGTGTGTCTGGCTGTGTGTTGTTCACACGGGTGTGCTGTGCGAAAACGGCAGAACCGATTGAGATGTCAATTGTGGGCTGACTCGTGGAACCATGTATTAGATGGGGGTTGAGACGGACTAATCCATTCCACAGCTGCGAGGGGTGACAAGTCGGCGATGCGGCCTTGTGCCAAATTACTTTAGACACTTGTTTGCCTATTATGCATGCCTGTGGATATTTCTTGCAGTGTGTGCCTTTGTGCGTCAGAGGTAGCGAGTGTCCTTCCAGTATCAGAGCTGATTGAAGCCTGGCCAAGATTTATTTACTGTATATGACAGAAATGGTGTTTCATTTGTATAAGATATGGTATAATAAGCCATATTTTAAAGAATTTAACATTTATCGTTTGCTGACTAATGATATTCCAGACATCAGTAGCTGTAACCGTGGACACACATACTGAACTGCTTGTGAGTTAATGATATGTGAAACAGTGCAAGTGATATTTTTTTTTTTAATTTAGTCTCTTTCTTGTCTCCTCAACACAATGCTACCTCTGTGCTTGACTCTTCTGTCTGGTAGCTAGTGCTGTCACATTCCAGTAAATTTTGCCCCATGTGGGTCCCGGGGATGTAAGTAAGTGGGTGTCTAAGTAAGTAAGTAAGTGACAAATTTACGATGCACCACAACCAGAATAGGCCCTCTCCGTTTCCAGGCCGGAGGTCGTAGGAGGCGACCAAACCTGGCTTTAGGTTTTGGGTTCATTTTATGTCGTAGTATATTTTGTTACTGATGCATGTTTGCTTTGTTGTGTTTGCTGTAGTTTTTCAGTACTTAGCCAAGAGATTGGTTGGGAAGAACGTCTCTGAAATGACCTGTTTTGTGTCGAGTGTGGTGTAAAACCTTAACTCAATTAATCCAGAAAATGTTTAGATTTGGTTTGATTCGATTTATGACTTTGAATCAGTTTGCTCCATTTGATTTGATTTAGTGTTGTGTCATTCATTCATGAAGTGTACAATAGGCAACAATTAATTAATTAATAATGTAGTTAAGCAGTTGTGTGACAGCTTTGAATGGAATATGTGAATAATTGCCAGTTGATGACCACAGAAAGTAATAGGACTTTTAAAAAGTGAGCAAACAGAAACAATGTACTGTCTAAACGTTTATACAATGTTTTCTGTTTGAAAAGTGTTGGTGGTTTGTCAGACCAGACCGAATTGAACTTCTGATTTTACTAAAAATTAACCGCTTTGAATTGATTCAGCAAATGAATCGAATCAACCTGAATCATGAATTGGTCACAGCGTTGATGACAGCCTCTGTTGATTTATATTGCTTCACATTTGTAAGGCAGTGTGTACTGTGTACAGAAATTATGCACGTTTTTTGTGCAGCAGACTTCAAGCTGTTGTTTGTGACAAAGTCAACTATTTGTGTTTACTATAAGTATTCAATCATCTTCATCTCTATAATGATAAGCTTTATTTACCACGAATGGTAGTCAAATATAAACATATACAATTGAAGATAACTTAAATAAGAAAAGAGAAAAAAGAAATAACACACAAACACACATTTGCGTATGCCTTCACAGTTGGCTCAATATCTATCAGCGCTAGAGATAGAGACAACTCAATGTCTATGTATCTAGTGACGCAAGCTCAACATCAGCCTGATTTCTGCACAACACACAAACAATATTTTCTAATAAGCAATATTTCTGCAGAAAGTTCTTTTTTTCTCATACTCAAGATATCTTCAATGTTAGAACAGTTAAACATTTATCTGCAGAAGTCAACAATTTCATTGGAACGGACGTTGAAAATTTTTCTGAAGCTACTATAATCCACTGTCAGTTTTTACCATGCGACGCTATGCTACTGCGGTATATGCTGTGTTCTTTCCATCCATCTGTCCATCTGTCACAATTTGGAGTTCTACGAAAACTGCCAAATATAGGATTACATCCAAGTGTCATGTGATAGGTAAGTTTTTAAGTGCTAAAGATCTAGGTAAAATTCTAATGGGGTTACCTACAAAAACGGCCAAATACAGGTGACATAGGTTAGAATAAGCAGTTTTCAACCGATATCTCGCTATATATTTGTGCTTCTGATTTCGATTTTCAGCCTTAGTGCTTTAGAAATTTTGTATGTATGTATGTATGTATGTGTCTCAAAAATGGTGCAAAATAGGCACATGGTTGCTATGGAAGGCCGATAGGAACTCAAATGCACACCACCAAATTTTTACACGACGTAGCCTGATCATCACAGATGAACTTTTTGTAATCAGAAAGGTGATATTGAAATCGTTTCGTAATGCCAGGTTATGAGATCGTAAGAAGCAACCACACCATGGCTTTAGTTTTTTGTGTTTATTTTGTTATAGTACACTGTGTCTCAAAAAACGTCCCACTTTTAAACTGTCTCTAACTTTGTCAAATCTTAATCGATTTTCAAAATTTTTGCACTGCTGGAAAGCGTATGAAATTTGCTACAAAAGCCATATGACAATACCCACCTTACCCTAGGCATGTTGCTTAACTACCTTGGGAAATTAAACATTCAAATTTTCTGCAGATATTCAGCAGATACGGACGAAAGTGCAAACAAATAGCATTTTGAGTGCACCGATTTTAATTCCTCTATGCGTGTAACTGTATGATGAGTGTATTTATGTATTTATTGTTTAGTGTATTTACAGAATATTTGAAATATTTAAGCATACGAAGGCATAGCTAGT
>Ga0209780_1000397_pt1 | contig 22672 bp, 11 predicted proteins | sample WorMetexBAHAMAS2_FD_187384 | JGI IMG/M metagenome (GOLD analysis project Ga0209780, IMG submission 187384) | Marine gutless worms symbiont microbial communities from Max Planck institute for Marine Microbiology, Germany - Inanidrilus exumae... | ecosystem: Host-associated > Annelida > Digestive...
TCCGGTATTCTGACGGTCGAGAAACTACAGTTTCTACACGACATCTGGCTCCAACTCCAAAAGTCGTGGTAACTGACAGTGAATCACATGAGAACGGAACTGAGAGTCTTGAGGTTAATTCCGATGTTCCTGATGAGATGTATAGTCAAGATAATAAAATGGTCCCGGAGGATAACCCTCCGGTGAGACGTTCTGGACGCGTCATCAAACCGCCGACACGATTGGACTTGTGAGACATTAAAAGACTATTAGTTGTTTTTAACTTTGTCTGATATTGTGATTTTATGAGTAGGGGGAGAATGTTGTGGTTTTTAGTGGGACCGGAAGTTGAGGCAATGTTGACATGTGCTGAGAACATTTACGTGCAGTTTTTTAGGAGATTAAAGCCTTACTTTATGTAGTATTAAAGGTATTAAACTATGTCAATAATTTAGTAAACTATGTCAACAATTCCAAAATTGAAACTGAAAATAAACGTTCATTAAGCACACTCACAACGTGCGATTGATGACCTTAGAAGGACTTATCAGTGTCCGGCTGTCCACATCCGTAGCTACACGTAAGATTGCGTCTGCAAATATGCAAAAAGCTTGCGGACACATCTGCCACATCCACGTCCATAGGCCTACATCTATGGTCATCCGTTACCCCCTAAGGCCCCCAAATCTGTAACACAACACAAAAAATGTACGTGAAAACCATGATCAACGAGCAATTAAAATAATTAATTGCGCGATTAAAGCGATTAAAAAATTAATTGCTCAACAGCCCTATCAGGCATCTGTTGAACAGGGTTTTTTTGTAACTAAACAGACAGAAGCAGATAATGGTGCTGGTGATATATTTGAGGCTAAATGGTTGGTCGCTAAATTTTGTATTCAGGTGGAATATATTAAGTGTTAGCCTTCGGATAACAGACTACCCCTAATTAGCGTGGGCAGGGTCACGTGACCTGTGTTTTAAAATTTTGCTTCCAATCATATCTTTGGAATTGGTAAAGCTAGGCACTTCAAATTTGGTGTGCTACTTGATGCACAGGAGTACTAGTGCATACATAATATATTATGCCGAAAAGGGATGTGTTCACAGTCACATGACGTCTTTAAATTTAGGTAAATGAGTGATGATATCTTGTTAACGGTGCAAAATAGACATTGTTGTAATGGAGGACTAATACGGAATCGTATGTGGTCTATCAAATGGCACCAGTGCCAATGCCCCTGAATGACCTTGAAGGTCACGTTTGATGTTTGAAACCTTTCTGTCTTACATACCTCTGAATATACAGCATGTATTATCAATGATATGTTTACACATGCATTGGACAGCACACATGGCTTGTAATTTCTACTATCTTTTCGACAGTGAAGGACTTCTCAAGGTCATAGCCAGTCACATACACTGTAAATGTGGCATTATCTCAGAAATGGTGCCAGATAAGAGTCATTGTCGCTATAGACCACAAATAGGAAGTGATATATGGCAACTACATTTGCCGAAGTTATGATCAAAAATCAAGCGTATAGTTTTTTGACTCACAGTGTAGAATAGCCGACTCCATTTTGGCTGTTCAGCATATAGCTTGTATGGTGGTGTGATGACAGTTTATCATTTTCTGTCGAACATTTTTGTCCCATCATAGACAGTCCCCAAAATGGACGTTATTTTAGCAAGAATGGGTCTAGATGTTACATTTTTCGTAAGAGACATTTGACATACGTGCATTTGGCATTAACGTCCATGTGGGCATTTTGGTCGCGGAAGAACTAAAATATGATGCAGTAGTGCAGTGATCAGAAATAGGGGTGCACAAAGCCACACATCTGTTGAGAAGAAACCCCAGGTTGGAACTGGACAAAATTGTGTACAGTGGTAGGTATCCACAATGTAATCGCATTTTTCAGATGATGTCCTTGACAACAACCCAAAAACGACACAGCTAGACCAGTCTGACAGCTTGGATCACTGCCACTGTAAACCGGCATAGTAATTGTGTTTGTTCAGCTTTTGATAACATTGTTTTGACAAGTGACATGGTGATTCGTATCTAGTTCAGTTCAGAGTCCGATGGATTAATGCCACGCACAGTGTCCACGTAATCTCTTATGAAACTAGAAGCTGAATAGTACTTATGCAGATAATGAGTTTTACGTTGCGAGATTTTGCCCCTCAAGCATGTGCTATTTAGTGTTGTTGTCATGAATGGCACGGTGGTGCAACAGTTAGAGCATTGGACTTGTACTCAGGGCAAAAGCTGTGTAACAACTTTGGGCAATTTGTTTACACCTATGTGCCTCTGTCACCAAGCAGTCTAACTTGGTACCGGCCAAGGGGCGGTTGATGCTCTGCGGCTGGGAAGGTAACTGCAAGCCTGGCGAAAAGTAATGGTAGCCTACCGCCGGGTGGATGACTTATAGTCGCCTGCGGGCTGACTGCTTGTACACATCTCCGGGGCCAACGCTCGGTAACGAGTATGTGCAGCCTTTACCTTTTTGTCACTGATGACTGTAAAGCAATGTTTAGTACTGCATTCATTACACTGTGTGAGACATTATAACAATGGTTTGTCAGGATCCGTGCCTTACTTGACCAAAGACATGCTAATGCAAATTACACGTCTGCCAGCAGTCGTTCACATGCCTCTCAACCTCCTGTAAGTGCTACCAACATCTTTCTGTTGTAAATCTTGGTAAATCATTACAAGAAGCTCAGCTACCGCAGCAGGATTGCGCGACATGCTATGTTAGTAAATTTGTGCTATGTTTCACCAGGTATGGGGGTTAGCAACGTTTCAAACAGAAAAAATGACCTGCAAGGTCCTTCAAGGGCATTGGCAATGGTGCCATTTGGTAGGCCACATACAATTTCTCATTAGTGTTCTGTTATACGACTCTATCTTGCACTGTTAATGAGTAAGTATCATTTATTTCGCAAAATTTAAAGAGATCACGTGACTGAACACATCCCTTTTGGGAGTAATATATTATGCATGCATGATATATTACATGCATGCACCAGGACTCCTCTGTATCAGTCAGCACATGACATTTAAAGTGCCTAGCTTCACTAACTCCAAAGATATGATTGGGTGCAAAATTTGTTAAAATGGGTCACATGCCCCGACGACACTGTCATGGCAAGGCTAGCACTTGATATATTCTACGTGCATATAAAATTTAGTGTCTTGCTACAGCCATTCCGGACATATGATATATTGCTCGGCCACCGACATCATCCTGTTTAAAAATAACTAATCACTGTTGTTGTTATGCTTTACCTCGTCTCTGGAACCAACTCCCTTTATCTCTCCCTGTTAGCCACCACTATGAAGATATGAAAGATGATACAAAATTTGGAAATGCGGTGGTTTAGTTAGTTAGCTGGTCACTCAAGGTCACTGGAAATAGCACCAGTCGATAGAGTACATACGAGTTTCTATTAGTCTTTCGTAGTAAGTATGTTTCTATCTTGCACCGTTTCTGAGATATAGCGAGATATTGGTCGAAAATCGCTGATTTTATCCTACCCCAACCCCACATCTGTTTGGCACCTTCATTGGGGGTGATCCCGTTGGAATGTTGCCGAGATCTTTAGCGTCCGAAAAGTACAGTCCCTGGGCTGTCGTTTGGCATTGCTTGCATGATTCTACTGTTAGCTGTTCTGGTACAGTGCCAGCTTGTGACAGACAGACGGACTGATGTATGAACACCTGAAGACAGCGTGTACCATGCTAGAATATTATCGTGCGGTAAAATCTATTTCACAGTTTTCAGTTTGAATCAAAAGTAATTTTATTTAGTTACTTTTTACTGGCCCGCCTACACACAGTGTAACGGTCGCTGGCGTCATTGTCATTTTCTTCGTTACATTTTCCTGTGATTTCAGATTATATTACTGGTTTTGAAATTTATTAATAAAGGCTATATAGTGTACGTGTATGTATGACAGAAGTGCTATAAAGTGGTGGACGTTTGTGTGTGTGTGTTATGTGAAGCAGAGTGGAGCATGAAAAAGTCCTCACATTGTACAACAAAGGTCTCGCCAGCTTTACAGCAATGAAGGTTCCTCTTTTATGCTTCTGTACAATCTTTGTACTTTGGCTTGTCACATACTCGGCAGCAAGTAAGCAGTTCCTTTGATACTGGCTTCAGAGAGCTGGCGAAAAGGGAACAACACCCCTTCCCTCAGGAAATTAGCAGTGGATGGAAAAGTTTAGGTCAGTGGTTGATTTTCCTTGGTTATAGGGTCAGTGCTTTAAGTTTCCGTCGTTCCCTGACACTGTTGTTTGGGTGATAGGAAGGGCATCTTTCCGTTTATCCCAAAAGTTGAGCCAGTTGCACCTGGAAAACGGCTGTTTAGATGGAATCGGTGGTGACAGTGGTTGAACTTGAAGCTAACATCATCTATTGTCATATCATGACAGAGTGATGAGTAGTGTTGTTGGAGACTTAGAAAGGTAAAGGGTAAAGGTTTCCCATACTCGTTACCAAGCAATGGGCCTGGAGTTGATCCCGGTCTACTGACAGTCAGCCCGCAGATGACCATAAGTCATCCACCCGGCGGTAGGCTGCCATTACTTTCCACCAGGCCTGCAGTTACCTTCCCAGCCACAGAGCATCACCACCCCTTGGCTGGTACCAAGTTATACTGCTTGGTGAATGGTGATGGAGGAACAACTTGACCAAGGTTGTTGTGAAGCTTTGCTTGGAGTAGGTTTTGAACCGACGTGCTGTTGATCACAAGTCCAACGCTGTACCCGTTCTACCTGTTGCTTATTGTTGATTCAGGAGATGCTTGTGTTCACGTCAGTGCAGGACGTGGCTAAGTCAGTTCCATCTGGGTACAACAGCAATGCTGGTGTGTCGGTCTGGGGCCGCGGAGGTAACCACCTGGTCAGTCATTCCTAATTACCTACCTGCACTTTCACTTTCTGTTTGATGAGACTTATTCTCCACAGTTTGACCCATGTGGGCCCGTGGCAATCCTCCCTTATCTCTTCACTTTCCCACTTCCCCACCTTCTACTCGTCTTTTAACATCTTTTACTTTTCCCTTTTTCCCTTTCTTACTAGCTTCATCTATTTTCTTGCTTGTTTTAGCATCCGTTCGCATTATACCAGAATAGTTCCATTTTGTTTCCAGACCAGATGTCATGGGAGGCCACTAAACTGTGCTTCGGCACTCGTAGCCAATGAAGACTGATCTAGGCATCAGTAATGTAGTCGGAGCGTTTCATGCATGCAGCCAGTCTACCACTGTGCACGTGTTCAGACTTTAACCCTTGTTAATTCAGTCTTAAGTGTATGTGCTCATCTCGCATGCACGTGCTTGTATACAATGCGTTCGTTTGTTTTTACTGTGGTAACGTCTGATGATTGGATAGTGTTTTGTGCGAGTTGCAGCTCGGCGTGGAAGATTGGATGCGTCTGATTGCGGCTTGTTGTCCTGACTGGTACGAATCATTGTCTGACAGTGACACGCAGCGTGACTCTTCTCGCAAACGAGTTAGTCGAGCGGTCGACCGCACCCTGACATACCTCGACGCATGCATTGACATGCAGGCCCAATTGCCGGTCGGTCACCAGCAACATTTAGTTGTCATGTCTGCTTAGTTACCTCCCCCACCGAAGGTGATGGGAGTTTTGTTTTCGCCCGCGTCATTAGCTCTATATATATGTATGTTTGTGAACAACTTCCTGGCGCCAGTAAACAACAATAAACAGTTTTTTCATCATTGGCATAACGTAATGAGTACACAATAGCACAGTAAGGAGACTGTCATGCAGGACAGCGCTAGAAACTAAATATATACATGCATTTATATAGCACCATGTCCTTAATACACACAGAGCGCTCAGACATGGATCACACAGTTTTACCTGCAAATTACACCATGCCTGCCTTTATTCCCCCGCCACAGAGCATCACCGCCCTTTGGCTGATACTCATTTTACCATCCGACAGAGGGTAGAAGGCTGAGTCGACCACATGCGGCTGTTGCTGTTGTGCAGACGTTGAGTAGTAGCAGCATTATTGGAGTGGTTGAAGGAGGTTACTATGTCGATGAACGTCTGCGATCAGCTGTCGAGACTGCAAAGAGACCCGTCGCAGGTGTGTCATCAAGCTCGTAACTAGTCTTTGCAGGTGAATAATAAGTAAGAAAACAAGAAAGCAGCTGCAATGTTCAAGCCTTCACATATAAGTTTGTTTTATTTGCATCAGTTCCGTTTCTATTCACCAGCCATGCTCCAGTTGATGAACCACGCTAGGAGATTTGCGTGTATAACCACGGTATGCGTCATGACTGGTTGCTGTGAGGCACCATGAAATTACACCCATTATTGTTCATGAGCACGTGCAACCATCCGGACCCTGGTTAATGGTTGTTGTACTGGTATAGAAATCAGGCTCGTCAGAGAAGTCATCGGCAGTATGTGTTGGAGTGCTGACGCATAATGAAGTGAACTAGTGAAGTACCATTATAGTAGCACTGTTTCAGTAAACAGGCAAAGAAGAAACTTCCTGAATCCAGGTCACCTGCAAAATGCAGTGTAGGTTTCCCCGCTGCACAACCTGCCCGCTTGAAATTTTGTGACAATTAATCTGCAGCATTTTCAGTTTTCCTGCTGTCAGACAAACAGACAAATTGATGGTAATCTTTGACGCTGTGGATAGAGTTAATTAGTCAGCAGTGCCAATGACAAGTTAGTGATTAGAAATAATTTGAACAAATTACAGCCTGATTTCAGCTGATGTATGGTTCGTACATATTATTTGTGAACTAGTGACATGAAGCTCATTAAGCTTTGTGGCTTAGTAATTGAATCAGTATGCAGTAGACATTTCAGTGTTACTGTGACAGGATTTTCAATACAAGGCTTCCATTCATGTGGTCCAACTGTCGAGTATTTGCATGTGTCAGAGATAGAGGATATACTGATGTCAACATTGGTGAGCTGTTTTATCACGTTCTTACTGCATACAGTGTTCGCGAGATGAGGATGTTCATTGCTTGACTGATACTCTTAAAAAGTTATACATAGACAGTCGTGTTGCTTTTCATCTTGTAACCTTCTTGCAGTTAGTGTTCTCATTTGCTGTACTGTCTAAGTAAGTAAGTAAGTGACAAATTTATGAAGTGCCAAAACTACAATAGGCCCTCTCCATTTCCATGTCGGATGTTGTAGGAGGCAACAAAACCTGGCTTTAGTTTTAGGGTTAATTTTATGTTGTAGTATATTTTGTTACGGATGCATGTTTGCTTTTTGTTGTGTTCGTTTCAGTTTTTCAGTACTAAGCCAAGAGATTGGCTGGGAAGAATGTCTCCAAAATGACTTATTTTGTGTCGAGTGGGGCGTAAGACATCAACTCAGTCAGTCAGTCAATCATTTGCTGAACTAATTAATATGGTAAATACTTTACACACTTTTTTATTGGAAAACTGTTGTACACTGATAGTTATTGTTCTTGCTTTAAATGAATATCGTGGTATCATTGATGCTGAATGGTGGGGTGCGGAGTCGGAGTCCCTGGAGTCTGGCTTCTAGCCCAGGGTTGGAATCGAATCAGAGTCCTAATTTTTTTAAAATCCAGAGTTGGAGTTTCACAAAAAATGAGGACTCCGCATCCCTGCCATGGACGTACTTTTTTATTTATCTTTATTTTCTGTCATTCTGATTGACTCCTCCTGCATGGGTAGTCTTGTCAACCTGTTGATGTTGTCTATCCAGGCCATGCATGGTCTTTCACGCCTGCGTGCACTTGGCATTGTTCCTTGCATTACCTCTTTCTCCAGGCAACTCCTCTGTTTCCTAATGGTGTGACCATAGTATGCTAGTTTCCTTGCATAGTCGGAGTCAGAATCTGGGGATTTTTATGGGCTGGATTTGGAGTCCGAGTCCCAATTTGTTAAAACCGTGGAGTCGGCGTCGGAGTTCCACAAAAATGAGGACTTCGCATCCCTGCTGAATGGTACTTTGTTTGTGCCATTAGCTTCACCCCTCCTCAGTAGTGTTTAATTCACTGATTGTGTTAGTTTAGTTGTAGTCAGCTTAATTTTGGACATTGTCGTTGTTGTCATAGTCATGTCTGCCAGCCGACAAGCCTCGATTGCTGCCAGGAGCATGGAGTCCTAGCAGTGTAATTCGTGCTGTTTGTCTTGGCATTGACATCTTTGATGCCTCGTTTCCTTTTTGCACACCAGCTACTGGCAGCTGAGAACAATGCTGCTGCTGCTGCTTATACTACTACCACTAATGCTGCTGTATTTGCTGGTTGCTGTCAAATCAAATCGTGCATTTATATTAAAACTTGATTACATGAGGCAAAAGTGAGGGCATGCAGCGAGTAAAACTTTCTTCCAACAAAAATCTTCCATTTCTTAACGGGGTACCGGTTGACACTGGTTTTTCCTGTGTAATCGCCAGAGAATGATTGTGTGTGCGCGTATGTGTGGTATCAAAGTAACATTTTAATTGTTATTTGAAATATATTTTTGTTGCTCTTTATGTAACTTATATGAGCTGGAGGTTTTCGTTTTCTGATGACATTTATTGTAGACATACTGTTGACGTTGGTTGTCATTTGTTCTTGACAAGATGCAGATATCCATATATAGTGACAAGTCGAGGGTCAGCTCTGGTGTTTCAGTGCAGCGTGCAACCTGACAGCATCAACTGTCAATCAGATAATATCTACGAGATTTCTTTAAAGGACAAATGGTTTGTGTGTGTTGCATGCTGTCGACTAATAAAATAGTCGTGTGAGTAATGTATGTTTAGTTGACATTGGATCTAATATCTTGCCTTCATGGCTGTGGCATAGTTGGCTTGAGCACTCCTCAACGGTTTCTACCTTTGTGAGATGTATGTGAAAGTTTGGTGAGATGGAAAAATAGCTAGTTAAAGGAAATCTGATAGAGTGTGTTTTCTTATTTAATTTTGGTATTAAGTTAGCGAATAGGAAGTAAACTGAGCTAGTTTGAAGTAATATAAACTCGAAGTTGTAAATTATAACAGTTGTAATAAATTACAGTCTGACGTAATTCATCACTGCTGCAGACTCATTTCTGAAACGCATTTATGACTGACTGATTGCATCCAACAATGTCATTGATTGTTACTGACAGGGACTTCCCCCTCCCATCCAATAGACAGCATTTGATTGTCTGGAGGTTATGAAGGAAAATACTCAGAACTGTTTGGTGGTGTATTGATTGTGTATGACAGTTGTGCACAATGATACACACACAGTTCTTAAATCTGCATGTTGGTTTAGGCATAGATTTCATTTTTATGCATTTGTTTAGGTTTAGCATTTTGTATGTTTCTTGTATTAGCTTAGATCATTTAATTCATTTTACTACTGTGTTGCTTGCTTTCGTTGTGTTGGATATAATTTCTTTAGTACCAAGCCAAGATGTATCTGGGAAAAACATTTCCGAAATGACCTGTCGCTGTTTACTGTACTCTTAAGTTACATAATATTATGAACCGATTATTTCATTCGATTTGCTTTTCTACGGTTTAGTTGTATTTGTGTTTTTATTTGTATGTGTTCGAACTTTGATTGCATGTCCTATGTTTAGCTTTTGATATCTAGCATTGTGTTATGCTACAATATTAAATAAACTTACTTACTTGCCTATTTTGTGTCCAGTGGGACATAAGTCTCACTGACTTACCTGTACTGGCCTCACTGTACTAAATCCATCAAGCACAACTGCACCATTTTCCACCTTTTTCATAACATTGTTATTTTTGAACACGCCTTAGTTCACGTTAGGTGCTCTGTGTGGGCCTGGGGCAATCCCCCTTATCCCTTCGCTTCCCCACCTCCCCACCTTCTACTCTATCTATTAGTATCTTTTACTTTCGCCTTTACGTTTCTTAGTCCATATATTTTCCTGCTTTTCAATCCCTTTCCATTCTACCAGAATAGTCCACTTCGTTTCCAGACCGGATTTCATATGAGGCGACTAAACCTGGCTTCAGTTTTTGTGTATGTTGATTTTGTGTTGTATGTATTTTTTAGAATAAGGATGCATGCTTGTTTTTGTTGTATTTGATTTAGTTTTGTCATGCAGTGTGATAGCTGTCTCCCCCTGTTGTAGGTGCTAGTTTAATAATTTAAATGAGCCTTTTGATAGAGCCTCTTGATCCCTTTCCCTTTTTGGGTGGCTGCTGAACAAAAAGGCGGCCAGGGTTGAGGTTGATATATCGCTGGCCTTCCTTCACTGGATATGGATAGCTCTCCGCCCCTGAACTTTCGTCTCTGATATAGCCATATTTGTGCTGAAAAGGGACGTTAAACTCCAGCTAACTAACTAGTTCACGTTGGGTAGCAGGTGATGTGGCTATTAATTGTCACCGCAGTGGTGACTGAAGCCAGATGTGTACATGTTGTGAACAAGTTGACGACGTCCTGGAGAACTTACTGTTTGCTATTTCAGCTACGCCGACGACTGTCGACCAATACTGAGCGACTGCAGTTGTTATACGTGTCAGACTCACACGAGAGCTTATGTGCATCATCTGCTAAACACGTCCGAGTTGCTCGCAAATGTCCTGCTGATGGCGTGAGTTACTCAGCAATACACACCAACGAGCACGCACATAGGCAGAGAAGCACACGTTCACAAGGCATTGACTGACTGTTCGACCGATGTCACACCTGCGCAATTTTATCGTGCGACAAAAGTTGCAGCACACAACTGTGCATGTCGCACACTGTGACTTTTTCACATAAACAAGAACTGACCAATCTGCTCGGTCAGTGCTTGTTTATTCGACAAAGTTGCAGTGTGCGACATGCACAGTTGCACAATGCAACTTTTGTCGCATGATAAAATTGCGCGATAAAATCGCAGGTGTGAAATTGGTCTTCTACGTGTGTCGTTTTCCTGAATTGATGCTACACACTCAAAGAGGCCTGAATTATTTTTGCCGTTTCTGGAGTCGAGTAACCCCAAGTGTTTAATGATGTGTTTTGAAGATGCATGCATTTATAATCATCTTAGATTGGTATAGGGCTGTGTCCAAGTAATCCAGCCATCCATTTATTATAAAACATATAACAAACTTTTATGAACTGTTAAAAGCCAAAAGTGAAATAGGCAGTTAAACATGAGTACAAACATGAAATCAGAAAACAGAAAGTACTATGGTGTAAGGTGACGTGTACTCCTAGACACATTCAAGAATTTTCAGTACTCAAGTACTTGGTGCATTGAACGAGTAATATATAACTTCATAGTTTAATATTTTTAATAATAAACTTGTGCGCTAATTTCAGCCATCACAGAATTTGTTTTTGAACTTCATGTAAGAAATGTTTGATGCCGTCTCTGTGAGATGGCATATCATAACTGTCAGTGTCGGGATGCATTCGTTGAATGAGAAAAGCAACCTTCATCACTATATCGCTCTAAATAACATCAGTTAATTGCTGGAATGTTACGAGTGCTGTAAAGATGATATTGAAATCATATTTGCTTTGCCCCCTTGAGCGGTTGTGAAGTATTGTGATGAGTACGTCTGTGTGTGTGTGTGTGTCTGCCTGTCTGCGAGGACATCTCTGGAACCACACGCGCGATCTTTACCAAATAATTTGTGCAACAGCATGTTGCGTATGGCCGTGGCTTGGTCCTCCTTTGGTGTCGTTGTGATACGTTATGTACTTCCAGTTTTTGTTTATGACATCATGTTTTTCTTCTACAATTGGCCATATAGTGGTACGAGTTTAACTGCAAAGGACCAATTACGCTTAAGTTTACTTATTTACCACAAAGTCGGACAGGATTCAATTTCATATTATTAAAGGGTATAATTTTGACTAACTATTTCAGAATTGCTCGCAAACTGAGGTAAAAGAGGAACAGAGAAATTTGACGATTAATGGGAAGCATTACCGAAATGCATGTCGGCGTAGCTATTGTTATTGTGATAACGATGAACGTTTGTGGAGAAACGAATATACTTTATGCATGGACGTAGGAAAACGAAGTTAATTTAGCGTTAATGGGACTTAGGTCAAGAAAGTATATAGAGTTAAGGGTGCGATTGCACCCCGTGGGTGAAGTCTGACATCTGCAATTGCCTCATTTATTTTTGCTTTAGTAATTAATAATGCTTGTATGGGTACTGATGTCAAGTAGTGGTAATAGTCTTCTGTCTTAGTTATCTCTTAGTTGTTTCTCAAACAAAGCAGTCACTGGCATGAGAGGTGTTCTTAAAGTTTTGAGCCAGATACACTTGCCATTGCAGTAGCTGGAAGACAACACTTATTTTTAAAGATAGTTAGCATCAACTGAAGTGTGCTTACACATTTATCACGCAGCTACTCAGTGGCTTTCATATAGGAAGTTTCTCTTCTGCTCCGTCAATCAGTCATCTGTTGCTGTCTTTAGTTATTCATCACAAAAGAAGAATCGCTTACCCTTCAGGTGGCTTTTCAAATTTGGAACCAGATGCTGATGCAAGTCACATGGGGCCAGGTTTACAGAATAAGTCGGGTGGAGAGCTTGTCAAATTCACGCTGACGAATGGCAGTCTTTGACATTCAAGACGTGTATGTGTGAGCACTGTCCTGAAGAATCAGCACTCAACAAATGTCAAAGTGTTTCATGGACTGAGTCATGCAGCAACTGTTGTAAATCAGCATAATAGGCGTCTGTGACTGTTTCATTGTGTGGAATATAGTCAATTAAAGCCATATCCTCAGCATTGTAGAAAAACTGTGCCCATGGTGTTACTAGCAGTGGGCTGAAGTGAGAACTTCTTAGGCTGTCGGGATTGCATGTGTTTCCATTCCTTAGACTGTTGTTCTGTCTTGGAATCATAATGGCAAATCCAGTTCAAATTGGCAAATCCAGTTCTCATCCAGTTCTCAAATCTATGGCCTGAATTGATCCAAATCTGCCTGCATTGATTGGAGATTTTTCTCCAGACGTCACATCCAGTTTTCCTTTAGTTCCAATGTCAGCATTCTAGGCACCCAGCATGCAGACAGATGATCTGTTTAGATGTTCATAAGTAATTCGATTCCACGTGGCTAGAGTGTTGACGTATCTCGCGCTAGGTTGCTTGTTTGTCTTCCTGTATAATCCCCTCTACAGCTCCTGCGTTTTTCTTCATAGGTTGCCTCTACAGTCCGTGCTTAACATGGCTCATCTTCAAGCGATCTCCTTCCTCAGTGGAACTCCGCATCCCAATGTTTGACTGTAGCGTATGAAGAACAGTCTTTTCTACTACACACTCTGATGGATCTCCTTGGCCGCAGTATTCTCAAAACATAAGAATAACAACATCTTGGTGCTTCAGTTTCTGATTTTCATCCATTATAGTGAAATGATTCTGACTTTAGAAATCACAAAAAAAACATACTGAAGAGCAATAACAAACTTCAAATTAGACATTGGTATGCAGTGCACCAAGGTAGAGAAACTGACAGAAGTTGATGATTCAGGGTCGTGTCAGTCATAGTTGAGCTCAACACTTCTGGTAGACGCAGACACTTAATAACTGACGATTATTCAGCATGGTTTCTTTTTAATGTGCTGTGTTTTTTATTTGTTAATTGTTTAGACACAACTGTCATCATTACTTCGCGTTCTTCCAAACAATCCGTGACGCCATTTTGTCGGACAGCCACTCTCTGTCGTCACTCGAGCGTCAGCTACAGTTATGCGACCAACGCTTGCAATCACGTGACCAAAAACAGCCAATCAGCAACGACCAGCAGTCATGTGATAAGCGGCCGCAGTCAATAAGCAGGCAGCAGCTTCTGTCACGTGATTAACAGCGGTGCCGAATCAGCGACGGCCAACATTCGTTACATCACATATCGGACAACTGTCGTTTTTAAACTGTCGAAAGATACGTGGCTTGCCCAATCCGACTCAACTAAGTCGTGTAAATTGGGAAATGTTCAGAATTCGATGACTAGGAAAAACATGGATTTTTCGTCGATTTCAGTTTTTACAGCGCCTGACATGCTCTGAACACTCTTAGAAGTTAGATCCAAGTTGAGTCGGATCGGGCGCGCTGAATCTGGCTTAACTCTGGCTTAGTTTTCTCCATTTGATGTTGCTACACAACTTATTGTATAGATAGAATTTTGAGACAGGCCTGAGGCCTGGCATATATCACACTGTGATGACTGATGAGTGACTGTTCCGGTAATGCAAACAATGCAATGCGTATGGGCTTACATTTTTAAAACTAAAAATGCTTAGTGGGGATAATACCTATAAACTACCATTAATCCTCCGACTCGAGCATGCGTGAATTTGTGCGCTATACAAATTTTGTAATAATAATAATAATAATAATTAACCGTAATCGTATGCACTGTGATTCAAACCCCCCTCCTTGTTCATACGACTGTAGTTTCTACAAATGTTGACCGATTTCCAGGCTATAATATTTGGCATATTTAACTTAATTTCAAATAATTTGCAACATAACGGTTATTGATTTACCCACGTCACCTACGTACTGCTGCTACACTACCTTGGGAAAACATTAAATGTTCTATTGAGCAAGACAGTGCGCCATCACACCATGCACGTCAGACGATCAAGTTCCTTCAGTGTGGAACTCCGAAATTGATTCATCCGAACTTCTAGCCTCCGAATAGTCCTGCTCTTAGTCTTGTTGACTGTTAAATTAATGTGAGGCATGACGCAGGCTCGTGTGTATCAAACGCCAGTTCGAGACGTGACCGATCGGAGACAGCACTTGATTGACACATGGAATAGCTTGTCAGAGAGCATTGGTGATGATGCTGTTGACGAATGGCGGAAGAGACTTTAGGCCTGCACAAATTAAAAAGGAGGGCATTGTGAGCATAGCGCCAGTATTTCGGTTACTCTGGGCGATTTTAACGTTTAGTTTACCATAACCACGCCCCTTTTGTGCATATAATAATGTCATGCTCTTGCTTGAATTGATACAACCTATCTGTGTACAAAATTTTGCGACTTTAGGTTCAGCCGTACCAGTAATATGATTGGAGCCCCAAACATTTTAATGGGTCACATGACCTGACCACGCCCCTGTCAGGGACGGTGTGTTGTTGTCCGTAGGCTGTGACTTGCACATTCAACCTGTACAACAAATTTGGAGTCTATGCGATCACCAAATACGAAGATGCATAAGGCAACGCAAAATGTAGAAACTGAAATGGTTTAAGGTGGTTAGGGGTCACCCATGTCATCGGCAACATAACCATTCGATAGAGCGCATACGACTTCCTATTCGAATTTAATAGAAACTATGAGGCTATATTGTACCGTTTTCGATATATTATCGCTTAATTTTCCAAAAGTTAGAGGTCACGTGACGGTGACCACGCCCATTTGAGGGACAGTTTGTAGTCCGTAGGCTGGGACTTGCTATGATCAACATGCACACCAAATTTGAAGTATCTAGCTTAAGCCGTTCCAGAGATATCTTAGGGGACTAAAAAGTTAAAATAGGTCACGTGACGTGAATTTGAGGGACGTTTTGTCATCCGTAGGTTGGGATTTGCTATGTTCAACTCACATACCAAATTTGAAGTGTCTGCAATTTCCTGCAACGAAGAAATGCAACTCAACGTCAAATGTAAAAATTCACCCTTTGGGGGTAACGCACAGGGTTCATATATGGCTCTATGGAAAGCGCATTGTCGACTTCATATTAGTGATAATTGAACTTTTTTCGACAGCTTTCACGGCTGGGGCACTATTGAGCAAAATCTGGCGTTTTTCTGAAGCAATGGGTCACTTTGAGCGCAAATTTTAGGTACGGTAGATGGGGACGTCGCCCGCAATCCATCTACGGACCATTAGATAGAGGAATGATGTAGCTACAACTTTGCTGCTGGAAGTTTTCACACAAATAAACTTTGCAGCAGACTTTTTGCGACGGCAGTTGAATTTTACTGGCAAAAAAACAGTAAAGTTGCGTTTTGTGCCACCCTTTGGGGGACTTATGGGTAACGTGCACGATTCATCTATGGCTCGTTTGAAAGCGCGTGGTCGACTTTCTATTAGTGCTAATTGAACTTTTTTGCCAGCTCTCACTGTTGAGGCGCTATTAGCGGATATTGGTCGAATGGTGATGTTCGTAGGGGTATGGGTCACTTTGAGCACAATTATCAGGGGAAACGGGGGTCGCCCACCAACGACTGTTGGCGTCAGAAACCTAGAGTCCCTGGGTTATCACGTGTCGTTGTTTGAGTGATCCTACCGTCCTACGTTTAGCCGTTTTGATACAATACCGGCGTGTGACAGATAGACCGACAATTAAAAAGTTAAAGTTATTAATTACTTGTGCAGGGACATTTTATTTAGTAGTTGGAGCAGTGCTGCATTTGTCGTGGGGTTAAGAGGTTCGACCCCCTAGGAGACAGCTGATTCCCTCTACTGAAGACTAAGAAAAACAGGCGGTCGCATGAGAACCCCCACGGACTCCAGTCATAGGTTTTGGTGCTACAGAGTACCTGTGTTCATTTGCTACTCGCCAACGTAGCATTCATTTCAGCATTAGGCCTATAACTGCCAATTATGGACAAAATAGTGTGCACAAGTTGAAATGCCGGGGCAAAGGCCCCACCGTTTCTATTAATTTATCATTCTTGAAACAATTTTCGTTTTCATTATACTGACAGTTAGCTGAAATGAATAAATTGCATTGTAAATCCCGAAAATTGCTCGATTTAGTGTCAGGAAAGATGCATAGACTAGCTTTACAGTGATTGAGTTTAACTGCTGTGTCTTTGCAGTCTGTACCTCTGTGGTATCAAATTCTATAAAAAAATATGTAGTAATCATTTCAGCAATATAAATGCCAGTTATGAACATAAAGTAAGTAAGTAAGTAAATAATAGTGCTGTGCATGCACATGTTGAAATGCTTTATCTTCTGGAGGCAGTAGTTGCACACAATGAAGATGAAGCGGTTGTCAGGCTTGGTTATTCGGTTCTTGCACTGAAGTCTTTCTCTGCCACTGCAGGTGATCCAAGCGAACCTTTCTCGAAAGTCTCTATAGGCCTACAGCAGAACGATGGACCGATCTCCACAAGGTCCTTCACCGGCTACTACTTCCCAGGTGTTGTTATTGATTTCGCAAGCTTTCAATGAGGCTTTAAGAATAGTCCGTGTACGGTGTAACAACGCTTTAGTTGACCATGCCGTGACATCTGTCGCCTGCAGAGAGCTGAACATAGAAGACTACTGCCGATAAGCGGACCGTGCGACAGTCATTATACAGTAGGCCTAAATAGGCCTAAAACGATTAAAACTAATGACAGGCGATGATGTCATCTGCTGCTGCATCATACACTCGAATGTAATCTGAAGCCAGACGGCTAGACATACAGCAGGATCTAATATCCGGTTTACACCGCACGAGTGTGATAAAAACGTGTTGATGTACGCGTGCATGCGTAGACAACAACATCGACTCGAGTGAAGAGGTCATCGCGACACAGCCGGCTGGTGTGGCCGCAGATCTATTAATTTAGGTATGTGGGTGTGGCAGGCTGATGGCAATAACCCGTCTTCTACAGTTAATATCAGTCTCCACGTATGCGTAATTGCGTCTGTACGTCCGATGTAAGAAAATTCAAATACGGCAGGCAGAGGAGAGCTATAGGGAGCGGAAGAGAGCGCGGCCGTGCGACGGCTTGCAGCTAATACACTGGCGTAGCTGAAGATGTCAAGAACCTCGAAAATTCATTCAGTTTCGACAAGACACTTGAAGTTCCAGGCCATGTGCTCTTTCCTATTCGTGTGTGAACGTGCCGTAGTAAATACATGCTACATTTCCCGAGGTATGGGATTTAGACAACAAAGGTGACCTTCAAGGTTACTGAAGTTCATTGGCATTGATGCTATTCGATAGGCCATACTAGTGATGTAGTCCTCGAGGCAGATGATGCCTCGCCTCGAGGCAGAAAATTTTGATGCGTCAGCCTCATGCCAGCTACCTTGGTATTTCATTGCCTAATTGCCTCGGCCTCATAAAAAACTGCCTCGCCTCGGACTCGACCTCACTGACTCGGTCTCGCCTTGATTGATATGGTTAATGGATAAGCCCTACAAAACCCAGATTTTGGTTGGCTATTGAAACCCTTGATGAGTGATGTTGGGTTACTGTAGGCCTAAACCCTATATTTTGGTTAATGGGTAAATGCAAATGCGAATGCGCACCGTCAAACGCTTAGACTCGACTTAACAGTCACCAGAGGCGCGACACTTGGCTGAATGGCACGGGGTTCACACAGTTTTACCTGCCACCCACACGTTTATCCACGAATGCAATGAGCCATTCTGCATGCATTTCGTAAGCATTCATCAGATGGCGTCGCCCGAGCAAGGTGGCGCACATCTGGATCAGCTTACTACTCATCTATCGACCCCGAAAGGATGAAAGGCTGAGTCGGCCTAGTTGGCTGACCTTATAGCGGATGGTTTACCCATATAAGTGGTACGTCACCCATCAGCTACAGGTCGAGCGTGAGACAGGGAAGTTCGCCGCGTTCTACCACTGAGCCACGCAGCCAAAGTGATGGTTAGGGGTCAGCCATAACTTGAGCATTTGCTGCCTTGCCTCAACCAGCTTACTGCCTCTGCCTGGCCTCGCCTCGCATCTCAGCTGCCTCGATCGGCTCGCCTTGCCTCGCTGAAAGTCCTTACTGCCTCGGCCTCGCTTCGGCCTCGGAAAAAATGCCTCGACTACATCACTGGACCATACACATATAGGTTTTCTAATAGTCTTCCATTGCAACTACGTCCTTATCTTATATTGTTTCCGAGATACTATCAGTTATTTCCCAAAATTTAAAGAGGTCACATGACCCTGAACGCACCCCATTAGGGGGTATTATATAACGCGTGCATTACGGTATAGTGCTCGTCACGGTCAGTATAGACAATCTGCACACCAAAAAATAACATGAAATGCTTAGCTTCACACATTGTAAAGATATGATTGATCGGGCTTCAACATTTAAAAATGGGTCACGTGGCCCTGCATGACCACGCCCCTTTTAGAGGTGGTTTGTCATCCGTAGACTAGGACTTCCGATGATCAACCTATATATGTGCGAAATTTGAAATGTTTGTCTCCGCCTATTATGATGATATGAATGTGATGCAAAATGTTGAAAATGAGGTGGCTTGGGGTAATTAGGATTACTGAAAATAGCATTATTTGATGGAGCGCATACGAGTTCCTATTAGCCTTCCCTATCTTGCACCGTTTCTGAGACATAGCGAGATATTGTTCGAAAATCGCTTCAGTTTCTCTTCGTTGAAAAGCCGCCGCTTTAAAACAGCAAATATCAAAATTGTACCCGCAAATTCAACGCACAAGCTAGCCACTACATTCATTTCAGTCAGCGGCCTGTCATAAATGTAAAAGCTATGTTCTGTGCTTAGAATTTGCGGATACAATATTGATATTTGCTGTTTTAAAGCAGCGACTTTTAAAACGAAGAGAAACTGTATATTTTTTGCGGTTTTCGGTCTATTACATAAAATAGTATGCGTAGTGTATGGGGTGGGAGTGTAAAGTTCACCGTGCTACTGTCGTCTGCTGGTCTGCACGGTGGTGTATCATTAGGTGCTATCCTTTTCATACCAGTGTAGTATCGATAGGTGCGGTAGGCGGGCGGCGGTGTCTGTGTTGGCGGAGCTAAGAGCTTACTTGACGTGTGATTGACTGAGCTGAGACAGCTAGGCTGAGTCCTGTAGTCCAACTTATCCTATTTGATATGCAAGCCTTACGGTTTTAAAGTATAAGTCTTTAATATACAACAAATTAAGGCAGTGTAGTTATTTAGACAACACAACACAGTAAGCTGACGGCAAGACGTGAGCACGCGGTCTACCGCCACCCATTGCCGCCCGACTACTGCACATATCGACACTACACTGGGATCAAAGGAATAGCACCTAACGATACACAATCGGTCTGCATACCATACTTCCCGGCGATCGCTCGAACCGATGCGCTGAGATAGTGATTTAACAGTTTACGTGTTTTCAAAATGGCGGCCGTTCGCCATTGTGGGTTTGTTATTCACCTGTTTGTACCACCCACGAAGAGTATTTGGTAGTCTTTGTTACTGTGCAAAATTTGGTTGGAATCGGTGCAGCAGTTTCGATAATATGCAAGTTCTACAATATTTTGTAATATATTTTGCTCGTTAGACTTGAAAATGCCTATTCATGCCACAAAAATGCGGGTTTTGGGGGATTTGACCCCCACAATGGACAGTAATTTCAACGCCACAGTGGGAAACCCTCCGTCGGTGGGTTTAAACGCAAGAGGGGTAGCCAAATGTAGCGATTTTTGACATTTCGAAGGCTATATCTCGCAAAAGGTGCAAGATAGCAGGTAAGTTAGTATTAATCACTTATAGGAAATCGTATGAGCCTTCGATTGGTACCGAAATCGGTGACCGTGAATGACCTTGAACAGCGAAATGGCCCTTATTTGGCGTTATTTTACCGAATTTGATAGTTTCCGGGGCGCATTGCGTAAAAGTGGTTGACAAAGCCATAACTATGGACAATTTACGATTACTATGTCTACCGCGCGACGCCCACGGTATAAATATTCTATAACTGCGAGGTGGAAATTCTGTAGCAGATTCATAAATTCAAGATCTAATGCGCAGTACTTGCCTAGCTATTGTCTTGATATAGAAAGCCGTATATGAGCTTTCGATTGGTATCAAAATAGGTGACCTTGAATGACCTTGAACAGCGAAATGGCCCCTATTTTGCGTTATTTTACCAAATTTTTACTTTTAGTTTAGTGTTTTTACGTGAACCCTAGTCTCACGTCATTGGGCAAAGTCTGACACTGCACGGCTACCGATGCTGCTGCTGATCTGGAGTGGCTCAGGTATTGGCAAAAGCGAAGGGGTACAAGGGTGCTAAGCCCCACCTCGTTTTAGCCCACCCACCTCAATGTTTAGCCTATGCATATCACAGCCAGTTAACCATAAAAAAGTATAAAAAGTGCACAAGAAGGCTATTCGCTCTAACACCCTTTCAAAACTCCACCTCCACTGGAGATCGAGGGATAGCTCTCCGCCTCCACCACTTCTTTTGCAGCCGAAGTCAATCACCCATCACTGACTCAGCCCCAACCTCTGGCTCACCACTTTAGACACTGGGCTCGAGCCTCGCTGTCCAGGACAGCCTGACCCGAAACATACTGGTAGCTGCAACACAACCAGTGTCTTTGTTATGTTCACTGTACGATGTTGTGTATATAGGCGACTCGATGCTCGATAAGCTGTAATCCTAAGAATGAAAGAGTCGACATTGCTGGCGTTACCGCGTTTGCTGCATAACCACAATCAGTACGTGAAAGTTTTTAAATGTGTCATCGACAAACTGACTGGGCCTGAAAAAGAGTAATAATGGCTTTCGGTGCAGACAAAAGTGCCTACTGGAACCCACGAATGTGTATTCAACGCGCCAACGACTGATGAAATCTGTATCATAGTCGTCGGCGATCAACATAATCGGCGAGATAATCGTGCTCGAAACACGTGGAAATGCTGTCTGGAGTATTGCTATTCAGTTAAGCAAGCAATGAAGGTTCGCACATTGACAGTGACAAAACGCTCAGGAAGTATCCTCGGAATCTCGGAAATGGATAGTCTTCCGACGCACACTGACAGAAATGCCGTCTGCTTTTCGTTCGCCCATCACATATATCTAGTCTGCGGGTGGTCTAATGTTTTTGGACAAATTCTCCCTTCCTATTGGTTAGACGCTCGAGCTTGCGTACGATTCGTGAAACTGTGATTACTGATGCTATGTTGTTTCTGTGGTATCTGCGACAGTCGACATATTGAATTCTGACTTTCTAACATTCGGACATTCTGATGTTTGTTGTGAAATTATTCATTCGGTCTGTGGTCTAAAAGAAATCTTAAAAGGAACTTATGACTTGTGATAACTTGATAAGAAGTAATATTATATGTCTAAAGAATCGCTGAAACACATCGCTCATATGATGCTCTGCAGGACCTTCTTGATATTCTTGGCTGGTGAAGATAGCTATCATTTCCTGCGCAAAATGTCAAACGGCTGAAAGCCGACAGTCATGCGCTTTTATGCATACCGTCTCAGTATAAGAGACTCCGAAAAAAATCCCTCACTGTCGACACCTGCTTCATCAATTTTAGCGTCGATATGTGGGCGAAAATCGAGGCAGAAAGGCTACAGTTTATCCGATACAATCAGAAGCAACTGCAAGTCGAAAACTACGTGTACTTACGTGGACGCAGTTGCAAGTAACCAATCACGTAGGCCAAGTGACGTGTATCGCTTGGTTATCTCGCCGGTCGGCAACATTCACAGGCAGCCCCCGCTATATCTCCAATAGTACACACAGCTTGCAATCGCTATAGATTATGTCAGACGTCACGGTCGACAAGATCCGTTCATTAGGCTACATTTACGTGCAATCCACAGTGGAACGAAATTCGAGATGAACTGTTCTCTCATTTTCTCACCAATCACCAGCAGATCGAGATGACTTGACAGCGCGTGTTTTTCACCCCAAATTTCGCCCAATCTCGCGTCTAATCGCAACATATTATGCGCCGTCACTCGTAATGTGGAAGGAAAATGGAAAATAGAAAATCGAAAACAATAGTGT
>Ga0209780_1000398_pt1 | contig 22652 bp, 7 predicted proteins | sample WorMetexBAHAMAS2_FD_187384 | JGI IMG/M metagenome (GOLD analysis project Ga0209780, IMG submission 187384) | Marine gutless worms symbiont microbial communities from Max Planck institute for Marine Microbiology, Germany - Inanidrilus exumae... | ecosystem: Host-associated > Annelida > Digestive...
GTCGTTGAGCTCGGAGCTGGAATCACTTACTTACAGTATATAGAAGGGCAGAACCCGTCATTCGAATTCGATTTGTTAAAAAATGTACGGACCGTAATAGGTTTTTATTCATGTCACGAACGCAAAAATGTCTTAACTTGGATCTCGGTAAGAATCTTGGTATTTTGCGTATCTTCGCCCTACACGTCTGTGTTAATAACGTTATCAAAAAACTTATCATACGGGCAAAGTAAACAACTTTGTTTATATAGAGTTCAATTTTGCAATAAAACTGCCGGTTAGCCTATACTACATTTTAAGTTGGTCACGTGACAAAAATAGTAAGCGATGTTGGGTGAGGACATGAGAAAATACAACAAATAAGGATGTCAAACTCTAGCTTCACGATTGATTCGACGTAATGAATTCCGATATCCGCAAAACATTTAATATAGCGATGCCCGAAACTTCCCTCTGGCGATCTCACTTAAAATAATCAATTAAACAAAAGTGGATAGTATAGTTAACAGCAGTTATTAACTTACTGGTAATCTTTTATTCACCAGACTCAATCAGAGAGCCGATAGCAATGAAAAAGAATATAACTTAACTATAACTTAACGAAATATTAAAAACTAGGTTTTTTGCTTTTAGTTATTCCTCCTTATTTACTTTTCTGGTTCTCTATGGTAGATTAAGCTGACTTTATCTATCCGCTTTTGAGCACACATTAATACGTCGTAACATATCGTATAGTATGGGTCAAAGGGACATATTTTCAAGTTTTTTTCGAAGAAAACGCAGCATATCAGAAAGATGCACTTTTGACCTGAAAATCAAAAGCCATCTCGTATGTTTGGAGTTAGCGATGTCGCCGAGGCTGTGGCCATGCATAAAAACAGATTCGTTAAGAGATAGTCTACGCGTACAACAGCAGTGTCTAAGAATGAATGTCCGAGTCATGCACGTCCACGCAATGTGTCTCTGTGTTCGCTATACGCTTTCAGATGCAGTATCGATTATCGGCGGTGTCGTCCAACACGAATGCCATCGCGGAACCGTTGTTCAGCGTCGCAAAGACCGGCCTCATCCCGACACGACTCATCGGTAGGCATACACAATATAGCTTCACAATCGTTCGCTGGTCGTAACCACCGTCAGACAACAATAACCAACTTCGATGTAAACATAGTCAGAATATTCACGACGTTAAACGTACGGTAATTCTGTACGAAATCGTACGTGGCATACTTTGATATATAACACACACAAAAGTTCGCAAGTCAACGTGTATTATTGTGTAAAAATGTGCGTTTGACAGTTCTCACCTGTAGTCGTATGACCTTATGTGTGGCTTGGCACCGTGTAACTTAGTTGCATTGGAGTCGTTTTTTTATGTAGAATTGTTTGAAGAAATGCTATTCATTGGCATCGCACTGATTTAAATGCTGTGAAACTAATGTATCATAACTAAAATGTATATACAAGACGTTTAAGTTTAAGCAATACTAAAGAGATCTTTCACTAATATATTCGCCCTCCAGTCAAGGTATATTTCAGACTTGTATGACTTTATACGGTTATACCTGGAAGGAGTCCAGTTCACTAGTGAGAGTTGTGTTATATAACAGCTTCTGTATGGAATAAGAATAGCAACGTACGTCGTGGAAGTTGAACTAGATTAGTTGAAATCTAGATGTTTAGAGAAATAAAGAGACAACATAGGTTGTCTATTTGTGTCACCAGAAAGTCACGTTACTTTGTGTTCAAGTTGAGCACTAAACTGTTACAACGCATGTTGTTGATTGAGTGAAAATACTCCACGACAAAGTTTCTCTAATAATAATATAATAGCAGCATTTGTAGAGCACCGTGGAGTCCGAAGATGCAGGAAGCCGGCAGTTCGTGTATGATATTTGAACTGTCAGGACAAACTGTATAATTGATACATCACGTCTGGTCACTGCTTATATAGTGCACCCACATATTTGGACGAATACTGCTGGGAACATTCTTTTGAGTAGAACAGAATTCAGGCAATTAATTGACCTAATATAGGAATACCATTTTGGCGAAGAGAAATTGCCTTTATACACAATTACACTTTTCACTAATCCGGACCACTCTTCATATTGTCTCTTGCGTAATTACTTCATTATCGTTACTGTTCAGAAATGGTAAACGATTAACTGCTAGACGGCACTCGGTGGGGCGCATACCTGCGCAGCTTCACATTGAAATCAGCACAGTGTCGTCTCAGTTCTCCCTCACTCCCGTAACTGGGTTATCCCAACTTTGCTTTCAGTTTTAAGTAATATTTAGTAAGTAAGTAAGTAATAAACTTTGATTAAGCGCCATAATCATTCAGTAGAATGACTCAGATGCACATCAACCTACTACTGGATTAACTATAAATGCGATAAAATACACTAAATATATTTCTGGACCACTTCTAAAATTTAATAAACTCTTCTCTGGTACATAACCTACCCAATTCCCAAATTTCATGAAAATCCACATCATTGCTTGCGTTATCCTGCTTACAGACAGAAAAACAGACAGACAAATGGAGGTGAAAACAGTACTCTTGCCAAAAGTGGCAGAGGTAACAATTGATATCAATAACAGTGGCGTGATGGACATTCAATTTAAGACCTTTAGTCACGCTGTTCAGATGCTGGTGACGTTAAATTGACGTCTAACTCCACGCGACCGCTTTGCATGTTACATAAAACTTACAGATGAAGCGGACAAACTGCATTAACCATACACTTTATGACGCTGCTACGTATACTGCTCATATGCGCATCGTAAACTTGCCTTCAGGCTATACATAATTTAGTGCAATCATGAGATGGACGCTCGATGCTGCCGATGTACTATCCCTCGCATCAGCGGCAACATCAGCAGCAATAGTAGCGTCTCAGACGGCACGCAACCATCATCATTCGTCGTTGACAATGCAGCAAACTGCGGTCGACCGCCGGTCGATCGTCGTAAGTCGTACAATCAATTTGCCGCTATCAGATGAAATGTTCGTTCGGTCACCGGGTCCTACTGCCTGCGCAGCCGCTGAAGCCGCGGTCGACGACGACGCCCCGCGCCCATTACGACAGTACAAACGACCGTGTTCCGCTTCGATAGCGAGCCAGCAGCCGTCGATGTGGCGCCGCCAACGCCGCGTTCATCAAGATCAACGTTTCGTATACGTTTGACAATACGAGCGACACTGCGGTCGATAAGAATTTAAGCCTTTATTGTAGGCCTCAGTTGTTGTTTTACTGCCCAATTCAGTGGTGGTGATGACTACGATAATGATGATTGTCCAGGTAGAGCAGTCGGTCCGACGTGCCTGTGTGTCTGTGTGTCGGGACAATACCTTTTGAATTAAATGATCTTTGGATGTTTGGCATGCTGATTCATCTTAAGTCTATCTAGATCAAGATCGAAGGGTCGTAGTTGACGGCCAGGATGATAAAATTGCCACTTTTAACTGTGAACGCATGTTACGAGGTAACGTATTTATTTGTGCTGAAGTAGTCAGTGCGACCTCGAGTATACAAGAGCCTTCTAGTTTGTCTTTTCGTTAGGCGACCACATAGAAACCACGACAGTAAGATTAAGGCAAACTGCAAGCGAGACTACGGATTAGTCACTTCAGGATTTTTATATGAAAAACTATGATACTGATGAATAACAGTGATTGAGGTCGACTTATCAGCAAGAAGTTAACAAAAAATGCGAATGCAGCTGAGTTTTAATGAAGACGCTATTTCGTCACGCATCATTTTGAAACAGTTTGCGCTACGCTGAAGCGCTTCTCTCCTAAGCGGAGAAAATAGTGTGACGTGAACAATAAACATCGGGCATTTCGTGTAACGTAAACAAATTGGAGGAATCGCATGCATTCGTCCCGTCAACAGAGTGCGCGACAAGAGGCGTGTTGGGAGGCGTGTTGGGCCTACTGTGTCAACACGCAGAACGAGACATCGATAACGAGAAACTTTATCGCCAGCTATCAACAGAGTAGTAGCGATGGGCGATCTCTAGAGAAGAAAAAAGTCGATTCGATTCGGTCGGTTCGAATTAATTCGAATCGATTTTCTCTTCACTTTTGTACAAACGACAGATAAAACAGACGTTTGAGCGGAACCGTAAAATGCGCATGAAAACAAACTGGGAAAATGACAACAGAATAAAGGTTTGTTCACACCGGATCGGTTCGTCGCGGTGCGGCGCGGCGAGGCGTCCGGTGTGAACGAACCTTAAGAAACCGACTTGAGATGGCAAGTGCACTATCGAATCTGTATTCTCCGATAATCGTTATTTTGTAACTAAGCGCGGATTGTGCTGAATCGCAAATTACTTATTCGATTCGGCGATGTGAAACGATTCGAATCGATTTTCCGGTCACTACAGAGTATAGGCGGTCCAACACTAAACAAACACTACAGCAAACTAAGCAGAACTCGCTGACGGCGAAGTATACCGTTGGTGGATCTGGCTATTGCCGATCATCGACACATCAACTCGCAACGCGGCCGTCATTTCGGTGACGCCCACGAACATGGCCGTTCGTCGTGGTCACGACGCCCTTCGCTGTCTGATAATCGACGATGACACCCGTGCTTCGATACTGAACAGTCGTCGATGTGACATAGTGACGCATTCCAGTGCCGTTCACTTGAACTACGCGTGCCCTGCGTCACGATGGTTATCAAGACATTTGACTTGAGAACAACTGACTCTGTAGTACTAATTCTATACGAACACGTAACAGCCAACAAACATTAGCCTAGTGTTCGTTAGGCGACCGTGGAAAGTATCGCAGCTCAGCAGAAAAATAGCTGTAATTGTACATCGGTTGCTATAGGCCTACTGTCAGGGATGTGTTAGACGACAGCATATTCGAGGCCAGGAGCAAGGCCATCAAATCTGTCCTCGAGGTGTCCTCGAGTTGGAGGCCAGTCCTCGATGACCCTATCCCTGCCTACTGTCGAACTAATCTTTCTGTTGTGTCATCTCACGAACGATAGACACCGCTGTCGAGGGATAACCTAGATTTACGTGCGTAAAACCCCGTCTACACCAGCAACAATGTCGAAACAACGTTCGACTTTGTTGCCAAAACGGCAATAATATTGAACGAGATTTTCGTGAAATTTCGTCCGTTTGGCAAAGTCGAAACGAATTGAACATGTTCAATTCGTTTCGACTTAGTCCAAAGATCGTTCGACTTGTAGAATTCGAGCATGTTGCTTCGATATATATTCTAGCTGGTGTGGACGGGGCTTAACACGCACGAGTTTATTTGTGAGTGATACGAATAACGGCCTTATATGGCCTGCAGCGTGGCCCAGAACGTCATTTTTGTCTTTAATATTCTTTGCCCATAATCGACATGGAAAGAACATTATGAAGCAGCCACTGCAGACAATCTCAGAGTTCAACAAGTACATCAGCAAATACATCGGAATGTGGTATCAGCAGTTTACATTGATTTGGAGGAGAATAGGAAAACGAACCAACAATGTGGTCATATGCGGTCTGACTAATGATAAGAGTTTTGATAATAAGACAACGCAGCATTTATCAATGGACAGTTTTAACTGCCAGGTCTCAGCCCATTGTACCATGCTGTCCAAGCGGCTTGTAACCGTGTAGCGTCAGCAATGTCAGTAACCTCTGCTTATATTTTAGATTCGTCAGCAAAAATTTTATGGTGATCCTGTACTCCTTCAATATTTTGGCAAGTTCGTTGATGTGCGTGAGAAATAACAGTCGGCCGATACCACTTCCTTGAATTACACCACTGATTTACTCTGTAGAATTAGATAATGATGATCCAAAACAATACGGTCGATTACTTGGTATGTGGACTCGCCTAATTTATTTATTTATTTATTTATAAATAAAACATAGGTTACGTGTCCACACAGTGTAAATTTTAATGATCCTAAAGGTGCAACATAACTTAAGAGTTTTTTGTTAAGTCGTGTTGAAAGCGCCGTTAACTCCTGTTAGTCAAACCATTCAACGAGCATTACCACAGCGACACTTCCTTCTTGCACTGCCGCTAACGTGCCATCTGTATACGTATTTGTATACTTATATCATAAAAAGTAACCTATATTTATTAGGTCGACTCCTCCGAGTCGACCTAATAAAGTGGGTCTCAAATGTCCGTCCGCCCCTCCGTACGTCCGTACGTCCGTCCGTCCGTCCACAGAAAGTTTCTTCGATTTCAATGAATTTTTTTTCATAGGTAGAGGTTGACGAGTGATGCATGACGGTATGCAGTATGACCCAATCCAAGGTTAAGGTCAAGGTCACGAGCCCCTTAAAGTTGGAAATTCGGCCATTTTCAACGGATCTTTCATCCCCCATTTATAATGGGGGCTGGCAAATGCCCACGAATTCTTACGTTAGGGGGAATATCTAAAGCTTATCGGGGCCGGATTTTTGACTTTTGTCGTAGTTTTTGTGTCACGTGACTTCGAAGTTGGCAGTAACCACAGTTGTAATTCTCGAAAAAAAATTTATTTTCCGATCTCAATGAAATTTGGTATGTAGAGGTCGATGAGTGTTGCTTGACGGTATGCTGTATGACCCGATTCAAAGTCAAAGTCAAGGTCACGAGCCCTTGAAAGTCGGAACTTCGATCATTTTCGACTGTTATCTCCTCCCCATTTATAATGGGGGCTGGCAAATGACCACGGATTCTTAAATTAAGGCACAATACCTAGAGCTTATTGGGGCCGGATTTTTGGTTTTTGTGCTAGTTTTTGTATCACGTGACTGTGAAGTTGGCAGTAAGTAGGAGTCGACCGTTAGTCTCGTATGGGGCTAATTTTATGGTATTGGTATCTCTTTCAAAAACGGTTTCTCTGGCTAATGACAATAGACATTCAATGATTTTTCGAAATGTAGCCAAAAGTAATAGTTATTGCAGTTTTTCTTTGGAAAATCTCCAAAACCTACCTAACATAAGGCGCCATAATTCATAAATGGTGAGAGTTTTATACTAGGTATTTTAAGTTTTTTATTTATTTGTATAAAACCAAGAAATTTGACAAGGATTCGAACGTATGACTACTCTACCTAGATGTTTGCGATTGAAATTTTCAGGGTTTTCAGTCGGTTTACCCTGCAGCGGATTGGTTAGCGCTGAGGTTGAGGTTCGAATTGTGTTCAATGTAACATCGTCAACGGGCAACACGACGTTTATCGAAATTCGTAGACGAAAAGCATGTTTTGTTGGTAAGTGATGGTACAGTAATAAAGAGCTAATAATCGACCAGTATTGAATAAGAGTTTGTGTAGGCTACAGTGTGCTAAGAAATGGTTAAATGATTGTTCTGCTTGTTCTAATGATAATCTTTATTCACCAGCGTGTGACAGACACGTTAATCGAAATAAAGTATTGAATACGTATAAATTAAAGAAAAAGTAAGTATCCGAAAGGTTACATAAGTTTAATGATAGAATTCCAAGTTATTACAATAATTAATGGTTGTTCGTTTTCGGCATGCATGTTCATATAGGTAAACCGCAAAGATATGAACCCTATGTCATGATGTCAAATCTAAGCGTTTTGTCGCGTCCGTGGCTATCGCCATGTCTCCGCCCAGTCGCACGCCCCGTCCATTACACTTGGCAACTTAATAGTATAGGCCAATTGTCTGCACATTTAGTCCTTCTAATACAGCCTGAACATAAGTTTTTTCGAAGTCCGATAAGTCTTTTCCTCGTTTTACAGATAGTCTTGCAACAGGGTACTGTTGTTCTTCAACTTCTTCGTAGTTTGATTTCACGAGCAGGCCTGGGAGCGATTAGTATTTTCTGTTGTTTTCGTGTTTAAGTAATGCACGCAATGTTTATGTAGTTGAACGTCCGCTGTAGTCGTCTAGTTTGTATTGTTGACGAAACCCAGGTAACCGACAAGTCAGCCGGACTGAGTCTGCTGCTGCTGCTGCTGCTGCTGACGAAGAAGATAAAGCTCGAACGTTTATCGCGATGAACGTTAACAGTTAGTGTTAACAGTTAGTGTCTCGTGATAATGTGAATACATTGAACTTTTAGACTTACGACTGCGCAGATTTTATAAACTGTATATGCAAGAGTTCACACAGTTAGCATAATCAATACACGTTGGTGTGATATTGTTGGTGTTAATAATATATTTCACCTTGACTCGACAGGCTGTTGACCATTCAATAGTACAAGATAGATGACGTGAGTGTTGTTTATGACTATATGCAAAGTGGCGTCGCCACGGCCGGGTGTATTGTACTTGGGTGGACCCATATCCACCCGTCTTTGGCTAGAGGGGTGGACATGGGTCTGTTAGCCAGCCTGGCATCGAATCCTTGAATTAATGCAGCTATTTTGGGAACGTTGAGCAAAAATGGGTTGAACTCACCAGATCTGCACCAATCTCAACAAAGCCCTGTTTGGCTAGAGGACCTTCTCCGGTCAGACTGCTAAGCAGCCGAGCCTTTTCCGTCGCTGCATCGCACTACCTAGTGATGTCATTTCAGCTGGTTCACTGTTGACTTTTCGGAGACTGGTTAAACGTTTATTTGCTTCAAAAGGCCTACCCGGACATTATGTATTGACATCAGCGTCGGTTTTCATTCAGTGTTACTTGCAGTGGCTCCGCCACTTAGGCCACTTTAAAAATTTTACGATCGATTGAGTGATTGATTGCAAAAGAATGATTGGATGAGACGAAGTGATTGAGAGAGACAAGAGTTAATTCCAGAGAGACAAGGTGATGTCTGATGTGGGCAGCCAAAGGGACGCGATCTCGAGGCACGCCAGATGGAGTCGTGCTGTACGCGTGTATCGGCAGCGCATGTCTGGCGTCGATCCTCGTCGGAGCTCTGGTCGTCGCCTGTCGTCGACGCACGATGCAGTCTCGCAGATCCGCCGCTACCGCCAGTCACCGTCTCCAACCACCGCTACAGACCACCTGCAACAAAAGTCGACTGTCAGCATTCGATGCGTACGTATGTCTCACATACAACAGTCGTATTGCCATGTGTTGTATTGGTTTTAGTCGACTGATTTGCACATCTTTCGTCAGTCGTCAGCACTCGTCGTCTGCCTATGTTTCCTCGTAATCACTACCAATCAATCAATCAATTTTATTGACGAAAGGGTAAAAAACCACTGACATCGTCACAAAAATAAACATAAATTACGCTGCAATAAAACAGATACAATAATAAAGACAGCTATGTATAGTGCAAAAATCTATAGAAATTAAATTCTGTTAAACGACGTTTAAAAGTATATACATTATGGCTAAAAACGATAGCTGAAGGTAGAGAATTCCAAATTTACGAGTATGAAGACTTGACATTTGCGCTTTGGAGGCTTTATATATATTTATTTGTATTTACTTGTAAGCATAGTAAATGCCGTTTACTCGTCGCCATTAATATCAGTTGGCTGAATTTGTTTACCGACTGCGTTAGCAGAGAAAGGAAAGCAATCGGTAGCGTCCGTCTGTCCGTATATTCGTCCGTCTATTTCCACTCTATCTTATGAACCGACTGATCTTTGAACTTGAGTTGTGTGTGTGGAGGGGTCGTGACCACAGCTCGCCTGGGATTGAAAGTCAAGGTCATAGGTCAAGGCCAAAAGTCAATGTACAGCGCGTATAGACGTGGTAACGCAGTAACGCGGTTTTGTATAGTTATGATCTTTTGAGAAACAAGAAAAAACATGACTGATGAAATATTGCCATCAGCATAGTGTCCTTGACGGAATGAACACGTTGATATAAAAAGTTACAAACAGTGAGTGATGTTGATATCATTTTTGAACGATCTCAAAACGCCCTAAAGTCTTTTTCCACTTCTTCTTGTTCTTCTTCACCGCTTCCTACGTCCGTTGTTTCACTTCTTCCTCCCGGACTGCCTTCACGGACTTTTGCCCGGACCGTTTCTTGTGAGCTACTCGGTTTTTGTTTTTAGTATTTTTTATTTTTTCGTTTCTGTGCCGTGCGCTAGATCAAGCTGGCCATATCGTCAGCTTTTGAGCGCACGTAAATATATCGTATCGTATCGTACCTTAACATCTACAGAGAACAAATTTATGCGATACGTTGAATATGATTAGCGAACGCTCAGGTTTCAGTTATGCAAACATATATTGTTTTGTCTGATTTTGCAATTCAGACAACAAAAGCGCCAAGAATGTATCGTTGGTTCGGAAAAACTGTCGTATCGCAATTCCGCTTCAGACTGCAATCGTACAGCAGGTAAGAGTCGTACGCAATACGCCAGTGAACTCCGCTAAAACACTTTTGTCGACTGGAAGTACTGCAATTTTTTTCGGCTTTGTCTGTGGTGTCATAATTTATCACTGGAATGAACAGTGGAAAATAGTCGAAAGATTGCTGTGTTGTCAAGGCAACATGTCGTTGCCATGGTCGCACGAAACGCCGTCGCTGGTCAACGAAATGACGTCATCGTCTACGTCATCGGCGTCGCGCGGTGACGTCAGAATCACGCGACAGCACGTGTCGCTGCGTAAACTGCTAATGGAAGGTGAGCGTTAGCGCTGTTTACTTTGCGGCACCGTAGCAACGTCACGGGACACGCGAAAAATAACCGTTATTATTATTATTAGACCGCATAGCAGCGATAGCTAGCGATAGCGGCCTATTGCTACACAATCTATCCGTCGGTCTGTCTGTTGCTCTCGTTCGTGAGCCCTGGAAAAACAACGGAAGCGATCGAGATGCCGTTTTGGGGCCTTGGGGACTGACTGACTCGTGTGGGCCAAAGGAAGCATGTGTTAGATAGGGTCAATGTCGGACGAATCCATTTGCCGCCGCGAGGGGTGACAAGACTGCGATGCGGCCTTTCGTCGAAATTTTTTGACCACGTGTTATTATTAATAATTATTATTTCTTTCTGTATATGTCTATGTGTGCATGAAATACAGCGGCACGGGCTATTTAACTGGCAGTACTAACGATCAATTCATCAAGGTAGTGGCTCGATGTACGAACTAAAATCCTTTCTGTGCAAGTACATGTACATGTAACTAGGTCTGAAGCAAAACTGAAAATTTTCAGACCAGTCGAGCATGTTCGAAAATTCTCACGAGCTGACACCCTTCAGTCAATGACGTAATATTATACGTCACAGTCATGTGACCCGAGCATTTCAGTGGACTTGGGACGAAAAGAGGAGATCCATGATTGACACATACATTTAGAGCTCCGCCCAGTCTGATCAAACCTTGCAACATATGGAATATAATTGGCGACGGCGCGTTTCCTGTAGCTGCAGCGCGGGCATCGAACAGTCTGCCAGCACAGACCAGGACCGCTTCCTCTCTGATAACTTTCCGGCGCCAAACCAAGGCTTATCTATTCCTTCAGTCATTCAGCTGACGGAAGTCTATCACTGTCCTTTCAGCCGGTGGCGAACTGAACTTGAAGTTACACGTGTTTTTGTTTCAATTTGTTAATTTGTGTAAGGTGCTCCCGTAACTTTTTGTGATTGGCGTCACCTAAATCTTGACATTTGTCGTAGTAGTAGTAATTACTTTACGCTGCAAGATTTTATTTCGTGCATGTAACCGCAGCCTTAGATCGATGTCACACCTGTGATTTCATTGGGCGATTTTGTCTCGACAAAATCGCAGTAGGCCTACGCAACTGCGCACGTTGCAACTGCAATAAATTGCACAATTTTTGCAAATAGTTTAGTTTTAGTAAACTCTATTGCAAATTAAAAACGTCAGCTCAATCTAAGAGCTCAAAAAAGAAAACAATATGAGAATAATAAATTTCACAATTCGCATACTCAGTTTGTGAAAATGGTTATAAATGGAAAAGTGGTGCAGATGCCACGTTTTTATGCGATATGTTGCAATTGTTACATGCACCGCTGCATATGGCGATTTTCTCGCGCGACAAAATCGCGCGATAACATTGTAGGTGTGATATCGGCCTTAGGTCTACATTATACGTTGCGACGTAAATCTATAATGACTGCTGTCTTGTTATAATAGCGACATTACATTGGGTAGGCGGTGTAATGTTTCCTTAGGAGTCTATACGAGTCCTTATTCCAAACGGCATTTCGATCCATGTAGCCGTTTTTGCACAGCGACGCTGATGGTTAATTGGCGGCAAGAGCGAGCATTCAACCTGCGCGGAGGTCTCTTTACGTGGGCGGATCCGAGCCCAAATTTAATACAAAATAGCTTCCCTCTGCGCTAACATTTGTACCAGAATCCGGCCAGATCTGTTTAGGTGTTTAGCCCAAATACACCAACGTTACACACGTACACACAACCCACTGCAGGATAAGCCAAACCGGTGCCACAAATAATGCGACGGTAATGCGCAGTGTTTGTTTAGTTTTCATCTTGTGCGTTTTTGCCGAGTAGGAACTCATGGACTGCTGTACTACGCCGTCTTTGCTGACGATGTCGCTAAAGATACAGATCAAGCCGGAATGCTGGTGAAAACAGTCACAGGTAACCGAACGTCATTACTTATTACCTACCTGTTATAAGATGCTTAACTAAATTTATACTATGTCAGCAGGCATTTTATTCGAGTTCCACGGCAGCGATAGCACACTTTGCAGATGCCGTGCATCAAACTTCACGACGAGCAAGAATAAACAATAGCAATGTAAGTAGATCTAGAAGATGGACTGCGATGCCTGACGTGGATGCCTTCGCCAACTTGACGGCCTGCTATGACCTTGACCTTTGACCTCCAAAATCTAACCAGGTCATCAATAGGGGCTATTGGTTATTCCCTGTAAATTTCATCGAGATTGCTCAAGTAGTTCGTGATATATGGTGTTCACTAGATTTGAACTCGACGGCCTGCTGTGACCTTGAAGTTGACCTTAAACTTTTGACCTCCAGAATCTACTCAGGTCATTAGCAGGAGATACTAATATTTTCCAAAAGTTTCATAGAGATTGCTCAAGCCGTTCATCAGATATCGTGGTAACAATATCTGTCGGGACGCTCGGACGAACGAACGGACGAACGACGGCGGCGGAATGACAGCCCGAAAACACAATTGATTCGCCGACACTGTAGTATGGCGAAGGCATAATGATTAATGAACACATTTAACCTTCGATATCCGGTTTATGGCAAGCATTTAATCGACTGTGGACAGACAAGGCGAGTGGCGACGACGTGGAACAGATGCTGAGAGACGCTTGCTTGTTACGTGGCGTCCATCACAACAACGTCAAGTCGGTGGCCGCCGTCTGCGTGGAGCCAGGTCTAGCGCCGCTGCTCGTCTACCGCTTCGATAACGACTGCAACCTCAAGATCTATCTCCAGCTGTGTAGGACAGCCCAGGTACGCCAAATTCGTGCAATGAAGACATCAACCAGTCAATCAGTCAGTCAGCTAGAACGACTTCACTCGAAGATCGCACCGACCACTAGTACAACCAACTCGACAAACACAGAATGTACTTGCCCTCTTACTTATTTACAGTTTCACATCCAGGTTTGCTTTTATAGCCGAGCCCGAACGTGCCTTCCCAGCCCGCAGAGCGTCCTCACTGGTTTTCCCAATTTCACTCTTACATGTAGCCGGTAATAGCACTTTCCTTCTGTGACTTTGAACTTTGACCTACACTATGACCTTTACCTACAAACGTTAGGGTCAAGGTGAACCACTGTGCCAAATATCTTACATAAAGTTACCGTCCGGACACCCGGACAAACACACACAAGCGTCCGACTGCTATACATGGTCACTAAAGTGGTCGGTAAAAACGACTGACGTAACGGTCGCTAGCGTCTGTCGTCGTCGTCTGTAACACCGGCGCATATGCAACGTAAATCACCGGGGGCAGCACGCGACGGCGGGCCAGTAGGGTTACGTCTCGTTAGGGCGACACCTTGTTTTCAATTTGTCCCGACACCGCTCATCCCTTTCGTCATATTCGTTATTTCCTTCACCAGCATCTCATTCATGTTTTCTTTCGACTCGCCTTTATCACGCTGGCCGCGTCTAGCGGTAAGCATAATGTAACGGTCTTGCGTCCGTCCGTATCTCATTTTTTTTCTAACCTTAATAAGGCGCGCTTGGCATACTCAACTTGATTCACCAGGGGGCAGCACTAGATTTCCTTCCGCGAATTACGAGGACGGACATATTTTTCCTGCTGCATTCCGTATGCAACAGAGTTTACCCTCGCATTACTGATATCAATCAATCAATCAATCAAAGCTTTTATTTCAGGCAGCGAGGCCCATAAAACACACACTGAATATATAACGAATACTTTTTGTAGTCCGTCATGGTGCAATGCATTTGAAAATTTTCACTTCTGCGGTTATAGGCCGACTTCGAGATTACGTAGGCCTAGTCATTGGCAGATGGACCAATGTGCATTGTTTTAGCAACGACACTTCCGACTCGCACGAGAAATATCCAGCTCAAACTTGTGAAAGTTTGTATCGGGTGAATAATAAGTATTAATAACGCAAACTCACAACGTGACGTCCATGCTTTCCTCTTGCGTTACTGTTGTGGGATATGTTGTAAATGCGTAGCCTAAACAAAGACAGCAACATGTGCGTCTATGCTTCGCTGGTGTTGGCGACTGACAGGTATTGACAGGTCAGCAGTTGGTCTTTCTAGCCGTGCAAATCACATACGCATTGCAGTTCCTGCATCAACAGTCGATATGTCACAAAGACGTCGCCGCGCGAAACTGCACGTAAGACAAGAGTGTGTGACTCTACTAATAGTCGATCGTAGATGTCACTGGCACCAAGGCGTTGTCTGCTAACGAACGATTCCTTACAGCGCAGCAGGAGTTATAGTTCCAACCCTTCAACAAGGCATTCGTAAATAGCAACTTCGCCCCTGTGCCGCCACCTGGCGAACTCGACGAAATATAACGTCGTCTTTGATTTTGCCCCATTGACGCCATTATGTGAAAACGTGATGTCGTCCACAAAACGTCAGAAGTGGAATCGAGCCATGCCACAGGTAACAGCGATAGCGGCATAGCCAGGATTCTGCTATAGGGACGCGGTCCAGAGGCAGAGACCTGGTGGGGATCTTGGGGCGATTGACTTTGGTGTAACCATATATTAGTACAATATTTTTCTTATGCATTTCGATGCTAAACTAAAGTTGAGGGTGCCATTCTATCCGTAGAGGATAGTGTAGGCGGGAAGCTCATCTCCTTCTTTAGGCCACTTAACCCGTAGTTGGATAAACCACGTTAGTCTGTGACGCATCATGGCCAGTGCCACGCCAAACCTACGGTTTCCTTCCCAGTCGTAGGTCATCACCGCTCTTTCACCGGTACCAATTTATACTGCTCGGTGACAGAGGCACGTGTGTGTGTGTGTGTGTGTGTATGAACAACTTGCCCAAGGTTGTTACCTGACTGTGGAAAGGCCGGGAGTCGAACCCGCGACCTTGGAGTTGCCAGTGCAATTGGGTGACGTGTATCTGTGTGACGTTGGTGTATTGTAGTCGCCTTAATGGATCGAATTGGTTTTCGGTATAAAGGTTATTACAGAGGACAGCTTTTACTTTGCATTATATCATGGTCCAAATTCCACAGAGAGAAAGGGAGACCTACCACACAGGCATGGGCGCCCATAAGAATTTATCCATGGAGGGGCAGGGGCTAGGGATCGTGGCAAGCGCGAGCCTATAACGGGAGTCTGGGGGCGGAACCCCCAGCGGGGTCCAGGGGTAGAGCCCCTTGTCCTGGTCAAGGGCCAAACGCCCTGAAGCTGAAAGTTTTGAGGCGTTTATTCGCCTAAATGAATGCCCAAACCTTTCATGTCAATATGCAAAGACTGTCTGAGTATAGGTCCGGTCAGCAGTACACGGCGGCTTCCTTTCGGTTTTTCAGCCTCCAAAGGAGCCCCCTTGCAGGGAAAGTGTCCACCTTGCCCGTGCCTATGAGCGCCCATGCATACAGGTGGGTGTTGTGGAATATTTTCGGATCTCGCAGCCAACTGCAAGTGCCGCTGTGCAAAAGCGGCTTTAAGGATCGAGATGCTGTTCGTATAGATTCAGGGAACATTGTGGGTGTTTGACTTTGTTAAGCCACGGTCGGCCAGCCCAGTATCTGCTCATCTCTTGTCTGTACAGTGTTGATGATTCGCTGACACTGCGACTCGGCGACAGCGCTCTCGCGTCCACGCTGTTTCCGCTCGATTACCACAGCTTCCAGTGTGGCGCCGCACGGGTCCCTGTCAAGTGGATGTCGGCGGAGGCGCTCGAAGATGGCATCTACACCGCAGAGTCAGACGTGGTAAAATCAATATACTATTTTTAAATATTAAGTATATTTGGTAAAATCTTCATGGTTGTCATTGATATCATACAACATTATTACGCTAGCCGCGTTTAGCGGTAAACGTTTAATGTAACGGTTTGTAGAACGTCGGTCTGTGACCGGCGAACTTTTACTGTCCTACGCTCGACCTGCAGCTGATGGGTGACCACTTATGTGGGTAAACCGTCCGTTACAAGGTCAGCCAAATAGGCCAACTACGCCTTTCATCCTTTCGAAATCGATATATGAGCTGTAATCGGATGTGTGCTAACTCGATCGGATGTTGCCATCTGGCGAATGCTTACGGAATATAAGGAGGATGGTTCATTCCATTCGTGGATAAACGTGTGGGTGGCATGTAAAACTGTGTGATCCCTGTAACACATACCATTCCTGAGCGCATTAGAGGTGGTTACGACGATACACTATACAAATCGACGTTTACTTTACGTAACTTTACTTTGGCGTAGGCTACGTCAGTCCGTCTGTCCCGTCTTCTTTCTAACCTTAATAGACCTCGCGGCGCATACTCAACGTGACTCAACAGGCGCAGCACGCGACGGAACCAGCGTATATCTCCGTCCGAGTATTAGGCCCTGTTAAGACGGACATACTAATTTTTATGCGATATGAAGAAACCTGCTGATTTTCTACTTCAACAAAGGCTCCAGAATTCAAGAATTCAAACTTGCATTATAGTGCAGAAACTCTCAGCCGATAACTCGTTCCGTCGTTCGCACTATTTCGCCACCGCTTTCGCCCGCGGGAGCGGTGGCGAAATATTGTAATGACCACGTATGTGTGTGTGTGTGTGTGTGTGTGTGTGTGTCAGCGAGCATATCTCCCGAACCACACGCGCGATCTGTACCAATTTTTGTGCATGTTGCCTATCGCCGTGGCTCGGTCCTCCTCCGGCCGGGTGACGCAATCCCAAGGGGAATGGGCAATGTTGGGGGCTTTCATCCCCATTGACAATGCATTGTACAGCATGCCAGTTGGGACACATAGAAAAACGGCTGAACCGATGGAGATGCCGTTTGGGTTGATAACTCAGGTCAGTCGGGTCGGCCTTAGGCACCATGTGTTAGATGGATTACCCCATCACCTGACGGGAAATTTTCAGGGGAAAACCTAGCAGCCCATTGTAAAGTAACGAGACACTCTACGGTGCGCTGTGCAAATACGGCTAAACCGATCGACATGCCGTTTTGGATGAACACTCGGGTGGGCCGACGAAACCATGCATTAGATGGGGGTGCATATCCCCCAAGGGGAAGGGGCAATTTTCGGGCGTTGTCCGGACCATTCAAAAACATTGGCAATCTTCGCTGCAAAAGGGATAATTCAATCGCCAATAACGTCATGCAGCAGAAGGGATCATATGCCAGGCAAGCGCAAACAGTATTCTGCAAATTTCTGGATGCAGGCGATGCGGCCTATAGGCCGCGAACGGGGTGGTGGCATTTCACAGTGAGGGCGAAGTCTGATATCTACGATTGCCTTGTTTATGTAATGTGATAGTTGAACTGAGATTAGTAATTTTGCATGTAAAAACTTATATAGGCCATAAAAGTGCCGTATATTCGTACAGTGGTCGCTTGGAGTAACGTTGTGGGAGATGACAACCTACGGCTCAAGTCCTTACGCAGATGTCGATGTCTGTTCGTACCTGGCTTATATCCGATCTGGATACCGTCTGCCACAGCTGACCAACATCCAAGATGAACTGTAAGTTTTACTCACATCTGGTTTGCTGGTGTCCAATAATCCCAAAACGATACTTAAGTCGAGTAAATTAGATATGTAAAGTCACCATGCATGAATGTACCCGTTCTTTGACGATTTCTTCAAGATTTAGTGCAGAAACTAACATTGTGATCACTGATATAAATTCCGTAAACCGCACTGCATGCCCTCTGTTACAGTTATATATGCGTCGATGTTTGTTCGCTTAACATGTTATTATGTACGCCTAGAACGCAATGCCATCGAGCTTAAATTTCTCATCGTCTGCCTCATTTAAATGCACTGGTCGTGATGCATTGGAGACAGTCGTTTCTTACTGTCACACACGAGATTATTTTTCAAAGACAGCCTTCTCTATCGACAGTCTTGTTGTTCTGCTCAAAGATTAATTAGCCCGCCCGAGGCATCGCGTTGCCGCCAGCAGGCTTACGTTTTATGGATGTTAATTTCTTTTTTAAACGTCGCCCTTGTCATTCGACAACGGGTGGACGGGTCACAATGCGGACTGTTGCGTTAACACCGTCGATGAAAAATTACTACGGCTAGAAATTTGGTGAACATTGGTCCAGTACCGGGTAAGTCCTGAGATCTTGTGGCTCATTTGCATGGGTGGCGAGTGGACGTAGGCTAAAATACGCTGTGCGCTGCAATGGTTTTTAAAGGTCATTTGCTAGGTGCCAGTAGCATAGCCAGTGTGTAAGAAATGCACCGTCGCGTTTGCGCATGCCGGGTGGGCTACACGTTGGGCTTTGCCCCGCTTTCTAGTTGCACTTCTTATCGTGCTCTGCATACATCAAAATTTATGCGAGCAAATAAAGTGACGACGGTGTTGTTGACAGCCGTCATAATTATTGGCTAAAACACCCGAATATCAGGACAGATTTCGTTACAAGTGTAGGCCTACACGTATTGCCCACTCACACAGAATACCGCACACTGAGAAATTTCAGCAAGATGCAGATCAGCAAGGACGTAGGGGGCCTACACTAAAACAAGATGCAGTCGGAGACGTCACCACCAGTGCTGCCACCTGGCGAATTGGACGAAACATATGCGTCATCTTTGATTCGGTCCTATTTCCTCCACTAAAAGGAAACAATCAGCCACAAAACCAGAAGTTGACATCACATCGCATTGCCGTCAGAGAACAAGAGAGCCACGGCTACAGGTGACATGTATAGAAAATTTGGTAACATTTGGACTGTTTTTGAGATACGCGAGCGGACAGATAAACAAACAAACAGAGGCAGACAAACGAACACGCAGACAAGCTGATGACAATACTTCGTAGCCTACTGGAGCGAAGTAATAATCACTGTTTCATCGCGATCACGATTCGTTTAAAAACAGCTAGAGTTTTGCCACTGAAAACAATGTTCACAAGTTGCACGGTAGCTTTGAGTGTGTGTGCCTAAATCTTTAACATATATTTCTCATTTCTGTGCAGCTATGGAATGATGAAGAGTTGCTGGCACCATCAGCCGGAAGTGCGGCCGAACTGCACCAAACTGTTGCTGCGTCTGAATCAACTGTATAGTTCTGTGTGTCGTCCATCGAGCAATGCGTAACCCAGCGTCACTGAGCATCGATCTTGCGCGTTGACTGTTATTTATCAGTACTGTTCTTATTTTTTGTTAAGATCACGAACTTGGATATTTACAACGAGAGCAGGACAAATAAATGTCAGCTGCGCTGTTTGTGAGAAACCGTTAATAGTTACACACGGTGACGGATACGTCGGCCAGTAGCTATGCATGATGATATCGTTCTTATCAAGCCGTATAGAACACATTATGCAGACTAGCTTCATAATAATTTCATCCAATACGTAAATGTCAAATTTTAAATTAACTCTAGCAACCTGACAAAGTATTAGCTTGGTAAATGTAATGACGTGAATGGACAAAATGGTGACCTGACTAAATACGGATGACCCATTGAAATACTGGTTTTGTTCTTGCAGCACAAACTCATGTCTAGCTGATGGAAATATAAGACTACCACCAGCTCCAGTTTCCGAAATAAATCATTTTTCCTCCTCCATTTGTTCTGAAATAGAACATTTGGGGATAAGTGGTACAGGCTGCTCTTATAGGCTGTTCTTTTCTGTCACCTTACTTCAAAGTTTCAAAGCACTGAAGGAAACACACAGCACTGGCCCAAATCCGTGGCTTGGCATCATTCTTTCTTCATCCTCCACCAGACTCCTGATGCAAGGGTCGCTGCTCATTCTCCTTCATGCCCGCTCTTTGACACCTGTAACTGTAATCCAATGCTCCTGGGAAATATTAGATGTAGTTAGAGTTCTATCAGCCTCACACGTTCTTGTTCAAGCCATAAAACGAGTTGCATACTGTTCTTTTCTTTCATTGTTACCACTGTTAGACAACGTTACAAAAATACACAAGGCATCTGCGTGATTAGATCCAGTAAGTCCACTTAACGATCACAAAGCAATAATCAATTGTACTGCTTTACAACACGCCGTATTTCATCCACTAGCGGTTGCTGATTTACTTTGTCGCAAGCAGCGATTGTACTTGACCAATTTTTATCTACAAACGAGTTCACGTTTGCGGTATGTTCCGAATGATTTTGACGAAATGGGAACGTGGCAGAGGCAACAGCCTCCGGCTGAACGTGGCCAAACATGTGACGAATATCTCAAATATAAAAATACAATCAAAGCGCTGCACCCGATCCTCAACACTGACGCTGCCTAGCAGCATAGTGACGTTACTACTTTGGCGGTTTGGCCACGTCCTATGTTTGCTGTCGTAAAGATGTAAATGGACAATGGTGCTGTAGCTGCAGTGCTGAATATCTACATAACACAAAACGATGTTTGTATTCTGACTGACAGAGCTCTCTGGCTCAGTCATGATTGCGGACGGCCACAGTTATCAGCAGACAAAGTCAACAACAATCCTTAGAACCCTGCTATCGAAATAACTTCTTCTCAACGTAGTCAAGCTTTGCTTTCTTATCAGAAAGACCCATTGAAAACCAGTCGAAATGTGGAATCTATAACAACAAAACAGTACAATTAACTAAGTTTATATCACCATGACAAAAATAACCAAACATATAAAGAAGACAAGCAGCCAGTGTTCACAAATATTGAATGTAGGCCTGTTAGTGCCCTATTTCACAATACAATGAGTATGGTAAGTACCAAAAGTAGATATATTTTACTTCTTTCCTGATATGGTGTACAATCAAGGAATGTTGGTAAGTAGCCATTTCAACGACGGACAGTATGTATACAATCATGTCTCTAGGATAAAACAGTAACAAATAGGCAAAAAAGCAAATGCCAATAATGACAAGGAACTCTGACAGAAAAGTATAAACATGGTCCCATAAAATGATGTTGCAAGCCAAGAAGAAATGTGTGATAGAAGTTGGTTAGAACTAAGGAAGGGTATCTTGCCTGTAAAACACCTGCTCTAAAATTTTAAGAGGCAACTGACTAGCTCCGGCAAACCACAAAAAACGACTATTAAAACCGTTGCATACACGAAAAGAAAAAGTACGATCAATGAGTTCAATCTGTGATGTTAAAAATAAACTTTTTAAAAATTTAACTAGATTCTTTTCCAAAGTTACTTTAGGTTGAAAAAAAACAAAAAAGAGAGAAAAGATAATATTTAGCAATAATTGGAGCTGGATTTTTAACAAATGTCTCCAAATCAACAGCATCAAAGCACTGAACAAAAATACATATTATCTATCATTAATGAGCCAGACAATACCCAAAAATTGCTCCTTCCCTTCTGGGCCCCCATCTAACACATGGTTCTTTAGGCCCAGTCATCCACCCAAACGGCATCTCGATCAGTTCAGCCGTTTTTGCAGGGCTCACGAACGTAACCAATAGACAGACATACTACACTGTAGCAATAGGCTGCAAAGGTCAAAGCTCAAGGTCACAGAAGTATCGCAAGTGCTGTGACTAGTACGTATAGCTAACTATTGCTGTGATGCCGCATAAAAATGAGAAAGTAAGGTAAAAAAGAGAACATTTTGCAATTATTGGAGCAGGATTTTCAAGAAATGTCACCAGAACAACAGCATCAAATACCAAAGGAAAATATACATTATACTTACCTCCAAAAATTTGTAGTTCATAATTTCCAGATGACGTTTCTTTGTTTGTACATGTCCATTGAGATGTTTGGAGTTATAACAGTAGCTCTTCTGACCAAGTATGCAAACTGCGATTCTGCAATTACACTTGCATATATAAAATATAGGCAGTCGTATCCACATGCATACCCATGCCAGGTGCACGTGATACCCCGGTGACCTTGATCGTAGGGTCAGTGCATGCCAAGGTCCTGCCGTGGACTCTGTGTCTACCGACTTCGGTGCTGATAGCTCAAGAATGTATTGTGCGAAATCTGTCGAGAGTTTGCAAAAAAGGTATTGGAATTGTGTGTGTATTCGTCTAACTGAAGTGTCAATTTAGCTTAGTTAAGTGATCATTTATTTAATTTATTTACTTATGTCTAATTATGTATGATTTTTTGCTACCACATTTGTGGTGAAATAAAGTTGTGTGTGTGTGTGTGTGCTATAGCATGGCACGATAAAAGGGTGATTT
>Ga0209780_1000399_pt1 | contig 22616 bp, 19 predicted proteins | sample WorMetexBAHAMAS2_FD_187384 | JGI IMG/M metagenome (GOLD analysis project Ga0209780, IMG submission 187384) | Marine gutless worms symbiont microbial communities from Max Planck institute for Marine Microbiology, Germany - Inanidrilus exumae... | ecosystem: Host-associated > Annelida > Digestive...
CTGACACATAGCCACCTCCACGATGCCCGCCCCGCCCATCACAGTGCTATAACCGTAGGCCTACGTAAGCTCGCTCGCGGATATTAGCTAATTCACTTAGGCCTACTAGGCATATCTCCCCCCCCCCTCTCTCTAGGCGTAAAGCGTATAGTTGACTGCTGCATCTGTTATTGTGACGAACGTTGCTCATCATTTGCGGAATAGGGAAGAGACTTTGACGTTCAATGCGATGCGCGTGGTCTGTTATGGGACATCCGGTTACGATAAATGCTACACGACTTCAACTTGGCCGTTCAACGGATCACATCCATTACTGATCCAGGACTGGTCCAGGATTGGCTGGTGGGGACCCCTCAAAGGACAGACAGATTAAATCCTTCAATCCTTCAACTTGTCTCTGGTATCAGCTTCTTTTTCTCTTCGTCAACCTCATTCTGGCACCAGTTTCTCCATTTCCCACTCACCTATTCCTTTACTTCGTGTACGACATTTCGATAAATAGGTCTACTTGTGACCTATGTCTACGCAATGTTATTCTAATTTACTTTTTTCAACAGTTTTAACGTTTTCTGGCGTTTCTTGGTGTTTTATTGCGTCAGTAAACGTTTCGAACAACTAACTATTACTTACTTACATTTGGAAACAGTGGGAAGCAGTAAGCTTCATAAACGACCTACCCCTCTTTAGTTCTCATCCCTGCAATCTGTATCAGTCTTTGGAACGCTTCTGGTAAAAAGTGAGTTGATTATCATGCAAACAACACCAAGGATGTCGCCCGCAGTCCATCTGTGGACCGTTAGACAGAGGAATGATGTAGCTACAACTCTGCCGCTAAAAGTTTTCACACAAACTTTGTAGCATACATTTTTCGACAGAAGTTGGATTTTACAGGCAGAAACAGCAAAATTGCGTTTTGTGCCACCCTTTGGGGGACTTAGGGGTGACGTAAACGGTTCATCTATGACTCGTTGGAAAGCGCGCGGTCGACTTCCTATTAATGCTAATTGAACATTTTTCGACAGCTCTCACGGTTGAGGCGCTATGAGCGGATATTGGTCAAAATCGTGGTGTTAGAGAGGGGGGTTGGTCACTTTGATCGCAAATTTCATGGGGGATGAGTGATCATACGTTTAGCCGTTTTGATACAATACCGGCGTATGACAGACATATAGACAGACAGTACACAGACAGACACACGATGACGGCTAAGACCCGCGCTAGCATAGCGTTGCGCGAGCAAAAATCGAAAAATCGTTTTATCTGACCAACTGTTTGACCGATCGGCATGAAATTCGGGAGAGTGACGTACCCTAGCCCTAAGAACCGTATCAGCAGTTAAACATTACATTGTACCCCCGTGAGAAATATGTCTCTGCGTGGCGGTCTTTTGTCAAAATTTTCTGACCGATTTCTATTATAATTATTATCATCATCATTTAATTTGTTAAATCGAGAGAACAATGCAATACAGCAACGCAGAGAGTAAACATGCTAAATAAATAGCATTTACAGTGATGCAACATTAACAAGAACTCATCAGGAGATGAGATCGCGAACGTCAACTTTTTTACGACGATATCGTACACGTAGCCTACTTCAGAATACCAAAAGAGAACCTATTTCGTTTAACAAATTAGACGATAGCTAGGCAAGTACTGCGCATTAAGTCTTGTACTTGTGAATGTGATACAGAATTTCCACCTTGCAGTTATAGAATATTTATACCGTGAGCGTCGCGCGGTCCCTCTGCAGATGTTTACTACTAGACATAGAAATCGTAAATTGTCCATGGCTTTGTCAACCACTTTTACGCAATGCGTCCCGGAAACTACCAATTCGGTAAAATAACGCAAAATAAGGGCCATTTCGCCGTCCAAGGTCATTCAAGGTCACCGATTTTGGTACCAATCGGAAGCTCATATACGACTTCCTATGTGTGATTAATACTAAATTATCTGCTATTTTGCACCGTTTGCGAGATATAGCCTTCAAAATGTCAAAAATCGCTATATTTGGCTACCCCCTCTTGCATTTGAACCTCCCGACGGATGGGTTCCCCTGGGACGATCTCCGTAAATGTTTTAGTGAATGTCAGTGCATGGCCAAGGTACCAAATGGCGTAGAAAAATTGCCGAAAATTTCAACCGGCTGAGTAAGGTACACGAACGTTACAGACGGACGGACGGGCGATAGCATATAGCGAACGTAAACGTGAGTTCACGTTTGCTAAAAAACTACTAGGCCTATTTAGGTAATAATGCCGAAGCAACGTTCGATATCGTCGAAGCAACGTTCGACATTGTTGCCAAAAACGGCAACAATGTCGAACGAGTTGATCGTAAAATTTCATCCTTTAAGTCGAATGTTGCTTGGACATTGTTGCCGTTTTGGCAGCAATGTTGCCGCTTTTTGGCAACAATGTAGAATGAAGTTTTGTCCTTCGACAAAGGCGAAACGAATTGAACATGTTCAATTTATTGCGACTTTGTCGAAAGGACGAAACTCCGACATCGTTGCCAAAAACGGCAACAATGTCCAAGCAACATTTGACTTTGTCGAAAGAATCGTTCGACTGCGTTTGCTGCAAAGCTTCGCTCATGTGATTTAAGTCGTCATTTGTCATAGGCTTATAATATTGTAATATAATATTTGTACAAATTTTTTATTAAACAAAATTTCTTTATATTTTTAAAATGTATAGACTTAAGTGTACACATTCACATGCACTTACTTTTACTGTTTGTTGTATATTGCATGTCCTATGTTGCGTGTGATGTGTAAATTTTAATACAATTCGACAATGTTGCTTCGACGTTGTTGTTGGTGTGGACGGGTCTTAACGAGGCGTTCATTTTCTCGCATAACGACGGTTCGGTTTTCGGTTTTCGGTTTTCGGTTTCGGTTTTGGCAACGAGAAAATCCTAACGGACTCGGCTGCGAAACGAACATTGTGCTATGCGGAGTGAGTCAGTTGAAAGTCGTTGGCGGGAAGCTACAGTGTCGAGACACGTGCGTCGCTGACGGAGCGGTGACGACGGTTGCCGAGTACCCGTTGCCTCCCGGTCTCAGCGCCGACTCGACGCCGACCGTCTGGTACCCGGTGAGCCCGCCACCACCCGGGCCGGGCTGCCTCGACTCGTTCCACCCGGACTCGTCGTCCATCGACTCGTAGTCGTGGTCAGCGTCCACCGGTCGTCGACGTCCAGCCTGCCGACCTGCACCGCAACAGTGACTTATTCGTTAAACGTAACTGGAACTAAAAGTAGAAAAATTAGCGCCGTACGGGACTGACGGTCAACTCCTACTTACTGCCAACTTCAAAGTCACGTTGCACAAAAAGTAGGACAAAAATAAAAAAAATCCGGCCCCGATAAGCTTTAGGTATTGCCCCCTAATTTAAGAATCCGTGGGCATTTGCCAGCCCCCGTTATAAATGGGGGAAGAGATAGCCTTTGAAATGGCCGAATTTCCGACTTTCAAGGGCTCATGACCATAACCTCGACCTTGAATCGGGTCATACTGCATACCGTCATGCATCACTCATCGACCTCTACATACATACCAAATTTCACTGAAATTGAAGAAACCTTTTGTGGACGGACGGACGGACGGACGGACGGACGAACAGGCGGACGGACATTTCAGACCCACTTTATTAGGTCGACTCGGAAGAGTTGACTTAAAAGGTAGTTACATAGGTTGAGTATGCTTCCCATACTCGTTACCGAGCGTTTGGCCCGGAGCTGATCCCGATGTACAGATAGTCAGCCCGCGGGTGACTATAAGTCATCCACCCGGCGGTAGGCTGCCATTACTTTCCGCCAGGCCTGCGGCTACCTTCCCAGCCGCAGAGCATCACCGCACCTTGGCTGGTACCAAGTTATACTGCTTGGTGACAAAGGCACACAGGTGTGAACAACTTGCCCAAGGTGGTTACGGAGCTTTTGCACCGTGTGTAATTTGAACCTGTTGATCGCAAATCCAACGCTCTACCCGATGCGCCACCGCTGAAAGTAAAGTTAGTTAAGACTATTTCACTTAACTGTAAGTATACAGTGAAAGCGAAAATTATTATTTCGCAAACCATAAATCAGTGAAAACTTAGATTATCCATAAATGACAAAAACTGAAATGTGTAGACTGTAGTCGCAGAAGTTTGTGTGTAGACGATTAGCAGACTAACTTCATTTTAGCGGCAACATGCCGCAATATGCCGCATGAAGCCGCTAAAGTTCGTTCACACCGAATGATTTGTGTTGCGGAGCCGCAACGCAACGTAACGCTGCCGACGTGAACGAAACTAATTTTAGTGATTTGGCTTGCTTTTGTCGTATAGACGAGCAGGATATGTGCGAACTTAGCGAAAGAAACTTTACTGTTAAACGAAACTGCAAGTACAGGTAGAATTATTTTACGAAGTGCTGGACCAAAACAGCAATGAAGTTAAAAGTAGTCTGTCTAAACTGAGTAATAAATAAACCAAAAGAAGCCAGCACTCAGAGGAGTGGCATGGCCCACGCACGCAATGTTTTGCCGATGGCTGACTGCAGAAAAACTACATGCACGGAAAAACCGGCGGTCTGTCTGTCGCGCGTGACGCAGGGAAATCAGTAGAATGGCTCGTGCGGCGGGGCATTGTAGCTGGGAAAACCCAGCGTTGCTTACGTACGCAGCCAGCGGCAATTGCGTTCTCTCTGAACTTTGAAGACCGATACAAGTTTGTTGTGCCTCTTGATCTTGACCTTTAACCTTTTGACCCAAAATAACTGATTTTCCAGGACTCATGGTAGAACATTTCTGTGTCAAGTTTGGTGATCCTAGCTGCATCGGTTTTCGAGATGTCATGCACAAAAACAGACAGACAGACAGACAGACAGACAGACAAACGCCGGTGAAAACCGTACCCCGCGACAGCCATCGTCGAGAGTAAATACTAGCACTAAACGGCAATTGTAAGTAGGATTATTTTACGAAATTGCGGACCGGAACTGGAACGCAGTTAAAATTCGTTTGTCTGAGCCGAACAATAAACAAGATAGTGATTGATTTAGAACTGTAACTGTATAAAATGCTTGATGCTTTTGTTTTATATGTTGTACGGTAGTTTTTACCTTGTGCACTTTTATTTGTTGTTTGCCCATGCACTGTAGACCTAATTGTACTGTTGTCGCATCGCGACTTACAAAAGCACCTATCTGTTCATTTACAGTTAATTTTCGTGTACTGACGTTGAAACTGGATGTCGTGTAAAGTGTTTTTATTTCGTTTTATTTTTGTTTGTCAAGGGCAACTGTAAGTGCCAGTTTATTCTGCGCCTTGTTGTTCCGCTCATTAATGTTTCGTACTTGCGTGTATGTGACTGCTTGATATGACATGTAAGCAAATAAGTGAAATGAAAATGAAATGAAAATAATTTCTCTGAAGTAAAATATCACTGCGCGGACCTGCAGCTGGCCAGCCGGGTGACGTTGACGTCTGGAAGTGGAGTTGGTAGGGCGGAAGAACTGCCGTGGCGTCTTTGACGACACACGGCGTCGTGGCGTAGATGTCGCGGTCCAGTCGCTCTGAGTTCAAGTCGTGCGTGGACCGTGACGACTCTGACGACCGTCTCGCGTAACATCTGCCCGTCATCAACAGAACACCCGCATGAACAGGTATTATCGAGAATTGGGAATTTTACCAATTTCCAAAAATTATTTTTAAACTTGCAAATTTTAAAGCATTCTAAAACGCCGGAGAATTATAAAGAAATAAATTTCGCTCAGAAGAAATTTTCGTGAAAATTTTTACTGCAAACTGTTGCGTGAACTTGCGAATGTGTTTAGTCTTATATCCGTATTTTGTGTTTGTACTTTTCTCTTTGGTTGTTGCTATGTTTCCCTTTGGGCGGCTGTTAGTGCTATTTTTCAGCCTTGTCGTGCCTGCTATATGTAACTTCCTACTGCATATTTTTATTTGTTTTCCAGCAAATAAAATGAATGAATGAATGAATGAAGAACTTTGCTCGACGTTAGGGATAACGTTAAGCCTCGTCCGCACCAGCAACAATGTCGAAGCAGCACTGTCGAATGCTACAAGTCGAACGATTCTTTTGACAAGGTCGAATGTTGATTCGACACTGTTTTCGTTTTTAGCAACAACGTCGCCGTTTCTGCCAACAGTGTCGAACGAAATTTCGTCCTTTCGACAAAGTCGAAACAAATTGAACAATATTGCCAAAACGGTCGTCGATTTTTAACGAATTTTAAAAAAATGATGAACATAGCGAACTGAAGACGAGGCTTAGCTATCGCCGAGAGACCCGCGCGATGCTCTGTATGACTATCAGTTGAAATGTTGTACTACTGTTGTGCGAATAACGCAAACAGATCCCCCGTGTCAGCCTGAGGAGCACTTTTCAGCAACTGCCGTGTTTTTGCTCCACTACCTGCATAGTTTTGTACACGCATCGTTGCAGTAGGGTCAATTATCGCACAGCGAGCATGCAATGCCGTGCGTGCAGTCAACTGACTTCCATACAACCAACCTCGTTAATGTCAACTGGACCGTAACTGTGATCGACAAACTTCGGCTACCACCAAAGTTGTTGACGACACCGTGTATTCCTCCGCTAGCGCACTGTCGTGGACGCGAACCACCGTGGCGGACGGACTCAAATTTTCGGCGGTAGGGCATCTGAGCCGGAGACTTCTCGACCGGTCGAAAAACGCAATTTGCACCTATACCCCGCTTGCATTTGGCGCCGCCGCCCATCGGAATTTAGTCGATATCTTAAGCGCCATAAAACTAAAGTCCTTGGGCTATTTTGCGGCGTTGTTTTTGAGATCCTATGCTTAGCCGTTTCGATACAACGCAGGCTTGTGACAGACAGACAGACGGACGAAAAGATGGGCACGCGATGACAGCAAATACCGCGCTAGCATAGTCTTAGTTTCTAACCACCGTTATTTCAACGGCCCATGTAGACTTATTAGGCTACCTCTTCTCTATGTAGCACTGTGCAGAAGGCAATGTGGCTCCTATAACTCTGACCATGCAAGTGGACACCCCCAACTGTTGAACAATTAAACGGCACGGTCGCGCACATTAAAGTTCAATTAAGACATTTCAAACATGAAATTTGAATTTCTATGACATCACATCTGCCTTAGAGTCAAAATGTTGATTATTACGCTGGCCGTAGTGGTGTAACTTTGGTCCGAAAAGTGGGGGAGCAAGCTCGAGATGTACGTATAAAGTGGGGGTCCATCCCACTCCAAAAAGTGAGGGTCCGGACCCCTCCGTCCCCCTGAAATTCCGCCTAGGTTGGCCGCATCTATCGGAAAGCGTAAAGTAACGGTCTGGCGTTCGTCTGTCTGTCCGTTTGCCTGTCTGTCACGTCGGTATACTCACCGTGATTCACCAGGGGGCAGCATGCGTAGTTTCCGTACCTTCTGAAGCAGATGAGACCGATGAGAAATATAAGTACACCACACACGACTGCAATTGTCGTAATGATCACCAGAGTGTCTGAAACACAGTAGCAATGTGTGAATAAAATGAATTAAAAATAAATGTTCACAAATCATTCGCGTACGTGTATGAGATTCGTCAATGTTAATCCCAGGCTGAAATATTGCTAACAGTTCCTCGGATACCGGTTTGTCTGGATTATGATAGCTGCTCTTCTGACCTATTGGAGTGTACGCACGAAGTCGTAGTTACATCCGCTATAGCGCCAATGCAGGGTATATATGTGCATCTAATCCGAAAGCCGTTAACCCGTTTTAGCTCAGTGTTCCCAAATCGCCAGAGTGCCCGAAAGAGTCAGAAACTAAAAATGTTCGGTCCACCAGCCAGGCACCGAATGCAGTCACTGTCTCCGGTTTGGAACTCTGGACAAAAATGGATTAAAAGCGACACCTTACAGCAGGCGGTATAGTTTACATAATATAGTGTAGAACACTTGACAAACAAGAACAGACGTACATAGATACAAAGAAAGAAATAGACCAGCAGTTTAATCTCACTAATTTTCTGTCAATCAGCGCATGCAAACAACGTATCAACAGTTGATATTAGCCGCAAACAGAAATAGTCCAATCGCTTTACTTTACAGCCGCATCTCAAGCAGAATCACCGGTCCAAGAGTTTGATAATGTAGTCTATGCGGACACTAAATCCCCGTCCACACCAGCAACAATGTCGAAGCAAAATTGTCGAATGCTACAAGTCGAACGACTCTTTTGACAAAGTCGAATGTTGCTTCGACAAAGTCGAACGTTGCTTCGACATTGTTGTCTGCTACTTCAACATTGTTGCTGGTGTGGACGGGGCTTAATACGTATTTCAATCGTCCGTTTAGCAAAGTGCTGATTACACATTAAACGAAAACTGATAACAGTGTAGAAAATGTACTGACGCTGGCTGTTTGCGACCGGCATCACTCCGCTCTTGAAATCCACTACAACACATCAAACAGCAACTCGATTATAGGCCTAGGTCTATAGAAAAAAACGTCTCACAGATATCGAATGTTGTATAAGCCAATGCGCTGAAACAGCAAAAATTAAAATAAATGCTAAATTGTAGTCGCCGTCACATTTAAATCCGTCAATCGCCAGCTTTAAAATGTATAATGCATCACCTAGCGTATTTGTAGCGCGATTATAATTTAACATTTATTTTATTTTTTGCCGTTTTAGAGTTTTGGCTTATGGGCCTATAATGTTAGATAAAAAATTGTGAACCGTTTTTTTGTATATAATATTTGCTGTTTTATTAAAGTTTGAGTAGTAGTAGTACGTCGATGGAAAGAGTAATATGTGATCATCACTATATTTAACAAATGTGGTTTAAATATCTCTACCCATTGGGCTACTGAGATATGGAGTACGCCTATGAAAAGGCCGTCATATAGATTTTTATTAAAAGGTATTTCAAAACTTCGAACATTAAGAGGGCCCATTTTTAATTTAAACCATTCGGAAGACATGAAGCCTGATTTTTGAGACATCTGTAAATAATTTTAAGATCTTCTTAGCGTTATCTTAATTTCGTCACAAGTTTGTCGTAAGATCAGAACTTAACGGTCGTAAGAATCAAAAAGGTCAATTTGCGTCAACTTGCCAAATTTCGTCGCCATCCGTCAAGCCGTTGTTGGGAACTTGAGATATGGCGACTTAACGGCTTTCAAGATGGCAGCCGTCCGCCATCTTGGATTTTCGAAAATTCGAAATTTTAACGGCCGTTCATTGGCAATCGGCCAAAGCGCTGCTGACATCATCATAATCATCGGTATATCGATCATCACTGGCCCGCCGAATGGGCCAGTATTGTTTTGCTCGCTGGCGTCTGTCGTCGTCGTCTGTCGGCGTCATCTGTCGGCGTCTGTAACGCAGCCGGTAGGCGGATGGGCCGGCCGCCGGGCGCGTGGGCGGTCGGGTGGCCTCCACTGCACGGCGGGTCAGTACGGTTACGTCCCGTTAGGGCGACGCCTTGTTCAAAATGGCAGCGTCCGCCATGTTGGATTTGTTACAGCTGTGTTTGGAAAGAGTTCAGAAAGAGTACTTTGTGGTCTTTACAGTTTGCAAAATTATGACGAATCGCTGCCGTAGTTTTGATAGTAATAATGCCAATTTTGATGTTTTGCGAGTTTGGCTGTAAAATGCCTATTTACGCCCCCTTTCGTTTTTTTGGATTTAACCCCAGATGTTAATGTATGGCATATCAACGAAACCATCAAAAGCGCATCTTCGCGCGGAATCACGTCATATGACATACAGATCGTCAAAATCGGTTCATAGCCTACATAGGTCTGCGCGTGATAAAGGAACTATCAGAAAAGACCAAGAAAGAAACCTTACAGTGACTGGGTATCCGCCGAGACCATCCACGTTATTGGATCGAATTCATATTTTGACTGAGGGCAGTATCATGGGGCAGTTCTCTAAGTTTCAAGTCTCGTTAAAATCGGATAAGTGATTTCCGAGATGTGACGGGTCGAAATTTGCAATCTCCCACTGATTTGGCCATGCACAGCTTGTACTACCGCACACCGTACCAACACAGAGCTGGTACGACGTGGTACGACGTGGTACGACGTGCGGTCAGTGTCGTGACTGCTTCCATCTGGAACTCTCTGCTTACTGAACTTCGACTGTGCCACAGCCTTGCTGCATTCAAACGTCACTGTTTGCCCTTAACTAGTCACCCCTCAGCTCCTCTGCATCTTTATTTGATATTTCGTGCCTTCTAACGTCAGAAAAAAATAGCAAAATTTGCATAAATAGCAGAAGATTTCGTAGCCGAAAAATGGTCGACGTCCGCGAGGGGGAGGGGGCATCGCCGAGTCCCCCCCCCCCCCGTTGAATACGCCACTGCCAACAGCCGAGGTTCAACCCAGACAAATGGGCTGAAAAATGACGATACAAAAAGTTAGAAAGTAACTGATAATAGTTTAACTACAAATTACTTTAGTTAATTAGTTTTTGAAATTAGTTAGCAACTTCAGCTCAACTACTTTTTTCCAGTTGAAAAACAGTTTTAGGTGGATTGAAAAATTGTGACTAATAGATGCCCCCATTGGCGACAGAGAGTCGACGAGATGAGCCGACAAACCGCTAGTCGGGCAGTGTTGGCTGGGGCCCGTCCATTGTTTACCATCGCACACGAGTGACCACGTCAGCGATGACGTCACGCAGTTGATGACCGTCGTGTTGCCATGACGACGGACTGTCGCTCCATCAGGAGCCGAGTCGAGGTCAGCGCAACCGAGCACTGCAGCCAGGAGCAACGATACAAACGTGTCATATTCGCTGTCGCTTATCTAAGTAAGTAAGTAAGTAAAACATTAGCCCAATGTTTTACCCCGTGCACGTGTTAGAGTCGGTACCTGGTCGTTTTCAGACCCCGTTTTAACCCATTTTGCCGAGAGTTCCAAAATGGAGACAGTGAATAACTTTATCTTTAAACTGGACCATGATGTGGTATGTGCAACATCGGTGAACGATTTCAAGAATCGTCTACAAAGAATTCGGGAAAGAGATGAGTTTGTCTTTGGACCATAGTCCAATAAACTCGACAGATCATACGTCAGCCAGTCACTGGGGTGGCCTCATCCGGTAAGCATTCCGGTAAGCATCTTTCGCTAGAACCAAAGTCTAAAACTTTAGTCTAACACAAAGGTTTAAACTGAACAGCCACAACCTATCGCAGCAGCTGTTGGGCGTCATGTGTCAATGGCTCTGTCAGTGCTGGTGGCAGCTTTTTCAGGCATTTGGGTGTCAAAGAGGGGGGAAAATATTGCATGACTGTTCCCCCGGCTTAAAATCTGGGGGACACGTCCCCCCTACGATGTGCTGTATATATAGTGAAATTTTCTACACTGTAGCAAAGTTCTCAGTCAGTTGTAAACTTAGATAGCGACAACAACGAGCTGGATACCTTGGTATTTAAGGAGGAAATATCGGGTGCGCATTCCGCTGCCCGGCAGAGTTCGTATCTCGAGCGATGTGTCTCGACATCGATAGACCTCGCTGAATCGTACCCTGCTGGCGCAGATCGTGTCTATCCTGCCGGTCGCGCGCTCCTTCACGGTGGCGTAGACCTCGTGACACTGGCCGTCCGCGCTGACCGCCGTGTGCTGCATCATACCCACCAAAACAGCATGTCGGTCACGGTGGTAAGTACGCCGACGGGACAGACGGACGAACGGACGGACGGACGGACGCCAGACAGTTACGTTACGCTTCCGCTAGACGCGGGCAAACTAATGAGAATGAGTCGTAACAAGGGATGCGCGGTATACTGGTATCAGAACAATACCGTGGCATTAAATGTGACGGTATTATATACCGTGCACTTGCTAAATACTACGGTCCGCGGCATTCTACGCAAATCGTCGCATGTAGATGAGATCAGCAGCAGGTCATCAGCATACATTAAAACTCCAGCATAAATGCCAGCAACGTGACAACCACGTCCAGAGGCAGAAAGTTTACATATAATATCATTAACACACAGTTATGGGAAAGAGAATCGGCGAGAGCACTGCAGACGATTCGCACGGTTGGATTTTTGCAGAACGTGTCTACAATTGATGATGTTACGAAATACCGCGGTATACCGGTATCACGGTATTTTTGAGACGGTATATTATCTTCGGTCGTTTCCTAATACCGCGCATCACTAAGTGGTTGATTCTCACGACTGACAAAAACCGGTCGGTTAGTACTGCCATGGGTGACCGTTTTCAGGCAGTCATACCACCTCGGCTCGGTATGTAACCAGTCACCCAGGCCAGCTCAGCCTCCTACCCTCTGTGGGGCGGTAAATGAGTGCCGGCCAAAGTGCGGCGACGCGCTTCGGCTGGGGATCGAAGGCAGTCTGGCTCATTCCATTCGTGGATAAGCGTGTGGGTGTGGCAGGTAAAACGGTGTGATCTCTCTTTCAAATGAGCGCTTTGGAGCTAAGTGTACTCACGAAAAGGTGCTATATTCAAATGTCCTGTCTTAACCAACTCAGTTCAAGTCCTTACTTAAATTAGTATTAATGACAAAACTGTAGAGTGATTATTGATTTGCTCACAGCTAGTTATATCTTATATTACGGTTGATGTCTTTGCAGGCCTGTGTTAGTTTTTTCCCCTGCACTGTGCACTTTTTTGCTATTTTTTGCTTTTTCTTGCAATTCTGTATTTGTACCCTTCAGAGTTTACCTACAATAGGCAGTCAGCTTTGACGATCCCTGGATTTTCTGGCTTGCCTGTGTTGTATTTATATTTTTTCCGTAGATTTGTTTTGAAATTAAATATGATGATGATGATGATGATGATGATGATGATGAATGCTAGCACATTATATGGGCACTACAACACGTTGATCGTAACGCAGAATCTCGCGCGAGTCGTCTGCGGCTGTTGAGACGTGTTTGCGATTGTGTCACATTTTTTCGCGTCTCTTTTGCGACGCGCCTACACGAACGATAAAGAAATAATCACTATAGGTTATATTCATTGCCTACGCCCCGACATAAGCACTATAGGCTATATTCATTACCTACGCCACGGCAGTCGCATGACTGAGTAGGATTTTCACCGATGTTTGTCTTTTTTCCGGATGATGTCTCAAAAACTGATGCAGCTACGATAACCAAACATGAAATCTAGGCCTATACAAATGTTCCACGATGAGTCTTGGAAATCTATTTATTTCGGGGGTCAAAAGGTCAAAGATCAAGGTCACAATGTCTGTGTCGGTCTTCAGACACAACGCAACATTGCCGCTGCTGCTGCGTACGCTGGGTTTTCCCTTCTGTAATGCCCCACCCATAGGCGTAATTTCAGGGGTCAGAGACGGACCCCCAACTTTTTGGAGTGGGGACGACGGACCCCACTTTATACGTACCCCTCGAGCTTGGTCCCCCACTTTCAGACCAAAGTTATTCTACTGGCTTGGCTCAACATTTACGGCCGTCGGGCCTTCTCAGTCGCCGGCCCACAGTCTGGAACTCTCTCCCGGATTTCATCCGGGACCCGACCATCAGTGCAGACTCAGACGTTTGCTTAAAACGTACCTGTTCGCTCGATACTAGTGCATTCAGCGCGTTGGAGGTTCTTGACGGTAACCGCGCTCTATAAATTTACTTACTTACTTACTTACATACTTACTTACCCCACCGCACATAGACTGCTAGCGACATCGGGTTTTCCCTGCGTCACTTCTCCGCGTCCGCTTGCCGCCGCTGCGTTAATTTCTCCGGCGAGGGTTCTTGCACTCTTGCGAGTGCTGGCTTCTTCTAGTTCTTCAAACGTTCAACGTCTCTACCCGATGTCTGTGTGCTGTTGTCGACGTGGAGTTGGGACCGGACGATGCCAGTCCCGAGTGTCTGGCGACGGCGAAGTCGAACATTGAGACGACGACCGTCTGTCCTGGACCGGCGGCGATCAGCCACGCCGTGTCCGTTGAACCGCACCCCGTCTCGCCGGTCATCAGGCTCGCCAGGTACCCGGACTTGTCCGGCACTGGCACCGGACGGCCGGACACGCAGTCCGGCCGGCGTGGAAGAAACACTGCAACACCGTTCATCCACTGCATTGTATACGTATTTCACGCTGTGTGATTCCAATATTCGTCGGTGCGAGTTTAAATTAATAATAGAAGACGGACTTCGACGCCCCGCCGTCGACGTGGATGCGTTGCTAGCTCAAAGACCTGCTGTGACCTTGACCTTTGACCTCCAGAATCTAATCAGGTCATCGGTATGGGCTATTGAGTATTCCATGTACGTTTCGTTGAGATTGCTCAAGCCGTTTATATGGGAAATTCGTGGTAACCTGATCTGTTCGGACGAACGGACAAACGAACGAACGAACGCCAGAAAAGACAGCGCCTTCGCCTACATTGTCGGGTGGCGAAGAAATAAATACGTATAACCACGCTAATAGTCGTACTACCGCCTTTACTTTCGACAGTCGCTCTATTGATACATTCAACAGTGGAAACAACAATGTGTGTGTCAGTAGTGTTTGCTTTTAACACAGACTTAAACGGATTAATTTTAACATTTTTCCTGTTATATACGGTCTAAACATGGTGTCGCCCTAACGGGACGTAACACTACTGCTCCGCCGTGCAGTGTTACTGTGGAGCTATAATTAGATTACCGGAGCCTGGCCTGCGCGGGTGAAGCCGCCTGGAGGCCCACTATAGAGTGTTACAGACGACGCCAGACGAAGACAGACGCCAGAGATGTCTAGGCGGGCCTGTAACCAGATGCAGTCAGATACGGCAGATTTTGCCCCGGTGCCGCCACTTGGCGAACTCGCGGAAACATGCGCGTCTTGTCAGATTCTACCCATTCGCTCTATTATGTAAAGCATGACTTCATCAACAAAACCGGAAGTACATACCATATCGCATTGCCGTTAGAGGAGGACCGAGCCATGGTCACGCGTAACATGGAAAGAAAATCTTGTGGAATTTGGACGTGTGCATGATATTTGAGATAGGCCTATTCGAGCGGACAGACAGACAAACAAACAGACACGCTGATCATAATACATTGTATCCCCTACCGTGGCGAAATAAGTATATGTTGATTTTGGGAAGGCCCCTAAACTGTGGTGCCTGGGGCCTCAACGACCGTCACACAACGGTGAAATGTATTATTAAAATCGCGAGAAACTGTGTCGCTTGTCCGTCGTTGGTCGTACGATAGTCGTAACTGTCTCCGTCAAGACGGTCGCGTTTTGTCTTGGTTTGAAGCCCACGCCGACGGCAGCTAGGTTCATCAAACGTGACAGAAACGTTTCAGTCCTGGAAACCCGTTTTATTTGGGATTAAACGGGCAGAGATCATTGTACCGAGTCACAAGAAACATCGCCGACGTGGGTCTTCGCACTCTTGTGAGTGCTGGCTGATTCTAGTATGTGTGTTTGTTGGCCGGTTTGCAGATATCAGATGGATTGCTCAAAAACGTAACAATTGATCGAATGGATGACCATGAAATCCCTGGAAGGGAAACTGCAGCGGAATGGCCAGCAACGGTGCGCCTATTGTCACCGCCCCGTCACCCGGTCAGGCGGTTGAATTTACACAATACATGTTTAAAATATATCCGTGAGATTTACAAGGCAGCAAACTAACAACAGCAGTAACTAGATGGAAAGTACTCTGACAGAGTACAAATCCCCGCGAAAGCGTTTTTGTCGCCAACACTCGGCAACACTTGTCACACTTACTATTTTGCCGCCCGCTAGTTTCGAATTTACCGACGGAGCTATTTTGTAAACAATCGCCGGTTTACGGCGTTTTTGACCGTTACTTCCAAATCCCTCTATCGATCGTAACGAAAAACGAACTTGGTCTTCCCTTTTTCCCATAAGAACCTTCGCGTGAAATTGGTGCAGATCCGTCCACAATTATTTTAGTTATCGTGGTCACAGACAGACACACAGACAGATGCACACACACAAACCAACGCCGGTGAAAACATATTCCCTCGCTTTCGCGGAGATAAAAAAAACAGCTCCATGTCTGCGTTCCGTTGTAGCATAATCCCCGAATGAGCAGTAGGCCTATAATTCCAGTACACGTCTAATGGCAGGGACAGATCTTACCCTTGACACAGGCGAAGCCAGCTCTGAGAAACAGTGTGAGGTCTCGCGGACAAGGGTGCCCGACGCCGAACGGCTGGTAGGGGATGTCGAGCTTGCAGTGGCGGCGTCCAGAGCAGCGCAGGTCGGCCTTGAGCAGGACATCACTCTGACAGCCGACGTAGCCGTAGTCGCGCTCGATGCAGCGTCCTGAACCCATCCGTCCGTAGACGGCCGACGTCATCACGACCAGCTCGTCACGACCCGCACAAGACGCCTCGAACGTGTCCCACTGACAGTAGTCTTGCGCTGCGGCGACACAGACATTAACCCATTTTACCGCAGTGTTTCCGAAACACTGCAGCTAAACTAATTCACCGATTCGATGCCGGGCTGGCTAACTGACCATTTTTAGTTTTTAAATTTCGATGCACTCTGACGCTCAGGTTGAGCGCAAGAGTGCATCGAAAGTCAAAAAATAAAAACATGGTCGGTTAGCCAGCCTGACATCGAATCGTTTAGTCACTGTTCCCATTTTATTTTTAAAGCTCCGTGCAGAAATGAGTTAACTGGAGCTGAGCCGGAATGCAATTAGTCCTGCCATTTGCTCCCATTACCGTCGGCTAATTCCCATTCCCAGTTTACTTTTAGATTTGTTCCAATTCCTATCCCAATCTGAATAACCATTACCGACTCTCAATGGAACTGTCAAACGCAACTAGACGGGTTGCAGCGTATCTAAAGACACACTGCAATATAAGCTCGAAGAAAGCGTTTAATACCGGCGTACTGGACAGGTCACGCAACTGTTTACTTATTTCCTGACGCACAAACTGTTTAGTTCCTACGTTCAACGATACCTAGTGTCACGTGCCTGCAACTGAGTGATGCCTGCGTTATCTGCCGTGTTACTTACTTTCAGTTTCCAATTCAGTCTGCTTTTTTAATATATCGTTCACTAGGCCGCGCCAGCACTGCAGCGTACTATTGGACAATATCGGACAACAAACGTTGCCGAAAATTTGGGTAAGTCCACTTCTGTTGCGCAGCGTACTTACCAGGGAAAGAATTTGAAGTGATTTTAACGGTAAAATGGAAACTAGACATCCAGTAGGGGGACCATTTTGCTGTGAGTTATCGGCATTTGTAATCTTTGCGGAATTATGACGGCCGTAAGTCGCAAGATCTGGAAATTTTGTCTATTCATAAGTCTTTTGCGCACGTTTGGTGCTGCCCTCTGGCGATTCAGAATGTATATGTCAATTCGTAACGTGCACCTACAGCCGAAACGGAACATTTTCCTCATGTAACTAGTAACTGTGAACTCTTGACCTATGACCTTGACCTTCAAACTTGACCTAGATACTGTAAAGGTGAACCGTCGTGTGAAATATCTCGGTCAAAAGTCATTTCGTTCAAAGCTTATTGTCGTAACGCACACACACAGAGGACATTTTGCTGTACCTGGACTACTATAATGGTCCGGAAAGAAATCAGGCATTCAGGCCTATACTACTGTCTTGCGCAGTGGAAACATCTAATTGTTTCTCTCCTACCGTACGTAGGCCTACTTGGCGCACACAGCGCATATTGTGCATGCGATCTATCCTGTTCGCAACAAATTAAGCGGTCAATTCGTCGTGCTATAGGCCTACCACAGCGCACCTGCTCTTTGGAGCACTCGTCCATCGGCATACATCTATAGCGAGTAAGTAACTCAATTTGTTATCGACTAGCCGGCTGCGACGTCGGTTGCTAACGAATGCAGGCCGTTCGTTCGTTCGGTCTGTGCGTCCGTCTGTCCGTCTGTCCGTCCGTGTCGTGCGGTTGGAAGGTTGATTGATAGACGGACATGCGGACGGACGGACGGACGGACGGACGGACAGGCGCAATGAGCCGTCGGTGCTTCGCATTTCGATGTCGCCACCAGTCAGCCAATACCGTCATTGACTGGATCAAGTCCCCACGGCACGGTACCGAACATTGGCGTAATTTCAGGGGGGAGGGGGGCGGACCCCCACTTTATATACAACTTTATTTTCACCATCATGACGTGGTAGCATGGTAATAATAACAACAAGAAATCATAGATACAAACAAACAACAATACTAAAAAATTAACAAATTTAAACTACGTAATCAGTGCATTGACATACATAGTTTTCTTGACACCGATATCTATTGAGGAATCTATCATGACGATTTGTACTTAACTGCTCCACGGTAGGTATATGCCAAAATACGAGGTAATTTCACTTTATAAGTACACCTCGAGCTTGCCCCCATTTTTCAAACCAAAGTTATACGCCACCGGTACAGAGGCCACTCATTGGTCCAACCATCAATATGTGAACTTCACAAATGCTGTCCGCAGTACACAATAGCAACGGGCTCCAATCCCGGACAGCAACTTCTCCCCCGGTGCGGTCCCCCGCCACCTGGCGAACTAGACGAAACATATAGACACGCATCGTCTTTGATTCTGGCCCATTAGCTCCGTTATGTGAGAATGTGACGTCATCCACAAACCGGAAGTACATAACGTACTGCACTGTCGTTGGAACGTTGAGGAAAACAAAGCCGTCATATGCGCAATTTCAAGGGGAAGGGGTGTCCGGACCCCACTTTGTAGAGTGGGGACGGACCCCCACTTTATGAGCTTGGCTCCCCCCCACTTTTCAGACCAAAGTGACGCCACTGAAAGCCGTGGCCACGTATATAGAAAATTTTGTGATATATGAACGTGTGATTTTTCAGATACGCGAGCCGTCACAGTAGAACTGAACCACGGCCACAAGTAACATAAAACAAAAAAATTGGTGAAATTTGGATGGTGGTTTCTGAGATACACAAGCAGACAGACAGATAGACAAAAAGAAAGACACATATACACTCTGTTCACAATACTCCGAAGGGTGGCACGGTGGCGCAACGGGTAGAGCGTTGGACTTGCGATCAACAGGTCGTGGGTTCAAATCCTACTCGGGGCAATAGCAGCGTAACAACCGTGGGCAAGCTGTTCACAAAATGTGCCTCTGTCACCAAGCAGTATAATTTGGCACCGGCCAAGCGGCGGTGATGCTCTGCGGCTGGGAAGGTAACCGCAGGCCTGGCGGAAAGTAATGGCAGCCTATCACCGGGTTGATTACTTAGTCTTATAGTCACCTACAGGCTGACTGCCTGTACACCGAGATCAGCTCCGGGGCCAACGCTCGGTAACGAGTATTGGAAGCTTTTTTTACTACTGAAGGCAAAGTAATAACTGGCCACAGGCGCGTGCCAGTGTTTGCTGTCGAGGAATTTCGGACTCTATGGATCTATGGAGCGGCAGAGGAGAGGCAGTGAAGCAGTCTACACGGTGTTGCAAGAAGTCTCCGGAGTCGATGCGTCACTGCAGTATAGCGGCGGCGATGCTATACGGACTCGGCGGCAACTTCAAAGGACCACACACGAGCCACGTCGTCGTCGGCCTGCTTTGAAATGTCTTGCGTCCATCTCTCTGCCCGTCGGCCTCCGTCCGATCTCGCGACGGTTCGGGGATCGGCAAGCAAGCAGTACGTTATTATCTCGAATTTATTGTTCCGCGCCGTTCTGCTAGGTGGCGCTTTGGCCTGTTGCCCCTGGTAACGGCGTCGCTTGCATCTACGAAGTTGCTCAACGTCGAGTCCGGTTAGTACTGGTATGGGTGACCGTTCTTTGGTCACTGTGTAACCAGCCATTTAGGCCACCTTTGCCTACTATCGGGGCATCACTGCAGAAAATATGGAAAAGTCACAGCATACCGATTTCAACAAAGATACAACTAATGAAAGCGCTAGTGTGGCCTGTAGCAATGTACGGCTGTGAACGCTGAACACTCAGAAAAAAAGAAAAACATGTCTTGACGCCTTTGAGACGAAAGAGCTGAGAAACATTCTACGGGTTTCGTGGACAGCAAAGAAAACAAATGAATGGGTTCTTAACAAAGCTGGAGTAAAGAGGGAACCGTTAGACACTGTCAAAGCAAGGACGCAAAAATCACGCAAGCATACGATGGTCACACCATGAGGAAACAAGGGAGTTGCCTGGAGAAAGAGATAATGCAAGGAAAAATGCCAGGTGCATGCAGGCGAGGAAGACCACGCACGGCCTGGATGGACAACATCAATACGTGGACAGGACTATCCGTGGAAGAGTCAATCAGAATGACAGAAAACAGAGATAAATAGAGAAAGTACGTCCATGGTGTGGCCAACTCTCGGAGGCTCGGATCGAGGACGGCTAAAGAACATAAAATCCTCCTACGGTCCTACCCTCAAACTGCGGCTGGGAAGGTCACCGCAGGTTTGGCGTCACTACGGCCACGCGTCACAGAATCTCTGGTTATACCCACACTTACGAAATCACGGCATTACAGATGGAGACAGAACATGTACCTACGCTCCCGTAAGTGTGTACGGCACCATTTTTAGTTCTGGTTGGCAGAGTAACACTTTCGAAGATTCTTCAACATCCATGGCCGCGCGACGATGCTGCTTAATTAGAACGAGAAACATTTCGCACGAACCCCAAGTTCCACTGCGTGGAAACTCAGCCTATATTCTGGGAAGCATTTTGAGCCGGTGAACGTTTGAGCCGTTTTAGCAATCTTACGCCCCACGTTGATCGCATAGCCGGCGTAATGAACAGCCAGCGACAGTGCCTTTAAACGTCTAGGCTATTATGCCATGGTCTTGGTACAGCTAGATTGTTACGCAGAACTCGCAATTTTTCCCTATAGCCCCGTCCACACCGGCAGCAGTGTCAAAGCAACGTTCGACTTTGTCGAAAGAATCGTTCGACTGGTAGCATTCGACAATGTTGCTTCGACATTGTTGCTGATGTGGACGGGGCTTAATGGTGGCTGCGACCATCACGGTACTTATTAAACTGCAGTGACACGTGGTCACTCCGAGTTGATATGGGTGGCTCATCGCGCCGCTACTGGATTTACTAAACACCCCCGGAACATCACAGCCGCGCGATGCAAGAAATCCCCCGGCCTGTCCGTCCGCAGTTGGTCTTCTGCGTCGACAGACTGACGCACAAGTGGTCGCTCGTCTAATTTGCGTAATGAATTGATGCGGATCCGCGCGTCGCATCGTGACCGCCTAATGGCTGCCGCAGCTATAGCAGGTGCACGCGTCGACCGCCGTCGAGATGCGTCACTCCCAGCAGCATTCGCTGACGTCACACAGGCAGGCACATTCGCAGTCTGCAGCCAGTTACGTTCGCAGAACGCCGATCTCCGACATCAGTTATACAGATTTCGCCTTCGATTGGCAAATTAATGCTAAACTGTGTCTCAAAAACGGCTCCGATATTTACCCACAGACAGACAGACTGACTGACAGGTAGACACAGACCGAGCATGGCATTGGGCGTTACAAAGCCTTCAGTTTTGCAGCTCCAACGGTTTAGAATTCCAGATTCGTATTGCCCTCAGACCGCCACCATAAACTTGCGCTGCGGCTGTCGCCCCCTAAACAGTACATTCTAGCCTCGCCCCTGTTGCGACCTGCGACAACCATGTATGTTGTACCATTCCATGCCATCGGATGTAGTCCTAATGAGTCACCGGAGAAGAAATGCAAGCTGATAAAATGTAATGACTAGAAAGCTCATATAGTTGTCCGACTGTCACGCCAACTCGCCTCAAATAACAATCGGTGATCGCATTCTGTGACGTGCATGCGCGAAATGACGAAATTTCTTTCCTGTGATAGCAGCAAATGCTATTTATTATTATTATTATTATTAATGTAAAAAAACTTAACAGTTTAAAACGGCTTGTAAGGCGCTATGTGGCTATGTCGCACAAGTTGGCACAACTAAAAAAACAAAAAAATCAAAAAGGTGATATTACTTATCAGCACATCGCCAGAGTCAATGTGCTGACTTTTTGATTTTTGCTGTTTTAGTTGTGCGACTATAGCCAATATCGTCTTTACAAGTATTTTGAGGACCTCTTCGCCTGAAATGAAAGGGGACAAAATGGGGAAAAGGTTTGCGACGTTTATCCCCAACGAACTAGTTATCATTTTTTGGGTTTTTACCTCTGTGCCAATTTTGCTGAAAATCCATCAAAGAATGCGAGCGTAAAAGTGCGCGCAGACTGGCACACGGACAGAGGCAAACTGGTTTTATAATCTGTTCCATGTTATATGCTATAGCTATGGGAAAGATAATGTTAGTAACAAGTTAACAACCCTAAACCGCAAGCGCACGGGTCATGGGTATAGTCTATTCCCCATACGAATTCCACACCCGCACATATCCGATTTTTGGCTTCTGGGAGCTTATGGGGAGCAAAATTCCCCAAAATGGGCGATTCCCTGCCCACAACGCTGATGAACCACTGTGCACAACTTGACGCCGCTGGTTTTATCCTCGGCGTAGAAATCCGTAACGAATACGATACGATATATTTACGTGCGCTCAAAAGCTGGCGAAATGGCTAGCTTAGTCTAGCGCACGGCACAGAAACAAAAAAATCAAGGAAAAAACTAAAAAAACCATTAGC
>Ga0209780_1000400_pt1 | contig 22609 bp, 14 predicted proteins | sample WorMetexBAHAMAS2_FD_187384 | JGI IMG/M metagenome (GOLD analysis project Ga0209780, IMG submission 187384) | Marine gutless worms symbiont microbial communities from Max Planck institute for Marine Microbiology, Germany - Inanidrilus exumae... | ecosystem: Host-associated > Annelida > Digestive...
ATTGTATGCGGACGTCCAAAGAAACAAAGATACAGATACACTGATCACAATACTTCATACCTCTAATGGGGATGATGTAAAACTCAGATAACTGATAGGAACAATACGGCCAATTAGATGATTCCTGTGTATATTTCTTACGTCTGCAAGTGTTAGGTGTGCATACTGGCTGTATTGTTCACTGCAGTGTGCAGCGCTGTGTCGGTAGGTTCGTCAGAAAGCTTTAATATTGGCCGACATTCAGGCATTTGTCCAGCGCCGACAGGAAGAGGATGAGCGTAGGAAGAATGACATTGAAGATCTGGAGGAGGAGATGGAAAAGTAAGTAACAGTTTGTTTATAATGAACGAGTATGGCTTTCAGTTTGTTCCACCTTCTTTTGCATGATTAAGTGAAAAATAACTTTAATGAGTGTCACAGTTTCACTGCTGTGTTTAGCGTGTTTTTGAGAAGTCAATGGAATTATGAGAAGGTTAATGGTCAAGATTTAGAAAAGATAGGTACAACGACTTATGTCTTGCCAATGTACAATGTGTCATTCTATTTCACTTGCTGAGGCCATTCTTGTCTCATCTTCCTATCCGCACAGCCATTAATTGATGAAGCTGAAGTGATTGGTTCGTAATAAATTGAGAAGAGTAATAGATGATAACCAGCTAGATGGCGGCGTTAGTGAGTGATTATTCGGCTCGAAGCCTAGCTTGGCTTCAGCTGAATATTGGATTCACTTTACGGCACTTTTTGGCGGTGTTCACGTGTTCGGCTATAACTCCACCGAAAGTGAACCGATTTGGATGAAATCTGGAACACTCTGAGTACATTGTTGGGCTGGCTGTGACAGATTTTGGGCACAATCCGCGCATTGGCGTCAGTTTGAGAGGTAGGTGTTTCTGGGTGAGTTGCATTCCTAGAGGGATAAAAATACACCATGTCAAATTTTGTGCAGATCGGTCAAACCGTTGCGGAAATATTGCCGTTTTTCGATTTTCAACATGGCGGCCGTCCGCCATCTTGGATTTTTAAAAGTTGGAAATTTTAACTGCCCATACCCTTAGGAGGGCCAAAATGCGGCACCATGCCAAATTTTGTGCAGATCGGTCGAACCGTTGCGAAGATATGGCCGTTTTTTAATTTTTGAAGGTGACGGCCGTCCGCCATCTTGGATTTGTTATACGCCTGTTTGGACCACCCACGAAGTGTGTTTTGGTGGTCTCTGTCACTGTGCAAAATTTGGTTTGAATCGATGCAGTAGTTTCGATAATATTAAATTTTTAATATTTTGAGCGTTAAGCTTGAAAATGCCTATTCACGCCCCTTTTTCGGGTGTTTTTGGGGCAAAAATGGGGGAAAACAGAAAGGTTGTGTATTTTATCCCCCTAGGAATGCAACTCATCCAGAAACACGCATTTTGAGGTATAACTTGTCAAAATCGGTCCAGCGGTTTGACCCCTAGCTGCGCTAAAGAAACGACAAAAAAAAATAAACTAAAAAGCACAGACCCTTAACATTTCACCCATTCGTGGGAGTCACGCCCCTTATCCGACTGACATGCCATTTGGGGTGTCGAGTGGTATCCCGAATGTAATTATCCATGCCAAATTTCATGTTGATCGGTTAAGGGGTTTCGGGCTGCAGTACCCCCAAAAGTGCCATTTCCTATACTTATTGGAACGACCCTTACAACAGTCCTGCACTACCGTGCAGACTGTGATTTGCTGATGTATCAAAGTTTTTGTTTGAGTATAGTAGTAGACAACGACGGACGTCAACAGTCCCATTAACTTCATTACTCACTCTTCTAGTTACGTGCTCGACGCTATGCTAGCGTGGCATTAGCTATGACCCTGTATATGTCTGTCTGTATGTCTGTCACAAACTCACAAGGTGGTGTTCTATTGAAATGGTTGAATGGATGGAGCTGGTTTTTGGCACAGAGGCTGATCCTCCACTTATCCCATAGTGCGTTAAAATTGAATTCGGCTATCTCCAAAAATAACGATACTTCACTCTGAAACTTCTGCTAGCAGTGCACTGTGATTGGTTGATTTGTCAGCTTGAGGTCAGAACGACATCGATTCTTCACTGACCTAGAACTGCAGCTGCTGCTAAAACAAGGTCAGGTCGAGGTGGACGCACACGGCTTTATCCGTGACTATCGAAACTGTGTGCTTATTCACCGCAGTGTCGTTGAAGAACTTAACCAGCAGATCAAGGTAACCAGAACCCATCTCGTCTTGATTGTCAGTAGCCTACCCTGGTTGACTTTTCTGTACTCTCATGAACTAGACTCGGATACACACTGGGTCTGCACCATTGACTACTGCTACTGCTACTTCTATTTAGTGGCTGTGAGCTTGGGTCAGCCAGTTCCCCATCGGATCCTCCTTCTATACCTGTCCCAGAAGAGAATTGCATATTGTGTATAATGAAGCTGCATTCACACATGAGTACTTTTTGTGCCGAAGATATCTGTACTTCTGTACTTTTGTATTGTCTACAATGTTGTATTGTCTGTACGTACTTGGTATAAGTTTTTGATTAGGAGTTTGATGGGATACTAGGTTTCAGAGATGCTTGATCAAGCTGATTTGTTGTCAGTCAGAGAGCCTAGTATAAACTATCATGTTATATGTCTACTTTACGTCTACCATGTATGCAGCAACTGAGTGACAAGAAGATTGCAAGCATGGTTGAAAGCAAAGACTTCCGCAAAGGCATTGTCCAGCTTGAGTGGTCAGTGTTATTAATAGTCACTTCACTTATTAACGTCAAATTTGCCTTTTTTCAGTTATGCTTCTTCAGCAATACATAGTAACTACAACCTGTTAATGGTTTTTATCCAGTGTAATTCGGGTGGGCTTGTACCAGAAAAAAAAATCCATTCACTCCCTCTATGTGTGTTTATGACTCATTATTAGGTCGACTCAGAATAGTTGATCTAATAAAGTGGGTCTCAAATGTCCGTACGTCCGTCCGTCTTCGATTTCAATGAAATTGGCATGTAGGTAAAGGTCGATGAGTGATGCACAACGGTATGCAGTATGACCGGATCCAAGGTCAAAGTCGAGGTCACGAGCCTTTGAAAATTTCCACTTTCAAAAGCTATCTCCTTTGCCATTTACAATGGGAGCTGGCAACTGATCACTGATTCTTAAACTGGGGCACAATATCTAAATTTGATTGGGCCGGATTTTTGATATTTGTCCTAGTTTTTGTGTCACGTGACTTCGAACTTGGCAGAAACGTCCGTTGTTAAGAGTCGACCGTCAGTGCCGCACTGGGCTAATTTTCTTTAATTAATTTATGCCATTTACATAGCATCTTGCTTATTTAGTTATCTGGTTGGTTGGTCTATTACCACAACCTCTTTCCAGTTTTTCTTTGGTCTACCTTTAGGTTTTTTGCTCCTGTAGGTCTAACCCCCTTCAGCAATGGGTAGTAGAGAAGTATATAAAACTACTTAATTACATAAGTAATTAATGTTACAACAACAACTTTTTGTAGCCGTGTTAGCCGGTGTGCAACACAGTACACTGTCACATTAAACTTGGATGTCAGTGTCTTTTAGTAGACTTCTTATGCTTTATTGTTCTTAAAGCTTCAGTTTGTTGTTAAGAGTCGACCGTCAGTCCCGCTCACAGCCACTAATGGAAGTAGCAGTAGCAGTAGTCAATGGTGCAGAGTGCAGACCCAGCGTGTGTCCTTGTGTTTTCAGCGTTGTGAAACTTTTAGTTGGATGTAAGAAAGGGCGTATGGGCTTGTATAAAATCTGTTTGTTTTGGGTCAGCAGCCTCAACCACAATGAACATTTAAAATGGCTTTTTAAATAAAAGGATATCTGATTGATTCAGGTATAACTTTGTAGTACACTGAGCTGGCTACTTATCAATTTTCCAGCACGTGTTCATAAAAATATCGTTGCAGCGTGACTTTTAAGTATGAATTATCAGTTTCTCAACAGTTGATGGTTTTTGTATGGGTTGCCCTCAAAATACACCACTGATGGCAAACACTCCACTGTGATGTCTCAGCTCCCACTAATTTGTTGGCGAGTTCCAGCTTGCCACTTTGCATGTCTGCAGGGAACACAAGAAGATGATGATGGAGATGGAGGACTTGCACAATAGAATGCGTGACATCAACAGCATGAAAGTCACGCGTGAAATACAATTTGTACGTCTGCGTTACTCGTCAGGCAGTCGGCATTGACGACATTTTTGTCATGGATTTGACAAAGTACTTCCACCAAGCGAGGAGGTTTTATGTTTGTCCGAAGGATTTGCAAAAATGTGGATGGATTGAATTTTTATGAATTTTGGGGAAGAAGTTATCCTTGCTGCTTGGAACAAGTTGCCCTGTACGGGCTCCGGGGCAGTAATGCACTGTGATTCATGTGTTGACTTCGGCGCTATATAAATTGTTTGTGTGTTTACTTAACTTCCTTCTTCACTTGCTTTCTTCCTTACTTTCTTCTTTCCTTATGCTTTATTTATTACTTATTTACATCCTTACTCGTTTACTTCCTGACTTATCTATCTACTCCTTCCAGAATATACCCGTTCCCTTCCTAGGCCGGAGTTTGTAGGAGGCGACCAAACCTGGCTTTAGTTTTTTGTGTTAATTTTATGTTGTAGTATATTTTGTTATGGATGCATGCTTGCTTTTGTTGTGTTTGTTTCAGTTTTTCAGTACTAAGCCAAGAGATTGGCTAGGAAGAACGTCTACGAAATGACCTATTTTGTGTCGGGTGGGACATAAAACCTTAACTCATTCAGTCAATCAATTGGAACAAGTAGTTAGATTTTTGGGGTGGTTCTCCTAAATTAAAGGTTTTATGTTCCTTTTATTTTTGCAACTGCAAGCTGAGCCAAAACTACTAAAGATGTCTATGTGATATTGCTGTCATTTTCTGGGGCTTAATGAATTGTATAGGAACATGAAAAGTGAAGACAGAGATGACTGAAAACTTCACGTTTTCTTGGCTTCTGGGGTGATTTTTAAACAGTTGAGCAAATGGAGGTGGTTTTTGGAACTTGCTAAGCTTGGTCGGACCTTCAGTAAATGATATGATGATGATGATGATGATTATGATGTTAGAATGGGTATGAGTATGTGAAAATGTGGGATTTTCGTAGCATTGTCTGAGACTTCGCCATTTATCAGCTGGCATTGTCAGTAGTGCGGCCATCTAAGTATATGATGACACTGGGCATAAAAGTTCGTTTGTAACCGTAATTGGTGGTCGCTGCCACAAAGGAGGGCGCTGTGTTGTGCGCATTTGTGGTTGTATTTGTTATTTGGTTCTATCTGTGTTGTTGTGACTGCTGCATGCAGTATCTGACGGAGGACAACTATGAGGCAAAGAAAGCACTTGAGATTGCAGGCCTTGAGAAAACCATTCAGATGCCGAAAGAGGTACGTTGGAACAGGTACTCTGATGTTGGAGGTAGAAAGTAAGCCTAGAACGGATGCTGTCGTGTACTGAACGTGCATAACAAGCTTTATTCACAACAGTATGCACTTATTGTCAGCAGGAGCTCCATGGTCCACATTGCTAAGAGAGCATATAAGATTTCTCACATGTCACGGAATTCACAGAAAAATGAACGATATGAAAAGGCCAGGAGACGCCGTCCGGAGTACAGAAAATGTGGAAGACGCTTGGGTGGTCAAGGTACAGCCCATGACCCAGTTAGCTGTGGGCTTTGAGCAGTTCTCAGATGGGAAAGGGCCGTACCTCCACTCCACTCACTGCCCTTCTCGTCAATGTAGACCTCATACGACGTACACAAGTTCACAACAGTCAGTCACTCACACAGTCCGTCTGTGCCCACCTGGTGCCAGCCCACACCCCCGTTTCCTCGATACTCTGCGCATTATAAATTACATTACTGTATTAATATTATTAGAGTGCATTGCAGCAGTAGGTAGCTATTGCTGCGATGCGGCCTTCTGCTACAGATGGAGTGTGTGGTCTGTATGTGTATCTGTTAGTCGTGTTCATGATCGCTGCGGAAACAATGAACCGATCGAGATGATGGTTGGAGGGTTGACTCAGGTGGGTCCATGGAACCATGTATTAAATGGGCTCAACTTCCCTCCACGGGAATGGGCAATTTTGGGGCTTTGCTGGCCCATTGAAAAGCATTGCTAGTCTCTGGATGCCGTGTATACACGGCAAATGGGATCATTCAATCCTCAATAACGGCACGATACGCGATGCGGCCTTTTGTCAAAACTGTTTTACTATTTGTTTGTTTGTTGTTTTTGTTGTTGTTTTTACCCACTCCGATGGTAGTCGATATCTCAAAAAAGCAAGCAGCTAGGATCACCGAATTTGACGTAGAACTGTTTCACCGTGAGTCCTGGAAACCCGTTTATTTTGGGGTCAAAAGGTCAAAGGTCAAGGTCACGAGGCACAATAAACATTGCCGGCGTGGGTCATGGCACTGTTGTGAGTGCTGATTCTAGTTATTGCTGATGTTATGTTGATGTTGAGGTCTTTGCTATAGGCTATAGACCTTTTGATGTTATCCTCAGAAGTGTTTATCAGTGCTGTTTGGAAATTAAAAACGTTTTCAGTGCACGAGCAAATTGTTCTGGTTTATCGGACATTTTCCGAATGTCTGGTGGTAGCGTGTTCGGCCCGGGCTGTTGTTGTTGTTAGTGTTATGTGCTAGTTATTATCGTTTTTCGGCCGTGGACCATACAACGTCGTCGTCGATTGGTACGTGTGTGTGCGTGTGTGTGTGTGTGTGTGTGCAGCAACATGACAAGCTGGTGCGAGAGAAGAAGCGGACTCTGAAGCAGGTGAAGAAGTCGATCACAGAGCTCGCAGACAAGAACGCTGAACTGATGAAGGAGCTCGAGTCACTGAACGTGGCCGTCAACGAGCGGCGACACATCGACCACCTCAGCGGCGGTCGGACTCTCTCAGCTGTACTCCATCCTCACTGTGGGGGCATGGCCGCCCTCACTCCGGGGGTGTATCCAGGAATTTTGTCAACAGGAGCTTGGTCCAACTTCAGCGTGTCTGGGGACAACATATTTAACCGCCAAATTTAAGCACCAAATAACATCTGTGGAGGGGGTTCCAATTGGATGTGCGAAATATCGCAGGTTCACGGTGGGAGTGGCTGGGGGAGGGGCGGACCCTAAGGCCAGTTTTGCCTCTGCCTCTCTATGACTCTCGTGGTTGCCTGTCAATCAGTCACATGTCACCACTTATCATGGTGGAATGGATATGTTGACCCTGCTTACCCCTCTGCTCATTAACTCGCTCACCCACCCTGTTCGTTGTTTTACCACGTGACACATATGCAATGCATATGCATAGCGCAGTATGGCCCGGTGTCCATCTGTCACAAACCAATGGGTGAATGGATCGAGTTGTTTTTCGGCACAGAGACGACCCTCGGCTTATCCTGCACTGAGTTTTAACGAAATGTGAGTAGGTCCAGAAATAAGGGTACTTCTGCCTAAAACCCTGTTTCTGTTTTTTACTACAGCACATCATCATCATCATCAAACGTATAGAGTATTAGAGTGGCCTAAATAGAAAGTCCATTTCAAGGACCACTGTAAGAGTACAGAAAGTAACAGTCAAGCAGCATTGTAGCAGCGGCGAGAAAGTTCTGTCTTCAAGCGCCGTCCGAAGACGGCCAGCGACGGAGCAGACGTAACGTCAGAGGGAAGACCGTTCCAGACACGTGCGCCAGCGATCGGGAACGCCCTCCGTCCGATCATTGACCGCCGGTAGGACGGCACCAGCAGCTGGTCGGTGGACACATCGACCACTGCAAGTGCTGTCAGCTTTGTTTGACCATCGCAAGTTTAGAACACTGAGCACCCACCGTTGTTTACAACACTCCGTGGCTATAGCGTCTGAGACTTGTTACTGGCCCGCCTACACATAGTATAGGAGGGCCAATATTGTTTTGCTCGCCGTGCGTCTGTCGTCGTCGTCTGTCGGCGTCTGTAACACTCCACGGCGCAACGTAACTCACCAGGGGGCAGCACGTGGCGGGCCAGTAGTGTTACGTCCCGTCAGGGCGACACCTTGTTAAGCATTGGCTGTGCGTTGTTGACAGCGAGTGATGGTGGCGTGATGCAGGTCAGAAGAGTGCTTCAGATCGCATGGAATCACACAAGGAGATCGTGCAGCGGCGTCGGATGGTGGATCTGGCCAAGGCGCAGTCACAGGAGATCGCGTTGCTCAGAGCCGAGGTCGAGCGACTTCGCATGCGCACCTTTGCAGCCATTGTCCAGTAGAGCCGCGACCGACTCATAGCCTACCTCGTGATCATAGACTAGGTCAACTTAGTTTTTTCAGATTTTAGTTTTTGTCAGATTTATATCTGAAACATTATCTGGGTTTTCACATTCAAACTGCCCACCTTTTTTATTTAAAAAAAATATTTTAAAATTGTGAAGTGATTGTCATGCACACAGCAAAATTTCATAACGTTGTGAAATGGATGTATTTTGTCGTCATTACGTTATGTCAGTATTGTCGTTTTATTGATGGAACTGTATACAACGCGTGCCTTCACAATTGCTTGCTGAGTCCACTGTTAACACAAAGCTGCTAATTTGCGACAAACTCTGTCTGTTTGAACTTGACTCTATGATTCTGCCAACTGCAGCACTCCGTATTAAACACTAGTATTAGGCCTGACTCTTTCACCATTTCACGCCAAACTTTTAGTCACGTCTGTCTAACAAATTTAGATCCATTATACAGTATTATTCACTTTAGTACCGTGTGCCTGCCACTGTGCCACATATGGGCTGTGGGCACCGGTATGTAGCTAATGCACAGTGGTGTAGCCAGAGGGGCAGACACGGGTGCATATCCTGTCGTCGTATGTGGTAAGGTTTTCGCAAATTACAGTGACTGCAATGCTACGATGCACTAATCATTGATTTTTCTTATACTTTCTAATTTCTTCAAGTCTGGTTAAGTGCAGTATTAAAATACGTGAGCATTTCATTTTTGTGTATTATAGCTGTTTTTCAGTCATATCTTAGACTGTTATATCTGGCTTCTGGAGACAAAGCCCCCAGATTCCCACGGGGGCTGTGCTCCTGGATCCTGCTGGGAGCTTGTCCCCCAGACCCCATCTTTTCCCTGTAACAGAATCCTGGTTACGCCCCTGCTAATGCACGTTAATGCGGTGGTGAATACAAATAGCTGATGACGACTTTTTACCGCGCGACGCTATGCTAGCACAGTATATGCTGTCATCGTGTGTCTGTCTGCCTGTCCGTCCGTCACAAGCCTGCACTGTACGAAAACGGCTAAACAGAGCAAATGACGCCGTGCGATAGCCCAAGGATTTCTAGTTTTCTTATGCCAAAAATCTCGGCGAAATTCCAACGGGGTCACCCCCTACGAGGGCGCCAAATAGAGGTGGGGTAGGTTACAGTCGGCGACTTTCGACCAGTAGACCTATCTTGCTATATCTCAGAAACGGTGCAAGATAGCGACATAGTTACTATGGAACACTATGGAACACTAATAGGAATTTGTATGCGCTCTATCGAACGGTATTATTTCCAGTGACCTTGAGTGGCCCCTAACTGTCCCAAACCACCCCATTTTCGCTATTTTTATCGCCTTTCGTATCTTTGTAGTGGGTAGAGATAGAGACTTCAAATTTGGTGGATAGGTTGATCGTAGCAAGTGCTAGCCCATGGATGGCAAACTGTCCCTGAAAGGGGCGTGGTCAGGTGGTGTGAACCATATACATTTTTGTGGGCACCAACCATATCTCTGGAACGGCTGAAGCTAGAGTGGTCAAGTTTTGCACGCATGTAGGCTATGTCGAGTCCCAGCATAAGGATGACAAAACACCCTTAAAAGGGCGTGATCAGGGTCACGTGACCCACTTTAAATTTTGACGCCCCCAGGATATCTCTGGATTGGCTGAAGCTATAATCGTCAAATTTTTCACGCAGGTAGGCTATATCAAATCCTATCCTACAGTGACAAACCACCCAGAAAAGGGGCGTGGTCAGAGTCACGTGACCTTTTCTGAATTTTGCCCCAATCATCATATGTTTGTAATTGGTGAAGCTAGGCACTTCAAATTTCGTGTACTGATTGATACAGAGGAGTACGAGTGCATGCATGATATATTACTCCCAAAAGGGATTTGTTCAGAGTCACGTGACCTCTTTAAATTTTGGGACATATGATAATATATCGGAAATGGTGCAGTGGAAGACTAATAGGAAATCGTATATGGCCTATTGAATGGCACCATTGCCAGTGCCCTTGAATGACCTTGAAGGTCACTTTAGTTTGAAACCTTTATAGCTCCCATGGCTCGTGAAACGTAACGTAACGCGTCGTGCGATCCATCTGCGGTAGCTGAGCTTCTAGTACTTATACACAGTTACATGTAAATTAATGTTTCTACTACTTTCAGTTTTTGTTTGGCCGTTTCTGGTGACTCCGGGTTGTCTGGGCAAGGAAACGTGAACATTTTGCAGCACTTCAGTGAGATCGCCGATCTGGCACTAGCAGAAGCTTTTCTTACTGAATCAATTTTATTTAAATAACATGACATATCTTCACCAGTTATCTTCTCAAATTAATTTACAACAACTTGTCTCAAGACATAGAGATCGTAGATTACTTTGACGTGACTTCAACCTATCGATAACTGGCACAGAGAATATAATAATAACGTGATAGCAAGCCTGTACAGTATTTTGGAACAAGTGAAGAACGTTTTTTGTCAATCTTCTATTGTTGTTTTATTATTTTATTACCGGTATAGTATTACTTGTGATGTCAATTTGCATACAGCTGAGTGATTTTTACGATGTGATGATTCTGTGATATGCTGTGAAGGAAGCCTGAAATGGTAGTTTACGTGTACCATGTGTGTAAATTATTATTAATGACGTTTTAGAGCTTGATTTTGTGCATAATGTTTGAGAAACGATGTATTTTAAACTATTTCAACTGTGTATTTTAAACTGTTTTAGACTGCGTAAATTGTTAGTTATTTGTCAGATATTGTCGTTTTTCTGTCACTGTCTACTGCTATTGTCGCTGCTACTGCTGTTGAGGTAGGCCTACATGTATCACAGACTTGTGAACTACTGACAGGTGTTGATAGTTTGGCAGGCAAATCAGCAGATATTGATGAAAGCCATTCACGTTTGTTTACTTTTCGTTTGTATCTATCATATGCACAGGTTAATAGTGCCTTTTGCTGCCTTTCAGAGTCACTCAGAACAAATTATTAATGCCATGAGTCGATCATTTTCCACTCTTGTCCGATTCATCTACAGATTGGTGAAAATGACAGAATGCACAACTTTATTTTCACAAACAGTTTGTAAGCCGCATTGCGTGCACTGCATAGATGCGGCCGGTTGCTACAAATGTCGCACGTAGCGTGGTCTGTGTGTCTGTTTGTCTCTCTGCGTGTTGGTCACACGGGTGTGCTGTGCAAAAACGGCTCAACCGATCGAGATGCCGTTTAGGAGGCTCACTCGCGTGTGCCCACTTGTAATTAGCAAGGTGTCGCCCTGACGGGACGGAACATTACTGGCCCGCCGCGTGCTGCCCCTGGTGAGTTACGTTGCATATGCGAGTGTTACAGACGACGACAGACTCCAGCGACCGTTACTAGTCTGGCCTCCCTCCCTATACTACGTGTAGGCTGTGTAGGCGAAATTTTTGTGTTTATCTGTCGCGATATTCTTGAAAGTCTGATTAACGAAGCAATTAACGTTACACTGGTGGCACATTTGAAGGCGGCCTGGCGGCCCGGCGTTAACAAGCAGTTATGAAGACGCCGCACTTGCGTGGTGTAGCTCTTGACTATCAGCCCAAAGGTTCACTCCGTACATGATGCGTCGCGGTGCCTTGTGGCGCTGCAACACAAGGCAGCCGGTATAAACAAAGCCAGTATACACTCTTAGGTTATTCAGTGTTTGATTAATAGCCGGAGAATCACCGTGATTCTGTAAGGAATTGGTAGACAGTGCAGCTGGATGAGGCTTCAATCACCTATAAGCTTTGCACCCTCATGCACAACGTCCACATCGGAGTCTCCACGTTATCTGGCCGACATCGTGCAACCTACGGTACGGTACCTATCTATCTCCAGAGCAACGCGCTCGGGCCTGCGCTCCCTCTCTGAGACAGACAGCTACACCACACCTCGGCTGTGCACCAAGTTCGGAGAGCGAACTTTTTCCTTCTCCAGCCCAGCGTTATGGAACTCTCTCCCTGCTGAACTACACACCATCTCTGACTGACGCAAGCGTTTTAAAGAACAAGTTAAAAACGTATTTTTTTAAAGTCGGCAGTTAACATTCAGTACTCAGTAGGCCTAGACTATCAATTTGTGTTTTGTGCATATGAGACTTTCTGTGTCCGTTTTATTAACTTTTAGTGTTCTGCGCCTATGTTCTTACGTTAGTTTGTAATAGGCGCACTACAAATGTCGTATGATGATGATGATTAATAAAATAGGCGTATTAAATATGAAGAAATACACCGTAAGTAGCTGAACTAATGCATCATATCCAAAAAGCAGTTAAAACTTATGAACATATATAGCACCACTGAATCAGTGTTACACTTGCAATAATAGGCCTATATATGACACTACACGACAGACGGTTCACATTATATGTACATCTTCAGATTAATCTCGTACGGAGCTCGGTAGATGACACCGAAAAGGAAAGTTTTTAAAACTCTAAGTACGTACTTAAAACTTTAAGTACGTACTTAGTTTTAAAAAAAATTCCTTTTCGGTGTCCTCTGCCGGGCTCCGTACTCTCGCTTATCGCTAAATATACATTTAAATCTAAACGTACTCGTTTATGGCAGTGATTACGATGTATACGGTACCGGTACGACGAAATAGCACTATTTTAAGGTGAGCTTCACTTACATAGCCAAATACTGCAGTGGCGGTTGGCGCCACATGGCGAATACAATTAAATATGCTGTCACAGCAGTGGACTGCTGCTGTTGTGTTTTGCATACTTAGATCGCTCAGTGTATGAAATATTCACCTGCAAGTACCCGCCATTCCGCCAAGACTGTTATTTTTGGCATTTTTGCCTCCCTGAAAAATGACGATCGTCCCCAAAAATGAGACCGTATTGTCTACGGTATATTTATCCATGAATGTGACAAACATCTAGAACAATTTCGCTAATAATTATTGGTACGTCTCTGAGACTAATCTTGTAAAGAAGAAATCAGCGCCACTTGTTCGAGGTTATAGACTGTTCAGTCTGTTCGCAGTTTTGTGTATTCTGCGTGCTGTGCGGTGCCAACCTTAGCCGTGCGATTAAAACGTGCATTTCTATTCTAGGATAATCACTTAGCAGGAGATTGCAAGTAATACATGTCGAGGAAATAACGTACTCGGCAAACATGCGATATAAAACTAACAACGACGGCGAGATTACCCACTTAGTCAACATACGGTAGCCGTAGGCACATGCCAATGGCCCCGCAATGTCAGGGTCCCCCGAGGAGCCAAACTGGATCCGGAAGAAATACACGACGAAAGAAGCGAAAAAAATAATTAAATGCGGCGAGTAGCAGCGACAGCGAGTAGTGCTAACAGATGGCAGTGTCGTACTACTTCCACTACGTACGTACATCAGCAAACGATGTAAAGTAACAATACTAAATACTGACAAGTAACAACAGATGCGAAACAACTGCTGCTAGTTTTCCGCAGTTACACTCGAGATATAAATCAGCATTGGACAACGAAGGCAGCGACAAAACGATGCTGACTGTCTATAGATCACGACCATTACGTCCGTCATCTACAACAAGACGCAGACACAGCCACTGCTAGTCTGCTACTTCAAGTCTTCAACACAGCAGTTGTCTGCCAGTCATTCACTGGAAGAACTATTGTATGATGCAAAAGTTCTAAACAAGTACGTCCGTCTTCGGGGACGGCCGTATATCCACACATGCCGATCCTACGTCCACACGCCGCGCGATTGCACGAACGGTATACGATACGATAAGATACGGTAGAATAACGTGCGACAAAAGCTGACGGGGTGGTCAGCTTGATCTAGCGTACGGCCCAGAAACAAAAAAAAATGGAAAAAAAATCAAAAACCGAGTAGCTCAGAAGAAACGGTCCCGGCAAAGGTCTGTGAAGGCAGTCCGGGAGGAAGAAGTGAAACTACGGGGAGTAGGATTTGTGAAAAAGGTAGGTTTTAAGCCGGGAATGAAAGGATACGATAAAATGATTATGTAGCACTGCTATTTGGACAAGTCCACAGTACTAATGGTTTTTACCAGCGCGACGCTAGCCGTCATCATGTGTCCGTCTGTCTGTCCGTCCGTCCGTCACACGCCGCGATATTGTGTCAAAACGGCTAAACGTGGGATCACGCAAACAACGCCACGTGATAGCCCAGGGACTCTAGTTTTCTGACGCCAAAAGTCGTTTGCGGACGACCCCCTCCCTTCCCCCTGATATTTGCGCTCAAAGTGACCCACCCCCTTTCGAACACAACGATTTCGACCAATATCCGCTCGTAGCGCCTCAACCGTGACAGCTGGCGAAAAAGTTCCACTAGCAGTGATGCACTAATAGGATGTCGACCACGCGCTTACCAACGAGCCACAGATGAACTGTGTACGTTACCCCTAAGTCCCACAAAGGTTGGCACAAAACGCGATTTTGCTGTTTTCGCCAGTAAAATTCAACTTCGGTCGAAAGAAGTCTGCTACAAAGTTTCTTTGCGTGAAAACTTCCAGCGGAAAAGTTGTAGCTACATCATTCTCCTATCTAACGGTCCACAGGTGGACTGCAGGCGACGTCCCCGTCTACCAAAAATTTGCGCTCAACGTGACCCACCCCTTCACAAAACGCCGATTTCGACAGATTTCGTTTAATAGTGCCGCATCCGTGAGTGCTAGTAGCAAGAAAAGTTCAATTATCACTAATAGGATGTCGACAATGCGGTTTCCATCAAGCCATAGATGAACCCTGTGCGTTATACCCCTAAGTCCCCCAAAGGGTGGCTCAATACGAGAATTTTTACATTTGGCGTTGCCTTGCATATCTTCGTTGCAGGTAATCGAAGACACTTCAAATTTGGTATGTGGTTTGAACATGGCAAGTCCCAGTCTACAGATGACAAACCGTCCCTGAAATGGGCGTTTTCATGTCACGTGACCTCTTTAAATATGGGAAAATAAGCGATAATATCTCGAAAACGGTACAAGATAGCTTCATAGTTTCTATTAAATTCGAACAGGAAGTCGTATGCGCTCTATCGAATGGTTATGTTACCGATGACCTGGTGACCCATAACCAGCTTAAACCACCTGAATTTCTACATGTTGCGTTGCCTTATGCATCTTCGTAATTGGTGATCACAAAGACTTCAAATGTGATGTACAGGTTGAATGTGCAAGTCACAGCCTACGGACGACAAACCGTCCCTGATAGGGGCGTGGTCAGGTCATGTGACCCATTAAAATTTTGGGGGCTCCAATCATATCACTGGAACGGTGAACCTAAAGTCGTCGAATTTTGTACACAGGTAGGCGATATGAATTCTAGCAATAGGGTGACATATCACCCACAAAAGGGGTGGTTATGGTCACGTGACTGTTTCAAACATTTTGCCGTTTGTCGTGATGTAGCGCGTCGCGCGGGTTCGTCAGCGACAGCTGAGCTACTTGTCTTAAATGACCATAGTGATCAAAAGTCAACAATGTCAGGTGGCAGATCATTCCACACATTTACTACTCTAATGCTAGGTTTTGGAACTTCTGAATCCACCCCCTAGCCGATATCGGCCAAATTTCACGTAATGGTCTACCCTTACATGCCAAATTTCATCTGGGTCGGTTTATTCTTGATATTGGCGTCGCCAGCTGTGAGCCACTAGGGCACGTGCCCCTCGACTTACAACAGTTTAATTTTTTCAGTGTACTTTGACCTATACAAGGTCTGAATATGTTGGCAATCACTTAATGTAAACACCCACCACCCACTAACTTTTGTTTCCCTCCTGGCACCAAATCCTGGCAACGCCACTGGCCCTTAAGGAGAGAAAAGCGCCAAATTTGGCCTTGTTTCAAGTTCAACTTCAACTTTCTGTGGTGCAGAGACAAAGTTGAATGCGGGTGCACAAAACCCCTATCCAACGATACCCAAATCACTTCTACTTTGTGTCGGGTGGGACGTAAAAGCTTAACTCAGTCAATCACTGCGATAGCGTACTGTAAAACGTACAGACCTTCAGCGCGGTCAACAACGTTGACTCGAGCTGTTGCCCTGTCGACTCCATGCTCGTTCTGTGCGATGCACGTGTAGTCACCTTCATGCTGCTTCTGAAGGTCAATGATCTGCAGCCAGCCAGTCACCTGCCACTTCTCCGGCCCGCCGCGCATGTTCACCGATATGTGAAAGTCGTCACCTACAAGACGATCAGCGCTACATTCTAACTGTCGTAGACGTAGACGTAGAGAGAATTTACGAGCGCAGGCAAAAACCTCTATGCCCGCCTTGCCTAAACACTTCAATATAGGCCTACGCATAACTTGCTAAGATTTCTTATACGTCCAAGCACAGTTTTTCCAGTTAGCGCCCCTGAAAGCTTCCAGGCGTTTTCCATGCTTGAGTAGAATCAGCAAGGCGACGTTGTCCATTCAGATGTGATTGCTGACGCTGTGAGCCTTACGCCTGTTCGTATTATTAGGCCGCATTGCAGCAACAGCTAGATGCGGCCTATTGCTACAGACGGAGTAGAGCGATCTGTGTGTCTGTCTGTCTATTGGCCACATTCGTCAGCCCTGCAAAAAGGGCTGAATCGATCAAGAGATGTCGTTTGGGTGGGTGACTAAGGTGGGCCCAAGGAACCATGTATTTGATGGGGTCCAGTTTCTCCAACGGAAGGGACAATTTTCGGGGTTGTCCGGCCCACTGAAAAGGATTGCTGTCATTTCTGCGGTGTAAGCAGCAAAAAACTCAATAACGGCATCAGCGCGACCGCTGCAGCCGACTGCACTGCTCCCGACTGGCCAGTGACACGTTAACTTCCCCCCCCCCCGTGCAAAATCTATCCGTGGCAATGCGGCCTGTCGTCAAAATTCTTTGAACACTTGTTATTATTGCGAAGCAGCTAAGTGAATCGCACTAGAATCGAAGGCGACAAGTGATAGTGGACTCACTCGGCAAGTAGACGACCTGTCCGTCAACACGCATCCACGTCCACTCAATGGTCGGAATTGGATAGCCCCTCGCCTCGCACAGAATGGCCACACTGGAGCCAGTCGCATTCTTCACGTGCTCTGGCGGACTCACGATCGCCGGAGCTGCAAACAGGCACGCACCTGCACTTGTCAAGAGGAAACAATGAACTAGCATGATTCCTGGTCGCCGTAACGAACTTCGAACATGACATCATATACACCGCGCTCCAGAGTCGGACTGGCGGTGTTTTAGGGTCTGTGCCATCAATAGCAGTTTAGGAGCGCCATTCTAAGTGTAAGTGTTATTTTCGTTTTTTTCGTTACCGCACGACGCGGTGTTAGCGCGGTATATCGTGTGTCCGTCTGTCTGTCTGTCACAAGTCGGGAGTTCTACAAAGATGCATAGGTTAAACATAGGATCACAAAACAACGCCATACGTCCGGGGACTCTATAGTTTTCTGAAACCAAAAATCTCGGCAAACTTCCAACGAGGTCACCCCCAATGGGGGCGCCAAATAGAGGTGGGGTAGGTTCGAATCGGCGGTTTTCGACCAACATCTCGCTATATCTCAGAAACGGTGCAAGATAAAGACATAGTTACTATGGAACGCTAATAGGAACTCTTACGCGCTCTATCGAATAGCGCTATTTTTTCAATGACCAAATGGCCCTAACTGTCACAAACCACCCAGTTTCCACATTTTGAATCCCTTTTCATATCTTCATAGTGGGCAGAGATAGAGACTTCAAATTTGGTAGGCAGGTTGACAGTAGCAAGTCCTAGACCAAGGATGACAAAACATACCTGAAAGGGGCGTGGTCAGGTCACATGAACCATTTTAAATTCTGGTGGGCACCAACCATATCTCTCGAATGGCCTAAGCTAGAGTAATCAAATTTTGTACAACGATAGGCAATATCAAATCCTGCATAAGGCGGACAAGTCATCCTTAAAAGGGGCGTGGTCAGGGTCACGTGACCCGTTTTTAAATTGTGTCCCAATCATATCTTTGGAGATGGTGAAGCTAGGCACTTCAGAAGTGCCTAGCTTCACCATCTCCAAAGATAACATTGGGACAGAATTTAAACAACCTGTCACCCTTAAGTTCAAATTTCGTTTGCTGATTGATACACACGACTGTAAGCACACGCATGATATATTACCCCCGAAAGGGATGTGTGATGTGTCACGTGACTTCTTTAAATTTTGGAAAAACGTGATAATATCTCGTTAACGGTGCAAGATAGACATAGTTGCAATGGAACACTAATATGAAACAGTATGCGGCCTATCGAATGGCACCGTTGCCAATACCATTAAATGACCTTGAAGGTCAATTTTGCTGTTTGAAACCTATATACTTCCATACCTCGTGATGAAACATAGCACGAATTTACTAACATAGCGCGTCGCGCGTTCCCTCTGCAGTAGCAGCGCTTCTTGTTTTGATTTATTAATGGCCTATAAGAGCTAATTTGCCTTGGCATCCTTGCCAGTTTACAAGTTGTCATTGGGTACTTATGGAACTCTTTATTACTGTTATTATTGTAAACTGTGCACATTATTACTGGCCCGCCTAATGGGCCGGTATTGTTTTGCTCGCTGGTGTCTGTCGTCTGTCGGCGTCGTCGTCTGTAACGCTGCCGGTGGGCGGGCCGGTCGGCCGCTGGGCGCGTGGGCGGTCGGGCAGCCGACATTGCATGGCGGGCCAGTACGGTTACGTCTCGTTAGGGCGACACCTTGCTAAATAAACATTGAGGCCATGGGGTGTATCTCCTCATCCCTCCCCAGTTGACGCCTATGTAAACGAAGACGCAAAAGTAAGGACGAATTTACCTGCGTTGCAAGGACCCGTGCGAGCGACTCCAATATGGGCTCGTTTGAGGCTAGCGGCAGCGTTCAGCTGACACCGGCTGTCGTAGGTCTCGTTGTCCGTACCACAGACCGTCTCGTCGTCGCGACAGTAACATATCGCCTCCAGACCTTCGGCCATGTCCAGGTCATGGCGAACTCGACACTCGAGGTTCTCTCCACATCGACCGTACAGGCGGTCAGACACAACCTGAAAGCACCGCATCACTTCTGTTCTGATGCGCTCTGCCAGCAGCTGCAGCTTCGGTTCAGTGTAAACAGCTTTCTTTACGGCATGGATATAAACAAAACAAGTAGACGACTAGCGGTAATTATTTCCAGCAGCTGCCTGTAAACGAAATCCGCTGCAGATCAAACAGAAATTCAATACATGAAAAACAAGGTGTCGCCTTCACGGGCGTAACACTACTGGCCCGCCGTACGCGCTGCTAACCCCGGTGAGTTGCGTTGCATATGCGAGTGTTACAGACGACAGACACCATCGACCGTTACTAGTCTGGCCCTCTACATTATGTGTAGGCGGGCCAGTAACAACACTGGTTTAAATCTTAGTTTACAACTACACTGTACAGAAAATATTACTAAATTAAGTTAAATGGCCGATCGGTCCCACGGCCCAAGGAACATTATAATAGGCGCATTTTCTGCTTTTCAGAATAGTGACTTTTCGCTCTCACTTCTCACGTGAATCCACTCTGAAAATGACTGAATTAGTTGATGAACCCGTTAACTGTTTCGACTGTTTAAATACATAATAACAGTTGTGAAAGCTGGCATAGGCCTATAGCCCGGTTTCGGCCTTCTATAGAACATAGGGTGAAGTGACGTCACAGTAATCTGTCTATGGTCACGATACAATCTCCATGTTGTACAGCATGATGTTGTACTGTGCGAAGTTAACTTGCGATCTGACTGTAAATGCTGCAGATAGAGAGAGAGAGAGTTTATTTGCCACAATATAAGAAAACAAAACATACAAAATCATAATAAATATATAACAGTGGCAGGCTACCAGATAGGTAAACCCATCAAGCTGGTAGCCTGCAAAATGTTTACATTTCCTTGCCCTATATCATGACGGTTGGTTAGAGTTTAACGGCGGTTTCAACACAATTTAGGTCATATCGCGCCTTTCAGCGATATTATAAATATTAAAATTTAATAAGTTTTAATAATTCTTTTTGATAAGATAACTGAGTCTGAAAAAAAATATAACAATATCATGCTGGCCAGAACAGCTGGCATGGATATGAAGGAAGAAATTACGTTACTGTCAACCTATGTGTACTGCGTATTACCTGTGGATGATCACAGAGTTCGAACTCGGCCTTTCCGCAGACATCACAACAGTGACACGGGTCCTTGACGATGCCGGCCACACAGTCAATCGGCGTCGGACACTCGTCCGGGTTGCACGACTGACAGTGGCGTCTCGCCTGCTTGTTCTCCGACCAGTCCACGTCCACCTCCTGTGAATAGCGGTCGTCGTAGCGACGATGCTGACCGCTGACTGGACTGCCCAGGATGACAGCGACGAACGCCAGCAGCGCGATGTGCCCCATTGTCTGATGTTGACCGCGATCCTGTCCAAACGCAGCCAATTTAGACTTCCACTAACCATAAGAACATTGTGTCAGCAGTTAACTCGCGACGAGTATCCAGCGCATAAGAAACGACAGTTCTTTAAAACTGCAGTTAAGAATTCTCGGTAATTTCTGTCGACAGTTTGAAGTTGCTCGGAGGTTTTTAACTTTTTATGCTACCTACACCGTATAAACAAGGGCCGAGTAGACTGGGCACGCCCTAGCGGCACGACAACCGTTCACTGCAGTAGGCAATAACTGTTACTTTAAGTGCCCTGCAAGGGCTTACGATTCAACAACACAGCGAAATGAGCCGAGAGAACACTGAAAGACACAAAAGTCGTTTTCTTTCCGACTATTAACTAAGTGAACTATATGCTGTATCTATGTAGGCTATCAAAGTAAAAATCGGAGCTCGCAACAAACCTGACGAACAGAAGTTAGGCGTGTCCCTGCAGCGTCTGTAGGCGAGGCGTACTAAAGCTAACGATCATACGTGGAGTTCGCAGGGAGCAGCAGCAGCAGCAGCAGCAGAGGGCCGCAATGAGGAGGATGAGGAGGCTAGACTCAGAGCAGTAAGACCGTACTTGCCGAGAGGCGAACGCAGCTCATTGCCAACACTACAAGCAGCTGACTGTCTGACTTGCAGACGCTATCCTATCCGTCCGTCACGGTTAATCCACACTCTAGACAAGCGACCTGACAAAAGCGGGAACTGTTGTTACGAGTGGAATACACGCTATACATATAGAAAGGTTGAATTTTGAGTTAGCTACCTGTTTCATGACTTAGCTATAAATTTCAGCCGGCTTAAACATCTATCCATTAATATGCCACTTCAAGGCTAATAATAACCTAACAATTTGCGTTTCGTAGTTCGAGGTGTTTTGTACTTAAGCACATTACGCGTTAAGCATGTGAGATGAACGTAAGTATGTTTTATGTTTTTGTCATGTTATTCACGTTTTACGTTCATAACGTTTTTATTTTTATTTCAGCGTTTTCTTACATCTATGACTGGCGCATACGTCGACGTACTCGTCTTTAAGTTATACATGTTTTTGTGACAAAGAGATAAACCTGGCACTTACAAATCAGGCGTCACCAGTATGCACTGCAGTGGGCCTACGCACTGTTGCTACTGCACATCGAATAGCGGACGCAGGCCTGTCGGAGATGTGGATCAAACCTTAAGAGTCTTCCACATGCCTCGCTCAGCCAGCTACATCATGCGTACACCGGAGCATGCTATCCACGGACTGTGGGCTGACCGTCGAGTCTGGTTATTAACTCGCGTACCGCTGGCACGCACCACGCAGACGATGCACCGCAGCAGACGGTAGAATACTGATTGGCAGTGAGTTCATCTTGCTGCTTCGTATAGCGGATGGTTTAAGTTGCCCTGACGCGAACGCGACCTTGGCCTGACGAGCTCACTGCCGAACTGCCGAAACACAATGACAAGTGAGTTCATGCATGGACGCATGGTACACAAATGCAACTATCAAAGTTTTTTGTGGTCGCCCACTGTAGCTACTTGAGGAGTCGACCAAAGTCGACGCCTCCACACCCCCCAAAAACGAAGATTTTGCGAAATTTTAGAATATGAATACCCCGTAGGGACGTGACCCATGCACGATTTTATGACATTTTCAGGGTTTGCGAGCAGTTAATTGTATATTCAGTCAATGATTTAAATTCGGGAAATTCGCTCGATGGATTCCAAAGTTATCAGGGTGCGTTTTCCTTCAAATTTTTAGCGTCCCGTAGCGGCGAAACTATACACGGTTCATCTATGGCTCGTTGGAAAGCGCGTGGTCGACTTTCTATTGGTGATAATTGAACTTTTTCGCCAGCTCTCACGGTTGAGGCGCTATGAGCGGATATTGGTCGAAATCGTGGTGTTCGAAAGGGGGTGGGTCACTTTG
>Ga0209780_1000401_pt1 | contig 22603 bp, 16 predicted proteins | sample WorMetexBAHAMAS2_FD_187384 | JGI IMG/M metagenome (GOLD analysis project Ga0209780, IMG submission 187384) | Marine gutless worms symbiont microbial communities from Max Planck institute for Marine Microbiology, Germany - Inanidrilus exumae... | ecosystem: Host-associated > Annelida > Digestive...
GTTCCCCACCCACCGAGGCCCATTTACTTTAAGCCCTGGTTTTAACACCGTTTTACAAACGAACCTCAGTTAGCCACTTATTCTGGAAGAAAACCTTTAGGGATAAGTGGTGCAGGTTGTTTTTGTGTGTCAAATATCCTTCAGTGTTAAGGCACTGATGGAAACGAAAGGCACTTACTGTAACCAGTGGTTTGGCCTTATCCATACTCCATCCACCACCTTTATGCCTTGTGCCATCACTTATATGGTATGCCATTGTATGCACTATGCAGTGAACACGGAACATTTGATGGTGTCGTAACTGGCCAAAGCGGCATCAGTGAATGTGCCAGTAAAAGTAGTATGCTGTTGTTATGTCTTAAAAGTTTTGGCTTCAAATCAGCATTGGCTTACATCACAGTGTTACAGTGTGCTGTTTACATTGGTTGTAGATCCAGATGATCCATACAAGCTAACTGAGGATACTCGACAGCTGGGACTTGTCGTGTGTAGAGGAACATCAGTTGTGTTAATATGTCCTGCTGATGGCATGGAAGCCATTGCAAACCCATTTCTTACACAAGACAGTTGATTTCACTTCACTGTTGTATTGCATTCATACTGGACGTTTGCAGTGGACTGTTTCAATTGATGATTATCAATTAAAATGCATCTTGTTCACTTACGCATGTCATTTGCATGTGAACCTGACTTAGCCCACGGGTGGGGAGTGGAGACACTTTTATAAATGCTATGATGATGAGCTCTGCTAGTAATTTACATACAGCTAACAGTGTTATTATACTGGGTAGGACCATACTGTGCATGTCTGGATGATTCACTAATTAGGCCAGTAGAATCACTAGAGTGATGGTTGATACAAATGCAGTACAATACTGCAAAAACTGAGGTATATGTAATACAGTATGTAGTGCAAGTAATACTATGACGAAAGCCATTAGAGTGACCATAGTATGCTTAGAAGTGATGGCCAAAGTCTCCAATCTCCATACCCTTAGGTTAGCCAGTTGCTCCTGGATTCCTCTATCACTTCCCAAAAGGGAGTCCTTGGGGATAATTGGCATACATTTTTATGTGGTCAGATGCCCTTTATGTCACCCAACCAACGTCAGGGCACTGAAGGGAACTCGAGCACTTACCCCAGCTAGGGAGAATTATCCTTTCCTTGTCAGCCAAGCCAACTGACTGGTACGGGAAGATGACATGCTGCCTTTCTGCCATCTCTCACACTGTAACATGAATGTTGTGTGTGACTTCTAGTAACCTGTTGGCTGAAGGGCTTTTACAGTACAGAACTAACAGAAGCACGCGAGTCTGTTGATTAGTTTATAATCAGAATCATGGTAATTGGATTCATTTTTATGTTCACCATATATTTACAGTTGGAACATATATGTGGTCTCATTTACATTTTATAGCAGGCACCATAATTGCCCCAGAAGAATAAGTAAGTCTGTTGATTAGCAACTCTTTCTGGAATGGAACTAAGTTAAATTTGCCCATGCGTGTCATGATCAATGCAAGATTGTTTGCTTTGAGGGTTGGCATAGCTTTGTGAGCAAGCCTAGCAAAGCAAAATGAGGTGCACAAACGTGGTAAAGGATGGTTAGGTCAGGCCAAGTCAGTCTTCAAGCTGCCTATCTATGCTAAACGAGAACAAGCATTGTGGCATTGTGTGCAGCGCATACGCTAGTATGTTGCAAAGGTAAGGGAGTCTTATTGCCAGCATGTAAGTGACATTATGGTGAGGACCCATACAGAACCTACGCTCTCTGTTACTTTTTGCGACATCCACTCGAGCCTCTACGACTCCTCATCACATTCATCGTCTGTTCTGTCGCACGAAGGAAATAACCACACGAGCTTGGAGGGCAGAAAATCCAATCTACAGAAGTAAGCACCAAGGCAGGCACAGGCAGCCCTATCATGGCAAGGCTGTGGATCAAATTACCCTGGCCTGTCCAGTTATAGCGGTACGGTACGTATATGGTCTAGTGGCCGTGACCAGAATGGGATCTCTCGTGGTCTGCAACTCCGCATGAAGTTCTCAGCCATGCAGTGTTACTGTTTCAGATTTTATCAATTATAATCATTTACGTGATTGATTAATGCTCTTAATATAACTGTGAACTTCTTGCAGAAATGTCTCACTGCCCGGAATTAATCAAAGGTGTGTGTAAGATAACGTTTAGAAGCAATAGTTCTTTATATCTGCCGTACTGGTATCAATATTAATCGACCTGGCGATACATTCAGGAGATGAGATAGTGAACGTGACCTTTTTTACGACCATATTGCACACGTACTTCAAAATACCAAAAAAGAACCTACTTCGTTTAACAAATTAGATGATAGCTAGGAAAGTACTGCCCATTAAGTCTTGAATTTATGAATCTGCTACACAATTTCCCCCTGGCAGTTATAGAATATTTATAGTATAGCGTGGGCGTCGTGCAGTCCCTCTACAGACGTTTACTACTAGACATAGTTATCGTAAATTGCCAATAGTTATGCCTTTGTCAACCAATTTTACGCAATGCACCGCGGAAACTACCAAATTCGGTAAAATTCGCCATTTCGTCGTTCAAGGTCATTCAAGGTCACCGATTTGGTACCAATCGGAAGCTCATATACGACTTCCTATCAGTGATTAATACTAACTTACCTGTTATCTTGACCGTTTGCGAGACATAGCCTGTCAAAAATTACTATATTTGGCTACCCCTCTTGCGTTTAAACTCCCCGACGTAGGGGTTCCACCGGGACGATCTACGTAAAATGTTCAGTGGATGTCAATTGTCAATGGATGGCCAAGGTACCAAACGGCGTAGATATATTGCCGAAAATTTCGACCCGCTGAGTAGGGCGCACGACAGACGGACGGGCGATAGCATATAGCGAAAAATGATGAAATCGACAAAAAATCGGCGAAACGAATGCGACGATCTATTTATTCTCCGAGGATTTCGAACAAATATGTTTACTTATTTAGTTTTCGCTTATCAGTGTGGGCCGTCGCAGCTCGGAACAAGATGGCGTGCTGTCTGAGCGACGAAGCGAAGGAACAAAAGCGGATAAATCAAGAAATAGAGAAACAATTACGGAAAGACAGAAGAGATGCGCGGCGAGAATTGAAACTATTACTGCTGGGTATGCTTGTTGTCGAATATGATTGACGAAATATGGCGTATATATCGGTTTTATACTCTGTTTATGAAGAGCCATTTTAAATGCAACAAACGAAGCCGATTATAAATTTTACTCATCACTTGTTCTGTAACGAATGACTTGTTGTACGTTGAATTAACCTTTATGTGATAATTTGCCTGATGGCATATATTTGATAGAGCACTTTGATCTGAAGGCTGACAACGTGCAGAAAATGGGGTTAGTGTTGTGCATTATAATTAGGGTCTCCAAACAGACAAGAAGAAAAACCTTCAACTCAAAGTGTGTAACTGACGCAGGCGAAACACCTCTGTGTCCGTATCAAAGTCATCAGAAACATGCATAAAACTGTAATACACTCATTTTATGAACCGATCTATTACCGATTCCTGTGAGGTCGGCCATGAAATCGTATTTAAAGTCTAGTGCAACCAGAACTTACGTAACATGCTTTGAACATGTTAACAGTATCAACGTCAACTGCTGAATTTGGTAAGCTGTTCCAGATGTTGACTATTTCTGCATTGAAAGAATATTTTCTTATGTCATGGTTAAAAGTATAATTGAGTTTGGGTGCTTGGCGGGCGGCAGTGGCAAGCTGGAGGCAGTGTGCACACCGAGTTGGGTGAAGTATATGGGCAGCTCACTAGAGGGCCTGTAAAAGTTGTGAGCTCCCAGCAAAAGCCTGGTGACTAGTTATTTGACTTGAGTAATTCTAGCAGTAGATCGACGATCTCACATTAATATATCAGAAATTATTAGTGGTAGATCGCATCAATATCTATGGTTCCATATCTTGTTTGTGCCTTATTTTATCTCTGCTGGATGTTGAGTGGTGCATTCTATTGCATGTTTAAAGTGATAGGTAATTAGACTTTGATATGATATGAAAATTGGTAACGTTATTAACGGCAAGATTTTTTCGGACATTGAAATGGTGGAGAAGTTTATTAAGGAGTTTGCTCAGCAAAATAATCCACCGAGACACGTGAGCCAAACTGTGGTGTCACAGTACAATCAGAAAATCTGTGAACAGACTGGAGAGCCGAACTATGGAATGCTGAATGTGTCGAATGACTGGAATGCCGAACGGGTTTAGGTAAGAGTAGAGTTAAGGGTTAGGTTTAGTAGGGGTTAGTAGGGTTTAGGATTAGGTTATGGTTAAACCTGTTCAGCTTTTCGGGCATTTGGCACATTCAGCATTTTGTCGTTTGCCACTCCGGCCCCTACCTTAAAATCTGCGGCCGTGAAAAGGCAAAAAGTTTGTATCTGATTAGGGTAAGGGTTAGGAGTAACAAATCGATGATCTACTGCTAGTAATCTCACTGCCGATCTACTGCTAGTAAGTACTATGCATTTCAATTAGTGTGTGGTTTTCTGCAAACAAATTTGTAGAGAAAACGAGTGAAGTCTGCCCTTATCAGTATATATTGAACTGATATATCTGCATCACAGAAATTAATGACTTGATTTACTGTAGTTGTATGGTATAACCGTAAAAGTGCATTTTATTTTGTAGAATATGTGATTGCTCTCAGTAATACCTGTTATGCATGCATTGTGATTAGGTACGGGTGAATCAGGCAAGAGTACATTCATCAAACAGATGCGAATAATTCACGGCAGCGGTTACTCAGATGAGGACCGGAGAAGTTTTGTCAAACTTGTCTATCAGAATATCTTCATGGCAATGAACTCGATGATACGGGCTATGGAGACTCTCAAGATTCCTTACCGAGACCCTTCGAATGAGGTATGTCTTGTTTGAGTTGGCATTTCCTTTATAATAAAGGAGGTTGCTGAAATCATTCATATTCAACTACAGTTTTGAAAGCGTACATATTTTTTTCATTTATCGAATGTTAATGCCTCATAGTAGTGAATGGCTGCTTATGTGTTGTCAGAAGCCATGGAGCTCCAATGCAGATGACCTACAGCGCATTAGCAGTCACTGGTGTCAAAATCATACTGCTGGTTGTTAAACTTCGAGAATGGAATTTTTAGGTCGACTCTTCGACAGAGTTGACCTAATAAAGCCAGTCTCAAATGTTTATCCGTGTGTACATACATACATGCCATCCAGCCACAAAAAGTTCATTTGATTTCAACAAAATTTGACATGTAGGTAGAGGTCAGTGAGTGATGCATGTCTGTATGCAGTATGACCCGATTCAAGGTTAAGATCACGAGCCCTTCAAAGTTAGAAATCCGGCCATTTTAACAGCTGTCTCCTCTGCCATTACAATGGGAGCTGGCAACTTACCACGAATTCTTAAACTAGGGCACAGTATCTAAATTTGATTGGGACGGATTTTTGATATTTGGCATAGCTTTTGTGTCACATAACTTTGAAGTCGGCAGAAACGTCACTTGTGAAGAGTTGACCGTCAGTCCCGTTTAGGGCTAATTTTTTTTAAAACAAAACAATAAATAGCAATCTATAATTAATATTTTGCCAATCATTTAACACCCCTGTTTGTAATATTATTCCATTTGTCAAAATACTAAAGTAATGGTGAACCACAACTTTGTTTTTACCTGTGCGATGCTATGTTAGCACAGTACATGCTATGGCCATCTGTCACAAGTCAGACTTCTGTCAGAATGGCTGAAAATGTAATCGTGCAGAGCCTAGGGTCTCTAGTTTTTTAATGCCAAAGATCTTGATGAAATTCTGATGGGATCACACCTAATGTAGGTGGGATCGTTAGAAATTGCATTCTTTGATCAGTCCAATCCTCAGCCATTCAGACACCTTACTGCTGAAAATTGTTTGTCCGTCCGACACAATTATGCAGGTGGAAAACAGTGCACTGGCGGACTGATATGCAGTGTCATCAGTGATGTTTGATAGTCGAAGTTTTGTTTGTAACACCGATGGCTAACCGTAAGGTCCATCACATCACAACTGGCATACTTTGTATATTCTGTAGATTTCTTATGGTGTCCGTAACTGAACATAAGTGTGTTTTCTGTAGATATGACCAATCTTGGTCATGTGACTGTTGTATTAATAGTAGTGTGTATTAAGCCTGAAAAATTACCCAGTTGAGCAAATAAGCAATGAATGCATGCATTTGTTGGCACATCTTGACACACTAGTGTTTGCCGTTGCAGGAACACAGCAAGCTTTTGAAGCAAGTTGACTACGAGACCGTCTCAACATTCGAGGGTCAATACGTCGATGCTATTAGGGCATTGTGGCTTGATCCTGGCATTCAGGAATGCTACGATCGTCGTCGCGAATATCAACTAACAGACTCAGCCAAATAGTCAGTTGCCTATTCCATATTGTTGATTTTTGACTTAAGCATCGGTTAAGTTTTACCGGCTTTTATATTAGTGTTTGGTGCAATACCTAGCTTTGTGCTATTTACGTCATCTCTTAAGCTGAGGTGGTCTTTTAAATTTGATTCAGTTCGTTAAAGAAACTGGTTAATACATTTTTCTATAGTAAGTTTTTCTACTGTTTTTGGAAGGGAACTCAAAGCACTTGACCCCAACAAGGGAAAGTAAGTAAGTAAGTAAGTGTTTATTTGAAACTGGTGGTCATGAGACATGAGGGAATGCTGACCTCAACTCTTCTGAGGGAAGGGTTGTGGGCGGCTGCTTTTATGCTGGTTATGTGATGCCAATGCTCATCACCATTATTTTCAAGAGTGTCACAAGTAAACAAAGCTTACAAGTACACAAGAAAATTTAAGGCACAGCTGTGTATGTGCAGTACTAAAACTTGTACTGGAAATGCTGCATGGTATGTAGCTACCTGGACAGCATAGAGAAGATTGCTGATCCCGACTATCTGCCGACACTTCAAGATATTCTCCGAGTCCGTGTGCCAACGACCGGCATCATTGAGTACCCCTTCGACCTTGACAGCATTATATTCAGGTTAGTTGTCATATTTGTCGGCATAACATTTTTAGACCTGTGTGATGTATATGTATATGTTGATTTTAGCATATCGTACTTGTGATGCTAACCATGGTCGTACTAAAGTTTGTTCGGGTATTTAATAATGGAACGTTCTATGCAAGTGAAACAAGAACTTGTTTTACGTATATAAGTTAGAAATAGTATAAAGCAGCTAGGGCTGTTTGTGTTTCAGTCTATTTGTTTGCTGCATTATCTCTGCTCTGCAGAATAGTTAGGGACAGTTTTCAGGAAACAGCGCCCAGAAAGACCGCCGAGAACACTGTAAAACACCGCAATGACGGGTTGGTTCAATGTTAGCCAACCACCGCGATGGCAGTGAATGTTTGGCGGTCGTAACAACACTAATGAAAATCAGACCCTGGTACTTATGGCATCTGTAAATTCACGTTTTGTGTGCAAAGACTAGATGAGGATGTCGCTGCTGTGCAGGATGGTTGATGTTGGAGGCCAGCGGTCGGAACGTCGAAAGTGGATTCACTGCTTCGAGAATGTGACGTCGATCATGTTTCTTGTCGCCTTAAGCGAGTATGATCAAGTTCTTGTTGAGTCCGACAACGAGGTCAGTGGCCAGACTTGCTCTTCAGTAGTCATTTTTTGCCTGTGCACCAAACCGTTAAACACAAATAATTTGATGGCTTCTTTCTTTCTTTTTTCTTTATTGTTGGCAGAGGTCCAGCCTACTTCTGGACCTCAGCACTGAGACGTGTAATGGTCCGGTGCACTAGCCCAGGGAGACGAAGGGAATTGATAGGTGAGTGCGGACGTGTGCATGAGTGCAGGGATAGTGGGGTTAGTTAGATGTGAACAGCTTGTCGGGTATTTCTATAACGTCCTTTCTAGACATGGTCTACTTCTGGATTAGCCCTGACTGGTGCTGTGTGTTGCACCAGCCACTGGCCAGCCCAGTCTATTTGCTTCAGCTCATGCCAGCATGGCTAACAGCCTTGATGCTGCTAATCAAGGTGTCAGCAACAGTCACAGTTTATAGTGGACACCGTCATACCCTCTTTTCCTACCCGAGATTATCTCCCTGTTCATTATTTGAAATAATTTATTGGTAGGCAGAGGTGTTGACCACTGGACTACATGAACAGGTTTGATGGCACTTTAGTTTCATTGGCTTAGTTGTATCTGCTGCCATTTGCAGCTTTGCTGTTTTGTGAAATGTCAAAGATGTCAAAGCCTTAGGTCCAGTTACACCAACTATACTAAGTCATCGCTTAACTAATGGTCGATTAATCCAAAACAGAAAGTGTTTAACTCAGTCGCGATTATTTTGTGAGTTACTAATACATTTAGTGCATAACTAGCCATCTTTGTCACTGCATCATCCGGTTCCCCTGTGTTAGCTGAGCTTCTTGTTAAATTTTATAGTGGATGACGTTTTTGTTGCCCATCCCACAACAACAAACCACTACAGGGTACTTCCGCCCAGCACTGAACCTGTTTATCGATCAACTGATTTCTGAAGAAGATACATCGACCAGATTATGATGGCTCTCTCTGGCAGATTGGATCACAGTAGTATGTTTGTCAGTAAAGTCACATGATCTTGACGCAGAATTCATTGTTTTTGTTTTACTGCTAAACCAATCGTCATCAGATACTTGTACAGAAAATTTTCTGTTCATGCAGAATCGAATGGAAGAATCAAAAGCGCTTTTCCGAACGATCATCACGTATCCATGGTTTCAGAGCTCATCCGTTATTCTTTTCCTCAACAAGAAGGATCTCCTTGAAGAGAAAATCTGTTACTCACATCTTGTGGACTATTTCCCAGAGTTTGATGGTAAGCTATAATTGTCATGCATTGTCAAAATAAAATGGTTAAAGAGTAAAAGTTTTTTTGGAAAAATTATGTATACCAGGTGTGCTTTATTTGTGTTCACAGACAAATTATTAGGTCTTACCAGTTTGATAACTGTGGATTTTTTTATTTTGTTTTATTTAACATCTTTGATGACACTGAAATTTCAGATGCTTGATGTCCTTTCATTTCTTTGGTGCTTTGGATGATAAGACAGTGTCTTTTCTGTAAAAATCTGCTCCATGGAATTCCATAGGTTTGGTTTTGGATCCCTGGCCTAATCAGAATACTAGCTGGTTAAACAAAAACAAGTATACTGTTATAATTTATTGTTTGAAGTGTTATTTTTAGGTCAACTGTTCGACGGAGTCGACCTAATAAAGCCAGTCTCTAATGTCTCTCCATACGTGCGTGCATACGTACGTCCGCCGTTGGTCCACAAAGCGTTTCTTCAATTTCAATGAAATTTGGTATGTAGGTAGAGGTCGACGAGTGATGCACGATGGTATACAGTATGACCCAATCCAGGGTCAAGGTCAGGAGCCCTACAAAGTTGGAAATCTAGCCGTTTTCAACAGCTATCTCCTCCGCCATTTACAATGGGAGCTGGCAACTGACCATGGATTTTTAAACTAGGGCACAATATTTAACATGGTTGGGGCCAAATTTCTGATATTCGGCCTAGTTTTTGTGTCACGTGACTTTGAAGTTGGCACAAACGTCAGTTGCGAAGAATCGACCGTCAGTCCATGTACGGGGTTAATTTTTTTAATGCATTTTTATGTTTATCTGGATTTGCAAGTTTACACTTTATGACTGCCGTCAAGTGAACCATAACTAGTGGTTTGCATTGAACAAAGGTGCATACCTTATCACATTTATTATTATCCTCTGGCCAGTCCAGCTGTCTGTAAAAGAACCTCATAGAGACATTTGCTTGACTGGCCTCTCCTGAAGATACTTGATAAAAATGTCCAGTTAAACCAAAACTGGTAGCAGTGACAATTGATGTAAGCGTTACTACAGCTGATGTCCATAAGTGACACGTCTGGCAGTCAGACAAATGCTGGTTGGTTAGTCTACACGTCCCACGATGGCGTTATTTTTGTTAAAAGTAGAACGTGATCTAACGACTGTTCATTTATTGGATGATTTGCAGTCAAGTGGCTCATTGCAGAAATATTCGCCAGTTGGATGTGAAGTAGATAAGTACTCGGTACTGTACGTTGCTGATGTCATTGCTGCTGATGTTGCTGTATGCTCAGGTCCACAGAGAGATCCAGCTTCGGCACGCGAGTTCATCTTGAAGATGTTCATCGAGTTGAATCCAGACCCAGACAAGATCATCTACTCTCATTTCACGTGTGCTACAGGTCGGCCAACATCCTCCGTTGACACGCACGCCACTGAACGGCTATTGTCCACGTTATCCGGGGTTGACCCTGGATCCTCAGAGTGATTGGTGCAGAATTATATGCATCTTAGTAACTTACTTGGCTGTGGTGTTCTAATGAAGACCAAACACTGTAGACCATTCTGTCACCCATCCGTAGCATACACACACGCATGTGCAGTGTCGTTAACAGCCATACTGCAGGTGAATTAGGTGAATGATGCCACTCTGGTTGGTTGTCTCTGTTGCCTGATCTGAAAGAGAACATCGTACGTTAATTGGCACAGATCGTTTTTACCGAACGTGAACTCTCGTTCACGTTTGCTATATGCTATCGCCGTTCCGTCTGTCGTCTGTCTGTAACGTTCGTGCAGCCTACTCAGCCGGTTGAAATTTTCTGCAATTTTTTTCGCCATTTTTTACGGAGATTGTCCCAGGGGAACCCCTCCGTTGGGGGATTTAAACGCAAGAGGGCTAGCGAAATATAGCGATTTTGACATTTGGAATGCTATAACTTCGAAAGGATGCAAGATAGGAGGTAAGTTAGTATTAATCACTAATAGGAAGTTGTATATGGGCTTTCGATTGGTACCAAAGTTGGTGACCTTGAATGACCTTGAACGGCGAAATGGCTTTTATTTTGCCTCATTTTACCGAATTTGGTAATTTCAGACGCGTAATGCGTAAACGTGGTTGACAATGCCATAACTATGGACAATTTACGATTACTGTGTCTAGTAGTAAACGTCTGCAGCTGGACCACACGACACCCATGGTATAAATATTCTATTATTGCAAGGTGGAAATTCTGTGGCAGATCATAAATTTTAGACTTAATGCACTATACTTGCTTAGCTATCGTCTTGATATAGGAAGCCGTATATAAGCTTTTGGTTGGTGCCAAAATCGGTGACCATGAATGACCTTGAACGGCAAAATGGCCCTTATTTTGCGTTAATTTGCCGAATTTGGTAGTTTACGGGGCACATTGCGTAAAAGTGGTTGACAAAGCCATAGCTATGGACAATTTACGATTAGTATGTCTAGTAAAAAACGTCTGCAGAGGGACCGCGCGACGCCCATGGTATAAATATTCTGTAACCACAAGGTGCAAATTTTGTAGCAGATTCATAAATTCAAGATTTAATGTGCAGTACTTGCCTAACTATCGTCTAATTTGTTAAACGAAATAGGTTCTCTTTTTTGGTATTTTGAAGTATGTGTGCGATATCGTCGTAAAAAAGTTTACGTTTGCTATCTCGTCTCCTGATGAGTTCTTGTACTGACCACATGTCATTCCTACCAAAGCAGCAGTGTCAAAACATGGAAAGGAACAGCAAACAGTTGGCATGAAATGCCAAGAGAAGCAACAAATGAGAAAGGGACTACCAATAAAATCATAGCAGCATAAAGACAGCAACTGCTGTATCTTCTAAGAATGCAAATTGAATTTGCTTGGCAGGCATTCTATGTCACAGCTCAACATACCTGTGGCTCACTACCATCTGACATTAGATCTTGTCGTACTGTACTGTACACACCTTTAACTGATGTCTCAAAACCAATTTGTTGAGACTATCATAACCTGAAGCCACTAGCACCGGCCCCATACGAGCTCCAGGACGTTAATGTGCCCGATCTATTTGTTTATTTTAGTGTTATATAAATTGTTTGTGTGTTTACTTAACTTCCGTGCTTTCTTCTTTTTTTATGCTTACTTCCTTACTTGTTTACTTCCTTGACTTATCTATCCACTTTTGTAGAATAGACCCATTCTGTTTCCAGGCCGGAGGTCGTAGAAGGTGACCAAACCTGGCTTTAGTTTTTTGGGTTCATTTTATGTTGTAATATATTTTGTTACCAAGCATGTTTGCTTTTGTTGTATTCGTTTCAGTACTAAGCCAAGAGATTGGCTGGGGAGAACGTCTCTGAAATGACTTGTTTTTGTGTCTGATGCAACGTAAAACCTTAACTGAATTAATCACTAGCACTTCTTTTTGTGTAGAACTTTAAGGCACTATACAAATGCTGTATTGTCATGAACATACTATCTGTGTTACACTTGTGAACTATTATTGTTGCTTAGTTTGTGAGTGGTGTTGTTTTTCTGCAGACACGGAGAACATTCGTTTTGTGTTTGCTGCCGTGAAGGACACAATACTGCAGCTGAATCTCAAGGAGTACAACCTTGTGTGATGAACACTGCCTTGTCTAGAGACGACCGTAACCACGACAACATTGATGATGATGCTGATGATTTGTTGGCATGAATGACTGCAGTTTCCAGGTCATTGTGACCCGATTCTATTCTCTGTACCGGGTCATCCTAATTTGGCTGTTGTGGTCGGATAGACAATCGTGTTCTTGCTAATCGATTGTCGCCGTTTGCGGCAGCTAGTCCGTCTCAGTTCCACAAGAAACACTTTTCTGGCACCTATTTTTTGCAGCCTTGCTACATAGAAGTTTGTTTTGCATTCGTGAAATTGTAATTTCACATGACAGACTAGTACGGAGTCTCGGTCCTGTGGTCGTTCGCGACTTATTTTGTTGACAGTGTTGTGATGTGATGTGTTGGTCGTCATGGCTGCAGTCTCCGCAGCGTATGTTGTCAAGGCTGTGGTCAGTAAGCCGCTGATTGTCCAGTGAAGCCTGTCATTATAATACACTGCATTGCATTCTGTTGCATTTACTACTCTGCTGCTTCGCTGCTCTTTCAGCAGTGGCCGACTGTCATTCAAGTTGCATGCAACATGAGCATGTCTGACAAATTATCTTGTACATCGTGTTGGCAGTTGGGAATTACTAGTTTTTGGCTGTAGCCTTTGGTGATAGTTGCTTTGTCGAGCACTATATGTGCAACTGATTCTGCTGTTCTCGATTCGTGTCGGATTGGTCATTGTTACATAAACTGTGTAATTCAGTAGGCAGGGTTCCCACGCATCCTTGAAAGTACTTGATTTTTTTTCTCTTAAATTCAAGGCCTTGAAAGTACTTGAAAAGAGGACAGGTGCTTGAAAGTCCTTAAATTTCATTACACAGGTCCTTGAAAGCCCTTGAATTCACCATGACGTCAAACATTGCGAACACCAAATTCATTGAACAGCATTGTATAGGACTGGAATGCATATTATTTTACTTACTTACTTTTATTACCTTATTACTGTACCATCGTCACATAAATAAACATTAAATATTGCTGTTCTACTACTCATGCTGTAAACTTCCGTCGAGAATTGGTCCTTGAAAATGAAATTTGAGGGTCGTTGAAAAGTCCTTGAATTTCAGTATCAAAAGATAGTGGGAACCCTGAGTAGGACATGAAGACAGTAATACTAAGATAATGTGGACTAGCTTTAAAAAATTTTGTGACTGGATGTTTGATGAGATGATGGTGAACTGGCTATTGCTGCTTGAAACTGCCGCAGTAGTAACGCCTGCAAACATTAATATAATAAGTACGTTATCAGTAGGTCACTCTTGGCAGATCTAGGTATGTATTCTTTGAACGGTTTCCAGTATTGTAAGTGTTTCTGTTGCTGCTGCTGATGATAATGAAGATGGAGCTTATGTGTGATGGATTAACAGCCCCTTATATTTGTTTTGTTCATGTTTTCATTGTTTTGTCAGTCAGTTCTAAGTCAGATGTCATTTATAGAGTGAATGTTGACTAGTGTTCGGCTGCGGACATGTCTGGGAGTAGTGTACGACATGCATACTGTATTGGACAACCGACAGAGCACGGTGCTGTACTGGCATATTGAATGGCATTGTGTTGCATTGCACTGATGGAAATGAAGAATTATAGTACACTTCAGGCCAGTCATGGTGGCACAGTGGCACAACCGGTAGAGTGTTGGACTTGCGGTCAACTGGTCGTGGGTTCAAATCTTACCTGGTGCAAAAGCTGCATAATAACCTTGGGCAAGTTGTTCACACCTATGTGCCTCTGTCACCAAGCAGTATAACTTGGTACCGGCCAAGGGGCAGTGATGCTTTGCGGCTAAGACGGTAACCACAGGCCTGGCAGAAAGTAATGGCAGCCTACCACTGGGTGGATGACTTATAGTCTCTTGCGGGCTGACTGCCTGTACACCGGGATCAGCTTCGGGCCCAGTACTTGGTAACGTGTATGGGAAGCCTTTACTTTTCAGGCCAATCGCATAATGACATTCTGAAGTGTATTGTGGAGATGACTGGTACTACAGATGTAGCATTACTGATCAGCGCTGTTTATATGTGCAATATAGTTCACTGTGTTTCAATTTGCGACCAGCCAACCCTTGTTTTATTTAATTTGCGATAGCCATGTGGGACTTCTTGTGATGCATATGTGGCCCTGTGCCAGTCTCTATTATAGAGGCTGCATGAATATTCTTGGAAGAATAATCATGATATGTTAAAGCTCATAAGTCCGTTTCTACTTTGGTTTGTCTTTATTGCATGCATCACATCTCAGTTGTCTTATGCTGACTGTAAGTGTCATTTTGTTTACTTTTTTGGCCAGTATTTCTGCATTTTAATGTGTTCTTCTGATTCTGATATGTACATCCGTCATCCATTGTCTGTATTCTATGCTGCTGTTGCAGTTTTTATCTCTCCTTTGACAGTATCTATGTAGACAGGCTGACCTCTAATGTCTTGAAAACCTGAAAATATCGGAGCATTTACTACTCGTCAGGGAAAAAATCATGTCAGGGAAAACTGCTTATTGCTAACTTCTTGTTTGGCACTACAGCAGTGTCTAGTAGACTGTCGTAGGCCTTGTGTTTTAAGGATCGTGCTGCTTATTAAAATTCATTTTCTGTAGAATAATGACTGACATTTTGTAGTCTACTGGTAGTAGTGTTGTAGGTGATATGACATGGGTAGGTGTACCGTGAAGAGTCAAGAAAACTGTCTCACAGTGCCTGGATAGTATTGACCCTGTGTAGATCATGTCAGTGTGTGGTGCCTATCCACCTGCCTTCTCATGCTCTGTTGACCAGTTAAATTGCTCTTCTCCAACTATTTGCCACTCTTTCTTACTTTGTACTTGTTTTTTCCCGCTGGTTTCGTAAATGTCAGGAAAATTGCGACCGGAAGAAACTCTGGAATCGTTTGAAATGCCTTTGTCGGCCCAGCTGTGGTGTGCCTGCTGCATGTGCTTCTCGTAGAATTTGCTATAATCATGTGTGGCGGAATATTGCACGCCGTGCAGTCGAAGTGATTTGTCTGTTAACTCTAAATATCGCCAGCATTTTTTCATAGTGAAACTGCGATGCAGAGATGTAAAACTGTTGTCCGAGTGGTTATTATCAACGTTGAATCGTTGTGTCAGTAAACTGTTTTAGACCGAGACAGTGTTGACATCTGCCGTTAAGTTTTTTATCGCAGCGTCAGTGAGATGTTTGTAGTTGTGAACTGTATTGCCTGTAGACTAGTCTGTATTTGCTGTCAATCTTGCAATGATGTACATAGATCTGGTGGACTGCGGTGAACCTGTAGTGCGGATGTCTCATTGGCTGTCTGTCGAATCAGTGCTGCGATGTGCATTACTGCGGATTAATTCATCGTTAAAACTTGCTGCCATTGCTTGCTCGGAGTACATACAATCGCAAATTTTTTCAGAAATGTGGAAAAAGTTTGTAGATCTGGCTTTATAAACAAGACAAGATGCTTTGTGCTGGTTGGTGTTGACTGTAACGTTGCCTGTAGAGTGTGCTACATTGTAGCGGTGAGAGTCATTGCTGGAATGCCGACGTGTGGCAGGCGTTGTACATTAATCTGAAGTTGATCAAAATATGCTGGCCTGCATCGGTCGGCTTTTTCTACAAACCGCTTGCATGAGTAGAATGAAGACCGATGAACTGTGCTTGCAGCACAATGTTTATCGTGTACAGTGCTGTTTTAAGCACACGAGCACGGTGTGTATATGTCGACTACTACTGTTTGTGTTCTGCACGTGAAGTTGTGTTGATGTCGTGCATCATACCAGTCTTACGCAACTGCATGGCAGCTGCACGTCGTTGTGGTCGGCGAGCTGCATTTAATGATATTATCACTGATCATCTCACTGCTATAGTGATGATTGTGCTTAAATTAACTGGACGCAGAGCTGTGGTTTCGGTTTTGCATTCTGTAACTTGTTTTCCAGTTTTTACTAAGGCCATTTTATTTGTGTAAGGGTAATTTTTGTGCATTTTTGATTTTGTGAACTTCTCTTGGTTGTAGTTAGCAGTGCAGTTGATTGCCTGGTACAGGTCATCTCTGAAATGACTTACCACATTGTGAGAGGGATGGTAAATTCTTATGAATCACACTGGAGCTTTGCCCACGAATATGATTGAACCACACCCAGACCGGCTGCAGTAAAGAACAAATCCAGCGTGACCAGTTGTCTGGAAAACCTGGAAATGTCTGGGAGTTTGGTTTGGCAGCTGTGAGAGAATTGAGCAAAAGTCAAAGAAATGTCAAGAGAAAAACCTTGTCGGGTAAAACTGGTTATAACTAACATTGTTCGGGGCTACACCAGTCTTTAGTGGATTGTTGTGGGCCTTGTTTACAAGATTTGGCGGCCTGTTAGATTGTTGTTAACATTTTGTAGAATATGCACGGACATTTGTAGCTTGCTGGTAGCACTGGCGTTATATATGGATGACGTTGGTAACGCAACGTGTGTAATAGTGCTGCAAAGATTTCATAGTGCCTGGATAATGGTAAATCAGATATAATAGATTATGCATTGGACACAGCCATTATTGATCACCAACACCCAAGAATGTACTGTGCATAACAGCTTATTTACTTATTATAAAACATGTACTCACAAAATGTGCCGATATAGTCTACAGTCATCACAAATATTTTCCCACACTGTTTGAGTACTTGCCTGGAGAAAGATATAAATTTTATCAAAAATATCATTGTTATATCCCAACCAGTCAACCAATTCTCATGTGAGACCTGCATCGTATTTACAAGAGCTTAACTGATGTTTTGCCAGCTGACAGGCGCTTTGTTTGTCGATTGGTGTTTTGCAAGTAGATGTTAATGTCAACACGATGTTTAAAAATATGCCATACAATAAGAGATGCCGGTGACCTATCACCATCACGTTGTCCCATATCCACAGTGCTCTACCACGACATCATCTTACATTTACCAAAGGCTAGGCTAGTATGAATCATGCAGATTCTTCTTTTCCACGGAAAGACAGTTTTATCGAACTATTCCAGTTTTCACACTGGTGTACCGTATCAGTTGTGCGGGCAGCTGAGTACTGCCAAATTACATCGTATCCTGACCGGATGATAATCAACTCACGGTGTCAGATGTAGGTTAGATTTAATTTTGTGTTTTTGCCTGGTGTCCTGCTCAGTTTGCGTTGTTACTCTGTACTGTTACTCTGTAATGTAGATGGCCGTGTGGTGACTAGAACGTATACATTGAAACTGTATTGTATCGAGTCCATCCACTAAGTCCATTGTTACTACCAGTGGCTGTGTTAGCCACTGGATTGTTCATGTCTTAACCACATCGCTCACTGCATAATCTCATAGCAAGTGCAGTTGCTGTAAATCTGCCAGGATTTGTACGTTACTAGTTGGTAGTGAATTTCTGTAGCAAGTGTCGTTTACCAATAGCATCCAATAAGGTATTTAGGTGTACAAAATACTTTTATTTTTACTTTTGAAATGCCAAACATTTGTATAACTGGATGTAAGCAGTGTGTGCTAACATGTTGTTTATACGTGCACCAACAGTGAGCATAGAGTTGCACAAATTAACGGCTAAGATGCATTAGTCACATGATCACAGTGATGGGCAGTGCAGTAGATTTAAAAAGCCAACATGTCCGATACAATTTTGCCTTCTTTTCAGCCGAACTTTGCAGGCTACAGAACTGTCAGAATGTACATTATTGTTGTTGTTATTCTTATTATTATTATGAATGGCGTCAGTTTAGTCATTGACAGGTGTTGATGATTGTTACATGATGAGTCATCATACATGATGTATTCTCTGTGTATAAATATAATGTCATGGCAGTTGGCTGTGGCCATGCCTAAAAACCCAGCCTGGGATGATAAGGAATTCGGCCAACCTACAGTGCTACGACATTGGACCACTATGGTTCACAATGACTGCTTGGTGTAGTACCGGCTTGGCTTATTTTGTTGATAAGCACATCAGTCTTGAGTTGTTTCTTCAATTTCAATTAAATTTGGCATGTAGGTATAGGTCGATGAGTGATGCACGACGGTATGCAGTATGACCTGATCCAAGATTAAGCCCTTGAAAGTTGGATATCCTACCATTTTCAAAAGCTATCTCCTTTGCCATTTACAATGGGAGCTGGCAACTGGCCACTGTTTCTTAAACTAGGGCACAACATCTAAATTTCATCGGGCCGGATTTTTTATATTTATCCTAGTTTTTGTATCACGTGACTTGGTAGAAACGTCTGTTGTGAAGAGTCGACCGCCAGTCCCTTACGGGGCTAACTTATTTTGTTGCAGTTGCAGTTTGCATCTACACGTCTTTCCCAATTGAAACGAGGCCAAAATTCAGATCCTTATGAGTACAACGTAACTCAGCAGAAACATACATCATTCTACCTGCAATAATTACAATTTATTTAATGTGGACTGTAAACGTTTTGACAAAATATACAGTTTTAAAAAGTTGAACTTGAAAACGTCAGTTTCCAACATGTAAATGCCCATTGCTTACTGAAACAGTTCAACACCGGGCCTTAATTTTGGCTCATTTTAGTCTCCTTGTGTGGTGTCTGAAGGTACTTACAGTTGCTTATAAGCACAGTCAAATGCTCGGAATTTTTTTCCTGGAGGGATATGGGATTTGATGTTTTTGTTTCACTGGCTTTCCTTCCCAGAGTTGTCTTATGTTTGACCAGCCCACCACAAAAGACAGTTTTGGGCGAAATAACTAGAACACGTTTTTACAGGTTGGATGCCCTGTCAGTCTTAAATTTAAATGTTTATAAAAATATTCTACCTTAAAGGTGCGACATAGCCTAAATTGTGTTGAAGGCACCGTTAAGCCCGAACCAACCAACCTGTCGCCCAACCAACTGCTTCAAAGCACTGAACAGAACGTGAACCACTTGCGCCAACTTGGCCGACTTTCTTCATCAGTGAACTGACTCAAAGTTCAAAAACGTTCACATTTGGGTCTCAGCTCCTGATAGTCATTTTGCCCGTTTCCTACTACTGGAGTATGTGACTCGTGTGAAACACTACACTAGCTGTTGCACTGCGTCTGCCCCAGGCTGGGTCAGTTGATAGTCTTAATTGATGGCTAGGCAACTATGACAGGTGGATATGACGTGTGCCACTGTTGATTGACATGTGTAAATAGTGGACATGTTCTGCTGTTGTGTATGTCTCTCTGTCTGTCTGTTGGCTAACCGCTCCTACCGTTGTCGTTGAGCGCTGCTTCTTTCATATATTTATTGTAAATATTGACGTCATCCGTCTCTCTCTGTCTGTCTGTCTGTCTGTGTGTGCCTACCTGCTTGTATGTTTATATGTGTGCGTATGTGTCGTATACATGATTCTGTTCTGAAATAAAATTAATCCCTGACGAACTGCACGCTGCGTGGTCGATTGTAATTTGCAAGTTCTATGAACAGTTGGCATCTGTTGATAACGGCAGTATTATGATGAATTGATACAGGTAGGGCTGAAAGCGCCGTTAAACTCCAACCAACCAACCTTCTACAGGTAAGGCCACTGTTGGTTTAAAAAGGTGACAAATGTTTCACAAGGAAGGTTAGTGTAACAACACGTATTAGGTGATAATAGGTGTGATTAAATGGTGACTTTATTACAACTTACTGCTGAGCCACTTCATAAGTACATTGTAAATTGGCATAGTGATGGCATAAGATTATACTTATAAGAGTTACTGGTGGGTTACAGTTATGTTTAGCGTCCAGTTTTTAGGTCAACTACTACGAGTCGACCTAATAAATTGGGTATCAAATGTCCGGCCGCCCGTCCGTCCACAAAATTTTCTTCGATTTTAATGAAATTTGGTATGTAGGTAGAGGTCGACGAGTGATGCATGACGGTTTGCATTATGACCCGATCCAAGGTCTGGTCAAGGTCACGAGCCGTTGAAAGTCGGAAATTCGGCCAATTTCAAAGGCTATCTCCGCCCCCATTTATAATGGGGGCTGGCAAATGACCACGAATACTTAAATTAGGGGGCAATACTTAAAGGATATCGGGGCCGGTTTTTTGATTTTTATCCAAGTTTTTTTTTGTGTCGCGTGACTTTGAAGTTGGCAGTAAGTAGGAGTCGACCGACAGTCCCGTATGGGGCTAATTTATTGCAGGTTAAAATTAGCGTTATTGCAGAGGCTGATGATGAAACATTTTGCAGATAGATCAGTACTTGGTAAAATCACGGGCAAGACTACAATGGTACTATTACTATATGATGGTGCAAAAAATGGTCTTTCGCCAAATCTTTAAGTCACGTAGCTGCCTTTGTAGTCTTGCTTGTAACAAGAACATAGCGGTATCTTAATTGCTTTGACTCTGTGGCATGTTTTTGCAAAACGTATTAATAGTACACTGTGTGTCAAAAAAGACGCAGCCGAAGACGGCAGACTTCGCACCCGGTTCCCCTGGTTACGCGCCTGGCAAAGTGGACGAATCATACGCGTCGGTTTTGATTCTGGTGCATTTGCTGTATTATGTGAAAACATGGTCATCTACAAAACCGGAAGGACACATCGTATTGCATAGCGGTCAGTGGAGGACCGCGCTACGGCTACAGTGTATAGGAAATTTGTACTACGGCTACAGTTCAGTGAACACCACCAAGAACAAACGCGCGAAGATGACTTGTAAAATAATGCAAACGGTTGTCTGCAGTGAAATACGACCCGTTATTCCACTCCAGACACTGGTAGACAGTGAAAGTAGGTTATACTATCGCGATGAACAGAACGACGCAGTCCTGTGTGGCACACGTCACGTCGGCCAGCTGAACTTTCATAGCCTGCTGACTATCAGCATAGCGTAGAACAGCTGGAAAACCACACGACGACTTATTGCGTCACGGTGTAGCAGTCAGGTAGCATGCGATGTACAACAATATAATATTACAAGTGTCATTGACTGCAATTTGCAAATTATACGCAGTTTTTGCAAGGCAACGTCTGCACTTAGTGCTTCAGGATTTACGGCTCTATACAGAGTGAGTGAAAAAAAACTACACATGACATTTGATCATAACTCTGTCAAACATATTTAAGGTGAGGTGGCGAATCCGATAATCTTTATGATTTTTGTGTACAAAATTTCCTCAGGAATATGATAGTGAAAGAATTTTGTAAATCGGTTAACATTTGCTGAAGTTATGATCAAACGTCAAGTGTATTGTTTTTGACTCACAGTGTATAATGTTCATTTGTTGTGACGCAGCCGACTTTAAAGTCAGTTAACACCGCTGTCTGCAGTGTTGTTGACTGTAGTCACGTGACTTCGTACACTTCCATTTCTCTTGACTAAAGGTTTGTTCACACCGGATGCGTTGCGTTACGTTGCGGCGGCACCGCACTAGTCAAACACATTGAATAAGCTTGGAATATTCACACCTGACGCCGCACGGAACCGCAACGCAACGCAGGTGTGAACGAACCTTAAGATTTACATATCGTATATGAGCTGACTCCGTATAGGAGTAGGATGCAGTCAGTCGCAGTTGATTTTAAATCACGCGAAATCTTTAGCAACGTGACGGAGAAGGTTAGTCCGTCATTCAGCGGCGCCACGTGGTTTGCAGCCACTCTCCCTCAGCTGAAGTCTCTCTTTACAGCTAGTGCAACAACACACGGTAATTCTAGCACTGAACGAAATTGTCAAAACATCGCTCCCTGTAGGTGACCACACGCGCTGTACGACAGCGCATCCTCCCTGACGACCTGACGGCAGTCGCTAGACCGCGGACCCGGCGAAAGCTGGCGCGTCCAGACGCGCTGCGGCATTCGTGGCTTGTTCCTCGTCGACAGTCGTCATCTGCGTCAGACTACGCGACTTGTGACGTCTCGCCGCTCTCTGCTCGCCGCTCTGACGACGATGATGGCGCTGTTCTGACGCCGAGGTCCCGGCGTCAGTCCGTCGACGTTTCTGCTGCCCGGCGCCGGGGTCCATGGAGACTCCGTGATCCAGTGAAGTGGTACGTGGCGGCGCGGCGGCGGTACCACGGTGGCGCGCCTGCCGCTGCAACTCCGAGTCCGGCACGGTCTGTCGGCTGCCGCCGTGCGCCACGGCCACGTCCGTGAG
>Ga0209780_1000402_pt1 | contig 22596 bp, 19 predicted proteins | sample WorMetexBAHAMAS2_FD_187384 | JGI IMG/M metagenome (GOLD analysis project Ga0209780, IMG submission 187384) | Marine gutless worms symbiont microbial communities from Max Planck institute for Marine Microbiology, Germany - Inanidrilus exumae... | ecosystem: Host-associated > Annelida > Digestive...
GTATTAGATGGGGGTCCAGATGCCCCTTGGGAAGGAGGCACTGTTGAGGGGGACACGTGCCGGCCAATTGTAGCGTACTTTCGCATGGCGAATGTGTCTGCCGGCCGCGAGGGGTGACAATTTGGCGATGCGGCCTCTTGTTAAATTAAATTTAGACACTTGTTAGGCCTATTATTGCCCGTTAGAGTAGCTGCGTTGTTGTATGACGTCTGTCGCGCAGACTGTGACCCGTACTGTACTGGAGGCTGTATCACTCAGGGCGTCGGCAAATGTGATGCAGTCTGTGCGCCCGGCTACACGCTATCTTCGTACACCTGTGTCGGTAAGATGATCACCTGCATTCTGAATAGACAATGGTAGTCGTTGGTGCGTTATTACTATTTCTGTACCATTTCATTTACGCTGAGTCGACGTGCTTCCAGACATTAATGTTTCAAAGTTTTTATTAGCTGCAATATTTCGTTACGGATCGGTCACGGAGGGTGGTGTGAAAATGCAGGACTGGAAAATGCGGAACCAAAATGCAACGACGCAAAAGGCGGGACTGTGAAATTATCCATCCCTTCATTTTGGTCCAGGATTTTCCAGTCGCGCACTTACCGTGGTAGCTTAGCGTCGCGTGGTGAAAACGAAACAACTACCGAATGTGTTGCGTATGTGACATTTAAAAAAGCATGTCTGGTACACGCCAGAAATAGTGTAGGCCTATGCGCGCAATTCCGACGTACGGTCTCTCATCAGGTTGACTGAAAACGCAGGACAGGACAATGACGGACGAAATTCAGTAAGTGTTTGTATGTGCAGAGCCTTGGAACGGTGCTCTATCGCCTTTCGTTCACATTGCCTGTAGGCCTTTGTAAATTGTGGTAACTTATAATTTGCCATTGAAATTTTGAACCGGTTTTCCGAGTTTTTATGACTGGGAATAATTGTCTGTAAGGTATTCTTTTGCGGGTGCACGTTGTCATTACGAAAGTACCATTACCATGGGCTTTTGGGATCCACGGGTCTGCTTGTCCAGTCATTACGAAATTACTCCTGCACGTTGAACGTTCTTTATCTAACTGCTCGTAGAAAAAGGCGATTTTGCTTCGTGATAGACCAAGAAAGTTCGTATACTTCGAGCAGTGGCAGACAGTATAACAAGAGTGGTAAGTCAGTGATTTCTGTCAAAATATATAAACTGCCCCAAATCGGCGTCGGAGCTCCAAGAAAGTGGTATACAGAAAAGATGCGAACGGACCGTTTCTTCTGAGCTACTCGGTTTATGTTTTTTTAAAAATTTTTTTCCTTAATTTTTTCGTTTTTATGCCGTGCAATAGATTAGGCTGGCCATCTCGTCTGCTTTTGCACGCACGTAAGTCTACCGTATCGTATTGTATGGTCAGGGATTTAGAATATTTTTGACGACTTTGTCTGTCGATTGCAGCGTGTGATCCGAACTGTGCATCTGGTTGTAATTCACAAAGCGTCGGCAAATGTGACTCTGCTTGTAAGATCACTCATAAGTTCGACGCTTCAAACTACGTCTGCCTTGGTACGTGTTGAGCTGTTTTTCTCGCATCACCAGTGTCTCGCATGCTATTTGTAAATGGTATAACAGTTTTGAAGAACGCCAAGGAAGGGGTTTTATCTAGAGCTCAGGGTCCTAGTGACATATGTCTATGCGGCGAATTACCCAGTAGGCCTGTGGATGTTTTATGGAGATACATACCGGTAGGCCTATTGCATCTGCATGCATACAATATTTAAGAACGAAAACAGAGACAGATGCGATCACGAAGGTATGTAGAATCAATATTTCTTTAGATATATTGTCTGAAAGTGTCATTAGAAATTGTTACTTTGCACCAAGCGATTTCGTCTGGCTGTCCGACTGTCTGTAAAAAGCTCTTATAGGCTACATGTAATCACATTTTTTGCTCCGCAGCATAACAGCGGTTTCAAATTAAGGTCTGCATTTTAGCCGCCGAAACGGAACTGCTTTTTTCCAATTTCAGTTTCATTTTCACCCAAAAAGGAACATTTTTTTCTTGTGACCTTGAACTGTGATGTGTGACCTTGACCGACGAACTTCACCTAGTGATTGTCAAGATGCCAAATATCTCCGTCGAAGGTCATTTTGTTCGCAAGTTATCATCTGAACGCACACAATAAGTAAGTAAGTAAGAACGCACACAAAGTCACACTCACATCATGCTGATTGCGGTGCACCGGTATTTCCTGTTGTTGCTTAAATGCTTCCTCTCATATCCATAGTTGTACAGTTTTGTCGTAGGCCTACCATCCCTGCCACCTTCCATGTGGACTTACATTACGGATTGTTTCTGTTGACTGCGTTGGTCTGCTACAGCGTGCGATACAAACTGCGCGAGTGGATGCGACGTCAAAGGTGAGGGCAAGTGTGACACGCTGTGCAAGGCTGGCTATGTTCTGTCGTCGTCCTCCTACACCTGTGGCGGTAAGTAGAAATAGCATCAGGACCTGCTGGGCAACGGTTGGTCACGTGACCGTGTATAGTGTACGCTGTCAAGGTGTCGTATATGACGCAGTTGATTAGCCGTGGCCTATAACTGATCACGTTACTTTCGTTTTCTGTGCTAGGCTAGGATCAGGTTCTGCCGATTTTGAGGTGTTGAGCATTTGCGATGTCTAGAAATGACTTTTTAGTTTTAGTCATCAAACTCGTCGACGATAGGCAATATGCGCGCAGTGGCTAACCGTTTTGTGAATTGCTGACATCGCAGCGAACTCTTCCAACACATTTGAATTTTGTACACCCACCCATTAGTCAATGACATTGATAGTTAGTGATTTTGACCTTGAAATGACATTTCCATTTGTAGATGCAAATTGGGGCTATGAGCGCAGTATTTACATAGAAGGGGATAAGTAAGACTCCACCGGAGATGAACACTTTCCTGCACGCGACTTTGAGAAGGGACTTGATCAAGCTGGCTAGCAATAAGGTGTTTGGGAGGAGGATGAATCACCTGATCAGAACACCACTTTACATCTCATCCAGTTGCATACTTTCAGCAAAAGTAAGGATGCGTCAAACGCTAAGTTTATGTGAGTTCCAGTGTTACACGCCTGGGTATGACAGACACAGAGAGACAGACAGACGGACTGAAAGTGCAATACGTAATGCGGCCTCCTACAGGAAGGGTTGTACAATAATTTCGGTAGCCAACTGACTGTGTTCTTGCCTCGAACAAAAAGCGGGTTTTGTGCAAAACCAGCTCAGTTACTGCTTCTGTGTGTACTTCTGTGAAATGTGTCTTTGCGAATATGGATTGGAAAATGGACATGCATTGTCGATTGTGATGTTCATGGGAAGTCACGTGACAGCGATTGATTTGTGACAATTACAGCATGTGCTCCCGGGTGCGACTCGTGCATTATGAGCGGTGCAGGCAAGTGTGACGGACCTCGATGTAGCGATGGATACTACATCACCTCCAACTTCATGTGCACTAGTAAGTGTGTAAATTTAGTCGCCAGACCTAGATTGGTTCGGTCAGCCAGTGTCCTCACGATAACGATATGTGCTGTTTTGTATGTATGATATAGCGCCCTATAACAGTGCGTTTGAAACTGACACGTAGTTTGATATTGATAAGCAATAGTAACGTACATTTGTGTGCTTTTAGCTAAACGAAATAGGCCCCTAACTGCGTATACCAGCGTAATACGATTTTCGGACAATTTCTCGCCAACAGTTGCTCGCGGATAATTGCTCCTCAGCAGTTGCTTGCCGCGTAATTAAGCGCGTAGTACTTGCTCGCCACGTACGATTGCTCGCGAACAGTAGCTCGCCAGGACAGTTGGTCGCTACTGTCTAGTTCTTGGATAAGTCAGCTAGTTTAGTTACTCGTTTCATAATTACTCGGGGCATTTGTTGAGTACTGTGACAGTGCACCGATTTTTCAGTGTTAATTAAATGTAGGGTACAAAACAAGAAACGAAAAATGTAACAGTTTCCCTGTCAATATAGTCAAAACGACCATTGCACATTCAGCTAATGAAAACCGATAAAAAAACTAGACGGAAGTTGAATGACAGTCCAATATGTCCAATTGTCTTGACAGGGCGTAACAGTGATATTTCATTGCTGAGTGTTTCGTAGTGAAAGAGAGTGCACAGTAGGCCTACATGTAGTACATTCGTCTTGTGAGTTGCACAGTTGGTCGAAGGCCACAATCATTACTTCACCCCTTTTCGGGGTGCGAGGTATTGCGTTTAGCGTATCTGTGTGTCTGTTTGTCTTCCTCTCGCATTTCTCAACAACCACGTGTCCAAATTTCATCACATTTTCTCTAGGCCTACATGTTACCTGTCGCTGTGGCTGCGTCTCCGCTGACGGCAGTGCAATACGTTATGTACTTCCGGTTTTGTGAATGACGTCATTTTTTCACGTAATAGAACGATTGAGCCAGAATCGAAGACGACGCGTATGTTTCGTCCAGTTCGCCATGTGGCGGCACCGATAGCGAAGTCTGCCGATTGTGTACGATGCTGACCTATAAGGTTTTCAGGTGTGGGATGTTAACGAGGGATCACACAGTTTTACCTGCCACCCACACGTTAATCCATAAGTGAAATGAGTCATACCTGCCTTTACTTTTTTCAGCCGCAGAGCATCGCCACATTTTGGCCGGTATTCACATTCCGTCCAGCTGAGGGTAGGAGGCTGAGTTAGCCTGAGTGTGTGGTTACATAGAGAGAGAGTACACCCATTTACCACTCTGTACATCCATAACTCCCTCTTTCTTTCACTCCCGGCTTAAAATCTACTTCTATCACAAATCCTACCCCCCGTAATCCTACCCCTCCACCGACTAAATCCTGGACCGTTTCTTCTGAGCTACTCGGTTTTTTGTTTTTTTTTATTTTTTCCTTATTTTTTCGTTTATGTGCCGTGCACTAGATTATCTCGTCAGCTTTTGAGCGCACGTTAATCTACCATATCGTGTCGTATCGTACCCGCGAAATGGGCTCAGCGTGAATCAACTTTGCCGTTACCACGCCAAACCGCCACGTGTTTCATGATCCAGCAGCAAGCTACTACCCCAGCCCACTTAGCATGATCCACACAGCAATGACTGAAGACGAACTGTGAGGATTTCGTGCTTGAATCTTACGGATTATCATGTCTGATAGGGAGTCGTGATGGCGGCGTATCGGAAGGTGATCCCGAAGCCATAGACAACTGCTGAAGAAAAAGTCGTACTGAAGATGATTCGAGAGGATCTGCATAACAATTAACATGATTGTTACAAACTTTAGTACGACTAAAGTGCGAACGTCGATAGCTGATACTTCGATACAGAGAATATACAGTAGATCATAGATGTCGTCATTTCTGTCGTGTGAGACCTAACTGAATAAACATTAACGATACACGCTTGAGGTTTTTACTGTAACGGCTTGTTCATTCGAGATCCGATAGTAATACGTTTCCCAATCCTGGATCGATAATAACGATAGGATCAAAATGACCGAGAACCGAAGGCAGAGCAGGCAGTGAGTGGGTCGATGGGTCAATTTTTGGATAGAGAAAGATAGGACATCGACCGCTACAGCGGCTGATGCGGAAAGCTAGCGATGGGAGTCGGACGCGGGCAGCGACACAGCACGGTCGATTCGTTACGCCAGCGGCTCGGACGGAGAGGTTTCTCCGTGGCGGTCGACCAACTGTCGTGTTTAATGTGACCGTCAAGATGATTCCCGCGCGTGATGTGTGACTGTCGTTGTACTGAGTCATAATCACGTGTGTGAACGTGAAGCGTGCTGTCTAATAAAGTTCTGTCTGACGAAGCGAGTTGCTGCATCTTAGCTACTGTCAATTCCCCGCATATGTGTGGCCGAGCCGGTCACACATGAAAGAATTTTATATCATACATGTAACCACGGCTCAGTTGAAAGATTCGTTGTCTCCCTATTAATTTGTAAGTGACGATTACATTTTGGACATTTTGCCGCGAATTCAGTAAGTAAGTAGGCGAAATGTTTATGAAGTGCCGTAATCACGTAAATGTAAATGAATCACAAGCGCTGGGCGAACCACTTGGGTCTGTTAAACGGGGATCGAAAAAATGGGGTTGGGGTGATTTTTTTGCCTTGGGATGAACGAATGGAGGAAGGGAGAGAACTAAAGAACTGAATTGCGCGGACTTTGAACGTTTTCTAACCCTTGCTGACGTGGTTGACAGAATGTTCGACTGGGTGCACGTCATGCAAAGAGTCGGCACAGACGAATCCGGCCTCCGTCAAGTGTGATGCCTGCGACACGGGCTACAACCTCAACTCTGGCACGAATCTCTGTGACGGTCAGTAGCATGAAGGATCGTCGACGTATCGAGCTGTCACTGGAACAGGCAATGTCCGATTTCGATAATTTCTGGCAAGGCAAAAATGTTACTTGAGAAGTGGTCAACCAAAAGCTGATTTGTTTTACATCCTCACCTGACTGGTGTTTTGTGCTATCTGCGCAGAACAAGGAAATTGCAGTTTGTCACTCAAGATTTCCTTATTGGTGTACCATAAAACCCATGGCTGTCTGCATTGAAGGGTGGTTCAGCTGCAAATGGTATATTGTATGTCGGTTGAAACACAGCAATGCAGCATTCAGCTGAAAATATGTTAGTTGCATGTTTTTCTGTTTTGCCAGGTAACACGTGAGCTCTAATTAAGTGAGGTAAGAAAATAAAACAGCTTTTGGTTGTTCACTTTCTGCTGCCACTGTCAGAAAGTATTAAAATCAGCCAACGCTTTCTCAAGTTACAGCTAAAATGTGGAGGATTCTTTTTAATACCGTGCGACTCTAAGCTGGCGCGGTATATGCAATTGCCCTGCGTCCTTTCCGACGTCCGTCTATCTGTCTGTCCGTCTGTCCGTCACAAGCCGGTGTTCTACCAAAACGGCTAAACATATCTTCATGCAGCCAATGCGGCGCAGTAGCCTGGGACTCTAATTTTCTTATTTCAAAGATCTTGATGAAAATGCAATGGGGTTATTCCCAAGGGGAGGGCGCCGAATACAGCGGGGTAGGATAAAATTGGCTATATCCCAGAAACGATACAAGACTGGAACATAGTTACTATGGAGGACTAATAGCAAGTAGCATGTGACCTGTTGAGTGACCTAACCCCAAACCACCCTATTTAGCAATTTTTGATGGTCACCTACTGATTCTTTGCATCGGGTGAAGCTATGGGCTTCAATTTTGGTACATTGGTTGACTATGGCAGGTTCACTTATGCATTCCATTGTTACAAGCAAAAATGAAAGGAACCAGAAGAAAATTTGCAATAAAGATTCCACACAACCTCGATTGTGTTGCTACACTACTTTGTGAAATGTCAAGTGTCTTAAAAGCAACAATAGAAAACAAGACGACTTCTGTAACAACACATTTTAAGAAATTAACAACAGGAAACAACGTGTTGATAGTCTCAGTTATTGTCCAAAGTAACTGTCACATCCTACAGTTTTTAATCAAATGTTCAATGTGTCCGCCTTGCTGTTGGACGACGCAAAATGTGTTGTTACAGAAGTGGTCTTGTTTCCTATGATTGCTTTTAAGACACCTGACATTTCACAAGGTAGTGTAGAGACACAATTGAGGTGTGGTGGGATCTTTAGTGATAGCATTATTACAAATTTTCTCCTGATTCTGAAAGTGAAATAACTTTGAAAATCGGTTAATATTCGGTAAAGTTAAGGCATACAAAAATTGTGCCAATTTTTGGGCCACCCTGTAGTAATGCATATACGAAATGAGGAATCCTACACTGTAATGAGATGAATGGTATTGAATGGTGCAGCATGTCCGAGTGGCTGTGACGTCTGCTCCAGCAGCAGTGTATGTACGACGTGCAGAACCGGATACGCCAAGAAGCCCGACAGCAGCGCTTGCCTGCGTGCGTAGCTTCATCTTCGTAACTCTTTCACCGTAGTGGAAATTAGTTCCGCCGCCTCTGAATAGACGTTACGACTATACAGTGACATAGAAAAGTATATTGTTATTATTTTTGACCTTTGATAGCATATGATCCTGAGGGATAAGTAAGTACGTAAGTAAGTAAAAAACATTTATAAAGTACCACTAGTCACATTAATGAATCGGAGGCGCTGACGTTTGCCGCTAGGGCGTGTTAAAAGCTGCTTGGAAAAAGCGTTTTAAGGTGGCGCAGAAAACAGTTAAATGTATCGGAAGAACGGATTGAGTCAGGAAGGAAGTTCCAAACAGTTGGTGCAGTCGCACAGAAAGAGCGATAACCAACAATAAGATTAGTGTGAGGAACATGTAAGAAGTAAGTAAGTACCATTAGTCACATACATGTCTTCCTTCGTCTTATATGATGAGGAGGAAGACGACCTAAGAACACAGGAGGTATGGTAAGGAATAAGAAGACGAGAAAGATAAGATGGGATTTCAGTATGTATAGCCGTCAAAGTAAGAGAAGCAAGCTTAAACTGGATGTGCCATTGAACTGACAACCAGTGGAGTTCAGGGAGTGAATCGACCGAGCAGAGATGTACTTGCTTTGTTACAACTCTTGCAGCCGCGTTCTGGACTCTCTGTAAATGAGCAATGTTTTTGGTCGGTGAGCCATATAAGACGGAGTTAGCATAGTCGAGTCGACTGGAGACCAAGACTGAGGCTATGACTGCAGCTGTAGGCCGATCTACTCAGCTGGAACGCCAGACCCTGCCACCTCGTCGACAAAGCTGTCACAAAGCAGAAGTGCATTGAAACGCTGAACCAACACGGACAACCATTACTATTGTTATCACCATTACTATCACCGTCATCATCATCATCATTTTTTGAATATCGAGCGACAGTATTAGGTGAGCATTTTTACAGATGAATATTTGGTTAATAGCCTGAGAGAAGACGGCTACACGGCAGTAGCGTATAGAATTGTTCAAACGAAACCGCCTGTTGCAAAATCAAAATGTCAGAGTTCACTCTTGTCTGTCCACTAAAAGTGATTTTTATTCGGCTCGAAGCTATGCTTTGGCCGAATATTGGATTTACGGGCAATTTTGCAGTGTTCACGCGTTCGGCTATTACTCCGACGAAAGTGAACCGATTAGGATGAAATCTGGAGCACTCTGGATACATTGTTGGACGTTGGCCCTGGCAGATTTTGGGCGTGATCCGCGCAGTAGCGACAGTTGAGATTTCCCGTCGGCAACATTTGCCATCTTTGAACAGAACAACGTCGATCGGTGGCGCGGTGAAAACTTTCGGAAGAGAATTTTGAAAATTTTACCATAAGGGGTCGTTGTTTCAAAAATAAAAACGCAAAAAATCCTCAACATATTTTAAGGTCTTGCGACTTCAGGCCGCCTTAACTCCGCAATGATTACAGATCGCTCGATACTCAGTACCAAAATAGCCCTCTACGGATGTCTAGTTTCCATTTTTACCGTTAGAATCAATTCAAAATCATTCCCATGGGCTATACACCACGTACATGAAAGCTACCTACCCAAATTTTTGGCAACGTCAGATGTCCAATATTGCTATTGCGTAAACCAACACGCGGCAATGCTGCCTGGCGGACCGACATGGAAGAAAAGCAGACTGAATTGGAAACTGAAAATAAGTAACACGGCATTTAACGCTGACATTACTGAGTCGCAGGCACGTGAAGCTAGGCATCGTCGAATGCAGGAAGTAAACAGCTTGTACACAGACAGCGGATCGCTTCGAGCCGAATATTGTATCGTGGCATTTCACACAATACAGCCGTCTAGTTTGAAGATGAATTTATCGATTTCACAGGTAACAGTTTTCCATAAATGTTTGAAGAGGAGGAGATCAATTTGTTTTGACTTTGTTTAGTAAGAGCTGCGAGCGTTAACTATTAATTAAGTGATTTACTACATATATTTTAGTCGTGTGAGTTAATTTAAAAAATATTTTATTACACAACATGGCTAACAAGCCTATCTTTAAAAGTTTACGGCAACTATTCTCGATTTTAGTAATGTTGCTGAATAGGTTGATCAACATCACGAAACCTTAAATTGTAAACTATTATTCAACTGTTTTAGCATATTAGTTTCTATACATTTCCTCCAATTACTTGACACTAAGTGATCTGAAAATAAACCAAAAAAACTAGAGCCAGGTTTGTTCGCCTCCTACGACCTCCGGCCTGGAAACGGAACAGGTCTATTCTGGAAGAAGTAGATAGAGAAGTCAGGAAGTAAACAAGTAAAGGAAGTAACTGAATAAGAAAGAAAGCATAAAGAAATAAGAAAGTAAAGAAGTAAGAAAGGGAGGAAGGAAGTTAAGTAAACACACAAACAAACAATTTATATAGCGCCGAAATCAACGTATGAATCACGGCGCATTACCGATCTGAAACTGATCTGAAACTGAGGCCCAAGGCCCATGACCAATTTAGTGTTCGGTCAGTTCTTAATGTCCTGTTGCTGCTTATTCCGTTAAGTCCTTATGGAGGACCGAAATGGATGTAATCCTGACTTAATATAATTCCCAATCGGTAACTAATTGCCTTCACATTAATCGATGAGTGAAGATATTTACCCACACCAACACAGTCGCGGGGTAGCGTTTTTAGCGGCGTTTGTACGTTTGTCGGTTTTCCACACCATATCTCAAAAATCGATGCGACTATGGGATAACCGAACTTCACGTAGAAATGTTCCACCACGAGTCCTAAAAACCCATTTATTTTGGGGTAAAAGGTAAAAGGTCAAGGTTGCGAGTCACAAAAAAAACAATGCCGGCGTGGGTTGTTGCATTCTCGTGAGTGCTGGCTTCTTCTAGTTCAGTTTGTAAAGTTTGCGTCACGCAAGCCAACATTGACGGCCGACAACCGATATTGTCGGCCGTCAGTGTCGGACGTCGTATTTGACGGCCGATACTGACGGGTCGACACGACAGTGTGGGTCGTCAATGTTGGCCGGTGTGTGTGCATGGTGCTGTGTGCTGTGCAGCTTGTCCGTTGAACTGTGCGTCGTGCACGGTCACCCTCGACAGTGACACGGTGGCGCGCTGCACTGAGTGCGACCCGAAACATCGTCTCATCGACGCTACCATCAACTCCGTCGACGTCGCCGGCAACTGCTACAGTACGTATTTCTGGGTTGGTTGCGTTGCGCTGTGGTTAGAACGTTGGTCGTTGACCGGCGAACTTTCCCCGTCACACGCTCGACCTATGATCACTTATGTGGGAAACCGTCCGCTATAGATCAGTTAACTAGGCCAACTCAGCCTTTCATCCTTCCGAGGTCAATAAATTGAGTAATAAGCTATATCGGATGTGTACTGCCTCGTTCAGGCGGTGCCATCTGGTGAATGCTTATGGAGTAAAGTCAGGATGGTCGTGTGGATGGCAGGTAAAAACTGCATGTGTGATCCCGTGAACACGTGCCATTTTGTAGCGCTTCCTGACTGTTTATGCCGTAAGAACGCGCTATATAAGTACCTCATACTTTACTTTGCTTTACATCAGCTTCTGTGTTCACCCACACTCAAGCCAGACACGGAACTTACTGGGTCCACGAAACGAAAGCTGATACAAAAACACTCAAAATGTTAAACGTAAAGAAACACAGAAAAACGAAATCTAAACGATGTGAGATGTCGGGTATAGCGTGTGTTCCTGCAGTGTTCTGACAGTGTTGACTGGGAACAGGAAGGGCATCCAGCTGGTAAAAGTACCTGAGCCAATTGTCCCGAGAGCTTTTGTCCGGAGTGGAGAAGGACAGTGCAGCCACTGGGGCAGCCGACCAGCTTGGTTCACCTGGCAGGACGGTCGTTAACACGGGGTGATGTTGGTTGGTTTGCAGGTTGCCCGTACCAGTGCTCGTCGTGTACGCTGTCCACTGCGTTGATTCCGACATGCAGTACGTGCAATTCCGAATTCACGCTGGCGTCCGTTGACACCACCTGCTTCCGTACGTCCTCCGCTTCTCTCTCAGCTACGTTATTCTCAGTCTGCGCATTGTATACATTCTTATCTATGCGAGCTGTTCTGGTCGCCGTGATGTAGGGCAAGGAAGTGTAAACATTTTGCAGCACTTACAGTCCGATCACCGGTCTGGCGCTAGCACTAAGCTTTTCTTAAACCTACTGATTCATTTTTATTTAAATAACATAACATATCTCCACTAGTTAATTTAGCACAGTAGACTTACGACATCATGCTTTACAAATAGAGATCTTATCGTGACCGTAGATTACTGTGACGTCACTTTACCCTTTGTAGGCCTATACCTTCAGTGCTGCGACCAGCAACTAGCGTCGGACGGTTGGGAAGATGGAACGGATATATGAGGCCATTATGAGGATGTGCCGTTATGTCCCCAGTGAAGTCCGGAGGTGGAGTCTCGGTGAAATCCTGGACAAACGACGTTTTGTTTCAAGTTATTAGCCGTGCAAGTTATTAGTCGTGAATTCATTCAGTAACATTTATGAACAAGATGAATTAGCTGGTATCATATATCAGCGATACCGTATAGATGAACAGTCTGCGTCGATTAGAAAGCTATAATTATTAACAGTGCGAACTATAATGGCTTTCGGAAGGTTGTCTTCAGCTTGTTTTGTATGTTTTACAGAAAAGTGTACTGCAGTGTTATTAACAGAGGGAATACAAATATAAGTCTGGTGAAAATTAATCCTCTCAGGTATAAAATCGATAGAATAAGTTTTCATCCCAATTTCCTTCTCATCTAACGCCCCCACGTTAGAGTCGTCATTTAAGCGCTCAACAGATACATGTATTTATGCTAATAGTTAAACAAAAAACTGAACGAGTCGTTTTATCATAGTTGTTTCATGCGTTCAAAACAACTTTTATCTTTGAGGAAAAAAACAAGACTTTTCACGATTTTATTCACTGAACGACGATTTTCAACTGTTTTTTATTTTGTTTCAAACATACGAAACAACTATGGTGCGATGCGGGTGCTGAATGTGCAGATTAGTGTGTTTGCGTTGCAGCTTGCGTGCCTTCCTGTACGACATGCGCCTACACGACGGAAACCACCAAGTCGTACACAACGTGCAGTGCGTGCAATGATCTGTACGCACTCACGACCTCCAACCTCTGCAGCAGTGAGTCGCCATCATTATCTGTCTAGCATACATTCTTTCGGCCCCGCCTTGATTCGTCAACTGCCTGTACCATTGCTACCTCTATCGTTTACTCCAAACTCGATTACTGTAATTCTCTCTACTATAGACTCCCTACGTACGTCTCAATTATCACGTCTCCAGCAGATCCAGAACTCTCTTGCTCGTACTGTCGTTAAGGCTCCTAAGTCCTGCCATATCAGTATTATCCTACGCTCTCTCCAGTGGCTCAAAATCACTGAAAATATCGAATACAAGCTCCTCTCACTTACCTACAAAGTTCTCACAATTACGCAACCTCCATACCTTTATAACCTCATCTCTGTTCAACGTCCTCGTAGTACTCGCTGTTCACCTGTTGTTTGTTACTGTTGCTCGTCCACTAACATCATCCTCCCTAAAAACAAGAGATCACTCATTTCGTTATGCTCATCTGGTCTATGGAATAAACTCTATCTCTTCGTCTGCCTCGTTCTGGTACCAGTTCCTCTACTTCCTCTTTTGTTTCACCTCTCTGCTCACCCATAACTCCCTCTCTCTTTTACTGTTGGCCGTATACCAACCTTTTTTTACAAATCCTTTCCCCGTTTAGTTTTTCCTTATTTTCGTTTTTGGTGCCGTGCGCTAGATTAGGTTGGCCCTTCTGAGGCTTCTGTCAGCTATCGAGCGCACGTAAATATACTATATCGTATCGTGTCGTATTTTGTCTTAATGCACACTCGATGGGTTTCATTGGCGCAATTGGTCCCACGAATTGCCAAAACACTGCAATTTTTAAAACGCAAAAATGTGACAGAAATAAAAAGCGCTTGTAAACGTTGCATAAAATGTTACCTGTGTTATGTTAAAATGTAATGCCTATTGACTAAGGGAAAGAAGCTTGCAAATGTGGCTATTCAGGTTATGGAGAGTTAAAAGTGTAACTTAGTAAGGTGAAATCGGACTAGGATTTGGAATTGAGGGCAGCGGCGACGCTGACGTCCGGTGATAAGCTGGCGCGGGCAAAGGTTGAGCCGTGCGGCGTACTGTATGAATGAATGCGAGGATTTGATAATTTGACGTAGAGATTAGCGACGGACGCCACTCACGACGGCGCGTCGAGCTACGTCGGATCGAATAATTGGTTGATTCTTGTAAATAAATTTACAATGTATCCAAACGCAGGTTCTGAGAGGATGCGCGGACGCGTACGTCGTGCTCATGGTCGTGTTAAATGAATACCGGATGCGGTGCGGTGCGGTGCGTCCGTTGTGGTGCCTTAAGTCGCTATGCGGCACCGCTGCGCGCCGGTATGAACGAACCTTAAGACACACTGTAGAATGCTGTTGAACGTCGTGTGTGGCGTAGATTGTCCGGCGAACTGTCGGAACTGCAAGTGGTCCGACACCGTCACCGCAACAGTCTGCGACCTTGGCAAGTGCGCCGCCAGGACGTTCCAGGATACCTCCGTGTCCAACTACGCCTGCATGAGTACGTCACCCAGTGATGTTAACACGGCCACAAGTCCCAAGGCCAAGGCCGCAGTACATAAGGCCAAGGCTAACGAATGTCAGCACATGCCAAGGCCAGGTCATGGCTGTAACTCCAAAGGCCAAGCCAAGGCCGCGGACTAATGTCGCTGACGTCGTCGTTCATGTAGTGGTCGCTCCCGCTCCACCACCCATGAGCCAGGGGGCGGTGCCCCACGATCATTGCCGGTGCCTCGGTGTATCTATCCCGTAATAAGAATATTGAAAATCATTCCCACCGTAGACTGCCGTCTTCCCTAAGGACTGCCTTCACTGACTAGAACGCGGACCGGGTCTTATAGGTTCAACGGTTTCTTTTCCTTCGACACTATGCACTATGTCTTCAAGCTGTCATCCGCCGCGTTCGTTCGTTCGTTCGTCCGGACACACTGTTACCACGATGTCTCATGAACGCCTCGAACAATTTTGATAAAACCGATATCGAATATTCATTATTCCCTACTGATGACCTGGTTAGATTTTGATGTCAAATGTCAAAAGTCAAGGTCGCAGCAGGCTTGAGTCAGTGGCGTCGGAAGATGTTTATATGTGAGGGGGTCCATACATTTTGGGTTGTGCCCCCTACTTTATACGATGGGCATTGTATCAAAACGGCTAAACGTAAGGTCATTCATACAACGTTACGTGATAACCCAGGGACTTTAGTTTTCTGACGCCAACAGTCGTTCAGTTCTTTGGCGCACGTAAATATAATGGTGTCGCATCGTATCCTGTATTTGTTTGAATTCTAAATCAAACGTTATATCAGTTGGTCATGCGCTGGCCACCCCTGTGACTTCGCCGCATTTTGAGCTCACAAACATCACCCATGTGGTCAGCAGCAGAAGTATCTTGAGTCGGTATCGGATGTTCTTATCGATTTCAACGTTGACGAGAATTTCCTTCGTAGACAATGAGTTGTTCTTCATAGAACGATGGCGGATGTTCTGTTGCTGGCATCGAATTGGCCCTTTCAGAACTTCTCTTCCCATTGTCGTACACCAATGTCATGTTATTATGCGCTGCTCGCGTCCATAACAGAAAGCGTCCGTCCGTCTGTCCGTCTGTCTGTCTGTCCCGTCGAAATATTCACCGTGACTCACCAGGGGGACAGCATGCGACGAGGCTAGCGTAAATTTCGGCCCGACAATAAGGAGGACCGACGTACTTGTATTGATATTCTTGCTATAGTTATTACCATTATCGTTGGCGGTAGTAGCCCGCACGGAAGGGCTTATATTTTACCGCTCTGGTTTTTTTTCTTTCTTTCTTCGACGCCTAATCTCTGAGATCACTAACTGATCTCAACCAAACTTGGACACATATTCACTTATTCACTTATGACTACTATTTGAAAAATTTGGTCCGAACTCCCCCGGGCATTTACTCTCCACGGACTGGGGGCAAAAAACCGTTTTTTGGAACGACTTTGAACTTTGACCGAACATATCTCTGCAGCGGAACATGATATCAACAATAGGAAAGAAACTATTCAATCTACAAGGACTCCCCTACGTGCCCCAAATTTGGTGAACTTTGGTCGATAGTGGCTGAGAACGGTTGGCGAGTTTTTGCCCCCCCCCCAAATTTTTGCATTGGGAGACACTGCCAGCCTTACCGCATGGGCATTATATAACAGACAGCAGGCAAACTTTGGCACGTGTTATGTAGTAGCACGAGTTTACAATCTAGAACAACAGACTGCCGGGCGGGCTCACGCTGGGCTTTGCCATGCATCTAGTTGTTTTTGCCCTGGCAGTATATCCGTGTATGTGTGTGTGTTTATCAGACTGTCCGACCAGCTGTCAAGCCTGTACGTACGACGGCAGCAGCACACGGTGTCTTCCCGGGGCTTGCGACAAAGGTTCCTACTACGACCCGTCCACTGGCAGCTGCATCTGTGAGCCTTACTTACTTACCTATCAGGTGCCCCGCGGGACACGTAACCACCTGGCCATGGGGGTCGACCCCCTTGGAAAATCACTGTAACTGAGAAATTGATAAATTTACATTGAGAAGTCACGTTCATTGGCCAGATGTAATTGAACTGTCATGCGCGAAATTCAGAAACACGGGGGTGGATGTCCCCTTTCTGGAATTCTAAGTACTCCGCAGGTTGTTCACAAATTATGTAAAGTAAAAATATACGAGAACGTAATTTTTTCGTTTGCAAAGTGCTATCAGTTAACAACCTTGCCAATGAGCTGTTGTTAATGCGGTAGCGAAGACTTGATTAAAATGCGCAAAACTGAAATGCATCTGCATTCAGTCAGGAAATAAGACGGAACTAAACGTTAAAACCAAATCCGCTACGATGAACATAATCTGCACAGAGTGAGTGGGTTATAAAGCGCCATTTGGTGAATCAGAGGCAGTGGAAGGTGGCGTGAATGACGAAAGCGACAACAGAGGTGTTGTGCGGTGAGCAAAATCCGAACAACTTTTGTAATCTTGTGGTATCGCCCCGATGCCGGCAACACGATATAACCCCGCCGACTTTATTCCGGTTCTTTAGGGTAGTTAGGCGATATCGAAGACCACTACAAATGATCAGTAACGCACGACTTTTTATTCACGTCTAGCACTAACCATGGCTCTATCTTGCTCTGTTTTCGAGTTATTGACGACGAAAGGTTTTTGGCCTCGAGGACGTTTTGGCCATTTCTGGTGGTCACATGACCATGATCTCGACTTCCAGCAATGCGTGCGGTTTCCTATTGGTGTTCTGTAGTAACTATAGCCCTAAAACGCAGTGTTTTTAAGCTAGGGGCATGGGACATACAGACGGACAGACAGCAGCTTCGCTTACTTTCCCTCCACTTTGGTGGCGGGGCGTGATAACTGGAGAAGGCATAAATAGATCAAACGTGCCGTTGTGCAGTTGGTTATAAGTAAGTAAGTATGTATGTAAGTAAGTAAATTTATGGAGCGCGGTTATCGTCAAGTAACGCGCTGAATGTAGGTTACCTGCAGTATCGAGCGAACAGGTACGTTTTAAGCAAACGTCTGAAACGTTCTGCACTTATACGATACGATGGGTTCGTTTGGACTGTTGACAGCGTGCGCTCCTGCGAGTACAAACTGTGACTACTGCGATGCGACGAACGGATGCTGGGAACAGCAATGTGAGACTGGATACGGCATCAACATGCTGCCTTCTAACCTCTTCTGCCATAGTACGTCTTCACCGCTATACGCTACGTCGTGCCGTTTGATTGATGTGCTGTAAATCCTTGAATAGAAGCTGTGGACGTCTGCTAGTGCCACCAAGTCAGACCCGGGGCCTATATTCAAGGCTAGGCTTATATTAGTACGCAGACATTAATACGCAACACTACGAAAAGCCGCGTTTTTTGTGGGAACGCAACGCAACGCAAGACAACAGACGGCGCCGCGCAGCAAATGTCTAATTGTCGAAATTGATTGAGAGAAGGGCTACGGAAAGCGTACTGTATACACGTCATATGTTACAAAACGTTTAATTTCATACGTTTAAGTTGAACAGTAATATACAGGGTGACGGTAACGTACTTTCTTCATTCCTGTCTATGCCAGTCGTTCTGGCCGCCGTGATGTAGGGTAAGGAAATGTAAACATTTTGCAGCACTTACAGTCATATCGCCGATCTGGCGGTAGCACTAAGCGTTTCCTAAAACTACTGATTCAGTTTTATTGAAATAACGTACGTGACAAATCTTCATCGGTTAATTTTGCACAATTATGACATTATTTGATGTGATGTGAACTTGGCGGGTGTGTGTGATGCAGCGTGCGGTGACGGTTGTAACAAGTGCACGATTGAAACGACCAGTGGCACGCACAATCCGACCTGCCTGTCTTGCAGGTCCGGATATGTGCTCAGTGGAGGAAGTTGTTACAGTAAGCACTCTATCTTTATTCGACACTTGGTCAGCATAAAACACAATAACACATAGACAGACATGACACAATACATGAATAAAACATCAGACACAGAAAAGAAGGGGAATAAAATTAAGATACAAAAGTAAACAGTTCATTAAAAGATAACTGGGCCACATTAGCCAAAATCTGGTTATCAACAACGTTACCCATAAATTTAACAGTTCTGCTCTTGACCAATTCAGCAATTGGATGCAAGCTGACACATGACCTGATATATTTACAATCCGCAAAACAGGACAATTTGAAGATTTTCCATACTGCTACATCAATACATCTGTCCAAAGTGTCCATCATACTAACAACCTGTTTAGCTGGAGCAGTTAATTCAATGGCATATAGCAGCAATAGCACGCAGTAAGCTTTAACAAGTTTAATACTGAGAAGCTCAGAATTAGAACAATGACTCTGACAATGCAGTGCATCAAAGCCATTAAACGCTCTATAGAACTTCAATTTGAGATGATCGTATGAACACTGGAAGGTTCTACCAGCTGATATGTACACTCCTAAATATTTGACTGAATAACATAGGCTAATGGTTTATTACACAAAATCACATCAGCACAGGTACAGTTATATCTCAGACCTATCTGCATAGCAACTGACTTGACACAGTTAAACTTCATATCATAATCAACTGCAAAAGACTCACATATATCCAGCATCGTCTGCATGACCTGAACCGAATGGGTAAGCATAATCATTAGTATAGGTGTAAGTACGGTCGAGATACGTTCTGTTTGTTCCTTGTAAATGAACAATAGAAAATGTTGTAACTATGTTATACACTGGGTTCTTAAACGGACTCTTGTTACATTCTCAAATAAGGCAATAGAGGATAGCAGACTTCGCCTTCGCTCCGCCGAGCGCGAGGCGCGGCTGCCGACTGGTGCCTACGCCTGGCGAACTCGACCAAACACAACGTCGTCTAATTGATACTGCTCAATTATACGAAAACGTGACGTCATCCATAAAACCGGAAGTACATAACACGGACCGAGCTACGACCACTGATAACACATACAGAAAATCTCGTGAAGTTTGGACATGTTTGATAAACAGGCACCAAATCCTGGCGACGCCATTGCTGACTTAATGTACGAAGCGCGTCTGTGATTGGCAGGTTGCGGAGCGCACTGCATGAGTTGTACGGCTGTCGGAACTTCAGTCACGTGCACTCCGGGCAGGTGTGAGGCCAAGTACGCATTGAACACCGACGCCACCGACATCAACTCCGCGTGTGTCTGTAAGACGTGTTTTCCGTTTCACACCTAGTTTCCGGTTTCTTCGTTTCTTTCTGTTTTGTAGCTTCTTCGTCTTCAACGTTTTATGTATAGGATAGCACCAAATTGCATCTTTTGGCGACTGTTTTGAACAAGAAGCTCCGCTACCGCAGAGGGACCGCGCGACGCGCTGTCAGTTGAAATCTTTCAGCTGCTGCACAGCTATACAAAAAATCACATTTGAAAGGCTTGCAGCGCGTCGCGCGGTCCATCTGCGATAGCGGAGCTTATTGTTAAAGTTTGTTACCGCCAGACTCAGCAGTAAATTTGCAACACACCTCAAACGTGTCGCTACACATACCTTATGAAATATCTCGCAACTGTTTGAATCTCATAGGTGTGAGCGGTGCAGTTTTTTTGCGCCAGCCTGTAGTTTTCTGTAAAAGTGTGAAAAGCTTTGAAATTCATAATTTCTGTGTATGATCTCAACGAGGAAACACTGTACCACCGTATTGTACCTGTGGCAAGGACTGATACAAGGGTCAGTCCCTTGAATGGGGAGCTGGCAGCCACACGAGCCAAAATGAATTCAAAATTTAATTATTAAATTTAGAAATGTGTGCAGAACTGGAGACAACATTAGCTGTTGTTGGCTATCACGCACTATTATTCAGCTTGTGAGAGTCTCGCCCCCAAAACCTCGTTTTGGGGTTGCTCCAGTCCCGTACTAGGGGCTACGCCTCTGGATTCCGCTGGAAATCTGTCCCCTTTTCAAGTTCTGGGTCGGCCACTGGATTGATAAAGTGACTCACTCGTCATATAAGACATTGGTAGTTAGTTCACAATGGTGTTTTTTTCGACGTCTGCTGATGTTCTCTGTGTGTGCGTGTGCGTGTGTGTGCGATTGACTAGCTTGCCCGTCCAACTGCTACGAGTGTACGTACGACACGTCACTGGCGAGGACCATCTGCAGTGATGCCAGGTGCTATCCCGGTTACTCCAAAGCACAGGACGGAAGCTGCGGAGGTGACGACGCTCAGCCACGTTTCATTTTAAAATTTCGATGGGCCATGTGCCTGATACAAATAAATACAGTACAGTACAATACAATTTTAATAAACAAGGCCGTTTAATGCTATAAAAAAACCTTCACTTGAGGTCGCGCCGACCACTTCAGCAACATCATAGCCGGCCATGAATTTTCGGCTGGCCTTTCAAGAAAGGTAATCAATAGGTGGAATCTGCTGGACCAGTGGACGGTGGATGCACCCAGCATCAACGCATTCAAAAGTCGAGATTGTGCTATATCAGGGACAACCGGATGGGCTTTTTCATGGACTAGTCCGCTGATCCCTAGGTCTTGCTAGTTGCATCGTCTGCCGGTGAGGCTGCACAAGGTATATCACAAGGTATATCGACCGTGAACGTCGTCGTCGTTACAAGTCGCAGATCGATCCTTGGGAGACGCATGACCATGTATGTCCTCGCCGATTCATTCCGCTCTCAACCTCATCATCTCAGTCTTTCTTTCTCTCACCTCATCTCTGGCAGTCAGTTCGCCACTCGTCTCCACGTCCATTATTTCCTCGATTTTTCACTCCTGGCATGAAACTCGCCGTGTCACAAGTTCTTTCCACCCAGACCGCCCACTTCCCTCACGACAGCTTTCACGTTCTACTACTTGGACCGATTTTCTCGGCTCAGCGGTCTTTGCTTCATTATTCTTTAGTTAATATTTCGTGCAGTAGATTCGGCTGGCCTGCCGTCAGCTTTGAGTGTACGTTAATGTTTCTTATTGTGTCGTAATGGTGGGTCTTCGAGCAGTTAGTCAGTATTCAGCAGTGTTCGAGAAAAACGTGTGCAGCAACTCAAAAAACGTAAAAGTCCTGTTTTTTTAAATCTGAAAAATTCGTAAAATACGTACTCTCAACACTGGTATTCAGTTGACGTTAGTCATGACTGCTGATGGTCATAACCTGCAGATTTGGCACCGACAACAGTATTGTTAGGTGCTGTGTGTGTGCATGTCTGTGTGTCTGTGTGTGTGTGCAGCGTGCACGTCGTTCTGTACAGCTTGTCTGGCCGCCGGGCCTGGCTTCTGCGACGCCGGAATGTGCATTACCGGATACCGTCGCAACGCCGGGCAAACGTGCGAAGGTATCGTCAACATCGGAAAATACTTGCCGCTCTTACTTATTTACAGTTTTAAATTCTGGTCTGTTTTTCTTGTCCGTTACTATGCCGCCTGCAGTTTTTTCCTCCGATGAACTTTGACTCATGACCTTGACCTACATATTTGACCTAGATTAGGTCAAGGTAAACCACCAGCGCCGTCAAAGTCATATCGATTGAAAAGTATCATCTGAGCACTAAACTAACGCACAAATTGTTTCAAACCTATTCGAGATTGAATGTTCGCAAACATTTCTCTCGCGAAAGAGTTGTTCATATATAAAATAATATTGAATGTAACATAATATACTTCAGCAGTCTTAAACGTTTTAAGACGTGACTGTTATCTTTGCAATCTAAACACATGTATACATTTTAAATTTAGTTTCAATGTACGTCGTTTGTTGTTTTAATTTTCACTGTTTACACATATTGCACATATTGAACATTGTATTGTGATTTGTGATGCATGTCAGTGGCCTGTACTGGCCCTTTGCTTTTACTTTAGTAAAGTAAAACAATAGCTGACCGGCTGCATTGTACGACCATTGAAGAGGTCTGTCGTTGTTGTGATGTGCAGCCTGTGACCCGAACTGCAACCAGTGCAACACTGCCGGAGCCGGTCTGTGTGATGCAGGAC
>Ga0209780_1000403_pt1 | contig 22581 bp, 13 predicted proteins | sample WorMetexBAHAMAS2_FD_187384 | JGI IMG/M metagenome (GOLD analysis project Ga0209780, IMG submission 187384) | Marine gutless worms symbiont microbial communities from Max Planck institute for Marine Microbiology, Germany - Inanidrilus exumae... | ecosystem: Host-associated > Annelida > Digestive...
GAGTATCAACAAAACCCGAAATAGAAATTGATTTTAGAGATGTGCAAAATCCGATTTCGGCAGTTTCCCGATTTTGATGGACATATTTTCCCACGGAATAATACCAATTTTGGCCGTTTCGAGGTTACATTTGATAGACCCGAGTTCGATAGAACACAATAGTGCTTGTTATTATTATGAACTGAGGAGGAAAAGAGGCAGTCTGCAAAAGTGCCTCTAAAACCAACAATGCTATTGGCTAGCTGGCTGTGATTATCTGAAACTGCCAAGTACAAATTGATGGCAAAATTAACAGTAATTCCTTCAATAATAACAACAACAACAACAGAACCATTTGAGACGTCAACCTGTATTAGCCAGTACCTGCAGTTAAGAATTAAGAGAATTTTGTTTTACTGCCCGCATGCCCTTGCTGACGGTGACTTGGGACGTTTGGATAATGGAGAAGATGCAAGAGTTCACGTCCAGTGTTACCATCATATTAATTCTTTCATGACACAGAATTGCATCAATTCCTATTTCCACGCCTAAGTGCCCTCTACCTAGAGACAAGTGCAATCTCTGACTGTGTTTCCCATCAACATGCATCTGAGAAGAATTGTAACTCAACAAACTTCAATGACAGTGAGCTTATCATTAGTTTCATTGACAGCCGAGCATACCGCTTCCACAACCATCTCGTCAAATCTCTTCCACAACTGTCTCCACATACCTCTTCCACAACCATCTCGTCAAACCTAACTTAACTAGCTACATGAAAAACGACGGAAGGAACAAAAAGACAGAAAAAAGCATGTAGTTAAGATGGGGAAAGCTGATCTTGTTAAAATCCCACATTACAGTTATGTTGTTGTTTACCAAGCAGTCACACCTCTCTCACAATCTGCCGTACCCTCCCAGTTCTCACACAGGTGCCCAATTATATACCACAGATACAAATAAATTAGCCCCATACGGGACTGGCGGTCGACTCCTACTTACTGCCAACTTCAAAGTCATGTGACACAAAAACTAGGACAAAAATAACAAATCTGGCCCCAAATAGCTTTAGGTAGTGTGCCTCAATTTAAGAATGCGTGGTCATTTGCCAGTCCCCATTATAAATGGGAAGGAGATAGCTTTCGAAAATGGTCGAATTTCTGACTTTCAAGGGCTCGTGACCTTGACCTTAAATCAGGTCATACTGCATACCGTCATGCATCACTCATCGACCTCTGCCTACATATCAAATTTCATTGAAATCGAAGAAACTTTTTGTGGACGGACGTACGTACCTACGGACGGACGGACATTTGAGACTCACTTTATTAGGTCGACACGTAGGATTCTACCTAAAAACTCAGGGCACCATGCAAACCTACAAGAGATTAACAGCATGAACAGCACAAAACACAAACCTGGACGTCAAGTTGTAGCGTAAAAAATGACTGAAGCGTCGCCGATTCTTTCTGGCCGAGTTGATGCAATATTGAGCAGATCTGACCGCGGAAAATGGCGGAGATGGGTGACGACTCATTGTCAGTCTGCAGTACAGTCAACACTGATAGTGTAATCCACAGTCATTGGTGTCAGTTCACAGTGGTACAAAAACATCTGCATTAACAACTGCATAATTACAGTTCATTATTTGGAGCTTAACGTCCCTTTTCAGCACAAATATGGCTATATCAAAGAAGAAAGGTCAGAGGTGGAAAGCTATCCCTACCCAGCAAAAAAGCCAGCAATATATTAACCTCAACCCTGACCGTCTTTTTGGTTCAGCAGCTACCCAAGAGAGGAAAGGGACTGAGAAGCTATTTAAATTATTATGCTAGCACCTACAACAGGGGGAGACACCTATCACACAGCAAGACAAAACTAAATCAAATACGACAACAAATTAGCCCCATACGAGACTGATGATCGACTCCTACTTTCTGCCAACTTCAAAGTCACGTGACACAAAAAGTCGGACAAAAATAAAAAATCCGGCCCCGATAAGCTTTAGGTATTGTGCCCTAATTTAATAATCCATGGTCACTTGCCAGCCCCCATTATAAATGGGGGAGGAGATAGCCATTGTGGACGGACGAACGGACGCACGAACATTTGATATCCACTTTATTAGGTCGACTCGCAGGAGTCGACCTAACAAGCAAGCATCCTTAACTAAAACATACCTATAACATAAAATCAACACACAAGAAAAACTAAAGCCAGGTTTAGTTGCCTCCTACGACATCCAGCCTGGAAACAGAGTGCGACTATTCTGGTAGAATGGAAAGGGATGGAAAAGCAAGAAAATGGATGAAGCGAGTAAGAAAGGAAAAAAGGGAAAAGTAAAAGATACTAAAAGATAGTAGAGTAGAAGGCGGGGAAGTGAAACGATAAGAGGGGAATGCCCCGGTCCCATGCGGGGCTAGCACAGTAATGTGGTCATCTAGGTAGACAACATCATGAGCATGGATTGCTGACCGTTGTGCTGAAGACCGTCCGATTGCGTGACCGGACTTGTTCCCATCTGTTGTCGTCAGTGTCGACATCGTCGCTGACACCTGCTGTGCTAGCGTCATCCACGGTGCCATTCACTGCCACAGCAGGAGTCTTCGTGTCTACACAGCAGAAATGACGTAAGACTCAGAACATGTTCGCCAACCACTGCACTGTCACATATTCAATTCTCCCACAGTTTGAATGAGTTAAGGTTTTACGTCCCACCCGACACAAAATAGGTCATTTTGGAGACATTCTTCCCAGCCAATCTCTTGGCTAAGTACTGAAAAAACTAAAACTAACACAACAAAGCAAACATGCATCCATAACAAAAAATACTACAACATAAAATGAACCCAAAGCCCAGTTTGGTCGCCTCGTCTGGCCTGGAAATGGAGACGGCCTATTCTGGTTTTGGCGCTTCGTAAATGTGTCACTTACTTACTTAGACACTTACCCACTTACTTCCAGCCCCAAGATCCACACAGGGCAATTTTCCCACGTATAAAATGCACACAGCACAATGAATTCAACAGTATGACACACAACAATAGCATTGCCATCATTTGACAGATATTCGCATACACCATCAACTTCTTCTTGGTCATCGTCATGACTGCTATTATTGCCATCATGTCCAGTTATTCATCAAACCACACTCCTGGCAGAATGCACGCATGGGAATGAGTGCCCAGGCTGCTGCCATTTCAATCTCAGTGCACTTTCAGCCTACAGCCAAAAAGTCTTTTCTCTGAATGAAACTATGCAACTTTTCTGGACACCGTAGCACTTCTGATCATCTTAAGTGACCGATCTGTAGAATAAAGACATTAGCCACACACAAGCTTGGAGTACAGCAAGCCTAGTGCAGCTGAGCAAATGCAGTGGGGCTGAGGTGACAAGTGCTGTCAAGAAGGCCAATGCTGCTGAGACGATGTACAGTGTACACTGAGCACCTGACCACTAAAATACCAGGACCCGCCAACATTCTGAGACTACTGGAGTGGGCACCCATCACACAGCTAGTGCCATGTCAATGCACTGACGTTTCTGTTACATGGACGTTCATCATTTCTTCGTTATTGCGGGCAGGGGTCAGCCTACTCTGGACCTCAGCACTGAAACCATATCTAGTTCCAATGCGATAGCCCAGGAGAGGAGGGGAATTGGTTGGTGAATGCGAGTGTATGAGTGATGTGTAGGGTGAAGGAGGGTTAAGTATGAGTGAACAGCTTGTCGGGTATTTTTTGCAGGCGTGGCCTACTGTCTGGCTAAGCCCGGACTGGTGCTTATGCAGTGCCATCCCTGACTGGCACTTACTCAGTGTCAGCCAGTGGACTTGCCACACCTATCTGCTTCAGCTCACGTCAGCGTGGCTCATACCTTGACGCTGCTAATCAAGGCGTCAGCAACGATCAGTTTACAGAGGACACAGTCGAACTCTCTTTTCCTGCATAGGAATTATCAGAAATAATTCCTTGGTAGGTGGACGCGCCCAGGCTGAGGTTTGAACCCCGGCCACTGAGCGCGTCATGTTCTACTGCACATGGGGCCCCGAGTTCTTTGACCACTCGGCCACATGGGCAGGTGTTATGTGGATTGTGGACATATACACAGAGAAATCCACAAGTAGTGTTGGTTATTAATGAATAACAGAGCAACATCATTCAGAAAACTAAACCAAAAAACAGCAATCCTCTCCAGGAACACAAAACTTCAACAGTCATTTAATTCAGTAACAATATGACCACACAAATGATGTACAGAAACTCAAGTCCATTTGAAAGAACAGTTTTTACAGACAATGGGAGGAGTTAGTTAGTTAGTTGGAGTTTAACGTCCCCTTTCAGCACAAATATGGCTATATCAGAGACAAAAGGTCAGCGGTGGAGAGGACCTGTTGCAGCAAACTTATATGCTGCCTACGTGTAGAGTGTTGGACTTGCAATCAACAGGTCACGTGGGTTCAAATCCTACCCGGGGAAGCTGCGTAACAACCTTCGGCAAGTTGTTCACACGTATGTGCCTCTGTCACCTAGCAGCATAACTTGGTACCGGCCAAGGTGCGGTGATGCTCTGTGGCTGGGAAGGTAACTGCAGGCCTGGCGGAATGTAATGGCAGCCTACCACCGGGTGGATGACATAGTCACCTGTGGGCTGACTATCTGTACACTGGGATCATCTCCGGGCAGAACGCTCTGTAACGAGTATGGGAAGCCTTTAGCTTTACCTTTTATGTGTGATAGCTGACAACAACTAGCACACGCAGACTAGGGAGAGAGTTCTCCGCAACTGTGTTAGCTACACTGTCTCCGAACGTTATTGAGAAACTAAAAAGAACCTTTATTAGGGAGTTTCATCAGAGCAACCATTTCATCATGAAGATGGTTAAGAATGCAGCTGAGAAACTCTTCAGCATCTTCCTGCTGCCCATGCTGTAATCACACGTGACCAGACCACATCTCAATCACTACTGCCAGTCAATTCTACGACATGCTACATACTATAACATTTATGAGACAGACGTGACGACAGTTTCAGCTTAGTACTGAAGTTTTGGTCTCAAATGTACGAAGTCGCTGTACATCAGACCCAGTTAGTACTGGGATAGGTGACCAGCTATCGACAGTCTCAGTATCTACCCAGCCACCCAAGTAAACTCAGCCTATATATTGGTTGCGTGGCTCAGTGGTAGAACGTCGGTCTTCGACCGGCGAACTTTCTCTGTCCTGCGCTCAACCTGTTGTGGACAGGTGACCACTTATGTGGGTAAACCGTCCGCTATGGGTCAACCAACCAGGCCAACTCAGCCTTTCATCCCTTCGGGGTTGATAGATGAGTAGTAAGCTGCAATTGGATGTCTCTTACCTCAGGGGTGGCGTCATCTGGTGAACGCATACGAAGGAAAGGCAGGCATGGTGTATTTGCAGGTAAAACTGTGTGATCCATGCCTGAGCGCTTTGAGATACACATAGTATATAAAAGGCACTATATAAATACTCTTCCTTTCCTTTCCTTTACTAACCAGTTTGGACGTCACTGCATGGTTACATGCATTGACTGGCAAACACAGACAAACAGCACAACACGAGGCCTCACAGCCGGCAGTTTCACAATGCAGACAAGTGCCACCTTGCTAGTTGATGCTTCTTCATACATAGTTGAGACTGTGTCTCACATGGCAGCATCGTTCTGCACTCAACTGCTGAATCAACACATGATGCTGTCACGTGATTGGGTAAGTGTTTTGAGTTCCCACTCCAATCAGTGCTTTGATACTATTATACTATTTTTTCTACCACAAGTTGGTGGATAAAGATCTACATATTAGTTACCACGTATCTGTCCTGTAAAAAGAACCTGCTTGAACTATCTTCAAAGTGTCTTTTTGGAGAACCTGCCGACAAAGAGTAGCTGCAGAACCCGCTGAGTAAAAACCGACAGTAGCATATAAGCAATGCTCCACAGCCTGCTACTTTCATAAAGTGCCAACAAATCACAGCAGTAATGACATTACTATATGCTTCAAACCTTAAATGCCTCAAAGTCAATCGCTTGCAGCATCTTGTAGACGTTCACTGGTTCAAACGGAGTGCCACATTTAATGTCCACTTTAACTGTTCCTTTTCCATTCTCACCTGCATGCAGTCAATACTTGTCATCATTTTCCTGCCTCAGCAGCAGCAAATGCTCATAGAAATCACTTGTTTCCACTGTGCATTGACAGTCTGTGTAAATTCAGACAAATGCACAACGTAGTAAACTGTAAAAGCATGAAAATAGACGAAGCGAGAAAAAAGGGAAACGTAAAAGATACTAAAAGGTACATTAGAAGGTGGGGAAGTGGAAAAGTAAAGGGATAAGGTGGTGGAGGAATTGTCCCGAGCCCATACGGCCGATACCGGGCTAAACTGCTAAACTTCTTCAGTGCCTAGCCAGGGGACTTAGCCACATGTCTGCTTCGGCGCGGCTGACACCTTGACGCTGCTAATCAAGGCATCAGCAAAGGTCACAGTTTATACATGACACCGTCGAACCATCTTACCAAAGCGGGATTAACTCCCTGTTCACCATGTGCAATGTGCATAGAAATTATTATAAATAATTCTTTGGTGGTAGGCGGACACGCCAGAGCTGAGGCGCGAACCTCGGCCACTGAACGTGTCATGTTCTACTGCACATGGCAGCCGAGTGCGCTAACCGCTGGGTCACCTGGGCAGGTCGTCAGATTCAGTCAGTGACATATCTGTGTGCACTAGGGATGGACGGATAGTGATTTCTTGCCGGATAACATATTCGGTTAACCGGCGCCTAATATCCGGATTTTTGATGTAACTTTACCACTAGTCTATACCTATAAAAATTACAGCAAATCGCGTCCAATGCTTTATTTTTCTGTAATCTTTAATCTGCAATGATTGCATTGCGCTTTTACACCATCCTCCCGTTTGACAAGAGAAATTACTGCAAATTTTACTCCTACAATTTTGTGCTATTACGAACAACGTGAAAACGCTACTATTGAACTAACGAAATGATCACAAATGTAGGCTACTGCTAAGGCAAGTGAACCAGGGGCTCGATTTACAAAATATCTTACGACAAACGTAGGAAAAACTTAGGATAAAGTGTGACTTAGGAAAATCTTAAGATATGATGAACTGACACAAAACTTAAGATCACCTTAATAAGAAAATTGCAATTTCGAAAAATAACTTGACATTTATTCACAGAATTGTCTGCACATATATAGTAAGAACTTAGTAAGTTATAAAATTGCTTTAGTAAATTACATGTAAAATTCTATGAAAATCTTAACTTTATAACTTAGGATAAACTTAAGATAAACTTAGGAAAAACGTATGATAAACTTAGGATTTTTCCTAAGATTTTTTTGTAAATCGGGCCCCAGGACTAGAGTTAGTAAATCGATACCACTGTGAACTAGTAGGCCGTCCAATAAAACGCCAGCGCCATCCACTTGCTGGTCGTGTCATTCGCATAGAGATTATAGTGACAGATTCCTATTTGCGTTTTGCTGTGAAGCATCAAGTGTCAACACAGCGTGTGGCAACAGCATCTCTTGCATCAAAGCGGGACAGTAATCGGCGGGCGGCAGGCAGTGGGTGAGCGGGGAACCTGATCAGCCGCCAACAGGCTTGACCGGCAGATTTTCGCGCAGATACCAACTGTTAATTGCACAGTGACATCGGACTTAGTGCAAAATGAGGTACTGTAATTCGTGAAAATCCGACCCGCTGTGCCACATACTATCTGTCCGGAGGCGGATTTCACCGGTTAGTGACAAACCGACCGGATACGGATGGCTAGGCCGGATAACCGCCTATTCCTAGTGTGCACAACCATTTGACAGCATTTATTGCAGGTCGACCTGCGTTATATGGCACCCTCAGTTAAGAACTGCAGGATTTTGTTAGAGCAAAGATTTACCACCCACATGCGTTTGCTGACAGCAACTAGTGCATGAGGATTAGGGGAAAATGGGGATGGTGGAGATAACAAGCTAACATTCAGTAATCAGCAAAAATTACCAACAGACACAAATAACCAATATAGGAAGAGCTCACTCTGTTTTTCCACTTTCTCAGAGGCTTTCACTTGCCTGACTGAGAAATGGTTGACAAAATCAACCCTGCAACGCCACAAAACACATTCGCCACTAGACAACTGCAACTACATTCATTGTCACGGACAAACTGCAACATTATCAAAAACAGGAACATTTTTGCCACAGGCCAACAAAATTACATTTGTATATTATAGTTCATTCAGTCTAATTACTCGTACTAGCCTAGTAAGATAAATATGCTGGTCATTATTTTTCAGTTTTTATTCAACTGACATTCTTCCTAAGCAGTACTCCAGCTAAGATTGATTGAGCTAAGGTTTTACGTCGCACTACAGGTCATTTTGGAGACGTTCTTCCCAGCCAATCACTTGGCTTAGTACTGAAAAACTAAAACAAACATAACAAAAGCAAGCATGCATCTGTAACAAAATATACTACAACGTAAAATAAACCAAATAAATTAGCCCCGTGTGGGGCTGACGGGTCGAATCTTTGCAACAGACGTTTGTTCTATGTTCAAAGTCACGTGACACAAAAACTATGACGAATATCAAAAATCCAGCTGGATCAAATTTATATACTGTGACCTAGTTTAAAAATCAGTGGTCAGTTGCCAGCTCCCATTGTAAATGGTGGAGGAGAGAACTTTTGAAAAGGGAAGGATTTCCAACTTTCAAGGGCTTGTGACATTGACCTTGGATCCGGTCATACTCAATACCGTTGTGCATCACTCGTCGACCTCTACCTACATACCAAATTCCATTGAAATGGAAGAAACTTTTTGTGGATGGACGGACGTATGTATGCACTTATGTACGAATGGACATTTGAGACCCACTTCATGAGGTTGACCTTCTGAGTCAACCTAAAAAATAAAGTCAGGGACCAACCAGCAGTGACAAAGCACTAATACTAGTCATAGAAAATATTTCACCAGACTTAAATCCTTTCTTGATCCAACAACAGCTCATGAAGAAATACATAACAAACCCTCAGTTGTCTGATACCAATCAACAGAACAAGATGCATGTACACAGTGTCCCAAAAAAAAGACACCAAACTCATTACAATAACTCCATTAAGTCTTAAATTCTTTCACGGCTGGAAAGAGATGGAAATTTCAAACAAACATCATATAAGAAATCCCACCATACATTACATATGTTGCCACACTACTTTGGGAAATTTAAAAGTCAAATTTACCTCAATTCAAAGAGGTAATTTTAGAAATAATATCATAGTAAATAGCGATGGCATGATATAGCTGTGGGGGAAAACGATGGATATGATACTATACTGCACAAAATATCGCGATACGATACGGTCCCAAAACACTCCACCGTATCATGCACTGGATACGATATGATATGCTAATGTTGGGGGCATGTAGTGGAGTCCCTGTAGATTTACAAGTTTCTTTCCGACTGTTGATATCACGTTCCATTGCAGAGGTATGTTTGATCAAAGTCGGTCGTTTTTTTGCCCCCCAGCCCGTGGGGGGAGGGGGGGGTGGTAAATGCCTGGGGGAGTTTGGACCAAATTTTTCAAATAGCAGTCATAAGTGAATACGTGTCCAAGTTTGGTTGAGACTTGAGATCCATTCAGTGACCTCAGATATTAGGCGTTGAAAAAGAAAGAAAGAAAGAAACCACAGTGGTAAAATATAAACCCTCGGCATCGCAATGCTGTGGGGCTAATTAGTACACCTAAAGGGAACATCAGTTAAATGTCTGTATCCGTGGTGTTCTGCCCTTGCTGCTGTGTTACACCGCCGAATATTAGGTCCATTCACAAACATCAAACAGTACAAATAGAGTAAAGCTGTGGCGTACATGCTTCTCATGACTGCCAGCGATTTGTCCTCTGGAAACTTCTCGTGAAGTGGCGGAAGCAGCTTCATGAGGTGGTAGAACGGTGGACATGCAAGCAGAGCCTGAAGTGTCTGCCAGCATGTTAAGAAACAATCCCTAATGTTTACATCAAATCATCCTAACCAGCTTAATCACATCTCTTCCACTTAGCAACTGATCACGCCTCCGATCAAGAGTGTAAATTATTATGCTAGCGCCTACAACAGGGGAAGACAACTATCGACCGCAACAGTAAACTAAACCAAATACAACAAAACACCAGAATAAATCTCAACTAAGCAACACAGATAACACAAAATGAACAAAACAAACCAAACCCAGGTTCGATCGCCTCCTACCACCTCCGGAATGGAAACAGAGTGGGACTATTCTGGTAGAAAGGGAAGGGATGGACGAAAGAAGAAAATAGGAAAAGCGAATGAGAAAAGGAAAAAAGAAAAAGTAAAAAAGCAAAAAATGGAGAGAATGGACAAGGGAGGAAAAAAGGCAGAAAAGGGGATACCCCGGCCCCACGCAGGGTCAATAAAAGGCAAAACTGAAGTTACGGTGTTTAATGTTAAAATCTGCCAACATGGTATTGAATAAACTCAATGACATCAACTGCATTATTACCGCATGATGCTATGATAGCACGTCATGTGTCCGTCCATCTGTCATACGTCAGTATTGCACCAAAACAGCTAAACGTAAGATCACAAAAACGATGCCGTACTATAGCCCAGGACTCTTATTGTGATGCTAAAGATCTCAGCGAAATTCCAACAGGGTCACCACCAAACAGAAGCGCCAACCAAAGGTGGGGTAGGCATCCACGATTTCCGACCAATCTCACTATATCTCAGAAACAGTACAAGATAGAGACATAGTTACTATGGAACACTAACAGGAAATCGTATGCGCTCTATCGAATAGTTATTTCCAGTGACCTTGAGTGACCCCTAACTACCAGATTTTCGATATTATGTATTGCATTTCATATCTTCATAGTAGGTGGCGATAGAGACTTCAAATTTGGTAGATATGTTGATCGTAGCAAGTGCTATCCCACGAATGGAAAAATCATCCCTGAAAGTGACATGGTCAGATCACGTTACCATTTAAATTTTGGGGAGCATCAACTATATCTCTGGAACAGCTGAAGCTAGAGTTATCAAATTCTGTATAGAGGCAGGCTATTTCAAGCCCCAACATACAGATGACAAATGACCCCAAAAATGGGTGTATTCAGAGTCACATGACTCATTTTTATCATATGACACTATGTTAGTGTGGTATATGTTGGTGGCGTGGCACAGTGGTAGAACGTTAGTCTTTGGACGGCGAACTTTCCCTGTCCTGTACTTGACCTGCAGCTGATGGGTGACCACTTATGTGGGTAAACCGTCCGTTACAGGTCAGCCAACTAGGCCAACGCAGCCTTTCATCCTTTCGAGGTCAATAAATTGAGTAGTAAGCTGTAATTGGATGTTTGTTTCCTCGCACAGGTAGCAACGTCTGGTGAATGCTTACGGGGTGAAGGCCTGGTGCAGTTGATTGGAGCGGTGGTGTGTTTGCTAGCTGCATAACGCGGGGTCCAACTGTACGTTAATACGTGCAATTGGATGGCTGCAGTTTGTGTATTGCACAAAAACAGCTAAACATAAGAGCACGCAAAAAATGCCATATGACAGCCCAGAGATCTCGTTGAAATTCTATGTTGTCATCCTCAACAGGGGCGCCATATAGAGGTGGGGTAGGTGACATAATATCATCTGCATAGACAAAACAAATACCTGGCAGCCAAAGTTTTCCCACAAGACTTTATACATATTAGATGTGCAAAAGGCTACACGATACAGTATATCATTCACTCCTCTCATGCTTTTGCAACAAAAGCTGTGCGTTTTACGACAACATACAATATGATAACTACTGCAGTGTGCATAAAAGATACGGCATTAACATAGCACCAGTTGGCACGGTTCATAAGCCCTCGCGGCTGGATGTGAACACTGCGATGACTCAACTTGTGTGCTTTTAACACTTCTGCACAAATGCACATCATCAAAATGAACACAGTCCAAAACTACTTATGCTGATAACTGCCAATAATCCAGGTACTACTATGACGATACAATACAATACGATACGATAGATTTACACGCACTCAAAAGCTGATGAGATGGCCAGCTTACTCTAGTGCACGGCACAGAAACGAAAAATAACGAAAAACTAAAAACGAAAACTGGGTAGCTCAGAAGAAACAGTCCAGGCAATAGTCCGTGAAGACAGTCCGGGAGGAAGAAGTAAAACTGCGGAGAGTAGGATTTGTGAAACAGGTAGGTTTTAATGACTATCTGCAACTTACAGTTTTTGTCTATGCGGCCCAGTATTCAAAGTTACAGGGTCTTGGAGGAATATGTGAAGCTGACCCAATGCTCATCCTGCCACCCAAACAAAGATGTCAAAGCTCACACAAACAAAACTGTCTAGAATGGGTCGTTGGTATACATTTGGGACCTAGAAAAGCCGAGTGCTGAAACAGCAGCATACAAACCTGATATTTCCAGTTTTAGTTTCTCATCATTTGACACGAGCAAGATGGCCGACTGTGGTGCGACTGGCTCTTTAGTAACAGCCTTAACATCAGCTTTCTGCTGTGTGGCTGCCGCGCGATTGTCATTCATGCTGATTACTATTGCATTAGTTGCCGACGTCGTGTCCTTGAGCAGTGACGCCCACGACGGGGCCTTGGTCTTCACCGCCGTGGATGGTGAAGGTGCGGTGGCAGGCGTCGGTGATGACTGCGGTGTGGAGGATGTATTCATCACAGGACTATGACCGTGGTCTGTCATCGCCGACACAACACAGACATCTCGTTCACTGGCGCTGTCATTCAAAGTCATGTCCGTCATTAAACTGCTTGGTGAAGTCACCGACGACGTCTCCGATAAACTGCCCAGTTCGTGCGACGCATCCACACTCAACTCGCCATTCACCGGCGTCACTTCCGGCTGACTATCCAAGACCATTGATCCGTCATGGAACTCAGCACCTCCATCGTTACCGGTGCATTCCTTGTACGTTGCCAAACCATTCCCCTGTCCCGACACAACTCTATCAAGCGGATATTCAAACTCGGCAGCAAAGGGATTCGCTACGTCTGTCTCATCATCTCTGTCTAGTGAACCTACAAGCTCCGTAGCTGAATGTTCACTGCTGGGATGCTCAGTGTCAGAGCGGGCCGACAGCACATGCTCGGCAGCACTGTTGTTCATGTTGCATGCTCCACTGTCAATATACAAACCGTCATCATGAGCTAACCTGGTATCAGTATGCATATCAACTGGCATGGAGCTAAATGGCAGGTCATCAAACCTATTAGCTCCAGCAATGAGCGGCTGTCCAGAGTATCCTGCACTGGCATTTAATGTCAGCTCGCTGACAGCTGGCACTGGGATTTCTGCCACGCTGCGTGGCAGTGGCCGTATTGTTCCGTGTGAAGGTATGATGCTTGTCGGCGGCAGAATGCCAGTTGGCGCAGGCATGATGACACTTGCTGGCTGCGGCTGCTGAATCAAGCGCGGCCTCAGCAGCGTCGGCGCTGCGGCGGCGGGTATTACACCTGGCGGTAGCACCACGCCCGACTGCATCTGTGGAGTCATCAACGATGCGACCGGCGCCACATACCCAGACGTGCTCAATGGAGTCCCAGCACCAACAGTAGCCGGATAGATGCCACCAGAGTGGTCAATGATGACATACATTGGCGGCGGCGGAAGTGACGTATAGTAGTGGGCAGCACCAGTAACAGCATGAGGCGTTGCATCATCAGGTGAAATTGACGACGTCACGTCAAGAAACTGAAACTGATGTTCACCCGTGTGAGTCAAGTTGAATCCGTCTGACACATCAACACAAGCACAGAATTAGACAGACCAAGAGGCAGCAGCAAATGCACAATCAATATTCCAGCATCATGAATATGAAAGAAATATTAAACTTCATCACCATTGCTTGTCTCTAAATTATAAGTAGCCGGTACTTATGTATAAACTGTCCCAAAAAATCTGTCCACCTTTTTATTTTTGAATACCTCTGTCAAAAATTGACCGATTTTAATTAGTTTGGTGTGAAATCATTAAAAAATTTGACATCAAAAGGTTATAAATTTGCCCACCTCACCTGTCAACTGTAGGCATTTTACCTCGGGGAAATCCAAAAACATCATTCTTAACAATACTACTAACATGCACTTCTGATTATTTGCATTATCTCAGTAAGACAATGCCACAGCACATCGTACTCAGGCCAGACCAGCTTCTGCATCGTGAGACACCCCAGTTCATCGGTCTTCACAGCCAACAGTCCTGATCTAAATCCGGTAGATTACTGCATTTGGGGAATAATGCAGGATTATATTGTGTACCAATGCGCGATAGGGACGGGTTGTTACAGTGGCTTGTTGAGACACAAGCTGAATTTCAGGACAGCGTGGTGGACAATGCACTTGATCAATGGCGAAAAAGACTGAAAGCGTGTGTCTATGCCGTGACGTTGCTTGCCTGGCATTCAAGCTGCCACACATCACAACCGGCTCTGAAAAACCGGCTCTTTTCAGAGCCACCAACATTTGGCAGAAAACAATACACCTTCTATAAGACGAGCAAGTTCTGCATTTCACAAAGGAGCGTGGTAACATTTGCAGATGTGGTGGGCAAGTTCACAGTCACAGTTACAGTTCATTTTATTCTAAGATAACGCAAATAATCAGAAGTATGTGTTATCAGTTCTGTTGAAAATGACTTTTTTGGATTTTCCAAGGTAAAGTGGGTACAGCTCACAGGTGAGGTGGGCAAAATTATAACCTTCTGACGTCAAATTTTCTCAGGATTTCACACACCACATACCATTACAATCAGTTAATTTCTGACAGAGTTATTGAAAAAATAGATTAGCCCTGTACAGGACTGATGGTCGACTCTTCGCAACTGACGTTTCTGCCAAGTTCAAAGTCACGTGACACAAAAACTAGGACAAATATCAAAAATCCGGCCAGAACAAATTTAGATATTGTGCCCTAGTTTAAGAATCAGTGATCAGTTGCCAGCTCTCATTGTAAATGGCGGAGAAGATAGCATTTTAAAATGGAAGGATTTCCAATTTTGAAGGGCTTGTGACCTTGACCTTGGATCGGGTCATACTGCATACCGTCATGCATCACTTATTGACCTCTACCTACACGCCAAATTTCATAGAAATCGAAATAACTTTTTGTGAGTGGGTGTACGTACATACGGACATTTGAGACCCACTTTAGTAGGTCAACTCAGAAGAGTCAACCTAATGAAAACGTGGACAAATTTTTTTGGGACACAGTGTAGATTAATTAAGGCTGGTGCTTCCCAAGTGCAGTGCTCGATGCCAGTCTCATGCATCATATCAAGTATTCATAAACAATTTTTCATCTTTATTATGGTGTCCAGATCCCCCAGCAGGCTATCGCTTTGGTGTCACAGGAGGCTTGTAGGATAGACAACCCAAAGGAGCAAGTGCAGCCCAGTATGCCAAGCACAGAAAAACAGTATAAACAGAGCCATCAGAACCCGACAAAAACAGTGGAACAATGCCAAAGAAACCAACTCAGTCACAGGGCATTCTGAGGTTGTTCACAGCCAAGGAAACTCTGATGGGGAGTTCACCAAGAACGTCCAGTAATAGCACTTGCTCAGTTGTTGTTGTTATTTACGGCTGAGAGTGTGCAGTGATCAAGTTGCAACTGCCGCAAAGACCATCTGACATTCTAGGTACGTTAACGGTGAGACCACGGCAACGGCCGTGCTGCGGCCATCTTGACTCTCACGGCTGTGGCGACACTTGTCAAATGCTATCAGTATGATCGGCACCCCTCACACAGATGACATGGCTGTTGAGTCTGACAGAGAACGGAACCGTCGCTTGTCTAGCAGATAAACCGCCACGGTCCACAGTCATCATGCTCGGGTATTGTGTGTCTGCTGCCTCTCACCCTCTCTGCCAGAATATTCTCGCTTCTACACTCAACTGTCACTGGATTCAATCATGACAGCCATGGCTGCCGCAATCTGGCAATTAACGACCTGACAATAACCCAATGCAGACGAAATGTAACGACCTCACAATGAGCAGCTCTTTGCCCAGCACCACAAAAGTACAGGTGTGTAAAATACCAGTCAACTTCAGTTTTCCACCAAATTAGGGCCAAAAGTTGGCTTGTGTATTATACACGAGTGCGTATTATATTCAAGACTAGTGTTGGTTTCATCGCGTAATATACAGTACCAACGTTTACTTCTAGCAAATTGTCGTAAAATTACGACTTGTGATGACTACATGAAAGGTTTTCATTGCTGCTGATGAGATAAGATATGATAAGAAAGAAGAAAGTGTTGTATGAATGCGCATTTAGAATGGTAAAATGGTGAACGTGCCATAGCATATAATGTGCAACAACATAACCACATCGGCAAGTGGCCTGTAAAATGATCATTACCGTGAGTTTCAGCTTCTTCTGTCCACGGCAACTGCAACAATATCAACAAAAAAACACATACATTACAAAACAGTGTATAGGAGTACAGATGGAAAATCAATAATGCCGCAGTCCATAACCAATGACTGAGTGATGCGAGTGCAGACGATCAGTGACCTGTCAAGCCGGCGGCCTGTTTCCATTATTTGTAATTTACAGTATCAATGCTTCCGTATGATTAAATTAATTACGTTATTGAGATTTCATCACAGATTATATTTTTTATCTGCTCTGTAATTGCACATCACGTAATCAGTTCGGTCTGTCTTCGCTGCATGCTGTCACCATCAATAACTATTCACATAATAAAACCATTTGGCTGAAAGTTTAACTTTCCTTCATTATGCATATTTACCCATCACACACCAGCAACCGACGATTTACAAAAAAAATACTAGAAGAAGCTGGCATTCCCAAGAGTGCAAAAGCCCATGCCAAGGAAAACTCAGCATCCAGAGGCAAGCAGACGGGAGAAGTGACACGGGGAAAACCCAGTGTCGCTAGCATTCCTTGTGCGGTGGGACATTACATATGGGAAAACCCAGCACAGCTTACATACGCAGCAGCAATATTGCATTCTGTCTGAAGACCAACACATACGTTGTGGCCTTTGACCATCTGATCATAAAATAAATGGTCTCCAGGACTCATCGTGGAAGACAAAAGTCAAGTTTGGTGATCCTAGCTGCAGCATTTTTCAGAGTTGGGTTTCTGCCGGCAAAAACCTGTTTCTGCCAGACATAAAGTTGAAACCGGTTTAAACCAGAAAAAAAGAAAAATACCAGTATGGCAGTACCTTTTCTCTCAATATATATCACGATTTCCTCTACACTGTGTCTCAGGAATAAAAATACACACAACTTTTGATCATAACTACAAATACAGACCGATTATCAAATTTTTTTCACTGGCAGATTCCTGAGGAAACTCTCTATGTAACTGTCACAGGGTCTTCCACCTCACCTTAGCTGTGTTTCTACGCTAACTTGTGAAATTAAAAAATCTAAAATAATGGCTGAATTTTCACTCATGCCAACTAAACAATCAGCTTTACCTGAAACTTAATAAAACTTAACAATATTTAGACGACAAATGCTAAAAAAGATATCAGTGATGATTCACTTATTTTTATGCAGCATACAAAGCACAAAATGCAGATAACGCAACTATGTTCGGAATATGATTTGATGACAAACTCCACGAAGTTCACACAACAAACAACTTCACCATTGTTGGAAGGTGACAATAATGTTTGTAACTCGTACCTAATGAAGTCCACCTACATGAGAGACAGTCCAAGAATTAAAGCAAGTGCTCAGAACATCCATTTCTGGTACAAACACAAGCTTGCTGACGTTTATGCCATTTGCTGGTGCGAGCTTCATTAATGATTGTCAGCTGCAGCCCAAGTTACACGTCAATCATCCACTGCTTCAGTCTGCTGAGTGTTGACATCACGGATCCTCCTCTGAGCACTGCTGCATTGTTTCCGGAATTTATAGTCATAGGATTCCAACCTGAGCTAGAATCTAGACTACAAACTTTCAGTTTCAGTAATCAGTATGTCTATGTTAATCCTGGCTGTTCTATACATATAGTCAGCAAAAAATGTAAGATTTTACTGAATTATCTGTTTTATTTCAGTTTAATTATTTAATATTCATCATCATCAATGGAGCTGCCATGAAACATCTGACAAGAGAATACAAGTTTTGCTGCATGCTCAATGCCAAGACGATTTCGAAGTCTGGTGCGTAACATCTGTCAAATTTCCTAAATAAAATGCTTCGCTTAATATGTTTCACAAAAACTCTGGCAATAAACCCTGTTTCTGCCAGGACGGTTTAAACTGGTCTAATTCACAGTTTAAACCGCTGATGGCAGAAACTTGCCAACCCTGTCGTTTTTTTAGATATCATCTGAAAAAAAAACAAAAAATGGCGTCAAAAACACGATCCACACAAGTTACAACTGCGGTCGGCATGGGAAACAAAACTACTAAAAATTTAACAAGACACCTCAACTGCCTTCACATGATGACTCTTCTTGTACAGGATTGACTCTACAGTATGTCGATCACTATCTGGCATGTCATGGAAGTCAAAAAATGACAACCTATCATCCTACACATGCACAACATACCAAACGATAAACAAAACAACAAAAAATGCATACCACGCAATACTCTATGTCAGTTGAAATCTTGTCAACTACTGCACAGCTGTACGAACAAGTAACTCGGCTGTCGGAGACTAACCCGCGCGATGCGCTGCATCATGGCAAACAACAAAATTTTAAAACTGTCACTTGACCATAACCACGCCCCTTTTGTGGGTGATATGTCATCCTGTTGCTAGAATTGATATTGCTACCTGTGTACAAAATGTGACGACTTTAGGTTCAGCCATTCCAGTGATATGATTGGAGCTCCTAAAATTTTTTAATGGGTCACATGACCTGACCACACCCCTATCGGGGACAGTTTGTCGTCCGTAGGCTGTGACTTGCACATTCAACCTGTACATCAAATCTGAAGTCTTTGCTTTTGGAAAATAAGCGATAATTTCTCGCAAACGGTACAAGCTAGCATCATAGTTTCTATTACGTTCGAATAGGAAGTCGTATGCGCTCTATCAAATGACTATGTTGCTGATGACCTTGGATGACCCTTAACCACCTTAAACCACCTCAGTGTGTACATTTTGTGTTGCCTTATGCATGTTCGTAATTGGTGATCACCAATTACTGACATGTTTATTTTCCAAAAGTTAAAGAGGTCACGTGACAGTGACCACGCCCCTTTGAGGGACAATTTGTCATCCGTAGGCTGGGACTTGCTATGATCAACATACACACCAAATTTAAAGTCTCTAGCTTAAGACGTTCCAGAGATATCTTAGGGAGACTAAAAATTTAAAATGGATCACATGACGTGACCACTCCCAATTCAGGGACAGTTTGTCATCTGTAGCCTGTGAATTGCTATATGCAACCCACATACCAAATTTGAAGTGTCTGCGATTACCTGCAGAGATGACATGAAAGGCAGCCTTAAAATGTAAAAATTCTTGTTTTGAACCACCATTTAGGGGACTTAGGGGTACCGTAACGCACAAGGTTCATCTATGGCTCAATGGAAAGCGCACTGTCGACTTACTATTACTAACTAGCTCTCACGGCTGCGGCACTGTCGAAATTGCCGTTTTCTGAAGGGGTGGGCGCCGTTTTCTGAAGGGGGTGGATCACTCTGAGCGCAAATTGCAGGTAGATGGAGACGTCGCGTGCAATCCGTCTATGGACCGTTAGATAGAGGAATGATGTAGCTACAACTGTGCCGCTGGAAGTTTTCACACATAGAAACACTGTAGCAGACTTTTCTACAAAAGTTGGATTTTACTGGAAAATAAACAACAAAATCATGTTTTGTGCCATCCTTTGGGAACTTAGGGGTAACGTACACAGTTCATCTATGGCATGTTGGAAAGCATGTTGTCAACTTCCTATTAGTGCTAATTGAACTTTTTTCACCAGCTCTCACGGTTGAGGCGCTATGAGAGGATACTAATTGAAATTGTGGTTTTCGAAAGGGGAGGGATCACTCTGAGCGCAAATTTCAGGGAGAAGGGGCAGTCGTCCACCAATGACTCTTGGCGTCAGAAAACTAGAGTGCCTGGGCTATCACATGGTGTTGTTTGCATGATCCTATGTTTTGCCATTTTCATACAATACCGGCGTTTGACGGACAGACTTGCAGACAGACAGACAGCCCACACACACACACATACACACACACAGACAGACACACGATAATGGCTAATACCTGCACATCGCTAGCGCTGTGCGTGTAAAAATACATTGAAAGACTTGCAGTAGGAATGACCTTGAAAATGACTCAAGGTCATCTGAATTGCCCCCATTCGTTGTCTGTACTAACAACTACTCTATCTGGCACCGTTTCCAAGAGATTAGCACACTTACAGTGTACATGCCTGACTGTGACCTTGAGAAGTCCTTTGTTTGCACTTTCCAATTCATGTGCAAACGCATCAGAGATAATACACGCTGTATTTCTTAAGGAATGCAAGATAGAAAGGTTTTCAGCAAACTGACCTTCAAGGTCATTAAAGGTCACCGGTAATGGTAGATTGATGGATCATAGCAAGTGCTATGATCCATCAATCTACCAAATTTGAAGTCTCTATCTCCAAACTCTACGAAGAAGATAAGAAAGGCGATACAAAATGTCGAAAACGCAAGCTCATTGGAAATAGCATCATTCCATATAGAGAAGACTGAGAACTGGGCCTACAGGCTAGCGTGGTATGACCGATAAACAGCAGTGTACTGGCGGGTCTGCGGAGTCGGGGAGAAAGTGACCGGCAAACTGTGGTAATGGAGGGAGATGCGAAGCACACACATGTACTCACTCGGACTCTCTCCATTCGCATCGCTCAAACACCTGCACAGTGCACATTCTGCACTCCACGTGCCTTTCAGCTAGCCAACTCATCACTCGCCGGTTGCTGAATTTACAGTGTTGTTATACCGACTTTGGGCACATGGCAGTAGTTCAGAAGAATGTATAACCACGTGCAGGCCTCTTAAGAAGCGTTCTCACTGCAGCCGTCTACGGCGCATTATGGCTGTCGATAGATGCAACGCGTCGTAGACGGCTCTAGTGAAAATGCTACTTTAATATTCGCACCCTTTGGCCTGACCACGGGGTATGGCACACGCACATGCATCGTCACCTATTCCAGGGCGGCTAGTGCGGATCTGACTGAAATGAGGTGCTCAGTATTTCCTGTATGGCAGCGGCGATGTCCATGTGACAGTTGGCACATTGCATGCTGTTATAATGGTTTTAGTAAAGCTGCTGTATTCTCGTACGACTGTTTGATGCTGATACATGCATGGATGTGTGGACCAACACAGCAGCTTCGTAAAGCTATGCATACTGGTAATCAACGTATCTGTGGCTGAGTAAAGATGAAACGATACCGCCGCCGACAAGCCAAGCGACGGTGCTACACAGGGCCGTTGCTGCAAAGCTATCGCCCTGGCTCAAGTTACATGAATCAAGTTTCGAGCTGGTAAAATTTGAGTCGAGTTCGGAGTACAAAACCAAAGCTTCGCATAATTGAACTTTGTTTAACATCTCTACACACTACTGAAAATGCTAGGTTATGACCTAGAACTGCTCTATAAAGACCACGATACATGGTACAGCTGCAGGGGCAAGAAAATCACAGAAAAACAACAAAGACGGGCGGATGACATCCGTAGCTTTCGGTCGATTTCGGTAATTGTTACTCTGTTACTCTTCATCTACAAGACGGCCAAATGACGCTATTTTCCGTCCGCCTTACTGAACACTTAAGCTAGATGGTAACTGGATTTACCGTTACCGATTTACGTTAACCCCGACTCTACCGACACTACTAACCTCAACCCTACGGACGGAAAATAGCGATGTGCGTAAGAAATTATCCATCCGATAGACGGAAATAAGTTAAAATAGCATTCATGATATAGCGCTGCACATGCGCACACCGTACAGCACAGTTCCATCATCTTTGTTAATGTATAAACCAGACAGTTTCTACGTTTTGCGGTAACAAGAAATAATCGGCTGCATTTATAAAACATGCCTGCGACATTCTTTTGCCTTTGTTAACCCTTAACAGATATTCATCATTTTCCAAAACGTAACCATCTTGTTCGGCTCACATTAACAGGAAATAGAAATGTTTTCTTTCACGTCAGCAATGTGCGCTTCAGTAAATGGTCTGTAACATGTAAGTAAGTAAGCACGTCATGGCATAAGTATATGATACGATACGGTACATTAGAAATTCTCTTGATGCCATAGATGACAAGATACTTGTTGATGCACAGTGATTGTAAGTGTTAGCTCTGCGAGAGTATTTTATTTTATTTTAGTAAGTTTCTTATAGTAGTATTTTAGTATTTTTAGCGGACGTAAACTCGCGTTCACGATCGCTATTTGCCATCGCGATTCCGTCTGTCTGTCGTCTGTCTGTTGTCTGTCTGTCGTCTGTGACGTTGGTGCACCCTACTCAGGCGGTTGAACTTTT
>Ga0209780_1000404_pt1 | contig 22564 bp, 15 predicted proteins | sample WorMetexBAHAMAS2_FD_187384 | JGI IMG/M metagenome (GOLD analysis project Ga0209780, IMG submission 187384) | Marine gutless worms symbiont microbial communities from Max Planck institute for Marine Microbiology, Germany - Inanidrilus exumae... | ecosystem: Host-associated > Annelida > Digestive...
TTGAATATTTAACGACATTGGTACCTTTAATTGCTGAAAATTAAACAGTGAGTGAATGGACGTGTTATGAAGTTTAGAGGTACGTATTGTAATGCACAGTATTGGTCTTTACGGTCGTTTTTTTTACTTTTTGGACATTTATTTCGCAAATGTAATGGTTCCTTTGCTGGGGAGGGGGCAAAGCCCCTCTCCAGACCCCACCCCCATTTGTAATGACACAAATTAACGAAATAAAGTGAAATAGATTGCACGAAAGTTTTCTATGCATTTCCAATGAGTACCGATAATCTTCACTCTAGCCGACTTAGAACAAACGCACAAGGTTCGAGCTCGTCTCGACCGATTTCAATTTTCAGCTACTTGTTCAAGGTTATCAGAAAGTTGTCGATTCCAGACTTGGCAGACAACGTCGGGTAAAATGCGGATGTGCCAAATAGTAAAATGCAGATGTAAATCTAATTTTACCTATTTATCAACGGACATCAGTGCCTAATGCAAACTTGTTTGTGGTTTGTGTTAGATGCACAGTAATTTTTGCATCAGTTTCGGCACATAAAAGTATTCGAATGTCAGTTTGGTACTTAGTATCGGTTTAGTATTTGTTTACATTTGATGTAATTTTCTACCGTTACTATTGTTTTTCATAGTCCACTCATAAAAGTAAAAATCTGTAAATCGAATTCTTATTTAATGCACAGGTTGTGGAGCTTGTGGCATGTCAATATTTGAAACAACATCTGCACTTTACGCACCATATCTGCAGATAACATCTGCAGTTTACATATACATTTTATACGTCTGCAAATCCACAGATCTGCATGTTTGCATTTTACCCACGGTCTCAGCAAGCACATACCAGTAGAGGCCATTCAATAATGACTGGCTACATATCGGCAACCATCATAAACTTCCACTCACTCCGCATTGGGAAATATTAAATGCAGTCCTACCACCACCAAAACTAAATTTAACCCTAACGCTAAACTTATTTTTACCCCATTTTATAATGGTCAGTGCTAGCGGGAAATCAGCGATTTGTTCATAAGTGCCCGGAAATTGCTAGGGATAAATCGGCGATTTTTGCTGTATAAAAATACTAGAGGTAAATCGACACAGATGGTACCGGCACGGTCACGAGATGGCTATACTTAACACCACCAAAGTGATTACTGCTAACAAATGAACCTAAACGGACCCGAACCGTAACACTAACCCTAACCGACACAGTAATGGTAATATTTTTACGTGCATTTCTTTGACACCCATAAAAAGGTTGTATCGCATTAATGAAAGGAATTTTTCGTAGCAGGTTCATGGGTGAGCCAATTTTTTACCCGTTTACTGACAAGAAGTCGATAGTTCAGCTGTCTAAACTAAAGAAAAGGGTTTATTTTGGGGTAATATAAGAATAGAGGGGTATAGTCTTTTGGTGGGTAAAAAAGTGAAATGCCGATTTATCACTAGCAATTTTTGGACCTTTCGGGAAAATCGCCGATTTACCGCTAGAATCATCGTTTTATAATAGTATGAAATTGTCAACAGTTGTGAAATTTTACACTGGATACTTGCAATGTGATGTCAGAGTTTCAACTTGAAGTTGTTGTATTATGAAGTGAAATTGGAACAACTGTTATCTTGTTATTTGTTGATTCAGTTTGTGCTGTACTATGTAGTTCTAGCTATACAGGCTCGCAAGAAGCGATCAAAAGCAAAGAACCGTTTGAAACAAGAAGATAAAAGGTGAACAGTGAAAATGTGTCAGAACATTAGTTAATAATCAGTGTTATGCAATACATGTATATGAATTATGTCATGTAGGATAAAATGTCAGCAAATTGCCCACAACCTGCTGGCTTTATTATTGTAACCTTTTCTTAAGCCAAATATTTGTGGCAAAATTGAGATGATGTCTGTCTTAGAGTGTGCAATAGATAGCTCGGGTATGAAATTCTGGCGACATTTGAGAAATGATATGTGCAGTTACCATAGAATACTCTGTGGGATTAATAAGTCACGGCACATAATCTGTACAACTATATGGTTGCCAGTGATATTGAGGTTTTCCTTACAAAGAACATAATCAGAAAATAATTGGTCATTAATCATTTACAGATTTTAATTTTTACTAATTTTCAAAACAGTTTGTTAATTAATAAACCTAACTAGAGACCAGTTTAGACAAGTCTCCACTGTCGCTGACAGATTTGCGTGACGTGGTGCCTCAAAGACTCGCCGTGTTGTACACAGATGTCAGTGGTCACTGGTCATTGTGATAAAATAGTGACCAATGACCCTCACCAGTTTACACACTGACCTTCCACCTAAGTTGACAGCATATGAGACGATCAAAATGACAACATATGCTTAGTGCCCACCAAAGTTTAAATGGTTCACGTTACCTAACCACACCCCTCTCTGGGATGGTTTGGCTAGCACTTACCACTTTCAACCTGCCTACCGAATTGAAGTCCCTCTCTTCCCTCACTACGAAGATGTGAAAGGCGATACAAAATGTCGAAGATGAGGTGGTTTGGACAGTTAGGGTCACTCAAGGTCACTGGAAATAGCACCATTCGATAGCGCACACACGAGTCCCTATTAGCATTCTATAGTAACTATTTCCGTGTCTTGCACCGTTTCTGAGATATAGCGAGATATTGGTCGAAAATCGTCACTTTTGCCATACCCCACCTCTGTTTGGTGCCCCTGTTGGGGGTGACCCAATTGGATTTTAGGTGAGATCTTTCACATCAGATAACTTGAATCCATGAGCTATCATATGGCATTGTTTGCATGATCCTGTTTAGCCGTTTTGGTACGGTACAATACCGATGTGCGACAGATGGACGGATGGAAACATGATGACAGCAAGTACCGCGCTAGCATAGCGTCGCGTGGGTAAAACTGAATTAGTTTCAGTTATAGTTATTGATACAGACAGAGTGTTCTCACCATTAATGATTTAAGTTTTCAGTTCGAGTTTTGCACAGTTTATTATATACTTTATACATTGTGTGATGATTCTAGTTCTATTGGATGTGTTAGTTGCAATTTACACCAGTGCAAGGAAGTAGAAATACTTGTGTTTGTTAACAGTAGCAAGTCAAAATCACCAGATGCTAGTGTCCCGGAGTCATGCCACAGTAAGTCTGACGATGAACAGGAAGAAATTCTCGGCTCTGACGATGATGAACAGGAATCTCCCCAAGATTACTGTAAAGGTACTAATTCTTTGGTGCATGTACTGATGAAAAAGATGAAAGGTCAAAGGTGTCTTTTAAATGTTTAATGTCACTGATGTAATTTGTTGTGCCAAAATGTCCAACGCTTATGCTTGTGTAAACAATAGCCCTGACTACATATCGATATAAGCAAGATACTAACATTCAAGGTTAAGTGTTTATTGAGATAACAGTGTGTTCATGTACACGAAATGTTGAACACTCATGACAGCTACCAATCAATAGCAACTAAATATGTAGTGATGCTGGTTATGTTGCCTCCAATATGACAGCGAAGTATTGCAATCAGCCTGTCTAAACGTCTGTCTGTCTGTCTGTCCTCTTGCATATATCAACAAAACACGTCCAAATTTTGTAAAATTTTCTGTACATGTTACCTATGACCATTGCTTAGTCCTTGATTGGCAACAGCATAATATGTTGTGTTCTTATGGTTTGTTTTTGTGGATGTCTTCGTTTTCACATAATGGGGCCATTGAGCCATAATCAGAGACAAAGTGTATGGCCAAGAGTTAGTAGCCAAGACGGTGACTGCATAGTTTTTTGTGTAAAAAATGAATCTTACCTCAAAAGGTCAGTATTTTCTAGAAAACCTTTGAAGAACTATTATCAAATGAAGCAGACATGAAATAAATGCATATGGAATTCAAATAACATTGAAATGTAGTGACTTCCAAATCTCGGAAGACCACATCCATTAATCCTACTTGATTTTTGATGAACTCGGTTTCACTTGGCAGCTTCAGTTTAATTCCATATCATATGTTTTCCACTATATTTCCACTATATATAGTGAGGATGGGCGAGTGTGGGAGCAAACGACGTCAACGACATGTAGGCCTACAATGTACCTTGCAGTATTCTCCAGCTGGAGTCAACGAGCACTGAAACGACATCGTCGGTGCTATGTGGTAAATGTCAAAAGACTGTGTGTGATATTAGATTATCATATCATGGGCCATGCTAAAGTCTTCAGGAGAGAAGGGCAACCATCGTTAGGTAATTAGCATCCATTGAGGCTTGAGGCGCCCACCTCATACACATGCAATGCAACACCGCTGACCATGGGGATTACATAATGTCTGAGCTGTCGCCAAATTTTGTACGCAGGTAGAACATATCATATGCTAGCCTTGTGATGACAGACTACACCGCAATGGGCATGGTCAGGGTCATGTGATCCATTTTCTTAAATTGGGCCCCCAGTTATATCTTTGGAGTCGGTGAAACTAGGTACTTCAAATGTCGTGTGCTGATTGATACAGAGGTTACTAGTGCACAAATGATAGATTACTGCCGAAAGGGTCAGTTATGTGTGACCTTTTTAAGGTTTGGGAAATAAGTGATATTATCTCAAAAATGGTGCAAGGTGGTTGCAATATAAATCTAATGGGAAATTGTTTCTGTTTGTGGCCTATGGAATGGCACCATTGCCAATGACCTTGAAGGCCACTTTTGCCATTTGAAACGTTTGTAGCTTGTGAAGCATAGCATTAATTTACTAACATAGCATGTCACGTACCTCTCTGGTAGCTGAGCTTCTTGTTAAGTAAAGTCAGCAAAATACAACGTTGATGATTGACTGCCAGTTATAATTTAAATATTCATCTCATAAAAAAGACTACAGATCAATATTTTGCACTATTTTTGCAGTTTCTCACACTGCAATGGCGCAACAGGTAGAGCGTTGAACTTGCGATCAACAGGTCGTAGGTTCAAATCCTACTCGTGGCAAACATGCCTTGGTAACGAGTATGGGAAGCCTTTACCTTGGACAAGTTGTTCACACCTGTGGCCTCTGACACCAAGCAGTATAAGTTGGTACCGGCCAGGGGTGGTGATAGTCTTGTGATGCTCTGCCACTGAGAAGGTAACCGCAGGCCTTTTGGAAAGTAATGGCAGCCTACTGCTAGGTGGATGACTTACAGCCACCTGCGGGGTCAATTGTCTGTACACCGGAATCAGCTCCAGGCCCAACGCTTGGTAACGAGTATGGGAAGCTTTTACCTTTTTTTGCCACACACTGTGCAGAATAGAAAACATATGTTGTTATTACTGTTTTGCATAAAGTTTGCAGTAAAATGGCACAAATGTTTGTGATGGACAGGAGGCTATCATCCTGTGAAGATTGGTGACTTGTTCAGTGGCAGATATCATGTAATACGAAAGCTTGGTTGGGGGCACTTCTCAACTGTTTGGCTTTGCTGGGACCTGCAGTATGCAACTCATATTTCTGTGCTACGTATTTATTGATAATGCTTGCAGTTATGTGGAACGCTTATAAAATGTGTAATAAAATCTGTTCACTAGTTTTGTAAGTTTAGTTTGTAAGTGAAAGGTATAAAATAGAGCCAAGAATTTTAGTACTCTTTATGCTTGAAATGGATGATGAAAGCAAAATCATTAAAAAAACTATTGGTGATTGAAGAAATATGTTCTTGGCTATCTCCTGGGTTGGATGGACAGAAAGTTTGCAGTCAAGAACATGCTTTGGGCTGTTTTTTAGAAACAGTGTATCTCCCATACCTCGTGAAACATAGCTCAAATTGACTAACATAGCGCATCGCGTGGTCTCTCTGCAGTAGCAGAGTGTCTTGTTATATCAGCTGTGTACTATTGTTGTGTTGTGAGGTCACTGCAGGAATTGTACATAGTATTCATATCATGTTTTTGTCAGAGGAAAGCGGTTTGTTGCACTGAAGGTAGTGAAAAGTGCAGCTCATTACACAGAGACTGCGGTTGATGAAATCAAGCTTCTTCGATGTGTAAGACAACGTTATTTTTGTACAAAAATTTTTTACTAGAGTTAAGGATTGTATTGCTGCATTTTGTCTGCATGGATTGATTTGTGATGGTAAGTGGATGAACATATAATGTGAGCATTATGTAAAGTGAAGAATTGGTCCAGTTTATGTAACAGCGTGCTTTATCAATGAGTTAGTATGTTTGCTGTGTAGGTCCGTGAAGCTGATGAGGATGATCCATATCGAGAGAAAACTGTTCAGCTGCTGGATGATTTTAAAGTTTCAGGCATCAATGGCACACGTATCCTTGTTACTGCTGGACACATAGACGTCGAGTGACAGACGTTGGCACTTTCTCTTCAACTGTCATAAATGCCTACAGCATTACTAAACTTCATTGCAGTTATCAGATCCAGAAATGGCTACATTTATTCGTACAATAACTTTGACATTTGTCAGCTGATTAAATAATATATTTTGCATTTGTTATATCACGTTCACCATGCTGGTAAATGGACCCTGTACAGCTTATTACTGGCCTGCCTAAACATAGTGTGGGGGGCCAGACTTGTAACAGTCTCTGGCATCTGACGTCATCTGTCAGGGTCTGAACACTCCACGGCTGGCCTGCAGGTGGCTTCACCCGCTCATTTTAGGTGATGACATCATGCCACCTGCAGTCTAATTATAGCTTCACAGCAACACTGCACAGCGTGCCAGTCGTGTTACGTCCCGTTAGGATGACACCTTGTTTTGATATGTAAGGCAGCCAACAATGACAAGTATGCTTGTTTGAAGTTGAAACTTGCACATCCACATTTATGAACAGTTGAATAATGTAGGATAAGTCGAGGGTAGTCTCTGTGCCAATATAACCCGCTTGATCCATTCAGCTTTTTCGACAGAACAACAGATTTTCGCGGACACACGGACACAGCAGTAGTATATACCGTGCTGGCATAGTGTTGTGCAGGTAAAAACTAGTCATATTTTAACTTCTGGCACAAAGAGAGATTTACGGACAACGAAAAGTTTTAAATTTGAGTAATCTGTTTTATGAAATTTATGTGTGAAATATGCAGCTTTTGCAGAGAAAATGTGTGATAGTCTGTGTCACTGTGTCTGGCTGTGTTATAATTGTTGTTCCTGTATGTGACAGTAATTGTCAAGTGCTGACAACATCACCAGCTACTTAATATCACAACTTGTCATGGTTGATCTCGATTGGCAGTGCCTGCAGTGGGATGAAAAATCTGGAAAAACAGCAAACCTAAGAGTTTTTGAAAAGGTTATGGGTCAGTGACCTTATCTTAAGAGTTGCCCATATGATCATTATAGCACAACTTAGGATAGGTCAGAGGCAATCTCCATTTGAAAATCCCACTCCGTTTCCAGGCGTGAGGTCGTAGGAGGCGACCAAACCCGGGTTTAGTTTGTTTTTGTGTTATGATTATGTTATCTGTATTGCTTAGTTAAGATTTATTCTCCTATTTTGTTGTATTTGGTTTAGTTTAGTCTTGCGGTGTGATAGTTGTCTTTGCCTGTTGTAGGCGCTGGCGTAATAATTTAAATGAGCCTCTCGATCCCTTTCCCTTTGGGGTGGCTGCTGAACAAAAAGGCGGCCAGGGTTGAGATTAATATATCGCTGGCCTTCCTTCACTGGGTAGAGATGGCTCTCCACCCTTGACCTTTTGCTGAAAGGGGACGTTAAACTCGAACTAACTCCATTTGAAAAACCACCACTGGATTCTGTATATATAGTAGTGGAGTGTATATTGGTGAGTTGTAATTAATTGTATGTGTCTGCGATGATGCCTTAACAGTGAGCAGATGTGTGCATGGTGTTTGAAGTGTTGGGACACAACTTGCTCAAACTAATTATCCGTTCCAATTACCAAGGTATTCCACTACGGAGTGTCAAAGCAATAATTCGACAGGTATGGCTGATTAAGTGTTGCACATACATGACCCCTTTATATTTTCGGTTTGGATGTTGCTAGGAATTTTAAACTTGGTACATGAATGCACCATGGCATGCACCAGTGAACATGGTAGATTACCTTAAGGGGCCATAGTCGAGGTCATGTGATCCCTTTATGAATTTTTGTCCACTTTTGTATTCTTGAAATGGGTTAAGCTAGGCATTCAAAAAATTGGAACCAGGTAGACCATGGCAAGTATTGGCTAAGGAATGATGAAGAGGGCAGGGTCATGTGACCACTTTTTAAAATTTTAGGCTCCCTGTGTATTCTTGGAATGATTAAGCTAGGCATTTATAATTTTGCCATGCTTACTGTTGTCTGACAGGCATGTTTGCTTTGTGATGGTGTTGTGGTGCACAAGTTTATAATTCTTAAAAATCCAATCGCTGGTTTAATATGTTGATGCTGTGCTACGTGCTGACCAGTGTAAACCTAATGCAGCTCCTTTTTGGCGATGTAAAACGTTTTTATCGCAACTTTTTATTACTCACATATTGTACACAGTGTCTAAGAACTTCACAGATGCAGAATAATTTTGACGATTGATGTAGGCATGTGATTTACAGTTTGCCCATGTGATCATTTTTGTGCATTACAATATTTGTGAAGAGTGACCATTTCCATCAGATGCAGTGTTGTTTAGAGTTTTTGTGTGATGCGATATGTTGCTTATTAATGTTGGTCGTTATGTGAACAGACCTTAGAGGGTTTGCATTATCTGCATACAAAGTGCAACATCATTCACACGGATGTCAAACCAGAGAATATTCTGATGTGCTATACGGAGGATCACGTGCGCCGAATTGCAGCCGAAGCTGTCGAATGGCAGCGGCTCGGCATTAAACAGTTGCCTGGTTCTGCCGGTGAGTGTTATTGTCGAACGTAGTTGTACGTAATTATAATTATTTTAATTGCAATATTTGCTTCCTTATTTTCTACTTTAAGAATAGACCCATTTACGTTATTTTTTGGTAATTTAGTTGAGGCTAGATAAAGAGTCATAAAAAGTAGGTAATGCTTGTGTTGTTGTTTGCTGAGTCCATTGAGGGTTAGAAGTATGGCATAAACAAACATGCTATTGTTTGCTTAGTGTTAACTGTGATTGGTTGAGTGAATGCTGAGTGATAAGCCTGTTGGGATTGAATGATTGGCTGAGTTTGTATCACTCAATTACCAACAGTGGAAAGGGAAAATCGGAAACATTTTTTGCTGCAGTGTGATCTTTTACCTGGAGATTTCAGCATTAAACCCAGATTCTGGGGATTTGAGACCGAAACCCTGAGACGTCCCGCAACCTTAAATGCAGAAATGAATTTTTTTGGCACATATGTGTGAAACAGTTAGTACAGCACCAAAAGAGAAGGCAGATGTAAAAATGTCAAAGAATAAGAAGAAAAAGTTGAAAAAGAAACAGAAGAAACAACAGCAGTTATTGGAGCAGCAGATCTCACAGATTGAGGAGTTGCAAAGAGAACAGGTGTGTTTAGTTTCTGTCACTGTGTGTTGTTGCAAGGAGTATTTAACTGGTATAAGATAATTGCCAATATGCAGTCCAAAATTTATTTAGTATTGTAATGTGTATTTGATATTTTACTACCTTTTGTACATTTGTGATGTTGACTGTGATATCAATATTATTATGGCTCAAAGTTGAAATGCCAGCAGGAGGCTGATGTCGATGGACAGACAGGCCTAATATATGAAGAATATAAGCATAAACTGAGCTGTAGCGGTTGTCATATGTGTTACATACCGAGTCCATATTAGATAAACTGTGTTGCATTTTGTTATCTTCAGTGTTGTAGTTTTTACAAATACAAAATAGAACAAATTGTTAATTGACACATCTGTCCATGTATTTTCCAAAAAAAATGTGTATTTTTATATTGATAAGTATGAGAACAATACTAAATGTCGATCAGCAAGTGATCCAGTGATAATAATATAGTGACAAGTGTCAAAAATGATTTGGCAAAAGGCTGCATCGCCAACTTGTCACCCCTCATCTCTGCTAATGGATTCATCCGATCTTAATGCACATCCGTCACATTTTTTGGATAAACGTGAGTCAGCCACCAAAATGGCATCATGATTAGTTCACCCATTTTGCACAGCTCGTCCCTCTACCCAGATCACTGAATTGTCACCCATCATGGCTGCAAATGGATTCATCCGACGTTGACCCCATCTAATACATGGTACCTTTTTGAAAATTATGTGGGGACACATTCTTTGCAGGTGCCGGATTGTCAATAATATGGAATGTCGTGCAGTTGCTGTCAATGGTTCGGTTTTAGTGAATCGTAGTTCATTATGTGACAGTTGCAATTTTAAAGTTAACTCTAAATATTATGGTTTTGCTGTTAAGGGTAATCCGACTGGCAGCAATGATGTCGATTCAGATTCTGACGCTGATGAGACTGGTAAGACGGGTACCAGCAGTGGCAAGTGTGATGGTGGGTAATTCCACCTGCTTGTTGAACTAATAAGTGGTGAATTTGCATGATTATTAAACACGATGAAGTAACTAATAAGTAAAGGAATAAAGGATGCTAAGCTATAGAACAACAACAGCCATTACACAAGTCAGCTGCATTAACCATCACACCCGGTTAAGAACTGAAGATTTTGTAGGGGAAAGTGTTAGGAAAGGAAAGGAAGCGTATTTATATAGCGCCTTTTATATACTATGTATATCTCAAAGCGCTCTGTCCATGTTGCCGTTGTGGAGAGTGACTAGTACACTGTGTCTCAAAGAAAAGAAACAATGCACTTGACTTTTGATCATAACTTCAGCAAATTTGGACCGAGTTTCAAACTTCTTTCACTGACAGATCCCAAGGAAACTGTCTATATAAGTATTTCAGGGTCTGCCACCTCACCTTAACTGTGTTGCTACACTGCTTTGCGAAATACAAAAATATAAAACAACGGCTGAACAAACCATCCCTGATAGGGGCGTGGTTAGGTCATTTGACCCATTAAAAATTTTTTGAGCTCCAATCATATCACTGGAATGGCTGAACCTAAAGTCGTCAAATTTTGTACACGTGTAGGCTATATCAATTCTAGCAACAGAATGACATATCACTAACAAAAGGGCGTGGTTGTGGTCACGATTGTTTTAAAATTTTGCAGTTTGTTTTGATGCAGCGCGTCACGTGGGTTTGTCAGCGATAGCTGAGCTACTTGTACTGTAAACTTAACTAACAGCATTTAGATGATAAATGCTACAAAAATATCACAGTGATGATTTACTTAATTTTTGTGCAATGTATGAAGCACAGAATGCAAATAACGCAAGAATTTTGGGAATATGATTTGACGACAAACTCCGTGAAGTTCATGCAATAAATGACTTCATCATTGTCACGAGGTGACAGTAGTGTTTGTGACTAATACCTTCTGCAGTCCACCAGCCTCATAACTAGTCTGAAAGTTAAAGGACATGTTTAAAACGGTCTACATTTGCCGAAATTCTGATCATAAGTCGAGTGTGTTGTTTTTTAGACAGACTGTACATTTGGATTGAGGAAAAAATGTTAGAGTTCACAGCAGTGTTACCTTTACCTTCATACCTTGTATACTAAGCTAATATATTGCAAAACGAGTGAGAAATTTGTCCAACTATTGTTACAAGTGGATGATTGTGACAGGTTAAATAGACAGTATATAACAGAGCAGTTTTGTATTACTGTTTTCAGAGAGTTACTTGTACATTTTTATGACCAAAGTAAATTTACAGCTAAATCAGCATCGCTTTACTGTGAGAAACAAAAACAATGCATTGTGCACTTCAGAAAGTCAGCCAGTGATGAATGGAGATATCACATCAGAAGCACGCATGAAGTCTGATGACACTGATGTTCGTGATGCTACGGACATAATCAGCAGTAAGACAGTCATTGGTTGTAAACCGTCAGCTGAAAGATGCCGTTTGAATGAGTCTGGCGACCAGCTGCAGACCAACAATGAAGTTCCGTTGTCAGCAACTTCTCCAGTATCTGAGAATGGTGGAGATGTTGGTATGTTCGACATTTACATTCATATACTTTGCAATTTAGCTACGATACTTGCCTGACCTAATACCTCTATAATAGTAATAATAAAGTAAAGTAAGTGTATAGCAGTTCGCAGAAACTCTGCCACACCGCTATGAGAAATTACATGCCATATGGGATCATGCAATGTTACCTGCCACCTGACAGAGGAGAGAATCCTGCCTTTACCCCCAGCCGAAGCAGGTACTCTATTTAGCGACCCTGGAGGGATGCAAGACTGAGTTGACCTATGTTACATGAAAGCGGACTGGCCGTGATTGAATCCACGACCTGTAAATTGCAAGTCCAATGCACTACTGCTACCTACACATAACTAAAGATGGCGGGACGTGTCCCATATGATGGTTGCCCAGGGAAGGGCTGAATTCTGGCATCTTTTGCTGCAGTACAGTATTTACCTGAATAAGATCTTTGTTGGCATCACTAATGCAATAGCAAAAGATCCAGAAAGCTAGAATCTTTTTTATGGCACCCCCCTTTGAATCACATTATAAAATTCAATAGAAAAGCATTCAAACATGGTGATTGTCTGGGAGTATTTGCACAAAGGTTTCTTCGCTGTCTGTAAAGTTATACTAGACAAATGATCACCATTTTCTCATTTCTAGTTGAATTTTAAGAAAAATGAAAAAGTTTAGTGGTTATAGGACTACTACGTGTAGCATACGACCATGATAATCATAACTGAACAACGTATGTATTATATTCGTGGTATACTACTTATGCTACTTTCAGTTTGTTGTTTTACTGGCCTTTTTTTTCTGGATAGTTACTAAAGATTGGGCAGGTGCCTGCAACAGTTAATGTATGCGTCTTTGTTATTACTAAATAATGTCACACATGTTGCATGTTAGTCCATGGTTTCATGCATGAAATAATTTTTTTTCATTCATGAAATAAAGTTTAAAAATAAAAGTTCTTTCAGTCTTTCAGGCAAATCATACATGTTCTAAAATAATTTTGAGCTGTCACTCTTCAACTGTATGTGATTAATGTGTAGTATGTGCATTTCAGAGGAGTTTATATGAAAACAAATTGATTAATGACTTACAACTGCTTTCACAGCTGTGAATCATTTAGGTGATGTAACCACATTTGGGCCTGACAGAAAGTAATGGCAGCCTACCGCTGGGTGGATGACTTATAGTCACCTGCAGGCTGACTACCTGTATACCGGGATTAACTCAGGACCCATCGCTCGGTAACGAGTATGGGAAGCCTTTACCTTTAATCACATTTGAAATAAAACTCTTTCAGAACCGGCATGGTCAATAACTGCACCTAGCCACTGAAAGACGTGAAAAATTATAAATGTTTAACAAATCTAACACTTGTAATTGCATTGAAACACTGAGTCTTTGGTGTTGTTGAATAGAAGGGTATCAAGCCTGCGATAAGTCTTGCTATAGCAATTCCGAATGGTTGTTTGGGTAAGTTTTGGAAGTGTGCAGCCTGACTAGCAAAATGGGCCAGTCTAATGAAAACGAAAAGTAGTATTAGTTGTCATTATCTTGTAATTGCATTGAGGTCATTATGGGCAAATATTCCGCAGCAGTGATCATTCATATGATGAGCTGTGTCTGTTTATTGAATCACTGTGTATAAGTAAACCCACATTCAAACATTGTGATATAATTTTAACCAGTTTTACATTCAGCTGGATGTGCAGAACGTTCAGTTGATTACCAGTGGTAGAAATTATGGCTGTTGTTATTGTAGTAGTTCAGCTGAATGTATCAGCAGAATCCTAGCTATAATGTAAGCTTGGATTGGTTTTTTAGAAGCTGCTGGTAGTCAGAAAAACAGCCACAATGCACTGTTTGACTTGAGCACTTCACCAGTTGTCAAAATTGCTGATCTCGGAAATGCCTGCTGGACTGTAAGTATTAGTTTTAGTTTGACGTTGTTTGATTTTGATGACTTGTTGATGTTCTGGTAAACAGTGACTGGCTATTGAAGTAATGATGGTACTAATACAGAATCATATATGTCGCAATCAAAAATTTGCACCACGTTTGATATATGCTGAATGAGTTACTGCAAAGTTTTTCAGATTAATGCTCATGTAAGCCATATTATAGCTGGGTACTTATGCATATGTGTTACTAATGTAGGCCTATGCTTAATTGTCTGATACAGTTTCACCATTTCTCCGAGGACATTCAGACGCGCCAGTATCGGTGCCTGGAGGTGTTGATTGGTGCAGGTTATGGTTCTCCTGCAGATATCTGGAGTACAGCATGTATGGTATGAAATGCCTTTGTATGATATTAACTTATCAAGTAGATAACTTGTTTATCACACATTATACGTTTTGAATAAATTTCATTTTTTTTTGTCTGGAGACAGCACATACTTGATCCACAGGAAAAATGTGGAAAAAAATTACAGTGCACATTTAAAAAAATAATCTGCATGTTCTTTTGTTGTGGAGCTGAAAATTCAAGTAGATGGAAAAGACACTGTGTTTTACAGCAAGATGTAGGCTACATGGAAAGTTCTAGACATAGTGAAATTGTCCATATTCTTTGCAGAAATTATCATGACCTGTTGTTTGTTCAGTATTGTGATTATAGAGTTGATTGTTACTTGTGCAGGCATTTGAATTGGCAACTGGAGATTACTTGTTTGAGCCACATTCGGGAGAAGATTATTCCCGTGATGAGGATCATTTGGCACATATAACTGAGCTGCTTGGTCCAATTCCACGAAATATTGCCATGTCAGGCAAATACTCAAGAGAGTTTTTTAACAAGCGAGGTATGCAAAATGTGGCAAATCATCTTTGCGGACGGTTTCTTCTCAATATTTTACTTATCTGAGTGAGGCAACTTTATGTTAATTCTTGTGGCCGAGATCTGTTGATGGCTAGCTATATTGCTGTTGGAGCATATCTATATATGAATTCTATTTTTATGAAAAGTACAGTTGTAATAAAAACAACTAACTACCGGTACAGCAAAAATGAGTAATCACGAGTGGCAGAAATTGACAGTCAGACATGTATTGTGCAATTTGTGGCACATGTGGTGGTGCTCGTTGTTGCAGTGTTTCCAGAATTGAGAATAGAATTAGCATACTGCTGTATAATGGCAACTTCAGAAACAGTTGGAATATAAGCACAGTAAGTAAGTAGATGAATAAATTTATAGAGTGTGGTTATCATCAAGAACCTCTAACACGCTGATCGCACTAGTATCAAGCGAACAGGTACGTTTTAAGCAAACATCTGAAACAGTCTGCACTGATGGTCGGGTCTTTGATGAAATCTGGGAGAGAGTTCCAGACTTTGGGGGCCGGCAACTGAAAAGGCCCGACGGCCGTAAGTGTTGAGCCGGTAGCGAGGTACTGCAAGCAGTTGACGGTTGGCGGAACGCAGGTGCTGCCGAGTGTCGACACTGGCGGCCGGAACGCAGTAGTTTAGTAGTAGTGTGCAGCCGTTGACACCGTTGACCTGTCACTACCAGCTTGAAAAACACCCGGTCGAGGACATCGAGTCAGTGAAGTTCGTCATGCAGTATCTGACTCAGGCTGCAGTCAAACATCCAAGTGCCGGTGACGACACGTGCAGCAGCGTTCAACACCTGCTGTAACTTGTCCGTTACTGTCCTTGGTACAGTACACATGTGTGCACAGTTGTTGTGGTAGTTGAAGGTTTAATTTGCTTGGCATGTTTAGCTCACACTGATGTTGGAGAGCCGGTTTTGAATAAGGCCAGTGCATGAGTTTCCCGTGACGGATTCAGTGTTTCGACTTCCCTTCACTGCTTGGCACTGTTGGTTCATTAGCATCTGGCCTGTAAAAATCTATCACTTATCCCAGAGGTTTTGGAAGAAAATCAAGGTTGAACAGTGTAACCCAGTTTCACCCTGAAAACGGCTGATAAGTTGAATATGGTGATGGTGGTGGTGATGTGAAGCTTGTGTTTACTCTCATTGTTAAGTATTGTTTGGTCATTGTGCAGGTGAGTTACGTCACATAACAAAACTGAAACCGTGGGGCCTTATTGAAGTGCTGGTCGAGAAGTATCAATGGGATGAGCGCAGCGCCTTTGAATTGGCCGACTTCCTTATTCCGATGCTTGAGTTTGATCCATTAAAGAGAGCAACTGCTGAACAGTGTTTGCGACATCCGTGGCTAGATGACGATGATGATGATGATACTGTTCATGCCACGGACTTTTGACCTGTACATATGTTGATACTCATGGTCCCACATGAAACCAACGTGCCATTCCGTTATCTATAAGAAATGCAAGTTCCATACTGAAATGTGATGTAGTCCTACTGCAGTTGCCAGAGCATATCACGTCACTGGTGTTATCCAGTGTTATGCATTTTGCCTTCTTCTGTAGTTTTTCTTTGTTTTGGTCAGCCTCATGTCTGTACTTCTATTTTATGCAGGGGTGTACCAGATATCCGGTTCCGATTGGCCGGATATCCAGCTGTTTTTCAACATCCAGTTCCATCTCTGGATTTGGCAGAAAAGCTGTAAACTGCTAGATATCTGAACCTTATATTTTACTTATTTATTACAAAATGTTGCAGCTGTCATTTTGGTGAAGTTTAAATTTGTAATCAATAAAACAGAAGCATGACTGAAAATCAAAAACTGACTGTCATTACTTACTTCAGTAAAGACACTACCTGTGTATTTGTGTATGAAGTGATTTGTAGTGATATATGCACAAATTTATATTTGTATGTTGTCGCAACATTATGACAGCAATTTAGTATATTGAAAATATTGGCCAGATATTTCATCTCATTTCTGGCAAAATCCGGTTCTGGCCGGATTGCAAAAAATGGAATCTGGTACATCCCTAATTTTATGCTGTATATATTTTGCACGTCATTCTCATAAATATTTTTATTTTATGAGTAAATGTGGAATTATGGAAACTGATGAAAACTCAAATTGAGTTGCTGCATTTACATTGCCTCACAACATTGTATGCATAAACAGTATATGCTATCGTAATTCCGTCCCTCTGTCCATCTCTCCTTCTCGTGATCTGCATCAAATCCGTTCAACACAGGCCTATTATCCATGTTGTTTCGCCACCTGGTATGCACTCCAGTTGTCTCACACCAAAGCTCTTGGTGTAATTCTCATGTAGTCACCCTTAAATGGAGTGGATGGAATAGGAACAATTTGCAGATGATGTGCATTCTTTCTGCGATAGCTGCACATTTTGTTTTAGTCATATAATATCCAGTTCTTCTCGTATTTATGACTGTTACATTTACCTTTGATTAGTTCAGAGTGACTGTAATGACATTATGTGACGCTGCTTGTAAGTGCACAAGTAAATATGTTGTGGATGAAGGTGAATGCATATTGAGGTTTTATGGGGTTTTTTAGTCATGTGCTTCACAGTGACTTATAAGATAAGAATGAAACAGTATATGTCCTAGATTGAATCTGTAGCCTCAGAAGAGTTTAATTTTTGCTACAAAGACTATAAAGTGCTGTGGAGTGGATGGCATAATGTTATTGATGTTGACAAGTGCAAACTAAGGACTTGCCCAGCAAGGCCATGTCACAGCTTTGTACTTCCAAGGTCACAGTGGTCAAGGCTATGAGTGAATTAGTTGCAACAAATTTCCCAATATCGACAGACCCCAAGCTGGCACCGTTAGCCGAATTCGCCGCTGATATCTTCCTGTTGTGTTATTTTTGCAAATGAAGATGCCTATTGAACTTTTTTGTATTTAGGCTTTAATAATTATTCTTTGGGATTTAATTGTGATTCATGGCTTGTTTCTGTCCATACATTGAGAGTTAACTGCACATTTTGTGATACATTGTTGCTAGAAAGCATTGTTCTTGCTGACTTAGTTAGTCCACAGTTGAGCTGAATGTCAGCCAATAATAGCCATCCATATTTTTAAGTTCTTGTGTAAATTCGACTAATCCAGCTGCCAGATATTTAACAAGGTTATACAGTAAGGTGTTGTAGATGTGTTGAGGTTTTTGATGATAACTTCACTGCCAAACATCACAGTTAAAGAATCTTGGCCATCAGTCAGCAATCATTTGGTTAAGTTTTGGGCAAGAATGTGGTAGCATCTTTTTTTTACTCATGTTGGTCATCTGGCCCTAATTTTTGCATTAGCATGCAGTACAGATGAGCTCATGCATATGCATTCATGGATGTTGCCAACCCTTTGGCTCTAGTCTGTGTCTCTGTGCTATAGTCTAAAGTTTACATTCGGATTATAATGGCAGTTATGCTTTTAGTGGCCCCATATGGGTTCCGGCTGTAATGCACCCTGATTTGTTTGTTGATTCCAATGCTATATAAACTACATAAATGGTTTACTTCTCTACTTATTTATTTCATGAAGAATAGGCCGGTTCCATTTCCAGGCCGGAGGTTGTAAGAGGCGACCAAACCTAGCTTTATTTCATGTCATAATATATCCTGTTACGGATGCATGTTTGCTTTTTTGTGTTAGATTTAGTTTTCAGTACTAAGCCAAGAAATTGGCTGGGAAGAACGTCTCTAAAATTACCTATTTTCAATATTTTGTGTCATATGGGACGTAAAACCTCAACTCAGTCAATTTATCAACGCCTTCAGTGCTTTGACACTGTTGAATGTTGATTGGGCATCATACAGAGCATTCGGCCTGATAAAAATCGAGTGGTCTGAAGTGAGTTGCAAATGATTTGCATGTGGTCCGGCTGATGCCACTGTCACCCCTGATGTCTTGCTTCATTAAAACCCAGAATGGTTTACCTTTCTGGTGCCGAGTACCCAGGTTGTCCTGGAAAAGGTGCCATTAAATGAGGCGTTGTTGTTATTACCTCCCCCACCAAAGGTGATGGGAGGTAATAGGTATGTATGTTTGTGCATACCAGGTGGCGCCAATTCAACTCGATTGTTACCAATCTTTGTCAGTCATACTCTTGGCCTCAGGGGATGAGGTGGTTAAATTTTGGAAGGTCAAGGTTGGTGGTGAAATAAACACTCTACTGAACCCTTCTAGTTATGGCATGTGACTGATAAGTGGTTAGGCAATGTTGCAGGTGTATTTGATGGCAGGATGCTATATGAGATCATTGAGGTAACAAAAATGGGTTTCAGTTTTGTTTGTTTGAGTTATGGCATATTCTGTTGTGTACTTTGTTGCTGGACTGCTCTTATTGTCGTTGCATTGGACTAATTAATTATTAAACTTAAGACCAGCCACATTTTATAGCTGTTTATGTGTTCTAATGGGAAGGACATGCCTGTTTACTGAAACTGTTTCATCAAAATTCAGTCTTCTCTCCTCAAATCAATTACCATGCTAATGCAGTATATGCTGTTGTCGTGCGTCTGTCACACGCCACTGTTTTACCAGAACGGTTCAACTATCACGAAAACAATGTTGTATTATTGCCCATGGACTCTAGTTTTCTGCTGTCAAAGATGTCAGCTAAGTTCCAATGGGGTCACCCCGAAAGGGGGCGCCAAATAGAGGTGGGTAGGTTAAAAGCGGCAATTTTCGACCAATATCTTGAATCTCACTATTTCTCAGACACGATGCAAGTCTTGACAGGGACATATTTACTATGGAAGGAGGCCTGTGTCCCTGAGCTGTCATATGGCGTTGTTTGCGTGATCCTATTTTTGCCGTTTGGTACAATTCCAGTATGTGATGGAATGACAGACAGCAGTGTCAGTGCGAGGCCATCAAGACAGGCAGGTCATTACTGGTCAGTATGTGTGCAAGTCAGGTCAGTGATTACTCAGTCTATACTTTTAGCAAATAAAATTATACGAACGTCAGCATAAGCTTTTCAGCAAGGTAATTTGTGGGTGCACCATGATGTAGTGCCGCCACTGACAGACAGACACATGACGATAGCATGTACTGCACTATAATAGCGTCGCACGGTAAAAACGATCCCCTTTTATTTTTTATAACCTCTGATTGACTGTTCCAAGGGGAGTCCTGTCCATCCAGGCCGTGCATGGTCTTCCTTTACGTGGTCTTCCTTGACGGCGTGCACCCGGCATCGTTCCTTTCATTAACTCGTTCTCCAGGCAACTCCCTTGTTTCCTCGTGGTGTGATTTGACCGTAGTGTGCTTTGACAGTGTCTGACAGTTCTCTTTATATGCCAGCTTTGTTAAGAACCCACTCATTTGTTAACTTTGCTGTCCACGAAACCCGCAGAATCTTTCTCAGCCCTTTCAGTAACAACGTCTCGTCTTGCAACATTTCCGAAATATTACCACTTGCAGTGTACATGACATAACCGACCCTGCGCTGCGACTGTCAGGTGCAGTGGTTAAAGTGGGGTAGCTAGGGTCGGGAGTATCCGGCCAATCATCTGCTCTGGCTTAAATTGCCCCCCTCCCTGCTGCGATTTGAGCCCAAAAACTCATGCCCTACACAACATAATTGAAATTGGTTGTCTAAATTTGTGTCGTTTTTTGTTGACGTCAGTGATAGCAAAACTGACAGGTAAATAGACTGCGTGGACAAAAATTGGTGACTTTTGAATCCCCAAAATGCACCAAAACCAACTTCTTCCGCGGTGATGACCACTTTGATCTCCGGAAAACGTCGCAGATGCGGCCAGAGACTTCTGTCACAACGTCGGTGGCGGACCGCGCTGGGGGAGCTTACAGCGCTCCCCAGACCCTGTAGATGGTGGGAGGGGGCTCGCTGTCCACACCCCACTCTCGGCCCTTCGGGCTTCGACACTCGCTTGAGCCCCCTGAAAATACAAACCCCTTTAACCACTGGCGAGGCGCCAGGCGGTGCTGCAGGGCACCGCAGTGCAAGGCACCGCGTCCAGTGTGAACGAACCTCAATTCCTTGACCATTGGGTCTGCCCCTGGACGCGCACAGCTATAGGGGGAGCATCCGAGGACAGCCCCAGACCTGCAATAGGCTTGTGCTTGTGGTCCTGTGTTCGCCATATAGCAGGCTTAGATTCACTCAAGTTTCGGTTGCTGGCGCCGCCACTGCCACTTGGCAATGAGATGATGCGATCGCCACGGCATTGCTTGCACTTTCACTGAAATTAATGTCGAATCTTGTTCATTATCACATATTGCTTCTATAGCTGCAAGCGATCACAAGCCACCTAGCAATAAACCCAATTACACATTTGGCTAACGTGGCTGTTGTTAGCGTAGTGTTTTATGGCGCTGCATTACCCGCCCATTGGTCGTCGACGAATGGCGTGATGCGACGCCGTATCGATTGTTTCTCTTCCATGCGCCGCTCGCCGTTTGCTGCGCGACCGGCCACGCCGTGGGCTTGGCCCGGCCATGGTTACATGCGAGCGTGTAGACGTCTATGGCTCAGTGAGGGGACGGGGCAGCAACTGATTCGTGCACGTGCACCTATTTATGATTCCTTCGTCTTGTGCGGTGCCAGCCCATCGTCGTGTGTATGGTCGCCACAACTGCAGCCGCCAACCCGCCACCGACGTTGTGACAGAAGTCTCCCGCCGCAGGTGCGACGTTTTCCGGAGATCAAAGTGGTCATCACTCATCAGACAGCTCCAGATCGTGGCACAGTTTGTGGACAGTCAGCGGCAACCGCGAAGCGAGACAAAGTTCTGATCGGATGTGAACTGCTTGGTTAGTACCTACTTACTTAATTACCGGCATGTGGCGTCATCGCGTCATCGTCGAACGATTGCGCGCACTGTGGTTGGTGCCGCGTGTGATTATTAGTCGAAATTCGGTAATATTCTTAATGCGATGTTGTCATGTCTTCTCTAGCACAGTGTCTGCGGTCGAGACGCCGCTGCTAGGCCTATTTGCACGCAGTCTCTGTTTCTGAGTTAATAGCACGCCTAATATAATCGGAGACGACTCAGAGTCTCAGACGAGAGATGTACGGTGTGCACTGAATTTTAATTTGGAAGCTGTGGCACCATATTCCTCCTTCTCCTCCAGTGACGGCGGAGCCGCGGGGTCTGGGCCACCCCCAGTATTAGAGGTGACAGGACCACATTTTCTTACCTAAAACGAACCAAAATGCAGGATTTTGTCCAAAACGTTTACGGGAGTAGGCCTATGGTGCTACCCAGGACTTCCGCGGCGGGAGAAGTTCACCCCCTCCCCCGTCCCAGCCCATGCTTTTCTGAGCCCCCAATGGGGCGTTGGAACGGGGAGCAGGGTCAGCAACTGCTCCTCCCACGTTTGCCCCATAAGGGTTCTGGGGCAGTAATGCGCCATGATTCATGTGTTGACTTTAGCGCTGTATAAATTGTCTGTGTGTTTACTTAAATTCGTTCCTTTCTTTTTCCTTTACTTTATTTTTTCCGTATGCTTTCTTTATTACTTATTTACTTCCTTGTTTACTTAATGACTTATCTGTCTACTTGTTCCAGAATAGACCCGTTCCATTTCCAGGTTGGAGGTCATAGGAGGCGACCAAAACCTGGTCTTAGTTTTTTTTTTGGTTTATTTTATGGTGTAGTATATTTTGTTACGTATTTATGTTTGCTTTTGTTGTATTTGTTTCACATTTTCAGTACTAAGCCAAGAGAATGGCTAGGAAGAACGTCTCCGTAATTA
>Ga0209780_1000405_pt1 | contig 22562 bp, 14 predicted proteins | sample WorMetexBAHAMAS2_FD_187384 | JGI IMG/M metagenome (GOLD analysis project Ga0209780, IMG submission 187384) | Marine gutless worms symbiont microbial communities from Max Planck institute for Marine Microbiology, Germany - Inanidrilus exumae... | ecosystem: Host-associated > Annelida > Digestive...
ATGTTCAATTTGTTTCGACTTCCTCGAAAGGACGAAATTCCACCAAAAATCTCGTTAGACGTAGTTACCAAAAACGGCAACAATGTCGAAGCAACGTTCGACTTTGTCGAAGCAACACTCGACTTTGTCGAAAAATTGTTCGACTTGTAGCATTCGGCAATGTTGCTGCTTCGACATTGTTGCTGGTGTGGACGGGGGTTAAGTTGTCAGGGTTGCCCGTTTCAAGTAGGAGAACTGCGACCATTCAACAGCCTCGGCTGTTTCTTCTTGTTTTTTTGTCATTAGAGACGAGGCGACTTAACAATGATCACGTTGATCAGTGCAACTGTTGTGGGTGTGGATATGCGTTTGTCTTTTCTTTTTTTGTGTTTGTTTGTACTGTATTGTATCCTGTATGTGTTTTAGTAGCATGTTAGTGGCCTGTTGGACCCTCTACTACTTACTTTTAAATAAATAAATAAATATAATAAATGTTTATTTCACATTGCTGACACTGTATAATGCCAGTCTTTTTTTATTTTTTTCAACTACAAATGATTATTTACTGCATTAAGCAGCGTCTTTGATTCTGTAAACAAAAGAACGTAATTCAACGAATTGCTGCAATGTGTGGACGTAAGCTGCGGTTGCACAGCGTGCGCTTGCTCCTCTATATACATGAAGTTGCCGCGTCTGTTAGTCTGTGTGTCTGTGCTCCGGATTTCGGAAAAACGTGCGGACCGATTTCCATGAAACTTTTCACGGTTCATAGGGGTCATACGTAGACTTGAACGGAAAAAATTACGGAAAATTTCAACTCTTAATGTGTAAAAATTCTGAAAACGTTGCAAAATTGCCGATTTCGAGAAAGTCATGCGGTTGACAAACGGCACGGAGGCCACCGCACTGGCAATGTGCGCAGCGAGGGCCGTGTTGCCAGCAAGCTGGCGAATTTTATGAATCAAACGTTTACGAACTTATCGTAAACTGCGCGACCGGGTGCTTTTTACGAGCGCCGCAGGCGCGAGGAGTAACCGAGCGCCGCAGGCGCGAGGAGTAAACGGCCTTCGGCCGGGTAAGCCGCTAGTAGTATCATAAGCTCGACTTAGCTACAGTTCAAGACGTTTTTTGCTTGTATTGATTCAAATGAAGGTCTGTGGAAAAGAATTACGGTATTCGGTCCTCCCACAAAGGGCCATCATCACGTGGCGACGCATCCCATTACATCCGGTTGTTACATTTGCTCAGCAAGTATACGATGCAATACGATGCGGACTGACAGCCTTAGTAGCCAGCTTATATAGTTACTGCAGGAGACCGAGCAGAAACTAGCGAGAGAAAGTCTTTAAAAGAAAATCGCAGAGCAAAAGAAACGTAAAACATGTATGAACGCAGTCCGTTTGCAGGCTACGGCGGAAGGATTTGTGAAGCTTTAGTTATGTTGTGAAGGACTGAAAGAGTGACGATTAGTGAAACTGGTGATAAAGAAAACGTTGGATGACGTGTGCAAAGTGAGATGAATATAAGGAAGAGCAATGAGCTACGAGACGACGGATGGCGACGAGTTATTTATAACCCTGTCTAGCGTGTGCTATGATACGATGCAATACGATATATTTACGTGCGCCCAAAAGCTGACGAAATGGCTAGCTTAGTCTAGCGCAAAAGCACAGACAAAAAATAAGGAAAAACTAAAAAGAAAAACCGCTTAGCTCAGAATAAACGGTGCGGGCAAAAGTCCGTGAAGGCAGTCCGGGAGGAAGAAGTAAAACTACGGGGTAGGATTTGCAAAACATGTAGGTTTTAAGCCAGGAGTGAAAGAGAGAGGAAGTTATGGATGAGCAAAGTGGTGAAACAAACGAGGAAGAAGTGATGAGTGAAGGAATGGATGAGTCCGAAATGGAGGAACTGGTACCAGAATGAGGTTTACGAAGAGATCGCGGTGCGATATTGCTCAGTATTGAGTTGTAACCTGTTCTGGAAGAACAAAATAAAGTGGTTTATTAAATTTAAAAAGTTTTACCAGCAGAGAGGAATGCTTCGTATCCTGTAGATTAATACCAAAGTTTTCGAGTAAAGAAATCAACACCGAGTCAGTGTCAGTCACAATAGGCCTAAGTTCATCATTGTCATCATTTTCGTTTATTAATCAAGTGGACATGCACAACATAATGTACAAACGTTGTCTAGAAGAAAGAATGCAGATTCATTTTATTGACTAATGACAGAACGTAAGATTACGAATTTTTGGGCCGCATCGAACGCGTAGCATAAATGCGGCCTATTGCGACAAATGTCACACGTAGCGTGGCCTGCTTGTCTGTGTGTCTACGCATATACTGGGCAGAAACGGATGAACCGATCGAGATGCATTAGATGGGGTCAGGATCGGACAAATTCATTCGCTGCCACGAGTGGCGACAAGTCGGCGATACGGCCTTTTGCCAAATAACTTTGGGCACTTGTTAACTGCGTGTATTTTCTGTACCGGTGGCGAAGATGTGACCTCAGCTGTGAGAGCACTATGCACAACACAGCTAACAAAATGATTCTTATTAGCGGCGATCGGCGATGCTGTCGATGGAAACGTCACAAGGTATATTTTGATGGTAGCATTTTAGTTCGTTGCTATAGCTGTATGTACTATACTGCGACTACACCGTGTTCCAAAAAAAGGGAGACACCAAACTCATGGCCGTAACTCTGTCATTTCTTAACCGATTTTCAAATTTTTTTCACTGACATACTTGATAATTAAAGATCCCACCACACCTTAAACGTGTCGCTGCACTACCTTGGGAAAGTTAAAAGTTCATATTTACCTCTAATTATGGAGGTAAGCCTTAGATCCGGATCTATGGCCACCAAACAGTCCCGACCTCAACCCAATGGACTACAAGATATGGGGCGTCGTCCAGGAGCGAGTCTACCAGCCATGGTTGGACACTACGAGCACTTGTTGTGACATTATCAGTATGCCTATCTGCACAGCTATGTGACATGAAACGTTTTATTTTGTGTTAAATATGATATAATTTCTAAGGCTTACCTCCGTAATTAGAGGTAAATTTGACTTTTAATTTTCCCAAGGTAGTGTAGCGACACGTGTAAGGTGTGATGGGATCTTTAATTATCACTGTGCTGCAAATTTACCGCTGAGTATGTCAGTGAAAAAATGTTGAAAATCGGTTAAGAAATGACAGAGTTACGGCCATGAGTTTGGTGTCTCCCTTTTTTTTGGAACACGGTGTATATAAAGTGCCCTGCAGCGTATTCGCGATACTGTCGTTCTAATCAGTACATTTTAGTAGTAATAGTAGTAGTAGTATATGTAATCATGATAATAATAACAATATCAACAACAACAATAATAACAAGTATCCAAAGTAATTTGGCAAGCGACCTCATCGCCGTCTTGTCACCCCTCGCGGCGGCGAATGCACTCGTCCACTGCACGCGCTCGACGGGCACATTCGTCCGCGGCTGGCGCTATGCACTCATATGTATAGGTAGGCCCTAAATGTTACAATGTGCCAGCACATGTCTCCTTAAAAGTGCCCCTTACCGTGGGAGATCTGGACCCCATCTACTGGCTCCTTGGACCCACAAGAGTTAGCTCCCCAAACGGCATCTCGATCGGCTCAGCCGTTTTTGCACAGTTCACCAGTGTGCTCAACAAACAGACACACAGACCACGCTACGTGCTACATCTGTAACAATAGGCCGCATCTATGCATTGTTTGCAGGCGATGCAGTCTAATAATGATGGAAGTGGCCTTCGGGTTCTTTTGCTTTTAATAAACTGATTGATTACCTACGCCGACGGTAGTCCAGGGATAGAGATTTCCGCAGCGTTTGTCTGTTTTCCGCACGATATCTCAAAAACCGCTGCAGCTAGGATCACCACACTTGACACAGAAATTTTCCACAATGAGTCCTGGAAACCTATTTTATTTTGGGGTCAAAAGGTCAAAGACCGTGGTCACGAGGCACAAAAATATAGTGCTGGAGTGAGTTTTTCCAGTCTTGTAAGTGCCGGCTACTTCTAGTTGAATGATTGAAGTTATCTCGCCACTGCACCTGTCTGTGACGTTCGAGATGAGCTGCGCTATATACATCTACGGGTTAAATTCAACCGCATCGCGACGGGTCTAAGATAATTATGTCACCTCACGTCCGATATACGGCACTTCCTATCTACGCTTACGAGTGCCGGTTTATGCAATACGCCGTGAATAGAGTGGATTAAGGAGTGGAAATAATAATGAAGAGCTCTTTACTGGCCCGCCTAAACATAGTGTAGGGGGCCAGTATTGTTTTGCTCGCTGGAGTCTGTCGTAGTCTGTCGTCGTCTATAACACTCCACGGCGGGCCTGCTGCCGCCTTCCCCCGCGCAGGCCAGGCGATGACGTCATGCCGCCTCCAGTCTAATTATAGCTCCACGGTAACATTGCACGGCGGGCCAGTGGTGTTACGCCCGTAAGGGCGACACCTTGTTTTATTTACAATGTGTTTCAGTCAAGTTTTCGTGGCTATTGCTGGGGATATTTTTTCTTTTCAGAATGTGCGGTTAAGGGTTAACGTCGGGCTGGCTGGCTCTGCCCTGAGGGCCTGGCTTTGTCGGCCGATGTGGCCGGTTGTCGTCTCCGAGGCGACCAGTCAGTCACAGCAGCTTTTCCTGGATCAACGACAGCGCCGCCGGCGGCATTTACTTCCGGTAACCATGAGACCTGCGATCGAGCGACAGCACACGGCTTCACGACCTACCGCATTCGACGTCTCGACGGTCAACGAAACGAAAATCAGGCGAACGTTTAGCGTCCCTTTCTTTGGTCGACACACCCCTCTCCTCCAATAGACAGCATCAGAGCTGTGATGATTGTCTGGAGGTTAGGAGGGGAAATATTACAAAATAATCCGAACTGTTCTGTGCTGTGCTATGTACGACAGTTGTGCAGAGTGATACGCACACGCATGTGAACAGTTCTTAAACTTGCGTGTTGGTTTAGGTTCAGATTTCGTTTTGGTGCTAGTTTAGGTTGAGCATTAGGCAAAGCCAGCAACCAGTCGCCGCTGTGACGGGACGCGGCAGCCATGAAGGATGCACGCTGCTATTATTATTGTTTGTTTCATTATTATTATTTGATATGACGGTGATAGCAGGGGCTTCGTCAGTCTGTTATACAGACGAACACAAACTTACTCTGCGAGAGCCTGGACACAGACCCAGTAAAATGAGCAGTTTGACAATTCAGCTATCACCGGTTGTGTTTATTCATTAATACGCCTAGCCATGGAAGCAGGGTTACCTTGGCATGGACGGTTGCTTGCAGATGATTTACCGCACGGTAAGAAAATGGTTACCACTGTCACATTTACCGCTACGTTCAGACGCCACATCACGTCCAAAGTCCGACATCGTAACCGTATTTGCGGCATTGCAATAGTTCATTGTCGCCCGATGTTTTGATAACGCGCATCTCTAATCGTTGTTGCTCGACGACCACGAGTAGAGGGACGATCGTAATCAATACCGGTACGGACCGGAACCTGACGGCGGCCCGATTCAATGTGGCCAATCACGACCAATCGACCCTACAACTTCCGTGTTTGTGTTATACTTGGAGCGCGTTTTGCGGCGAGTCGATTAGAAATTTAGTGCCACAGTCACGCTCCACGCTCGTGCTGTCAATGGGCCTATTTTAGTATCGGCTTACTCGCCGTAAAACAGATAGAAAATCAAACAACGGCTAATTGGTCCAGTCAAATATTTAACACATGGCCCATGTATCCCAGATCCACTACTATTCTGAATATATGTATTCACTTGAAAATGAAAGAAACCTTAACGGGTCCTCAACAAGGTCCGTGAAGACAGGTATCATTTTGAACATGCGGTTGGTTGTGTGGCACAGTGGTAGAACGTCGGTCTTTGGCCGGCGAACTTTCTCTGTCCTGCGCTCGACCTGCTGTGGACGGGTGACCACTTATGTGGGTAAACCGTCCGCTATAGGTCAACCAACCAGGCCAACTCAGCCTTTCATCCCTTCGGGGTCGATAGATGAATAGTAAGCTGCAATTGGATGTCTCTTACCTCAGTTAGAGGTGGCGCCATCTGGTGAACGCTTACGAAGGAAAGGTAGGCATGGTGTATTTGCAGGTAAAACTGTGTGATCCATGCCTGATCGCTTTGAGACATACATAGTATATAAACGGCGCTATTTAAATACACTTCCTTTCCATTTTTCCTTGATGACAGGCCGTGTTCACAGGCAACGCTTTTGAGTTTGACGCCCGCGAACACGGCCCGTAAACGAGCGTGCAGTGTGTAAAGACCTTAACTGTGGCAGTTAACTTCTCACGAGCAGTCCGCATTTCAGGAAGCAAACTCGTTTAGGGCGAACGAAAGTAATCGTCAATTTCCTCAATTTTACTAATATTCATTCTCACTTAGTTTTATGCGGCTCCAGAAACGAAAAACAGCGGCGAAAATAGTACACGCATGCACAGAGTAACAGCGAAGTTATTCATCTTACCGTCAAGCTCCGTCAGCGCCGTTGTCAAGGCGACGAGCGTCATAGCAACGGTTACCATGGTGACAAGCCGATCGCCCGGTAGCAGCATCGTTCTTGCCATCTCGGCCTCGTTTTTCGACCCCGCCTATGTATACAGATCAACAGACAGTGACAGCACGGAAAATACTGGCCTGCGCGGAGGAGATGACCACGGCAATTAATACTGAGCAGCTTTGCCAACTAGACCGCCCACGGAGCAGATTAGATGATCCGGCAGTGAGCGGTGGATTATCGCGATGACGATGACGTCGTCATCGATCACCCCTGACCAGCTGCTGAAGCAACTGACTCGACTGTACGGCGCGACGTGCGGCTGTCGTTTGACGCCCGCGCTGCGACCAGCCCGTCGACCGTCGATAATGTAATGTAAAGGGGACACGCTTTAAAGTTTGATATGTGACAGCTTGGACATGGGTGTGCAGGAGGGCGAGTATATTCCGCAACATGGAGGCAGACTGCTATATGCCGACACGAAGCGATATCGGTACCAATATAGAAAAAAACCATAAACTACTGCGAACAATAACAGTAATAATGACGATGATGACGACTGACTGACTAACTAATTCACTAATTGACAGACAGATAGATAGATAAGATAGATAGATAGATAGATAGATATCTTTAATTGTAATTCACCAATAAAGGTAGCAGTATAAAAAACTTAACTACTTAACTAAACCTAACTAAATATAGGCTAACAATGTTGCCAGTTCTTTCTTCGCACGATCAGTAAACATCTTACACAATTCATTATTAGAAACACAAAACTTATTCAAAAGGTTCCGCCTGCAAATAGCAATAGCCTTCTCTGCAGGTGAACAATTAAACATTTCTAAGCATATATCCACAACCTCTTGTGATCTCGTGTTGAATTTTTTTCTAAAAGTACTATTAATGACATAGTTAATAGAATTATATTGTGACTTTCGCAGAGGGCAGGCTTCCAAACCGTAATATAGAGCTGGAAAACATATATAGATAGATAGACAGTTGCAGTTATCCGTCAAAAGGAGATTATAACTAGATCATAACTAGATCATACAATCATAGATCATAAGATCATAACTAGAAAATGAACTTTGACGCCTTGACATCGACGTGGATGCCTTCGCCACCTCGACGGCCTGCTCTGACCTTGACCTTTGATCTATGACCACCAGAATCTAATCAGGTCATCAGTAGGGGCTAATGAATATTCCCTGTCAGTTTAGTCAAAGTTGCTCAAGCCGTTCATGGGATATCGTGGTAACAGTATCTGTCCGAAGACGGTCACGCATCCTAGTATTAACCGGGCTTAACCTCCCGGACTGCCTTCACGGACTATTGCCCGGACCGTTTCTTCTGAGCTACTCAGTTTTTGTTGGTAGTTTTTCCCTTATTTTTGTTTCTGTGCCGTACGCTAGATCAAACTCGCCATCTCGTCAGCTTTTGAGCGCATGTAAATCTACCGTATCGTATCGTATCGTTGATACTCCCAACGCCGTTACCACTACGCCAAACCGCCAACCACAACTATAGCTATCATTATAAGACGAGAACCTAGCATTAAAGCCTCATATTGTCACAACACAAGAGCGATGTTTGCTCCTACTTTATCGTCGAGTGCAGTCGCCGATAGCCGGCCGAGAGGGAGGCTGAATGGTGGGCTGAGCACGGCCGGTGCTCGCAGAAGGTTACCTTAACAAGCATCGATCAATGCTCTCACGTCTGCGACCAGCGCTATACTGAGTCGGCCTCCCATGCTGCTTCTGCTTGTCGCACAATGTAACTCAACGGCATATATGTCATATGACCACGTGACCTTCCCATACCCACGCGGTGCGTAGACCAAATTATGGGTAAAATGGGGGCACCGTCAAAAAATTCAAAATGACCAAACATCAACATTTTAGACGGCAACAACGAACAAAGACAAAATGGCCAAAATTTACTTAATTTTATTTTTCTATACTGGCCATCGTTTTTGCCGCTATGCTAGCGCGGTATATGCTGTCATCCTGTGTCCGTCCGGCAGTCTGTCCGTCTGTCCGTCCGACTGTCACAAACCGGCACTGTACCAAAACGGCTAAACATAGGATCACGCAAATAACGCCATACGATAGCCTGGGGAATCGAGTTTTCTGTCGCCGAAAATCTCGGCGAAATTAAAATGGCGTCAACTGGGGCGCCAAATAGAAGTGGGGTAGGTTCACATTGGCGATTCTCGACCAACATCTCGCTATATCAGAAACGGTGCAAGATGGGGACATAGTAACTATAGAGCACTAATAGGAACTCCAATACGCTCGATCTTATTGCTTTATTTTCAATGACATTGACAGACCCCTAACTACCCCCAAACCACCCTATTTTTAATATTTTGTTTCGCCTTTCATATCTTCGTAGTGGGTAGACATCCTTTTCGGGGTAGTATATCATGCATGCACGAGTACTCCTCCGTAGCTATCAGCATCTTGACTACTACAGTGTACACTACAAAAAATGCGGTGTTCACAACGGCATAAATTATGCAAATATGTTTTCACGTGACCGTTTATAAGGATATTGCGTATGTGGCACTTTTATGCAAATCTAAACGGTAAGTACTGTTATGATGTTGTTATGAACGCGTTTATTTCGCCATGGGCAGAAAATACAAGACTATAGGCCTAGAAAGACAAGAGGACAGTTACAATAGAAATGCAGAAACAGAATACAGACAAATAGACAGACATAAAAACCATGAAACATTGTCAGAACTGCACAACAAAAGTCATTATTAACTACGCATTATATGCTTACAATCGCAACCACATCGTAACAATCGGCGCCGCCTATGCGTCGAACATGATGCTTGTGGCTATACAAGCTCTAAAGGTGAAAGGTAGGCGTGTACAGGTGCGTACTGTGCACACTCACACGTGAATAAAATAAAAACATAAACATTCATTGTTATTTTTCCGTTTAGAGATAAACGAGCGAATGACGATAAGAAATACCGCAAGCGTAATTGAGCGTTTCATTATGCTGCTGCGCCATAAGAGCAGGAGCGATTCCACGGCGGGGGTGTTGTCGCTGATCACCTCTGCTATGTTAAGCGACGTTAAACACCAGTAACCAGTAACCACGGCGGGGGTGAGAGGCGGGCAATCGCCCCCCCCCCTAGACGGCTGCTGGCCTAAAAATTGAGACGCCAGGCCGATCAAAAGTAGCTTTTATCAGTCCCAGAATGCAGCAAAACTCGCCTTTTTAAGTTCAAAATCGAAAACAAATTTTGAGGAAAGGCTCGGAGGGGCACAGCCCCCGCCCCAGAACCCTCCTCCGGTGGAAAGGGAACCCCCCTTTATACACCACCCCCTCGGCGCCTTTGGCGCGTCGATCCTCGCACCCACGGCGCTCGAATCGACTCGCGCCTTCGGCACTCGACCTCGGCGCCTACGACGCCTCGGCCCCAGGCGCCTACATTCGCCCCTAGCCACACCTTCTGGATCCGCCCTTGCATAAAAGTGCAGATCTATACACACTAAGCGCCTTTACGCATCACACTGCATAGCTGCGTCGTCGTCGTTCGACCAAACCGTTAACTGTTAATCATTATTGTTGACCCGCTACGAGCTGCTCTGGAATACTACTGCACAGTCTCAAGATGTTCCAAAATTCCTTGCAGTATACCACGGATCTTAAATGTTCAAGTGACCCAAATTGCATGTTCATTTTTACAGCGCGACGCTATGCTAGCGCGGTATATGCTGTCGTCGTGTGTCACTGTCTGTCCGTCCGTCTGTCTGTCTGTCTGTCCGTCTGACACAAGCCAGCACTGTACCAAAACGGCTAAACGTAAGTGGCGGAAGGGAAAGAAAAAGCGTCAGCGGACTGTGTAGTGTGAAATACTTGAAACAAAACTTTAAATGTCTAGGAACATGTCATTACAAGTGGTCAAAGAATTCTGCCGAAAGGCCGCATCGCACGTCGTGCCGTTATTGAGAACTGGATGATCCCTTTTGCTGTGTAGACTACACCGCTGCGGAAGCTCCCAATGCCTTTAATGAGCCGGACAACCGCCAGAAATTGCTCCTTCCCGTGGATGATCTTGACCCTGTCTAGTAACTAGTTCCTTGGGCCCAACTGAGTCAGCCCCAAACGGCATCTAGATCGGTTCAGTCGTTTTTTGCACAGTACATCGAAGCAACCAACACACAGACACACAGACCACGCTACGCCTGACATCTGTCGCATCTGCTATGCATGCGGCCTAAAAACGAAACCGAAGAACAGAATGCTACTTAAATCGCCCTTCCGCGCCACATCTCGTAAGCTCTTTACTGCCTCATCAGGGTGAACCATGGTCTAATCATAATGTGCGCACAATGACTGTCCTGTCGATTGCTTTATGGTCGAATGCTTTGCTCGCCGGCGTTTCGTGTGCATTGTTCTGGGGTCGTTACGTGCACGCTGCTGTTGCTGCATAATTACCATTGCAGGCATGCGCGCATGTAAACGTTTCGGGCACTGTAAACGTCTAAAACGATAGTGGTAGAGTCGGATTGGGTCATGGGTCAGTGTGCCAGTATACACTCTGTTCCTATTGTTATATAAACCGCCATGGAGAAATTTTAAGAACGTTTATCGACCGGGTCGGGACGGTTCACCGGGTCAACAACCATCGTCCACACCGTTTCTGGTCAAAAGTTCAGATCCGGTTTCGTCTCTGCCGTGACGTCATTCAAGGTTATGAGAGACGGCTTTATTTGATTATATGACTTCCTATTAGCGATCTATAGCAGCCATGTCGGTATCGTTTCTGAGACGTTGTCACTTCTTTAGCGTAGTGACTGCCCATGATCTCAACAGTTCTTTAGGTCGGTAACGACATTTAAAAGTATAGCCCGTGCGCAATTTCCTGCTCATCTACACGTATATCCTAATATGTGCTGTATTTTCCAAGGTATGATTTAGTAAGATTTCAGGTAGATATAGTGACCTTTAAAGGTCATTCCATGTCACTGATACATAGACGGTATTAGCTCGACTGATCGATCGGCTTCGACGTTTCGACCACATGTTTTTGAGATATTGGCCCGCAACAGTTCTCAGTGGCTGAAACGACCTTAATACGTCGATCAAGGTCATCGGCGATATCATCGTTTGATAGATAACACGCCAATTCCTAGAAAGTGTTCCACATTAACTGTGTTATTTCTGCAATATAGCGAGACATTGGTAGAAAGTCGTCAAGTTTTCATACCCACGTGTGTTAGGCTAGTTCCACTGGAATTTCACGATGATCTTTTACGTGAAAATAACTAGCGTCTCTAGGCCAGTAGGCAGCGTCGATCACTTCGTAGTGAGTGCAGCAGTTTTATTATACAATGTGTGTGGCGGACAGACGGACATCGGGCCACAGCATGTACTGCACTACGTATACGCGTTGTATATGCGTCGTGCTGTAAAAAAACTTCTAGTTTCGGCCTGGCGATCGATGTTATAGACTGAATTGGCATAGAGATTGCCGTGGGACATGGGGACATTGATGCTATTCACATAGGGCCCGATGCCCTTCTTTGTTTTTATTTTAAACTTTCAGCAGATTAATAATTTCGCACATGCCCAAATTATATCGCGGTGGTGGCGATGTGTAGAGTGTTGCACAGTCGATGATGCAGACGGCTCGTTGATTGCACCTGCAGCCGTTTATACGTTTAGACGTTTATTCATTAGTACTCGACATGCCAATGGCTTCAGCGACAAAAATGATGACGATAATGCTTATCGTTCAATAACGACAAGACGCTCACGGTCATCGTGTCGCTTTCGCAGACAGGAAGTTGATTAAAGAAAGAAAGAAAGAAAGAAATTCCATCACTGTTCGTCTCTAATTTAACTAATTTTCCGTCCCCTGTCAGAATTCGAATTTTGAACCCATGACTTTGTTCGCAATCCAGTATGCTACCATTTAGCCCCTAACTTCCCAAACCACAGTGCCTCAAACACGCAAACATACCGCGCTTGTATGACAGCGATTATTGAAGGACAACAGTTGAACGGCGCGTTTTTATTGTACTCGCAAGGGGGCGCCTGCTGCTTTCGAATACGTCCAACGAACGCCGTCCGTTGTGCGTCCTGCGACGTTTAAACTTAACACGACTGGACATCTACGGAATATTACAACAAAATGGGACGCTTTTAGCCTTTTAACAAACCAAACACTGCGTATAAAACAAGCTTGATAAGCTCACGACTAAACGTACGAAGGTCTATAAGACCTATAACCGTTACGAAAAATCCCTCCATGTGCTCAAAGTGCTTCGTGTTGTTTTAACAGAAATTTTTGTACTGGAAGGGCAGATAAGCCTACACATAGTTACCAACGCCGGCTGTATAGCCGCCGGTGTGGGTAGGGCGTCCAGTCGCGTCTGTCTGTATGTCTGTTTGTTTGTCCGCGCTCTAAAAGCGCTCTATCAACACCAAACTTGGTACGCATAGTAATCGCTCTGCATGCATTGACCCAGATGTCAAAAAGTCAAAGGTCAAGGTCACACAGTTACGAAAACCGTCACGGTCGCACGGTTGCTAGTGACGCTTGCTGCTACGGCCGTGTGCTGCTGCTGCCAGCGTGGGTCCGCATGTCGATACGACTGCCTATGTTTTCTAGTTCTATTTTATTTCCAGTTGTCTGGCATTATCGATAGGGTAAACGCATAGCCTACAGAAGCATAGGTTTAGCGGTCCCGTTAAAGTGTATAGAAAAGGAACAGATTAGTCATTGTTATGGCGGGGCAACAACGTGGATTAATGACATATATACCAATATACAGACACTAAAACGCACATACTGAAATCGAGTAATGCGTCTGCATTGGTTTCAGAACAGCATTAAACCGCCTGTCTCAGTTTAGGCTGTGACCCTGACAACTTAAGTCGGTTATATATTTACGCCGATAAACGACCGCAATTAGTGACATTTACGACCAATCCCTGGATTGACGATGGGACAAACGGTGATCGATGCATCAGGATTAAGATGATCCTGATCTTAGATTACTGGAACATTTTGTCCGGTGCTGTATCGCGACTGTCGTCACTGTCCGCAAAAACTTCTTGTTCCCAATCTCATTCCCTGGCATTATTCTGGACAACTCGTAGTTACATTACCGTTAGTGGATCCTAAAGTGATTTTTACCGCGCGACGCTATGCTAGCGCGGTATATGTTGTCATCGTGTATCCGTCCGTCTGTCTGTCTGTCGGTACGTATGTCCAACACAAGTCGGAGTACTGCTAAGACGGCGGAACCTAGGGTCACATATACAACTCCCTACGATAGCCCAATGACTCTAGTTTAAAGATGCCAAAGATCTCGGCGAAATTCCAACGGGGTCGCCCACAATGGGAGCCCCAAATAGAGATGGGTAGGATTAAATCGGCGGTGATCGAAGCAACAGGCGATTTTCAATCAATATCTTGCTATATCTCAGAAACGGTGCAAGATAGAGACATACATGTAGTTACTATGGTAGGCTAACAGGAACTCGTATGCGCTGTATTAAATGGCGCTATTTTCCGTGACCTTGAGTGACCCATAACTACCCCAAACCACCCCATTTTCCAAATTTTGTATCCCTTTTCATATCCCGCGCGACGCGCTGCCTTATGGTCATAGCGTTGTACACAAAGGTGGACGCTCATTGTGATAAACTGGCCACCGACGACAGTCGCCAGTTTATCATACTGAGCATCCACCTAAGTTGACAACACTTTCGACGGTTGACATGCAGTTGCGAAATTTTGATGAGTCCGGAGTTTGGGACAAATTTTCAGACGGAAGTACCCTTAATTTTGGAGACACCCGAATTACCTTTCACCACAAGTCAAATGTAACCACTACGGCAAAACGTGCTCGATCCGTTCAGCCGTTTTGATAGAACTCCGACTTGTGACAGACAGACACACAAACAGAGAGAAGACAGACACAGTGCTCTACAGCTAATACCGCGCCAGCATAGCGTCGAAGCGGGTAAAATTCGGCACACGACCAGCTCTGAATACCACTATCGTTATTATCATCGTATTGTTTATGTTTCTTTTTGTATAGTTTCACTTCTTATAAAACAAGGTGTCGCCCTGACGGGATGTAACAATGCTGGCCCGCCCCGTGCTGCCTCCTAACGTTGCGCCGTGGAGTGTTACAGACGACGACAGACGACGACAGACGCCAGCGATCGTCACTGGTCTGGCCCCCTACACTATGTGTAGGCGGGCTAGTAACATTCTAACGTACATGAATTATTTACTAAAAGTAGGCTTGTCACAAGAATAAAAAAGAGGAATAGTAAAACGGATAAGATGTTAACACGATTTCTTCAGAAGCCGTTCAGCCAATTATGCGCTTGTGCAATATGATATTATGAAAACCTATCTAGCCACTATGCCACTGGATTAGCGTCATCCTCTCGCGCGCTGTGCGCTCGCGCGTGCGCTCTCTTCTCTTCCCCCACTTTCTCTCCCCTCTTCTATGCTTCCGTATTCTCCCCTCCCTCTTCCTTGTACATCGATCCCAATCTTTAATTTTCGTAAACATTTGCATCTGTACTTTTCCTCCGTAGAAGGAGACAATATTTCCCAGCTTTTGGTGTTGTCTGTATTCAGGACACGGTAAAAACAAGTGACTTCTTCACGTTACATTGAGAAGCATAATTACAGTTAGTGGTTAATGGTTGTAAGTACGTGTATCGTTGGTCCACGGGTTAGCGAAATAAGTCATTGGTAGGCCTAATACTGTAGTCTAGAGACTGTGTGTCGATACGTCACTGGCTATGCTGTCCAGTGACCCCAGTACCGTCCGACTCGTCATGACCCCTGAACTTCATCCAGCCTGGTCAGTTGGTCATGCGATGACCATTGAAGACGTCGTGCATGACGCCAATGTGTCTACAGACTAGTTCCTGGCTCAAACGCGATCCCTCTTGCAGCTGTTTGTCTAACCGTTCTCAGTCTTCATTGATAGGCTACCTAGCCTACTTATCATCACGTTACCAACTACTGTATAGTGGTCAGGCAGATCAATCAGTCTGATATGTGTCTGTCTGTGTCAATGTGTCCGGACAGTAACTTTTGAACTATATGTAAATAAAGTTGACCTATTTGTCAAGCTGGTGCAACGTGACATTATCTAGGTTAAATTCGAAGGCCGAGATCACAGGTCAAAGTTCAAGATCACATGACAAAGAAAATTTCGCTAAAGTGGTCGACGTGACATCGACTGAGCTAGGGCATTATGGTTTAAAAAGTATGTTTATTTTAAACGAAATGAAACGTTCTCACCGCGACGGAGGCTGTCACATTTGGTGAAGTGAATAAGGTTCAGTTTGTTTGCTTCTTGCAATGTCTGTCCCTTACTGTGCTAAATGTTACAACAAACGCTGTGTTCCAACTATGCCATATCCAGTAAACTAGGACAGCAGTCGATAGAGCGCGTAGCTCCGCCACGCCACACTAAAATTGACAGTGTCGTTAAGATGAACGGCAGGTAGTTCGGCCTACATTTTCCCGCACTGTGCCGAAACTAACTTCCCGACTCCATTTTATTTTCACTTTTTACGTATCAGTCGACTACGAGACTTTCCACTGATAGCAGGTGTGCCAACAATAACTCTCACCATCCATCTATTTCCCAATTTGCATGAAAATCTACCCATAATTTTGCGAGTTTTCTGCTAAGAAACAAACAGACAAAGGGCGATGAAAACAGTAACTGCGCAAAGCAGTGCGGAGATAAATAAACAATGACCGCCATACCTATACTGTTCGTAAATAAATAATCGCCACCTTTAAAGAGCGGGTTGACACTTTTAGTCCACCAGGCAGGCACGCCGAAGGGCTGTGTTGGGCCGATATATTTTTAACGGTCCTCTTAAAGACCAATTATCTCATAAGTTACTAGACCGATCTTCATCCGATTTTCAGGATAGGTTCACATAATAGGGCATGATCAAATCGCGATCGCTCAAGGGACAGTAACCGATTTTGGCGAAAATCGGCGAAAATTGGCATACTCGCCTTCATTCTGTGCGCTGACAGCTCACAAGGGATGGGAAGATCGCAACGTGGATGCATGCGTTGACACCGTGTGAACTTTCGTCCAGTTTTGCAGGGTGCATGCGCGTTTGCGCCGGGCGGGTTACACGCTGAGCTTTACCACGTATTTCTAGTTGTCAATAATCTGTTAAAAACATCGATCTGTTTTATAATATTGTCTCAAATTCACACTTACGATCATCATTCAATAAAGTAGGCCTATGGACCAATTGTTTCGCAGTTAGCCTAAGCCGTTGGCCCATTTGACGTTGCTGTTTTTACGTACATGCTCCGTACAAATTCATCCCTAACACAAAGATATCCGCACCAGCCTTTTGCCAGTCATTAACAACGGTTTTTGTACTCTACAAATTTTCTTACCACATCAGAACTACCGCTAACGCGCGCTAACTTTGTTAATGTAGGCCTAATCTAATTCTGCTACTTAGTCACTCCGCACTAATGCTTACTACTTTGCTCAATTTTCTTCTCCTAACTGGCGGCGTAACTTTTTTCGCAAGATTTGTCTATCGTCCAGAAAGATTTTCCGTTAAAAAGCCGCGAAACTCAAAACGCAAAAACGACTTCGTTCGCAGCATGTCGAAACTGCACATCAACGCACGACGAGGGACGGCGAAGCAAGGCAATTATTTTCAGTGTAAGTACGGCGCCGCGGTCGTTGTGACGAGCTTTTTCAGCTGCCGGTGACGTCGCCGTGCTGCTTAATAGCATTAGGACGACGCTAGTCGGTGGACGAGAGACCGGCGATGGACAAGCTGTGCGATGATGCGGGGTATCAGCATCAGCATCTTGTGGACTGTCACTAAATGTAGGCTACATCCGATGTTGATGAACAGCTGGCTTGTTGTTGCCGACCCACTTTGTGGCCGTGTAGGCCTATTATACATGTTTATTCACCATAAATGGTAGCACATAAGAAAGACAGAAACTTAACTACTATAGTAAACAAGTATTGCAGTCAGTCGACTGTGTATGTGTCTGTCTGTCTGTCTCTGTGTGTGTGTTCATGTGTTCCGACGACAACTGTCGAAATAAGTAACCTCTGAGGTAGATATTTGACACGGTAATTCATTCTGATCCTCTCTATAGGTTAAGTCCGCAGGTCAAGGTCACAGGCCAAAGTTACATGTCACAGAAGGAAAAATAAAGTTTTTCGGCTACAAGTGGAATCGAGAGAACCAGTACGCCGCAGTACCGGCTGACTGGACGACGCGGAATGTCAGAGAAAAGCAGACCTGAATTGAAAACTATAATGAAACTTCCAGTTCGGTGAACATAAATGAATGCAGATTGTATTTCAAATTCTAGATACCCGGTGAAATGATAAGAGTATGGAAAGCAAACTCCTACATTGTAAACGCTTATTACACTATTTCGGTACATGTGAAAATAATGCATTTTGGTGACAATGTACTGAGTTATGCATATATTGTTTACGTTACACTTAGTTAAGATAGTTTCGTTTCTTCGTCACACTGCGTCGTGATTTCTCAAAACCCACATAAATGAGCTTTCAGATATCGCCTAAACTCTCCGTAGCTAGTCATCTGTCGCAGACTTATCGGCAAACTTCATGAAACATATTATTCTTCGGTTGGTTCTGATGACATATTTTTGTTATCGGCAAACTGTTCCACAGACGAGGTCCCGCAACAGCAAGACTTCTGTCGCCGAATATGTTGTGGGTTCACGGAACGGTTAGTGTCCTATCAGTAGACGGGCGCAGGAGACGGCGACCAAACTCGGAGACGAGATGAATGTCAGCAGTCAGGTAGGTCGGTGCAAGTGAAGCTAACGACTGATGTACGAGACACGCCATCTTGAATTCCACTCCTCTCTGGACCGGCAGGTCACATCTGCGTACACTGGTGAGCAGACGAACGGCAGCATTCTGCACTGACTGCACCTTCCTGAGCAGGTTCTCAAACTAAATGAATATTTCAAAGGGCACTGCCACTGAACAGCCTACTCGCGACGCTTACTTTTATCACGTGAGCCTGGCTCCCGAGGTTTTTACCGACCGTTTTGTGGTCCGGATAAAGCAATGGGTCTGTTGCGTGTCTGTCTGTCTGCTTGTCAGGACAATAACCTTGAAACAAAATGAGTTTTCGACCTAGATATGCGGTTCACCTTAAAACTCTCTAGATCAAGGTCAATCGTCACGATCATATGGCAAAGTTCAAGAACACAAAGAGAAGTTTACAAGAGAATACCATTTCGGCTGCGCATTAATGCTTTGGATCTCTCAGTGATCGTCAACCTCTGAGACCTGAACGAATGGATTTGCGTTAATTTTGGAGCCGTCTTTCACGCAGTTTTCTGATGACACACAGAAATTTTACGAATGGAATGTTACGAAACAAGACTTTTGTCTTGTTTCGTAACATTCCATTCATAAAATTTAGCTGAAAAGCAGACCTGAACTGAAAACTGTAAATAAGTGGTCGGAGCGACTTCGAGTGATGACTGTTCTAGTTGTATAAACAGTTAAGCAGCGAACCGCCAGTTCAAATTAGTGACAAAGTGATCCCCGTACCGTAAGAAACCCAACATCACATCTGTCCCCGACACTGTCACAGGGTAGCCTGGCTTGAGGAAATATCCATCACGACAACGCGACCTGGTGCCGCCCGCTGACCTGCCGTCAAGGCTTGCTGGATTCATCCCCATCCCGGTTTTTCCACGTCCCCACTCTCGGCCCTCGTCGGCACCAATCTCCCCCACTCGGGCGAGTGACCCGCGGCGCAAACCTCACGCTCCATAAACTGTCGTCGATATATCAGTGCTGGCAGCTTATCGGCCCCGTTGGTCGCCGGATAAGGACGACCGGTAAGTTCATTTGATCCTTGCGGTGAGATAATATGGCAACGAGTGTTAGGAGAGACGAGATAGTGGGAAATGGCGTTCATTGTGTTAAGCAATTACAAAAGCACGCCAAGAATCCGCGATAGGCTTAAAGCTTATGCATCAAAAGAAGACAGCACTCATAGGAGTGCAAAGACCCACGGCGACACTGTTTTTGTGACTAGTGACTTTGACCTTTTGACCCCAAAAAAAGGATATCGAGCACTCATCGTTACACATTTCTGTGTCAAGTTTGGTGATCCCAGCTGCATCGATTTTTGAGATATCGTGCGGAAAATAGAGAAACTGACGTAAAAAACCTACCCTTGCGACTGCCGTCGGCGTGGGTAACAAGAACACATCATCATCATCATCATCATCAACTCAACATCTCTTATATGTTCCTGAGAGTAGGCTAAATATGCATGCCGTGACATAAGCTGGCGTAAAGTGAGGCCAAACAACAGTGAAACGGGACATCAAGGTGAACACGCACATGAATCTGCCTCTTAACGAACACGCACTACTGATAGGATTAAGTTCGTTAGCCACATAGACAGTACATGTTCATGCAGTTGCAATATTTATGAACAGACTCAAAAAAATTAACGATTACATCTGGGACTTTTCAAATTTTGTGTTAGCAGGCAAGAACTAACTCAGCGATCCGGCAGCCACACCGTAATAGGGCTGTCAATGAAATCATCAAAATATCAGTATTTTCCAATTTCTTCTATTTCTATACGCGTAACAAAATTTAATATTCAACGCCGGAATCACCGAAACGTCGCAAAATCGTTGTTCGTCGGGCCTTGTCGCTGGCGCCCGATCGTTGTCACCGAGTGGTACCGAAATAATTTGCACCGCAGCGCCGGTTACGCCCATAATATGCGCGAGATCGAGCTCGGTTGAATATTGAACGAAGCAAGGTGGCGGCGACGCACATAAATTTCGTAATTGACGCAGCGACGAAGGTACAGAATGCTCAGCTGGCCAACTAGACAAATATTGATAACGAGTCAATCCAGATGCGATCGATTTGCCGCCGGAGCGGTAATAACATAAGACCGATAGGCGAGGCGTGACTACTGACTACTGCCGTCACCAGCCACGGTCTTCATTCTGATGCCGCGAACCACATTCTAAATCAGCGAATACTCGAGGGCTTGGGGCAGCCTAGATGGAAAACTAGTTCCCAAACGGAGTCACTCGCACAGCGGGTTTGTTCTCTTGGGCAAAAAGGCTCAGATGTCGCACATTTCTCGACGCACTATGCTACTGGAAAATTTTGTTGAGTTATTTCTGTAGGCTACTTTTCCACCCACGCCCCTTACCCAGATAATAGCTTTTCTGAGGTCGTTTGACTTGGCTAGTATTTGACCATTCAGTGACTTGTCCTTTCTCCTGATCCTTGAGCATTTGGTAAGTATCCCTTTGGGCTTCAGCTGCTAAGTCAAACTTGTTCATCATGAGTCACATGCTAGATTTAAAAGCGCGTTTTCACGGAAACAAACAGGTGTTGCTTTAGCCCACAAAGCACTGCCATGTCATACCACCGCGACAACATGGCTGCTTGGCACGCAAGTAGGCTACACTGTAGGCCTACTCGTAAAGTGGAACCACCTTCGTTCTCATTACGCGCTTGTCGGCTCAGCTGCAGCAACTGTGGACATCATCAACATCGCATCTCAGACTCGTTTATTAACCCTGTAGATGTCCAGTCAGTCGGCACCTGCCCACCGCAACGGACAATGTAAGAAACAACATACGCTTTTCGTCGTGAGGTAAAAGTGTTGATGTCGAACTAAGTTGTAAGACCGAGACTACAATCGGATTTGATGGAAAGACTAAATATTAAGACTCTACTATGCTACGTGTTTTGAATATTGCTAAAATATAACGAAAGTATTTTGTTCGTGAACTGATGATGAAAATAGTGATTGGCGGTCTCGATTTTGGTATCGACACTTTACATGTACTTACTGTACTACTTACTTTGTTACCGGACACAAAGTTTGACCTTGATTTCGACGGTCGCGTTTATTCCGTTTTTATAGAGGAAAATACGTAGAAAATTTTCGTGAAAATGCATCCACCATAGTAAAAAGAAAAATTTAACTAAACCATAAACATAATTACGTATAAAAGACAATTTGTAAAAGTGCGAACTCGGTGAACTATGTAATGCTACACACAAATTGATAGCCTACAAAACCATAAAACACGATGCAGTCGGAGACGGCAGACTTCGCCCAGATGCCGCCACCTGCCGAACTCGACAAAACATACGCGTCGTCTCAGATTATGGCTTATTCGCTTCCTTATGCGAAAATACGACGTCATCTACAAAACTGGAAGTACATAGCATTGCCGTCATAGAAGGATCAAGCCACGGTTATAAGTAACATGCACAGACATTTCGGTGAAATTTGGATGTGTAGTTTTTGAGATATGTGAGCGAACATACAAACAGGCAGACAGACAGGGAGATATACACACGCTGACCGAGGCGAAGTAATCACATTTGAAATTTAATTCCATTAATTAATCAATCAATCAATTTAATTCGCACACATTAGCACATAAAATCAACGGCATCCACAAAACCGGAAGTACATAACGTATGGCATTTCCGTCAAAGGAGGTCCGAGCCACGAGTCCTCCACGACCACAGGTAACGTGTGCAGAAAATTCGGTGAACCTTTGACGTACGTGTGGTTTTTGATATAGCCGAGCGAACAGACAAACACACATACAGACACGCTGATCACAATACTTCGCACCCATGCCGGGGCGACGTACTTAGCCTATTATCTCCACGACCTCTGTGGCAGTGGATCATGAGATAAGTAAACATCGGTGTCACGGCTTGTACGGTAGTACAAGCTGTTGTAAAAGCGACTAGCCAAAGTAATGGAAAGTGCCAAATTTTGACCCCCTTGGGTTTCGAAACCCTTGAACGGATTTCGATGAAAGTTGGAATATATAATCGGGTCGCGGGTATGCCCACACATGCAAATCCATGTGGCGCTGCGACAACGTGGGCAAATACGTGAAATAACACGTGTTGTGGTTTCTTAGGTATACCT
>Ga0209780_1000406_pt1 | contig 22559 bp, 15 predicted proteins | sample WorMetexBAHAMAS2_FD_187384 | JGI IMG/M metagenome (GOLD analysis project Ga0209780, IMG submission 187384) | Marine gutless worms symbiont microbial communities from Max Planck institute for Marine Microbiology, Germany - Inanidrilus exumae... | ecosystem: Host-associated > Annelida > Digestive...
GTATAAAAATCTAAACTTTATAACTTAGGATAAACTTAAGATAAGCTTAGGAAAAAATATGCTAAACTTGGGATTTTTTTCTAAGATTTTTTTTTAAATCGGGCTCCAGGTGAATCAAGGTAATCTCGTTGCTCGTCTGACTCACTCACATGTTCTGAAAAAACCTTTGCGTCAAGTGGCAGTGTTTTTACAGGCCTGATGACCCAACCAACAGTCGTAAAGCACTGAATGGAACTCATAGCACCGACCTCAAACAGGGAACATCACCCACTGAACTCATCCTTCCTTGAACCGCAATGTAGTTATACACTCATACGAAGCAACCATTAAATAACATACATTCACATGCAACTGATTAATGGCAGTAAACGGAGTTGCCCTGTACATTCTGACAGCTGACTGGTGTAGCTGAATGTCCTTCCTGACACTAGTCACTTATACGAATTCTGTTCTTGTAGAAGTCGCCAAGCTGGGCAACTGCCTGGGGGCTTACACATAACCAGTGGCACATACGTAGTTAACGAATAATTTCTGCAAAGAACAATGTAATAGTGAATGGAGACAGTCCAACAGACATTCGTTCTTCTCATCTTGTTCTCTGTTTTACAGCAATATGGGAATAGTATCACAATCACATTGCATGTTGGGACACTTGAAGAGAATAGTAGTTGTCAGATTCATATGCAGGCCTAGGAGGAAAAAACTGGAAGCCTCCATTAATGAAGGCATCCACTTGTCTACACTTGGTTCTGCCGTCCCTATCTACCAAATGACTCCTAAGGGATGGCTGGGCAGTGTTCCCTTTATATTGGCCCTCTGATGCTAGTAGCCAATTGTAAGTTCTGCAGATAGCGTCTGACATATGGTTAGGTCTTAATTAATTTCTTCACTGAACTCGGCAAGAATCTTTGGTCACCTCACTACCTGGCAGGCTGGCAACCAATAAATGAAGACAACCTTAAAATTTGGTTTCAAGGTTGTATTTCGGACGAAAAATAAACTCAATACTGCAATAACAAATAAATGTTATACTATGTCAATATCTAGGCTGCATCGCATGCAGTTAGTGCTTACGCTGTGGCCTATTGCTTCAGATGTCACACGTAGCGTGGTCTGTTTGTCTGTCTGTGCATCTGTGTTGGTCACATGGATGTACTGTGCAAAAAAAGCTGAACTGATTCCATTTGGGGGCTAAGTCTTGTGGGTCCAAGGAATCACACAGTAGATGGGAGTAAATAACAGAAAATCTATTTGCAGCAGCGAGGGGTAACAAGTCGGCGATGTGGCCTTTTGCTAAATAACTTTGGACAATTGTTAATCTTGACTGCAAGTTTTAAGGCAGTATAGCTTATTATCTGGACATCAAGTAATAACCGAAACAGCTTCAATTTAGCTATAAAAATGTGCTGCAATCCAACTTAAAACGTCTTAATAACTGATTCAATACCAGCAACTGTTACACTCAACTTACATAACATTCAGTTTGACGTTTCAGCAAATAAAAAGCTACTCGGCTATCATGCAGATATGCACTCCTACTTTGCAGCAACATATGCTAAAAACAGCAATAGATTACACTGTGATTATGGCTTATTATGCACATCCAACTGCCAATAAATAACATACTGCATCTACAGTCCAGAAAATATGCACTTCTTGTTAGCAAAATCGTGCAGTACTGTAGGCTTAAAGGCCTAGTACTGCAAAGGTTAACCAGTTTTTATTCTAGTAGTGCAATAAATCTGTCATTGCTTAAAAACTAACTATCTGCAGTTATTCACCAAATGAACAAATGTTTTGTTCTCCAAAGTATTCTGGAGTTAAATTCGATACAGGTAGATCCTACTGCTTATATGCAGGAGTTTTGTCTCACACATGCAAGACTGCAATCCAAACATAGAACAATGGTCTGAATATACACTAATATAATGGCAAGTGAGAAACACGATGCACGAAAACAACACAGGCGTTAAGCATCAAGCCACAGCTGGCCTACCTGACATAGATTTAAAGTCAGGAATACAAGACTGGTTACGAACTTTAGATGAAAGACATAGTCCTGCATGTCCAAGATAGCAAGTAAAAATCCCAAAACAGACAAACTGATAAACGATTTCATTCAACATCCTAAAGACATGCCAAAGCCAAGAATATATCTAAATAACACAATAATTATAACAAAAACAGTACTCAAGCACAAAATCTGCATAGTTTATATCAGCAGTCAGGTGTTAGTTAATTACTAAAGGGTAAATGTTTTAGCTTATGCTTAAAGCAGCAAACTGACAAACAATAATCAGTTTTCTTTCAGCAATTAACATAAGTGACATTATGTGTCAAGTATCACAACAACAATAACACAGAACAAACATTCCAAAGCACTGAAAATTTTACACTGACAGTTTCTTTCACTTGAACATTTGTTCTAAACTTGTTTTTTAAACCAAAGTTTGGTTGAAACCTAACTACCGGTAATTCATGTGTTTTCACTTGTATTTTACACAGTTTGCATAATTCTTTGTCTTCAAGTAGTTATTGCTTTAGCTGGCGAGTTCTGTGCATATACTTACATACACAATTATACAGTATATTATGTTTGAACTGTTTGAGAGTTAAGATGCACTGTATGTTTAATGAAAAAGTTTTAATGCAAGTGACAATAAATCTGCCCAGTAAACAATAACTAACCCAACATTACACAGGCAGGAATCACTGAATTAGTTGTAACATAGTTATAACAATAATATCACACACGCTGTAAACGTATTAACATGCTCAAACATCACATTTTAAACATCTCTTCTATACATATAAAGTTGCTGCGTCTGTCTGTGTGTCTGTCTTCCGGATTTCTCAAAAATGTGCGGACCGATTTCCATGAAAATTTTCATGGTTCATAGGGGTCACAGTTAGACGTAAACGGATAAAAAACATCCGGAAAATTTCGCCCCTAATGTGTAAAAATTGGGAAAACAGTGTAAAATGGCCAATTTTGAGAAAGTCCCCAAGGGCCACGAGCGCTGGCCTGCCCAATGGCTTGCGGTCCGAGTCCACGCGCACGCGCGCGTGCTGGCCTAAGGTCCAACTTCGGCACGGGCCAATCGCGCACTGGTCTGGGGGTGAGGCCCATAGCCTTCAATGGGGACTGTATCAAACGCTTTTCTTTTTTGAGTCCAGTTTAGTGGTCCGACTTCCCGGCCGGCCTTTGGCTGGGTAAATGCTAGTTATATACATATCTACGAATAATCATCAAAAGTTAGAGTATGTTCAATTTACTAATGTAGCAGAAACTGAATCAGACATGCAACTGCGTACCATGTGGCACCATTGCTGAAGCGACTTCGTCATCATCATCCGTGTTAAGAAACTTGCTTCGATTTCGGCCATGTGGCACAGAATTATCTACAGTATCGCCAAAAACTGCCTGTTATTTCACAAATAAAAATGCTGTAAATACATACATAAAGTTTGCAAGCTGCACCACACAAACGACATACATTAGCGTGGCCGACCAACGGCTGCACTACTGCTTAGAAGTTCATGCCAACAATTTTCTGCTTCTGACAATGTAAAGCACAGCTAGTCACAAGTTACAAACTAGACAGCACTCCGTAGAGTGCATACATATCTCCGTGCCATAACCCTAACCTTCTAAAATTTAATCAACACTTATCTGGTTCACAATCTACATATTCTCTATATTTCACAAAAATCCACACATAACTTTCTCAGTTATGCTGTTCACAAGCAGACATACACAAAGACAAGCATTACCACAACGACCTGTGGTGGCGGTAATAATGAAAGCATTGCTACAGCACATATCCAAACATTTACCTTTTATCTTTGTACAAATTCAGCTTATGAAAATAACATAAAAAAACCAATAAATGTGTGAAAGGCAGAAAGAGAAGACAACTGACCAGACACCAGTGAGACAAAAGATCCACGAAGGTGAGAGTCGAGATTGCCGGGGTTTGTGGTGATGTTGAAGCCACAGATCTTCTCTATCTTCTTCCAGCGCTGCGTTCTTTCCTGAAGCTCGACTTTGATGTCCTCCAGCGCCGCCCTTCATCAACCAGTGCACAGTTATTAAAGGCATAAAGCTCACTTACAAGGCAGCATGCACAGGAACACAGGAATGCTCACACCATCATATTTGTAATGGTCTAAATCATAATCACAGGGAATAATCTATTCTCATGATCTCACAGCCATGATATATGCTGTGAAATTGGGATCTGTAATTGGCTACCGGACAGTCTTGCGATACATCACATTCCTCTGAGAGTTCCCAGCATGACCTAAAACTTTTCCTTTCTCAGTCTACTAGCATTCTCAACACATTACAGGCTTTGCAATTATGCACTTTATAAACTTATGATTGACAACGACATTGACTAATCCTGCACCTGACGTTCATGATCTTGCTGTCTGTCTCATCAAGTGATGCCGTGTGCGCCACACGAAATGATCCAAGAAACTTTCCTTTCTGTTTCCGAATCTTCTCGCACTGAGCACCACAAAAACACAAACATATCATATTAAAACTTCAACATCTCAGAAATAACCAAGGCAAAAAATACGTTGCAAAAGCAACTCAGTCCTATTGTAAACACCACTCCACTAAAACTGCTCTGCTCTACATTCACACAATTCTTATTCATCAGTAGTCAAGGAACACAAGCGTTTAGAATAACAATGTACCATGTCTTTTGCATTGCACAGCTGTTTCTCCGTCAACTGACGTTTCTCCTCGAAATATCTCGTCTCTATTTCATAGGTCAGCTGCAGCCACTGCTGCAGGTCGCCAGCAAGTGGCATGTTTTGACGCATTTCGAGCTGTCGCTCGGCCTCGCACAGTGCACGTCGTACCTGCATGCACACAGGTACAATGGGGCATACTGTACCTACATGCAGGTATTATGGGGCACACTGTACAGGTACAGGTGTGCACAGTGCCCACCGTATACACAGGTATGGCAGAATCATACACAGAATACGATACAATACAATATGGTAGATTAGCGTGTGCTCAAAAGATGACGCAAACATATTTCAGGAGCTCCATACCCATATCCTTATCAATCAACGTGAAATCTGGCGTGAAAGAGTCAAGCATAGTTCAAAGCATAAACAACAAATTTCACCTTCAGTGGTGTAATGTGTCATGCATGTAGGGTGAAAAAGTGAAAATTTGATCTTTGAATAATTTAAGTACCAGCGCCTGTCAATTTGTCTACAAGCATGCACTGTCAGTCCCATTAATTTCAAAGACGTTCTTTCCAGCCAATCTCTTGGCTAAGTACTAAAGAAACTAAACCCAACACAACAAAAGCAAGCAATACAAGAACAAAATGATCGAAGCTAACATGAAAGAACACACAAAAGACAAAAAACAAATCTAGACCTAAGCTAACTAACATGCAAAAATGTAAGAACTGCTCACATGTGTGTGTATCATTGTGCACAACTGTCGTACACAACACAGTACAAAGCAGTTCTGATTATCTTCCCTCTTATCCTCCAGACACCAGAGCTCAGATGCTGTCTATTGGAGGGGAGGAGATCTGCTTACTACATACAAACATTTGCAATACAAAATTGCCATGTTACTGAATTTCCCATGCACAAACATGAGATAAAGCAGCAACTCATCTGCCAAGATTGAATAATTGACTGAGTTAAGGTACGACATCCCACCAAAAATAGGTCATATTGGAGACATTCTTCGCAGACAATAGAATCTCTTGGCTTAGTACTGAAAAACTAAATCAAACAACAAAATATACTACAACAAAAAATAAAACCCCCTAAAAAAGCCAGGTTGGTTGCCTCCTACAACCTCCGGCCTGGAAATGGAACGGGTCTGTTCTAGAAAGAGTAGATAAGTCTGGAAATAAATGAGTAAGGAAGTGAACATCTGCCAAGATATTAACCTGGACAAGCTCATCCTCAGCCAGCTTCAGCTCTGAAAACTCTTCTTCATGCTGCATCTCTCGCTGCTGCCGAAGTCGCTCAGCTTCAGCCTTCACATCATCATCATTATAATCCCCATTAGTACTGCACCTACTATAAACATAGGTGACTCAGACAGTCAGATAATAGTTACTTTATTATCCTACAAAAATTGTCTACGTGTCAAATAGGATACACATTTCCTGAAGTTTGTGCATAGCATAAGTAAAGTTAATATGACCAGCACACATATGCCAACAGGCTGAATATGTACAGCGAACAACAGCTGTTAATTGATAAGTGTAACATGCAACAAGGTTTTGTACACGATACTTCCGCAGTCACAACAGCCACAGCAAAGAACTAGATGAAAAGTATTCTGAGACAGTACAAATCCCCACGAAAGCGAACTTTGGGGGTTTTTGCCGCCAACACTCGGCAACACTTGCCTCGCCTACTATTAGACTGTTGTTGTAAACTGGACCGGCGATTGTTTACATTTCACGGAGTTTTTTGACTGTGACTTCCACATCCCTTTACCGATCGTAACGAAACAAACTTGGTCTTCCCTTTCCCCCAAAAAACCTTCCCATAAAATTTGGTACAAATCCATCCACTATCTTTTTTAGTTATCGTGATCACAGACAGACAGACACACTAACCAACGCCGGTAAAAACATATTCCCTCACTTTTGCGGGGATAACCAGTAACAGTAAAGGGATTTCCTGGACACAGTTTGAAAATAAACCGTGCCATATCAAACATTTAATGTAATGACAATACTACACAAATGCAATATATAACACACTATTTACCACAACTTGGACACTGTTGATTGGGTAACACCAAGGACTTCCAGCCCACATATCTCCGAAGGTGCTGTTACAAAAAAAGTAAAGGCAGAAAAATGAGTGGGGACCAGTTAACTCAGTAAAATGAACATACTAATTACTATCAATAAATCATTCACTTCATTTCAGGCAGTATCACTAAGTATGAATGACAGCGGCAGAAGCAAACAAACACCACACACTCTAGCACCATAACACACACTAGCAAAGTACTTAGAGGAACTAGCGCAAAATGACTATTTGAGACAACGAATTTGCATTTTACAAGAATCCTGAACATAACTGACCTTAGCACATGCTATGTCCTGTAACTGTCTTTCTAAATCTTCTTTATCATCTGCCACCATTCGTTGTGCAGTCTGTGCCTGTTCTAATCTGAAGCAAACACAGTGATCAGAATCTATTTTCATGTTTACATAAAGCTTAATTAAACATCTCGAATATAGCTTTCTATAGTGTAAGTGAACAGGAGAATTCCTCAAACATATGTAATGTCAAAAATATCTGAACAAGTCTAGAACAGAAGCAATAGTAATAACCAACAGAGATGCAAAAAGAGGAAAAACATATATTAACATTTTACGTTGTACTGTGAGTTTGTATGAGCAAGTAATTTCTTAAAGACCCATGAGCACATTATAGGTCATTCAGTGCTGTGAAAATAATAAACAATCAAATACCTACTAACAAACGGTAAAAATGTAAGGCTACAGAACTCATATAAAACTGAAATTATAATACTAGAGTTATTATAAAAACTACTGAGGTTTCCTTGACACAAATAGATGCACAGTAAAGCCCAGTTTGAGCCCGCCCGGCATTCTGTTGTTCTAGACTGTAAGGTCATGCCACTACATAACACGCGCCAACGTTTGCCTGCTGTCTGTTATATAACGTGCATGTGGTAAGGCTGGCAGTGTCTTCCAATGCGAAAATTTAGGGCGGTGCGCAAAAACTCGCCAATCGTTCTCAGCCGAATTTGGACCATAGTTCACCAAATTTGGAGGCATGCATGCAAGTTTCTTTCCGATTGTTGACATCAAGTTCTCTTGCAGAGATACGTTATACATTACAATACAATATAAAACTTGCAAAGTGCCATATGTATCTAGAATGTTATTCGTAGGCGCGGGGGATGACACGTGACTAAGTAGCATAGGCAATGTTGAAAAGATGAGTCTTAAGTTTACGTTTAAAAACATTAACAGAGTCGCAAGCTCGAATGTCATATGGCAGATCATTCCAATTTATAGCAACAAAGTGTTTGAAACAACGCGACGATGAAACAGTTTGCATGTAGCCGACAGCTGTTTGATATATGTTCAGTCGAAGTTCAAAGTCGGTGCCAAAAAAACGTTTTTTTGCCTCCCAGCCCGTGGGGGTAAATGCGCAGGGGAGTTTGGACCAAATTTTTCAAATAGCAATAAGTGAATATGTGTCCAAGTTTGGTTGAGATCCATTCAGTGATCTCCAAGATTAGGCGTCGAAAAAAGAAGAAAGAAAGAAAGAAGAAAAAACCACAGTGGTTAAATATAAGCCCTTTGGGATCGTGATGCCGTGTGGGCTAATCAATAATAGTATGACTTCCTAACAAATGTTGTAATGCTAAGATGGAAGACATACTGCTGCTGCAACTGTGACAAAGCATCTTCAGCATTCTGCAGTGATGACAAATCCTTCATTAGTCTGTGGACATGTGTCTGAGCTCGGCGATGTTGAGTGTATGCAAAGTAGCAGCCGCCAACAGCAACCACGACCGACACAGCAACAACAACATCCTTGACGAAGTTGTGACCACCTGCAACAACCAACTGACGCTACACTTCACAGTGACACAATAGGCAATTTACTCTTGTCTACTCTCAACAGAATTTCTTACTGAATCTTTCGATAAGACATGAAAATAATTAGCAACTGAACTGGCAAAACATCAGTCAAGCAGGCACATCGCATGCAGATGTCTAAGAGAAGCAACAGACCAGTCTTTTTTCGGAAATTCAGCCATGTTACTCCTCCAGCACCGTATCTTTTTTAACTGGTGTTAGCCACAAATTTACCAATTTACTCAGGAAAGACTTCAACTCAAGTTCACACTAGCCACACAATGCCATCACACAGACGGTTACAACCAGTTCTGCTTTGTGAATCAACATAGTAGTGCCACTAGTTGCTAGTAGTTGCTGATGTTGCCTTCTGCTCCACAGTTACTCCAAGGTGGACTGAACCTTAGAGAACAACTGTGGCATGTTTTTGAGAGCCTGCTGGCCTACTTGTCACCTCACAGCACTGAATGGTGATAAATAAGAATTCCTGTTTGACGCTGACACGTAGCAGCGCATTTGCAGCCTTGGAGAATTTGGGCTAAATAAGTGACATTATTATTATTATTATTATATATTATATATTATTATTATGATTATTATTAATATTATTATTAAATAATACTTACAATAATATCGTCACAATATAATACGCATTTCATTTCTAATAGCCGTTTTCCAAGTACAAATGGGTTGACCAGTTTCCCTTCCATGTTCTTCCTACGTTTGCTCTGAAATATATATGTGGATGAATGGCACAGGTTTATCACAAAATCTACACAAGAGTGTCAAAGTACTGAACGAACTCAAAGCACTGACCCCAACAAACCAAGGAATATCACTCGACCTTTCTCGATTCACCACAGAACTCCTATATACGAAATTACGCCTTGTGCATAACTATACCACAATAGCGATAACAGTGATGTAGGAATTTGAAAAGTTACTGGTAATAATGATGATGTAATGGCACATAAATATGACAGTCATGATGCTGACTTTTTGGCGGTCCAAAAAGGACGACGTCGGTGGCTTTGATGGAGAGTTTCTGTTTGTGCACAGGATTCTTGATGCCGAGTAGAGACAGAAATGATTGATAGTTTGAAGCCAATCTGAAGCACAGCAGAAGCATTAGCATCACAAACTCTCCTGTGAGTGTCGCGTGTAGCTTACAATGAACTCAAACTAGTAATAATGCAATTCTTATCATCAGTACCAAACAATAGAGTTCAAATGGTCCACAAAAAAAGAATCAGACCAATTCAGTAATTTTACCGGTTTTTTTTACGTCACCTAGATCGGCAGATTCTGCCCCTGATGCATAGTGACGAATGGCGATGTGGCAAGCCATTCAGATGGACCACCAAAGGAGCCGCTTCCACACAGCAGCTGTACCGGCAATCAAGAAGTTGCGCTGTGGGTGACACCTCGCATCGATCGTTATCACTAATTCCTGCCTCCCCATTATGTCTGTGTCCCACGTATAACATTCACACCGCAGGCCCGAAGTTGGATGGCGTGGCCCAGTGTATACAAATAATGCCGTCATGCACAACGTCCGCCAAGTTATGCTATAGCAAGGAGACAGCTATTATTCTGGTGCAGTTGCAAAGGATGCTGATGAAAGACACGTGTCAAGTTTCGGACTTTGACACCATTGGTCTATACGCTGTCATGGTGATTCGACCCAGACCTGAATGGCATTAAGTAGACTAGCATTCTCACTGAAGCGACGAGTCAACTTTGAAAATCATAGCCTGAGTTTCTGTCCATCTGCCTGAACATACAGGGGCGTTCGCTACATGCACTTTCAGGAATTTCGATGATGGCGTTGGTGGCCGTCAGTGACTCGCATCCCAATATATCAGATTACCGCATCAGGGGAGGCGGACGACGACCGTTAGCTAATTATCATCCACTGAGGGGCCCGCCTCAAACTCACATACAACACAACGCCGCTGCCTGCTGATTAGGAGCAAATCACCACTAACGATCGTCGACTAACTCACATGAAGATCAGCACCAGTCTACTAAACAATCGTCACCTGATTCGGTCCACAGTGCATCGGTAAAGGTTCAGTAGCAGCACCAAGATCCGGTAAAGGTTCAGTAGCAGCACCAAGATCAGTTCAAACTCTAGTATAACATGGAATTTGGTATTTAAACACAACAGCTCAACAGAAATCTTTGACAGTTGCCAATTGCCATAACATAAGCTGTTGACTTCTAAGTTGTTTCTTATGCTGTTTATGCCAATCAGGATAACTTAAGTGTATTCACCATAAGTTGAATGTGCTATATTATAGCAGCAAGGGTATGCAGGCAGTACAGCTTTGCTGCAATAAAATCTTCCAATACGTTGACTGGGTGTGCCAGCTAACACAAGTTGACCCATACAATGGCAATAAAATGGCTGTTGTTATACTGTTCTATGCTATTTACCGGTATGTACAAACACACCTGCACTGCATATGTTTCTGCAATGATTACAACAGTGCCGGCTTTTGTTTCTGAGCTACTTGGTTTTTGTTTTTATTTATTCCTTATTTTTTCGTTTCTCTGCTGTGCGCTAGACTAAGCTGCCCATCTCGTCAGCTTTTGAGCACATGTTAATCTAAAGTATTGTATCATATTAACATCTGCACATACAGTAAATGAAGCACTCTAAACACTGCAAACATCAACTAGAAGAAGCCAGCCCTCATCTGAGTGCCAAAACCCACGCCGACACTTTTTTTATCCCTCGTGACCTTGACATTTGACCTTTTAACCCAAAAATAAATGGGTTTCTAGGACGCATGATGAAACATTTCTACATAAAGTTTGGTGATCCTAGCTGCATTGGTTTTTGAGATGTCATGCAGAAAAACAGATAGAGAGACAAACAGACAAAAAGCCGGTAAAAATCCTACCCCACGACTGCCATTGGCGTGGGTAGTCATAAATACTGCCACTGCCAATACAATGCTGTTAGAGCATACCTTGGCAAAGAATGACCTTTGACAGCACTGGCTCTGAAGTTGGGGACATATTGAGACAATTCAACGTGATCACTCAGCCAAGAAATGACACTGTCAACACTCCAGTTATAAACTACACACGGCAGAACAACACTAGATCATCACTGTCTAGCACACAATTAGCAACATGCTGTCACTCACAGGAGAAACAATTTTTGGTAATGAACACCACAGCAGCAGAGTGGCAGAACTCGTATGTGATGTTAACAATAGTTCAGTTTTGAGCAACTACGCATTCAGAAATTTTTAAATACTAAAATTTTTACAACAAAAAACATTCCATACAAATAAATATAATACTGATAAACCTATCTTACATCTAAAACAATACCATATAATAGAATGCAAATGAAAACAATTAGCCCTGTATGGGACTGACGGTCGACAACGTCCAACTGACGTTTCTGCCGAGTTCAAAGTCATGTGACACAAAAACTAGGACAAATATCAGAAATCTGACCTAACTAAATTTATATGTTGTGTCCTAGTTTAAGAATAAGTGGCCAGTTGTCACCTCCCATTGTGAATGGCGGAAAAGATAGCTTCTGAAAATGGACGGATTTCAAACTCTGAAGGGCTCATGACCTTGACCTTGAACTTGGATCGGGTCCTACTGCATACCGTCATGCATAACTCATTGACCTTTACCTACAATCCTACATGTTAAATTTCATTGAAAGCAAAGTAACTTTTTGTGGACGGACGTATGTACATGTACGTACGTACGCATGCGCTTATGTACATACGCACGGACGGACATTTGAAACCGGCTTTATTAGGTCAACTGTGTCGAAGGGTCGACCTAACAAAAGCTTATTATATATACACACATTGAAACAGAGATCAAGCTATCCGTCTTCAGTGCAGCTAAAGCAAAGTAGCGAGCGATTACTTACCAGGACTCTTGATCCACATCTGCCAAAGCTCATGCACTGAAATGTAATCATCACTTCCGTGAATGTCTCTACTGGCACTGTCATACTGCAGGTCTTCACGAATGAACTACAACACAAACCAGCAGTTTACCCAAACATCCCCAACTATGCTCACAATGTTTCATTCAGTTTCATCCCTCAACAGAAAACTTGATGTTTTTTAATGAAACCAATGCAAACTAAACTAATACATATTGTCACTCATTTTATAGAACAACAAGATGACTACAGGTTATGTATATTCTGACTTGTAACATGACACATACACAGGAATTCATAAAGTGAAATATCGAGAAATTTTATGTTTAAAGTTTTGACATAATGTATAGTAATACCATCAATAAACTTTGAGACAGTAATAATCAAAACTTGACATTACTGTCACAAAAAAGAAGATGTTAAGTAGCATTCTCACTAACGTGTGGATGTGTTCGATCGCGTAAAAACGCGTGCACATGCGTTCGATCGCAAGCACACACATCAGCGAGAACGCAACTTTAATTGAAACATAAATTATAATCATCAAAGATTGTGCCCATAGGTTTAATGCCCATTGCTGTTGATTGCAGCTCATGACAACTGACACTCTTTCCGTCTGCTTACCAGTGTTTCCCACGGAGAGTTAAGCTTTGCCAAGAATTTTTCAATATCCCGAGTCCATAGGCCTATTCTATTGGGTGTTTCTTGTCTGTTACTGTCTTCCATTAATCCAAACAGTTGTCAGTAAATTTTAATATGTTTTGTGTATAAATATTTTGGCAGATAGCACGGCACAGCTGCTCCAGCAGCCATATGATGGAATTAATACCTCAGCACTTTCTGCTCTGTTCAGGCTTCCATCATGGTCGTCATCAATCTGTGAATGTAGGTGAGCAATTGCTTCAAATCCGACTCGATCAGTCTTACAAAGTTTGTCTTCAGCCAAACATTCTACTACAAGTATCAACAACAATCCAAAATAAGATACTATGCACATAAATATTGCATACTCAATTACTCATATCATATCAAACTAGAAGGGCGTTCAGTAGAGCACATACCTCCGCACCGACCTTGACCTTCCAAAATTTAATCACCTCGTCCCTGTGGCCAAGGGTATGACTGACAAAGTTTGGTGACAATCGGAACCTACATACCGACGCCGGTGAAAACATAACCATCATCTTCGGTGGGGGAGGTAATAACAACACATAACATTGTTTTGACAGCAATTTTCCAGCTTTGATAATGCGGTTCCACAACAATTGCTATAGACTACTGCAGCGGTATTTTATCAGAGCATATGCCAATCCTGAAGCCCAATAAACGGTGTCAAAGCTCTGCATGCATCACAACAACTACTATCTATCACAGAATGCCACGTCTAATTAGCTTTCAGTTCAGTACTGTCTATGTAAAATTAATCACTGATTTTGTCACCATACACAGTAGCATTTGTTGCATGCAATTACAACCAATAAGGCAAGGAATATTCGGGGAAATTGTAGAAGTGATAGTAACAGTGATCGGCGCCGCCGCCAGCCCACCAGTAGTCATATTTTGCAAAGTTATAGTTAGTCACTTTGTCACATCTTTTGAACCACATGAGTCATATTCACAATAGACTTATAGTGGCTTGCTGCAGAGCCACTAATGTCTATTAAGATATGAACAACTTTCAAATATTTGCAGTTATTTGGTTGCACAAGTAGTTTAATACTAGCGTAGTTGGATTCAGGAAAAGATGCTTGACTTCTCCTCAACCATGCTAGCTACACCATCTCCATGCCGTACGGGTGTACACTGCCGATATGTTAAATGTTATGGAGATACTACTGTAAGAAAGAAACACTGTATCATGTCGCAATAAGGTCGCTGAAGTAGCAGAAAATTGATTTAAGTAAGGCCTACTACATTTGCAACTCACAACTGAAAAATCCAAAAATAAGTACCGGTACTCATGTATGTAACAATGCATTCATGAAACAATATGCGACACATAACTGTATATTGTGACTTTATTATTTGCATGACACAGAGTACATCGTGGCGACTGTATGGCAAACACGCAATTTATACCACACACTTCATAATTTTATGATAATATCAGAATTCAGTCAGGATGATAAGCAGTTGCTGTGTAGTAACAAGAGGTACGTACTGCGCGCTGCTCCATGTCAGTTGAAATCTTGTCAACTGCTGCACACCCGTACAAAAGATCATACCTGAACAGGCTTGCAATTTAGCGGAATGACCTTAAAAGTCACTCAAGGTTATTGGATTTGCCGCTATTCAACAGGCCCTATATCGCTTCTTATTAGTGGTCTGTAGTAACAACGTCTCTAGTTGCACTATTTCTGAGATATTATCTGTTATTTCCAAAAATCTAAAGAGGTTATGTGAATCTGAACACATCCGCTTCCGGAATAATCTATCACGCATGCACTAGTACTCCTCAGTATCAATCAGCACACCAAATTTGAAATGTCTATCTTCACCTAGTCCAAAGATAAGACTGGGGCCCCAAAAGTTAAAGTGGGTCACATGACCCTCAACATGGGTAGTTTGTCATCCGAAGGCTACACTTGATATAGCCTACCAATGTATAAAATTTGACTCAAGCTTCAGCCATTCCAGAGATATGATTGGAGTCCATTTGAAGTCTCTATCTTCACTTGTTATGAAGATAAGAAAACGATTCTTCTATAGACAAGAAGCTCAGCTATTGTTGCTGATTTACCATGCAATGCACTATGTCAGTTAAAATCTTGTCAGCGATTCCAAAGATAAAATTAGGGGCTGAAAATTTAGCAGCAGTTGACAAGACTTCCACCGTGATAGTGCGTTGTGCACTCCTTCTGTGTTAGCAGAGCTTCTTGTTTAAATTAATTGTCGATATTTTATACAGCCAATGATTAATTATACGACATACTATACTAAGTGTTATAATGTAGCGGACTCGCAGTACTACAATTTCTCAAATCACATGACGCCTATAGCAATGTTCAATTCGTAAGATTTAGCTGTTTTTAAAATTATTGCTTATGCATGCACTGGTTATCTAACAGTCAAAAGATTGATAGATAAGTAAGTAATCAAATTCCAATCACGGCTGCACAGCACAGCAGCACAGCAAGAGATATGCATTAATTTGCAGTCAGCAACAGCAACTGATTGTGTGCTAAGTAACACAAAGACCATTCGGCTGCAGTTGCTGCAATATACTGCCTGTCAACATGCAGACAATTCAGAGTCATTGTTAGTGCATGTTCAAAGTGCAGCAATATTGCAATCCAGTCTATCGTTCTCTGGCCATCTGTTACGCTCATGTGCTTTGCTGGAATAGCTTAACATCAAAGGTAGCCCCTTATTCTTGTTTTCGTACATTCAAATTTCACACAAAAAGTCACACTGAGTCACTCTTCCTCGTTGGGACATCACACAAATATGGGATATAAAACTGCAACTTTACATCAATAACCAATAACCTTAAGTGACCTTCAAGGTTATTCAACTTTACATCGATATGTAGCCACTGCCATATCTCAGACATAGTGCAAAACATAAAAATAGTTGTTATAAAATAAATTAGCCACGTGCAAAACTGACAGATATCAAACATCTGGCCTGATCGAATTTAGACATTTTGCCCTAGTTTAAGACTCATTGGTCAGTTTCCAGCTCCGATTGTAAATGGCGGAAGAGATAGCTTTTGAAAATGAAAGGATTTCCAACTTTCAAGGGCTCATGACCTTGACCTTGGATTGGGTCATACTGCATACCGTCGCGCATCACTCATCGACCTCTACCTACGTACCAAATTTCATTGAAATCGAAGAAACTTTTTGTGGACGAACGGACCAACGTACAGACGAACGTAGGTACGTACGTACCTATGTTCGTACGGACATTTGAGAACCACTTATTAGGTCGACTCAGAAGAGTCGACCTAATAATATTAAGGCATATCTGAGTCGTCAAGTTTTGTATACAGGCAGGCTATATCTAGTGTTAGCCTTGGGACGACAAACTACAACCTAACAGGCGAGGTCAGGGTCAAGTGACACATTTAAAAAATTATGGGCCCAGACATATCTTTAGAACTGGTAGGAAATAACTGATCTTGGCAGCGGTGCTAGACAGAGACATAGTTGCAATGGAAGACTAACAGGAAATCATATGTGGCCCAGGCCTACCAAATGGCACCAGTATCAATGACCTTGATGACCTCGAAGGTCACTTTTAATGTCTAAAAGCTTTCTATTTCCCATATTTCCGGGAAATATAATATGTATTAACTATTATGTTTTCACAAGTCAAAAAGCACACATGACTTGTAATTTCAGCGTTTCATTGAAACTGAAGGACTTCTCAAGGTCACAGGAAGTCACATACACTGTAAGTGTAAATGTGGTAATGTCTCGGAAACCGTGCAAGAGAGAGGCTCGTACTGCATGGGTGCATACCACTAATAGGAAGTGATATATGGCTAATCGAATAGTGACAATTCAGATGACCTTGAGTGACATTAAGTGATTCACCTACTGCAATCCTTTTCAAATGGGATTTTTCATACATATGTGCAGTAACTGACAAGATTTCAACTGACATAGCACATCGCATGGTTCTGCTGCTACAGCTGAGCTTCTTGTTAAAATAATTATGAAGATAAAATAAATATTTTCATTACAAAGACAAGTGATGTATGGTTTCTCAGCTTTTTGCTCACTCTACTGCCAGTGAATAATCAGCAGCTGTGCACTAGCTGCTGCTGCACAGTATTATTAAACAAACTTGCTGCAAAGGCAATTACCATACATGCACTGAATCGTCTGACGCATTAAGTATGCATGCATGTACGGACCAGTAAGTATATGTGTAACAGAGCATGGCACGGTATGTGTTCGCGGGCAGAGGCCCTGTCAACTCTGGACCTCAGCGCTGACCATGCAGCAGTCCATTGCATTTGCCCAGGGAGAGGAGGGAATTGGTAGGTGTCTGGTGTACGCGATGTGTGCATGACGTGTGGCGAAGGGTTAAGTAGGAGTAAGCAGCTTGTCGAATAGGAATATTTCTATAGCGTGCCCTCTCTAGACGTGGCCTACTGTCTGGCTTAGCCCTGACTGGTGCTGTGTGTTGCTCCAACCAGTGGCCAGCCAAGTCTATTTACTTCAGCCACACCAGCATGACCAACATCTTGACGTTGCTTCATCAAGGTGTCAGCAATGGCCACAGTTTATACAGGACAATGTCGAACCCTCTTTTTCCTCCCCAAGATTATCTCCTTGTTCATCATGTGCGTAGGTACTATTTGAAATAATTCTTTGGTAGGCGGATGCGCCCAAGCTGAGGTTTGAACACCGGCCACTGAGTGCGTCATGCTCTACTGCACATAGCGCCCAAGAACCACTGGGCTACGTGGGCAGGTCGGCAGATATGTGCATACGTAATAATTTGTATTTCACTCAAATGCCGAACCTTCACAGTACAGACATGCAGATAACAGCTACCAGCAAACTCACCTAGTGCAGAGAAACAGTTCGACGAGTTATGTTAGTACATTTCGTGCCACGTTTCACAAGGTATGGGAATTAGAAAGGTTTCAAGCAGCAAAAGTGACTTTCAAGGTCATTCAAGGGCAATGGCAATGGTGCCATTCAATAGGCCATATAAGATTTCCTATTAGTCTTCAACTGCAACCATGTCCCTGTTTTGCACCTTTAACGAGATATTAGCACTTACTTCCCAAAATTTAAAGAGGTCACGTGACTATAAACACATGCCTTTCAGGGGTAATCTACTGTGCATGCACTAGTACTCGTGCGTGTCAATCAACACACGAAATTCAAAGTGCCTAGCTTCACCACTCCAAAGATGTAATGGAGGGCGTTCGTTCGTTATCATCGAGGTAAGAGGCCCAGCTTACTCTGTACCTCAGTGCTGAGAGCATGTAGCGGTCCAGTGTGCTTGCCCAGGGAGAGGAGGGCAATTGGTAGGTGTGTGAGACTGTGTGCAATGTGCAGGAAAGGCGGTTAAGTAGGAATAAACAGCTTGTTGGGTATTTCCATAGCACGCCCCTCCAGACGTGGCCTAGCGTCTGGCTTAACCCAGACTGGCACTGTGTATTGCGCCAGCCACCTCTATTTGGCGCCCCCACTGGTAGTGACCCCATTGGAATTTCGCCGACATCTTTGGCACCAGAAAACTAGAGTCCCTGGGCTACTGTAAGGCACTGTTTATGTGATCCTACATTTAGCGTTTAGCCGTTTTGATACAATACTGGCATGTGACGGACGGATTGACAGAGAGACAGACACACGACTACAGCATATACTATGATAGCATAGCATCACGCGGTAAAAAGCAATTGGTTCTTTATCTTAAACAAGGAAATTTATGCAAAACATTTCACTATCTCACATAAGGTGAATGCAGTGTAGACAGCATGCTTTCACTGACACTGTACAACAAAATGTCAGCGAGGAGATTGTTGTAAAATTCACAGATTTGCAGAACACAAATATCAACTACAAAGTAATCAAAGGTTGCACACCTCCATCAACTTTCTCTAAACGTTTTGAAGCATGTTTAAGGCAGAAAAATGTGGGAGTGGGACCCGAGCCTAAAATTCAATTATGAGATATTAACAGAAATCCTATTAAACACATCAAACAACTTCCTGAATCTGCATCTGCCAAATTCCAGATGATTATTTTTGTTCAAAGGCCTATCCACAAATTTTATGAAGATTCATCCATAACTTGTTTGAATCATCCTGCTGACAGAGCGACTAACAGCCAAACCAAAAACCTCACTGCTTCAGATAGCTGCATCCACATTGCATCAGTACTGATTCACTGTCAGTACCAACAGACTGAAAAAATAGTGTTTTCGGATTTCTATTAATAACGAAAACAGATAAAGAAGATAAGGCAGTATTTAACATCAAGAGAAGATCTCTCAAGTGTATGATGCATAATTCAATCTACTGGAGCCAAGAAAAGGTCTGGGGTAATAGCACAGCCCTGACGCACTCCACTAAGGACTTCAAACCAGAACCAGAGCACACACCATCAACCCGAACACAGCTACATGTATATGCGTACACTGCTTGCATGAAACCAACTGACCAATATCTCAGAATTGAATTTTAGGCTCGGGTCCCACGCCCACATTTTTGTGCCTCAAATATGCTTCAAAACGTTTAGAGAAGCTTGTCATCTGTTTGACTTGCCTATGCTAGCCGAACAACGTTTTAGCTTTTTTAGCTTGTGCAGTACTTTGCTTAAACAGATAACTATCGAGTCCCAAGTGCTCCATTATTTGTTACCCATTGACCGTGACGCTAAGCTTGTATCCCGGTTTCCAGTGCCGCTGGCTGACTTGACTGTGTGAATGTAGTTAATGTATAGGCCTAGTTTTCCTTTACTGTATGTATGCATTTATGCATTGTAATCCAGCCACTGGCTGCCAAACCCAATAAATCATCATCATCAACTGTCTTTTCCACAACACCAAGTCTACAGAGGAGCAGCCAGAGTGCTTCTCTATCAACCAAATCAAAAGCCGACTTCAGGTCCATATAACTGATTGATTGAGTTAAGGTTTTACATCACACATGACATAAAACAGCTCATTTCAGAGACGTTCTTCCCAGCCAATCTCTGTGCTAAGTACTGAAGAAACTAAACCCAACACAACAAAAGCAAGCAATACAAGAACAAAATGACCTAAGCTAATCTGAAAAAACACACATAAGATAAAAGTAAAACCTAAACAAACACACAAAAAGAAACCTAAACCTAGTATGCAAAAAGGTAAGAACTGCCCACATGTGTCATGTGTGTGCATATCATTATGCAGTGCACAACTGTCTTACACAACACCACACAGAGCAGTTCTGATTATCTTCCGTCTTAGGCTTATCCCCAGACACGCACCAGAGCTCAGATGCTGTCTATTGTAGGGAGGGGGACAGCTCCACATAATCAACCCAGAACCCAGCAACCTTTGGCATGGCTGACAAACACTTCGGCACCAAGACAGTTCGGCACTGGTGCCGAACTGTCCGTAGGGCACTTCGGCACCAGTGCCAAACTGTCTGGACACTTTGGAGCTAAGACGCTTTGGCCCCAAGACATTTAAGTCCTAGGGCTGGGAAACTTCGGGCCTAGAGCTTGGACACTTCGGTTCTAGGCTCGCGACTTTTCGGCACTAGTGCCGGTATCCACAGAATTCGACCTTTAGCATAGGCCTAACTGTGTGCTGGTGACGAATAGACAGCTTAAACATTTTAGGCATATAAAACATAAAAAATGCATACACTTAAAATTCACATTACCACTGTAATGCTACGATGTTTTGCCGCTAGTCATAACTCATAACATAGGCTTAATGTTTCTTGATGAGGCGAAATTAATTGTTCCTGTATTATATAAAATACAACACACATGGGCTCACAAGCATGCCTGCCAGGTAATATTAGGCCGGTCGCGCTTCATGTCTTTGATGTGATTGCCAGCACATTGACTTGAGCATAGGTTGCTCATGGTTGAAAGTTATGCTTATCCTATTTTCAAACTTTCAAAGAATCATGACGCGCGATTCTTATAAGTCATCATGTGGCGAAGCTGTTGTCTTTGAACTAATCTCGGTTATAGGCACTAAACTACATAGATTGCGTGTTGGCATCTTTGTCGGAGGCCGTTCACTAACTAACGCGGTCACGTATGTAGGCCTATGTCAGCGATTACGTTGTACGTACTATGTACCAAAGGCCTGTTCTTCACAAAACAGTGAGCTGCAAGTCTTGCGAGTAATCACCTAGCGAAGTCATTGTAGTTGCTTTTTTGCTCACATCAGTTTACAGCTTCTCTAGATCTTGCCACAGGCCTATTGCTCAAGTAAGTAAGTAAGTAAGTAAACAGACATTTCAACACGCACAGTTTACACAGATACGTCGTCACATAGGCGAGCATGGTGAAGAAGTCCAGAGTCATACATCAACGTAAAGAAAAATGTCTTCAACTGCCGCTTGAAGACGCTGAGTGTAAAGTCAGGGTGCCGAAGCGCCGTCGGCACAGAGTTCCAGGAAGCTGGGCCTGATAAGTAGAAGGCTCGCGGACCTAGCATTACTGTAGATGTTCTAGGGACTAGTAAGTGTTCTTCATCAGCGGAACGGAGCTGTGATCGTCCAGGGACGGCAGCAAGTGGAACGCAGCATCGCAAGAGATATTCAGGTGCCAAACTGTGGAGGCACTTGTAAGTCAGCAGGCACAGCTTGAATGTCATACGTTGAGGAAAACTCAGCCAGTGTAGCACATCACACATCGCTACTGACACAGGGGCACGGCTAGGCACCTGGATGCTCAGCCGGGCAGCTGCACACAAGACAGACTGCAACCTTGTCAGCTGATTGTCCGGTAGTCCGGCGAGTAGTCCGTTACAGTAGTCAAGGTGGCTGTGAATCAGTGCACGAACAAGTACATGTACAGCATCAGTTGTCAGTGACCATCAGTCAACAGAACAACGAAACAAGACTCACAATTTTTGCGAGTCGTTACAAGAAGTTTTTAAAGTTAGCCTATTCTGACAGGCTAGTAAGTGAAGGACGTTTTTGCCGAGGTAATTATGCAGACGAAGTTCTTTGTGCACAGTCATTTGAAAATGTGATATACAGTAAACTTAACCCAAAAAATGGCAAGACACTTCAGTCCTTAAGGTGAAACACTTTGGACCATGGTGTGAAACACTTCGGTCCATAGGGTAAGCAGTTCAGTGTTGGGCCCAGTGCTCTTCATTTCATACACAGATGACGTCACATTGATTTTTGACAGTCACCGTGTCAATCATCATCTGTATGCTGATGACAAACAGGTCTATGTGAGTGTACCTGTCAACAGTGTGTCACTAGCGCGTCAAATACTTGAACGTTGTATCAGTGACATCAGCTCGTGGTGCGCATCACGTAGACTGCAGCTCAACGCCGCTAAAAC
>Ga0209780_1000407_pt1 | contig 22541 bp, 12 predicted proteins | sample WorMetexBAHAMAS2_FD_187384 | JGI IMG/M metagenome (GOLD analysis project Ga0209780, IMG submission 187384) | Marine gutless worms symbiont microbial communities from Max Planck institute for Marine Microbiology, Germany - Inanidrilus exumae... | ecosystem: Host-associated > Annelida > Digestive...
ACCTAAAATACTTCCCTGGGGTATCCCATTCATTACTTTAAACCATTTGGAAAAGTAAAGTATGCGTCGATTTGTATAGCGCATCGTCGTAACTACCTCTAATGCGCTCAGACATGGATCACACAGTTTTACTTGCAAATTACACCATGCCTGCTTTTACTCCCCAGCCGCAGAGCATTACCGCCCTTTGGCTGATACTCATTTTACCGTCCCACGGAGGGTAGAAGGCTGAGTCGACTTGGATGGCTGGTTACATACCGAAATAAAGTGCCGCCGCCGGGAGTCGAACCCGGACACGGTTACCAAGTGTTCACCCATCAGCTGCAGTTCGAGCGTGGGACAGGGAAAGTTCGCTGGTCACAGACCGACGTTCTACCACTATGCCATGCAACCAACCTGTACCAATGATCATGCGATATCATTGACAACAAGACTGCTCTATGCCAGTGAGCTATTGGTGCGTTCTGGAATCTCAGCCAAGCGGTCGGTCCAAGTCATCTAGGATCTAGTCAGACTGAGCTTGTCACTTTAAAGATGACATGCAATGATTTTTTTGGTTGTTAAAGTAAATTGCCCATAGTATGTCTTTAATATAAGCAAATCTATTTGAATATTAAGGAACATCAAAAAGTTATGAAATTTTAGAAAAAGCGCCAGAAAGTGCGCACCCGATGATTTGTTTACTTTTGCAAGTGATGACGTCATACCAGGAAAACAAACAAGGGAACAGGCTATGGGAGTGTTGAATGAGACATTACACAACACAGGCATAACGACGTAGAAATAGGTTCTTAAAACATAAACTGGTATAATAAATAACTTCCTATCTAATCTCAATAACGCATAACAACGCAAAGAAAACAAGCGTATCCTGGTATGACGTCACACATGACGGAAACAGCCGAAGAATAACTATACCAAAAAAACCAATAAACTTTTACTTTTTAGCATTTTACGGCACAATTTATCAAAATTTGTTACACAGACGGGTTTATATTGCAGTAAGCAGCTAGAAACTACTTTTAATCAATTTGGTAAAGAAAATCGTTGCATATCACCTTTTAAGTTAACAGTGCGTTCAATGCCTGATGATGTCTTCATCAACACACAGGCAGAGTTTTTGGTTTAGTTGCTTTCTTTTCTGAGGTTAGTCCCCTGTTAGTCCCTTGTTGGATGATTACCCTCGCCGACGTTCGTGGGTCCGTGTTTCCGCACGATATCTCAACAGCCGATGTAGCAAACCGACGCAGCTGCTAGGATCACCAAACTTGACACAGAAATGTTTCACGATGAGTCGCGGAAACCCATTTATTTTGTGGTCAGAAGGTCAAGTTCGTGAGTCACGAAAACATTGCTGGCGCGGATGTTTGCACTCTTGTGAGTGCTGGCTTCTTCCATTTAGAGCGAGCTTTATCGAGCGTGGGTCTAGCGCAGCCTCACGGAGCGCGAGCCGCGATCATGTGGATTGCAAACGGTGGTGTATCATTAGGTGCTATTCTTTTCATACCAGTGTAGTGTCGATAGGTGCGGTAGACGGGCGGCGGTGTCTGTGTAGGCGGAGCTAAGAGCTTACTTGACGTGTGATTGACTGAGCTGAGACAGCTAGACTTGAGTCCTGTAGTCCAACTTATCCTATGTGATATGCAAGCCTTACGGTTTTAAAGTATAAATCTGTAATTTACAACAAATTAAGGCAGTGTATTTATTTAGACAACACAACACAGTAAGCTGACGGCAAGATATGAGCAGTTTGAGCACGCGGTCTACCGCCACCCATTGCCGCCCGCCTACCGCACCTATCGACACTACACTGGGATCAAAGGAATAGCACCTAACGATACATAATTATTGCAAACAACCGTCTAAGGGGGGCGTGGAACTGATGAAGTACGCGTTTCAACTTTGGCACTCGGACTGAACGTAGTGACTGCCAGCCTACGTCTACGTGACATATTATCCCCGATGAATTAGCCCCGCCATACGGGACTGACGGTCGACTCTTCACAACTGACGTTTCTGCCAACTTCAAAGTTACGTGACACAAAAACTAGGCCAACTATCAAAAAATTCGGCCAGTTCGAATTTAGACATTGTGCCCTAGTTTAAGAATCCGTGGTCAGTTGCCAGCTCCCTTTGTATTGTAAATGGCGGAGGAGATAGCTTTTGAAGACGGCCGGATTTCCGACTTTGAAGAACGTGTGACCTTGACCTTGGATCGCGTCATACTGCATACCGTCGTGCGTCACTCATCGACCTCTACCTACATGCCAAATTTGATTGAAATCGAAGAAACTTTTTGTTTTTGCACGGACGGACGGACGGACATTTGAGACCGGCTATATTAGGTCGACTCTGTACGACGACGGTATCAGTCGTGTCTGTAAAACACCACCCATGGGCTTCCAGCTGTTTCCTGCGAAATCTGTGGGAGACAGCGGGCATCGAGGCAGGCGGTAGTCAAGTAGTCCTATATACTAGATGCTATTATATAGGACTACTTGCGGTAGTAAACGTGTGCGCAACGTAGAGGGTTGATGGATGCAGTACAGCAGACAGGGCGAGTGGCTGTGGCTTCCCGTCGTCGTATCTACGTGCTTCCTGCCTCTGCAGCCGATGCTGCTGATGTAATCCGACTCTATGAGAGACGCTGCACAGCCGCGTAACGTCCGCTCGCTCGGCCTTGTATAAATATTTCTTCAGCCTTTCCGGGCTGATTATGCTACCGGTTTCCGGTGCTGTGGTGACGTGTTTGGTTTTTACCGCGCGACGACGCTGTGCTAGCGCGGTATATGCTGTGGCGCTGTTTCCGTTCGTCTGTCCGTCACAAACCGGCGTTCTGTCTAAACTTGAGATCACGCAAACAATGCAGTGGGGATAGCCCGGGAACTAGTTCTCTGATGCTAAACATCTTGGCGAAATTACAATGGGGTCGTCTCTATGGTGGGTGGAGATAGAGACTTCAAATTTGGTAGATGGGCTGATCGTAGCAAGTGCTAGCCAACGGATGGCAAACCATCCCTGAAAGGGGCGTGGCCAGGTCACGTGAACCATTTTAATTTTGGTGGGCACCAACCATATCTCTGGAACTTCTTAAGCTCAGTCGTCAAATTTTGTACACAGGTTGGCTGTGTCAAGTCACGGCATAAGAATGACATATCGCTCTTAAAATGGGCGTGGTCACTGTCACGTGACCCACTTTAAATTTTAAGGCCTCAATGCTATCTCTGGAACGGCTAAAGCCAGAATGCATACAGGTAGACTGTAGCAAATCCTAGCTTTTGGGTGACAAACCACCCATAAATGGGCGTGGTCAGGGTCACGTGACCGTACCCCAATCATGTCTTTGGAATTGGTAAAGCTAGGCACTACTCTTTGAATTTCGTGTGCTGATTGATATACAGGAGTACTAGTGCATGCATAATATATTATCCCCAAAAGAGATGTGTTGAGTCACGTGACCTATTTTGGGAAATAAGTGATAATATCTCGTTAACGGTGCAAGATATAGACATAGTAGCAATGGAACAGTAATAGGAAATCGTATGTGGCCTATCGAATAGCACCATTGCCAATGCCCTTGAATGACCTTTTGGTGATTGAAACCTTTCTAACTGCTATACCTTGTGAAACACAGCATGAACTTACTAACATACAGCATCGCGCGGTCCCTCTGCGATAGCTGAGCTTCTTGTTAGTCTGTCCCATTCGTTCGTCGGTTCGTTCGTTCATCCGAAGTCCATCCTCTGGTTGGAACAGTCGTGCAGCCGTTGACATGATTTGAGCTGACAATGACGTAGCTCGTCACGTGACAGCTCAGCGTTTTGTTGGACGCTGTGATTGTGCTGCTTTGACGAATGCTAATCACTAGCGTGACATAACGTAACGAGTTAATAAAGAAGCAGGCAGTTTTCCAGGATGATCAAAGGCTTGGTCTGACCGGCCGCTGACATCATCATCATCATCATGTTATCTTAATACGCACAAGGCAGCATAATAAAACGGTAAAATATAAAAACGCCAAAATATTACCGACATGCAGGAAGATCAGTAACATCTATAATCTTGAGATTACACGTATTACATATAACAGCAATATTGTCCAGACACATTTTGCTAAGGTTTGCTGTAAGATATTGTCAGAGAAAAAAAACGTTTTCTTCCAGCATATAATCTTTCGTTGTTGAACTAAAATTTTATTGGCAGACATAAGCAAAAAACTAGTGGTTTCAAGCTTTCTCTCCAGGCAGCATACATCTTGCGAAAGGGAGTTAACACTTGCAGACCTCAACTTCCTCAAGTCGTCTGAACGCAAGTGCAAAGTTTCAGTCATAGAGTACCGACGGCAAACAGTGATTTGTTCAAGTTAGCTGCAGCCATACCATGGACAACTGGCATTGAGTATTGGATCGGTATATGACTTGATGTTGGTTGCAGCAAATCGAAGTGTGTGATAATTTAAGTAGTCCTATATAAGATACTATTATATAGGACTACTTCGATAATTCGTTGGATAACTAAGCTCCGGTTATTTATTAAAGATACGTGAGCATGATGTAGCCGGGGCTTGCATGGTTGACATGCTCGACTAGTCTGTATTTAGGTCGACTCCTCCCGAGTCCACCTAATACAGTGGAGTGGGTCTCAAATGTCCGTCCGTCCGTCCGTATACGTCCGTCCACAAAACGTTTCTTCGATTTCAGTAAAATTCAGTATGTAGGTAGAGGTCGACGAGTGATGCATGACGGTATGCAGTATGACCCGATCCAAGGTCAAGGTCACGAGCCCTTGAAAGTCGGAAATTCGATTATTTTCAAACGTTATCTCCTCCCCCATTTATAGTGGGGGCTGGCAAGTGACCACGGATTCTTAAATTAGGGCACAATACCCAAAGCCTATCGGGGCCGGATTTTTTATTTTTATCCCAGTTTTTGTGTCACGTGACTTTGAAGTTGGCAGTAAGTAGGAGTCGACCGTCAGTCCCGTATATATACAGGGCTAATTTTATGATGGTTGACATTTGCTACGGTGCTGTTGAGTGTTGACGGGATATCATGTAGCCGACATCGCAGTGCGGTCACCGCCCGGAAACCTATACAGGCTGTAGTTACTGCTGTATCAATGTACAGTGCAGTAGTAATTTAAAACAAAATGTCGCCCCTAACGCCAACACGATATGTGGCCTTCCAGGCATATTTGAAGATAGAGTCTGTCCGTCTGTCTGTTACGGCGCTTTTTCTGTGTATAGTCTTTTATTTAGCCTTTGACCTTAGAAACGCAGTTGTATGTTTCACCTCTGCTGTAGCTTGTTTAAGCGTTTGACGTACAGCAACTCCAGAGAGACCCGCCGAGGACAGCTGAAGCAGATTTTTATGCCGAATGCCCTAACAGGGGCGTCGCCATGGGTTGGACTGGGTTGGACATGTCCACTCCCACTTTTGCCAGAGGGTGTTCCTGAGATTCATACAGATCCGCTGAGTTTAGATGGTCGTTGTGGGGTGGGTTAGGTAAGACATGAAGCGTACTGCTTAGACTTAGACTTAGACTTAGACTGTCTATCCATTCCAAAGAATAGGCCGCATAATAGGCTACAGTATAGATTGGCCTGTTGTACACTTGACTGTGAAATTTCTTATAGATGTACACACTACATGTTAACCAGTTTCGATAGTAAAATCGGTTTGTAACAGTATGAACACACGAGAACCGTAGGCTGTTACAGCAAGGCAATCTCTACACCAGTTTGCTCAAAATGCGCAAAAACACGCCTTTTCAAACAGAAAATTTCATTTTTTTTTCTGGGGAGAGGGCTACCCCACTTCCGACTAAGGAGGGGACTCCCCTTCCCAAACCCCGTCCGGTATTGTCCACCCCACTTTGTTGGACCTGGTGACGCCCCTGTGCCCTAAGCAGCAGTGTCAAAACAATGTCTTGAAAAGTCCCTGAATTTGATGGTCATAGACAATCACATACAGTATTTATCTAACCGTTTTTGTGATTGTTGACACAATAATTAAAATTTGTTGGAAAGCTGATGAATGCGTGTCTGTGTCGCTACATCAAGTGCGGCCTACTCAGCTGCCTCGGTCTGTACGTTTTGCGTACTCCAGTTCACAGTCCTTATTCCAAGCCTTTGTCTGCTGCAGCCTGGACAACTACAACTCTCTTCTGGCCGGCATTGCCTCGTTTATTAGGTCGACCCTTCAGAGTCCACCTAATAAAGCCGGTCTCAAATGTCCGCCCGTACATACGTACGTCCGTCCGTCCGTCCACAGAAAGTTTCTTCGATTTCAGTGAAATTTGGCATGTAGGTAGAGGTCGATGAATAATGCATGACGTATGACCCGATCCAAGGTGAACGTCACGAGCCCTAGAAAGTTGGAAATCCGGCCATTTTCAAAAGCTATCTTCTCCGCCATTTACAAAGGGAGCTGGCAACTGACCACTGATTCCTAAACTAGGGCACAATATCTAAATTTTGTGGGGCCGGATTTGTGATATTTGGCCTAGTTTTTGTGTCACGTGACATTGAAATTGGCAGAACGTCAGTTGCGATTAGTGAAAAGTCGACCGTCAGTCGCCACACGGGTCTAATGACGTCTCCGGTCGGTACATAGCACGACAGCTCACCTGGTGTCCGTGGCTGATGACTGCGTGTGACTGCGGTACTTCACTGGCTTCCAGTACGTCGACGAGTCGAGTCGTCTTCAAGACGCTGATGCTTGCGTGACGAAGCGCACTTGGCCGACCCGTGTTTCCCTTTTCCAGTCCTCGTGCCGTGGAGCAGGAGTTCCACTCATCAGCGTTACCTGCTGTCTGTGAAGTAAAGGAAAATAATAGACGCGGATCACCCAGCTTTACCTGCAAATTACACCATGCCTGCCGTTCCTTCGTAAGCGTTCACCAGATGGCACCACCCCTAACTGAGGTTGCAGACATCCAGTTGCAGTTTTGCTACTCATTTATCGACCCTGAAGGGATGAAAGGCTGAGTTGGCCTGGAAGTGAAGTGATCATGATCATGGGACAGACTGCCTGCAGCGCTTCTCTGCGTTTATTCGATCATCAACTGAAAGTCTAGCAGTCATCGGCATTAACCCGGTGCCGCTGACAGCTTCTGTGTGGTGTGATACAGTCCGTTGTGACTGTCAGCCGACGACCTGCCTGCGTGGCCGAGTGGTTAACGCACTCGGCCGCCACGTGCAGTAGAGCGTGACGCGCTCAGTGGCCGGGGTTCGACTCGGCCCGGGCGCGTCCGCCTACCAAATAATTATTTCTAATAATTCCTACGCACATGATGAACAGGGAGTTAATCCCGGGCAGGAAAAAAGAGGGTTCGACGGTGTCCTCTATAAACTGTGACCGTTGCAGGCACCTTGATCTAGCAGTGTCAAGTCTGCCTGCCGCGCCGGCGTGAGTCGAAGCAAATAGACTTGGCTGGCCGCTGGTTGGCGTAATACACAGCGTCAGTCAGGGCTAAGCCAGACAGTAGGCCACGTATAGAAGGGGCGCGCTATAGAAATACCCAACAAGCTGCTCACTCCTACTCAATCCCTCCTTTACCCTACACGTCGCTAACACACACCGCACACACCTGCTAATTCCCTTCCTCTCCCTGGGCAAGCGCACTGGACCGCTATGTTCTCTCAGCGCTGGGATTTAGAGTAGGCTGGACCCTTGCCTGCAAAGAACGAACGAACGAACGACTGTCAAGTGTCAACCGTCGACTGTCATTAGTCATACCTGACACTTTGGTTTCGAGTCGACTTGATTACGCCAACTCAGTTCTTTACGGCTCGCCGTCGAGGTGCTTGACACGTTTGCAGCGCATTAAAAATTCAGTTGCAAGGAGGACTGTATTACAGCAGCCATCACTATCCTCACGGGACACACTTCAGCAACTTCATTGGCTTTCTGTCAAATGGCGGATACAGTTTAAGTTGGCGTCACTTACCTACAAAGTCTTACACACCGCGGTACTTGTGATATCTGTCTGAACGCCTCTATCCCTACGTTCCTTCTCGCACCGCCGCTAACTTGTACGTCCCTTGCACTAACCTCTATTTCGGTTCGCGCTCGTTTCATATTGCAACTCCAACAGTCTGGAATTCTCTCCCTTCTACTCTTCGTTCGTCTCAAAACCTTAAACACTCTCCGAAAACCTCTTAAAACCGATCTTTTACAGTCTGCATTTGATAGCCCCTAGCGACTTGTCCAGCTCCTCTGATTCATTCTACTGAATGATTATGGCGCTTAAAATTAAATTTTATTACTTACAGTACTTACTAACTGGTGCTAAACGGCGTGGCGTGGTAGTCAGTTTATTACCCACGTCGACGGCAGTTACGTGGGAAAGGTTTTCACCGCTGTTTGTCTGTTTGTTTTTCCAGACAATATCTCAAAACCCGATGCAGCCAGGATCACCGAACTTGACATACAAATGTTCCACGATGAGCCCTGGAAACCCATTTATTTTGGGATCAAAAGGTCAAAGGTCAAGGTCACAGCGTATGTGTCGGTCTTTACACCGAACACATTATTATCGCTACTGCGTACGTAAGTCACACTGGGTTTTCCCCGGCGTGAGTTTTTGCACTCTTGTGCGTGCCGGCTTCTTTTCGTTTACACTCTAATGGTAGTCCGCTTCGGTCGATTGGAGAGGCGGTATGTCTGCGTACGGCACCGCAGGTCTGTTGTCCATTATGGCCACGCTGCATAGCGGTCGATACGTGCCGTGTCTAGCGCCTTGTAGACTAGTATCAGCAAAGCGCTGTATACAAACATCAGATTGTGTAAAGTAAAGTAAAGTATACGTCGATTTGTATAGCGCATCGTCATAACTACCTTTAATGCGCTCAGTCATGGGTCAGACAGTTTTACCTGCAAATTACACCATGCCTATCCTTTGGCTGGTACTCATTTTACCGTCCCACGGAGGGTAGAAGGCTGAGTCGACCTGTGTGATTGGCGTGTACAGAACATCAGAACTTCTTCGGCGTCGACGACAACCTCGGTCCAGTGGCAGTGAGTCTTCGTCGAGAGAAGATTCGTGACGCTGCTGCTGCTGCGGCTGCAGGGAGGTGGGATGCAGCTGCAGGTAGCGGCAGTGGCGCTGGCTGGCTCTATCTGTACCGCATCATTGTCCGCACCAGCGAGGTACGCACTCAATGTCCGGCCTGTTGCACTGCGATTAGCCGATTGCGTCCTTGATCCGTTAAGTAAGTAATCACTGAAGCGCACTGAATCATGTGCGCCGTTGATCGAGAAGCTGAGTTGTAAGTTTCTTCATCATGGCGTTCAGTGAGAGACTGTTATCGCTCAGGGCTGATGGCAAACCGTTCCGTACTGCTAGTCCACTGAAAGCAAAACTCATACATACATACAAATTTATATAGCGTCAAAATCGTAGAAACGAATCAGAGGCGCTGGCGCAGGGTGACTAGACATTAAAAGCAGACTGGAAGAAGTGCGACTTTAGTTGACGCTTGAACGTTGAGAGTCTGTCTATAGAGCGAATATGTTGAGGTAAAGAGTTCCAGGTTGGCGGTGCGGAAACAGAAAAAAGAGCGTAAGGAGAAGTGACTTGTAACACCCGTTGGTATTGCTAGAAGATACGTGTTGGAGGAACGTAGAGTTGGCGCTGGAACGTAAGGAGAGATTAGCTCAGACAAGTAGGATGGTTCCGCAGTATACAATGCTTTCCAGGTAAGCAGGCTAAGTTTATAGCTACGATGGTTAATAGGTAGCCAATGTAGGTCACGACGAATGTCTGCTGAACTAATGGTCGACTCCGTTGATCGGTTATTGACAGTTGATGTCAATATTCTATGTTCTGTTCTGTTCTGTTCTTTAGCCGTCCACGATGCGAGGGTTGGCCACACCATGGACGTACTTTCTCCATTTATCTCTGTCCTCTGTCATTCTGATTGACTCTTTGATCCACGGGGAGTCATTGCCGTTGCTGAATTTGCGTTGTGACATTCTAATTGCAGCATGTTATTACTGGCCCGCCAATGGGCCAGTATTGTTTTAATTGTATTGCTCGCTGGCGTCTGTCGTTTGTCGTCGTCTGTAGCACTGCCGGCGGGCGGGCAGACCGGCTGCCGGACGCGTGGGCGGTCGGGTGGCCGACACTACACGGCGGGCCAGTACGGTTACGTCCCAGGGCGACACCTCGTTAAATTAAATTTGGGAGTCGCGTTGATACTGCTTCCCATGTTGGGGTAAAATCCCCAAAAACCCATTTTGGGAGGGTGAACACTGTATGAACAGGCATTTTTAAGACTAATGTGCAAAATATTAAAACTTGCATATTATCAAAACTATACTGCACAGATTCCAACCAAATTTTGCACTGAGACAAAGACCAAAATACTCGTTGCTAACTTATCATTATTATTATAAAACACTTGTCTAGTTATACATTTAAAGCTGGCAATCGACAGTATTTACCGCGCGACGCTATGCTGTGTCGTCATCTGTCCGTCCGTCCGTCTGTCACACACCGGTATTGTATCAAAACGGCTTAAACGTAGGATCACGCAAATAAGGCCGCACGATAGCCCATGCACAGACTGTAATTTCGGATGCTAAAAATCTAGGCGATATTCCAACGGGGTCTCCCCCAACCGGGGCGCCAAATAGAGGTGGGGTAGGTTAAAACCGGCGATTTTCGATTTACATTTCGCTGCACTCAGAAACGGTGCAAGATAGATAGGGACATAGTTACTATCGAAGGCTAATAGAAACTCGTATGCTCTATCGAATGTTGCTATTTCCAGTGATCTTGAGTGACCCCCAACTACCCAAACCACCCTATTTTCTATATCTTGTATCGCTTTTTATATCTTCTGAGCGAGTGGAGATATAGATTTCAGATTTGGTAGGTAGGTTGACGGTAGCATGTGCTAGCCCACGGATGGCAAACTATCCCTGAAAGGGGCGTGGTCAAGTCACGTGAACCATGTAATTTTTGGTGGGCACCAACCGTATCTCTGGAACGTCACGTCGATCGCCTCATATGCTGTCAACTTAGGTGGACGTTCAGTGTGATAAACTGGTGACCGACGACCGTCACCAGTTTATCACACTGACCGTCGTGGATCTGTTGACATCTGTGTACAACACGGTGGGCGTGAGGCACCGCGTCGCGCGGTTTGTCAGCGGCAGCGGAGACTTGTAAGTGTTGCAGCGCACGTTTCATGCTTATAATTACTCATGCTTATAATTACGCATTTATTTTTAATTTTTCGGCCGTTTTATAGAGCTGTGGCTTATACGACGTTAGATAAACTGTGAGGAGTTTTTTTCCCTACATAATCGGTTTATACTTGAGTGCATAGCTAATCTCGGGTCACGTCGTCTAGTAGTAAACGCCGTCTGATTGGCTAGGCATTGTGTAGTGGCCACGTATGTTCTATTAGCGATGCTTTTATCCACTCGAGTACACTCTACTGAACACGTGAAGCATTGCTGGCCACCCACGTTGATGCATGTCATTATCTCAGATTCTCCACTTCTCGTTTGTGCCCATTAGCGTACATTTGCGACACTCCTGCTCTTTGTACTGTGAAGCAGCAGTAGCCTCTGCAGGCGGAACTGTGGGCTTATACAGGGTGTAGCCAAAAACCAGAACGAAAACAAGATGGCAGACGTTGAACAAACAAATGAAAAATACAAGCATGGTGGCAAAGCTTGAAAGACTTTTACACACTGAAAACGACAACATTAGCATTGTTGTCGTTGTTGTTACACACTCACCAGAAGTTATTAGGTCGACTCCTGCGAGTCGACCTAATAAAGCCGGTCTCAAATGTCCGTCCGTCCGTCCACAAAAACTTTCTTCGATTTTAATGAAATTCGGTATGTAGGTAGAGGTCGACGAGTGATGCATGACGGTATGCAGTATGATTCGATCCAAGGTCAAGGTCAAGGTCACGAGCCACCGAAAGTCGGAAATTCGGCCATTTTCAAACTCAATCTTCTCCCCCATTTATAATGGGGGCTGGCAAATGACCACGGATTCTTACATTATGGCACAATACATAAAGCTTATCGGGGCCGGATTTTTTTATTTTTGTCGTAGTTTTTTGTGTCACGTGACTTCGAAGTTGGCAGTAAGTATGAGTCGACCGTCAGTACCGTAAAAGGTAAAGGTCGGATTCTTCTATAGCGCTACTTACAGCGCGGCATGCCGCGACCAGCCGCGCTGTACAATCGTAGGAAGTGGTAGTTGACAGGCAAGAGCTAATGGTGCTGCAGCGCAATGCTGCAGCTACAACACACACCACCGCCCCAATCAACCACACCAGGCCTTCACCCCGTAAGCATTCACCAGATGACGCCGCCCGTGCGAGGAAGCAAACATCCGATTACAGCTTACTACTCAGTTTATCGACCTCGAAAGGATGAAAGGCTGAGTCGACCTGGAAATAGGGCTGTATAGGGCAAATTTTTAATTTACTTACTTAACAAGACGGCAGCTGTCGTAGATTTTCCTCACGCCATTGCAAATTTCCCAGGACAGAAGCGCGCAAGAGGAGGGAATGCTGTGGGAGGGGTGAAGGGAAGGGAAGGGGAGGAAGAAAGTTATCCGGTGATGAAAACATTTAACAAGACGCCAAAACGTTTGCCGAAATAGGCAAGTTGGGAATCAGCGCATCCTGTGTCACAGTATTGAGTTTTTGAGTTTTTGTCTTAGACCAAAGTTGGCTAATTGGTGTAATCTACAAGCTGGACAGTTAAAACGCCGGTTGACAACAGCTGCTGTGTGATGAAAATGTCGAAATTCCTGATTTTTGAGTAAGGCTGATGGGAAAGAATTCTTATTTTTGTTGGTCCATACCGCATTACTCATATACAGGGTTCCCACGGGTCCTGAAAAGTCATAAAAAGTCCTTAATTTAAGAGTTTTCAAAATGCATTACATGTAACGTCCTGAAATTGGACAGTGATGCCAAAAAGTCACGAAAAAGTGCTGAATTTGACTAGTTCCCTCCTGAAAAACCAAACTGCAGAACTGTTAAACTTTGTCGTTGGCTTTTACTTTACTGAACCACAGACGTGAACTTGAGTATTACGAATGTGCTTAGCTGATATATGTATTATACGAAGTCGGCATCATAAATCTTCCCGTTGACACTGTGTACCATGTGTAGCTGTCGACACTGCGAGGCAGTATACTGGAGGACTGCATCCCGACCACGTCCAAGCTGAGCAGTGCACGTGGACTCGCGCCCAAGGACCTACTCGACTACGTGGTACCTGGACTCAGCGTGTCCTGTCTGCGTCATGCCCTCGTCGACCAGAAAACCAACGATCAGTTGCTGCGACTTGATGAGCAGGCGGTCAGTTAGTCTCGCTGTTTGTGGTCAGAATATGAACAGAACACGAGGTGCTGTTACCAACCAGAGAGAATCACCAACTGGCCTCGTCGACTGGTTGGTGGCGTCGCGATATGTTAGCATCGTTGGTCTCGATCAACGAAGTTAACCTACGCTGAGCCCAGTTAGTACTGGGATGGGTGACCGTGTCCGGGTTCGACTCCCGGAGGCGGCACTTTATTTTTCGGTATGTAACCAACCACCCAGGTCGACTCAGCCTTCTACCCTCCGTGGGACGGTAAAATGAGTACAAGCCAAAGGGCGGTGATGCTCTGCGGCTGGGGAGTAAAGGCAGGCATGGTGTAAGTTGCAGGTAAAACTGTGTGATCCATGTCTGAGCGCATTGGAGGTTGTTACGACGATGCGCTATACAAATGGACGTTTACTTACTTTGAGGAGAGGCATGCTGAACCATTAGCCAAGAATTAAAAGAGATGCTATCAGTACTAGTTTTAAGTATAGCGATTAGGGCTGAATTTTAGCGATCCTTTAAGAAACAAGGAAAAGCAGAATGGATGAAATATTAGTATCAGTGTGCTGTACTCTACAGAATGAACACAAAATTGCAAATAGTCATGTAGAGGTTATTTTAAAACGACGTTGAAATGCCTAAAAATTCATGTTCTTCTTCTTGTTCTTGTCTGCTAACTTTCCGTCCATCCAACCCACTAGGTAACCAAGAACATATTTGTAATCACTAATAGCATTTTTTTTTAATGATTTTGCTTTTGTCATCTAATTCTTGGCTGTATTTTATATCTTTGACCATTTTTGCATGTGCGTAATCTGCAAGAACACTTGTTATAATTTTCCACTTTAATTCTTGGCTCAGTTTTCAGCAACTGTATAATCTTTTATGGGGATGTGTGCCAGCTGTACCCATGCTACTACTAGTACCCAGTATTACTTAGTCGAAAGCTGCTTTAGTTGTTGAATATGTTTGTAAGAGGGTCAGCGTTTTTGTGACCTGTTCTGCACTGCCGATGTTCAAGTTTTTATTGTTGTTGGACTTCGTATGCTACTAGTAGATGATCACATGACGATAGAAAGTATGATATGTGTACATGCCATGGTAGCATGGTGGCGCAACCGGGTAGCGCGTTGGATTTGCGATCAACAGGTCGTGGGTTCAAATCCTACTCTGGGCAAAAGCTGTGTAACAACCTTGGGCAAGTTATTTACATTTATGTGCCTCTGTCACCAAGCAGTATAACTTGGTACCGGCCAAGGGGCGGTGATGCTCTGCGGCTGGGAAGGTAACCGCAGGCCATGTGGTAAGTAATGGCAGCCTACCGCCAGGTGGATGACTGACTGCCTGTACACCGGGATCAGCTTTGTGCCCAACGCTCAGTAACGAGTATGGGAAGCCTTTGCCTTGTCTACATGCCGTGGTATTTGCTCTGACAGATGGTCAGAGACTGGTTATAAGTATGTTGAGTCGGTGTTTGACTTGTGTTCGTTGCAGAGTAGTAAATCGTACAAGATTGGCGTGATGCTATGTCGCCGTGGACAGGCAACAGAGGAGCAGATGTACAACAATGGTGAATGTCTGCTGTCACGCTGTCTCCACTCACTTAGGCCACGTTGCACCAGTTTTGCAATTAGCACGTCTCTAGTTATAATGTCTTTGCCACCCGGCAGCTCCATGTGGGCCCGGGGCAATTCCTCCCTTATCCCTTCACTTCGTCACTTGTCCACCTTCTACTCTATCTTTTAGTATCTTTTACTTTTCCTTTTTTTCTTACTTGCTTCATCTATTTTCTTGCTTTTCCGTCCCTTCCCGTCCTACCAGAATACTCTCACTCCATTTCCAGGCCGGATGTCGTAGGAGGCGACTAAACCTGGCTTTAGTAATTTTTAGTTTGTGTGTGTGTGTGTGTGTGTGTGTTGTTGATTATGTGTTATGTATTTCTTTTAGTTGTGGATGCATGCTTGTTTTTGTCGTATTTGATTTAATTTTGTCTTGCGGTGTGATAGTTGTCTCCCCTGTTGTAGGCGCTAGCATAATAATTTAGATGAGCCTCTCGATCCCTTCCCTGTTTGGTTGGCTGCTGAACAAAAAAGGCGGCCAGGGTTGAGCTTAATATATCGCTGGCCTTCCTTTACTAGGTAGGGATAGCTTCGCATCCCTGACCTTTTTTGTCTGATATAGCCATATTTGTGCTGAAGAGGGACGTTAAACTCCAACTAACCAACTAACTCGCCACCCCACAGTGTTTGCAAAGGCATTGTTTTTAGGCTGCTTTGTTTTTCCATAATAATAATGATTTATATGATTTGGCAGCAATAGCTGGATTAGTCATGCAAAGTACATACATACATATAGAGCCTAAATAACAAAAAAACTACGAAAAATATTGCAATGTTTAGCAGGACACAAGCGATGTAGTGCATCACAGCAGCGACATCATCAAAAAATAATTATAGCAGCAGTTTTATACAACATTATTGGTAGTGACGTAAACAATATACAAGTGTTTGTGAATCGTTTTGTTTTACAGTGAGTGATTGAAATGTCTTTGGATAGCTGAATTTATATTACAAAGATGTGATTGAGTGCAGAAATAATCAATAAACAAACAGAAGTCACTTTGATCGGCCGTTGCTTTTTGACCTGTCCGATTTAACTGGAGGTCATTGCCGAGTTACTATGGTAATATATGAATACAGTGTAGAACTGTAAATGGAGGTAGTGCTGTGAGTCCGGAGAACTTTCCGGAAAATTTCATATTTTTCCAGAAAATTTCCATCATGGAGGACAACTCTGATGCCTTCTTCCTAAACTGAGTTTGATAAATTACCGTCGCAAAGGCATACAGACAGTAAACTTTTGATCTACCGTCTAACATTCCTTAACTAACACACGTTGAACTGTATCACGGCTGTAAAAGGGTTGTGTGTAATGCTAAAAGTTTAAAAGAGTTGATTTTAAAAAAAATTCAGTTTAATTAATGCTTCAGAAAACTCATGTATATACTGTGTTGCTATGTACTGTTTTGTAGAATTTGCAAGTCCAGAGTTTGATGAGTTTCTGGACTTGATTGGCACTCGAGTACAGCTGAAGGGTTTCCAGCAGTACAGAGGTGGCTTGGACGTTAAGAGTAAGTGCTGTCTATAGACAGTTAACCCTAGGTTAGTCGTTTCTAAGTTCCTGTCTTTCTAGGCCTAATTTGAAGGCTCGTGTTGAGTGCACCATAGTAGAAGAAGAATATCCATTGAATGTTATAGCACAGACTATAGCACCACAGCTGCCCCATACGGGCTCTGGGCTATAATGTGTCCTGATTCATATGTCTATGCCTTACTTAACTTATTTACATACTTTTTTCCTTATTCACTCCGTTACTTATCTGCTTGTTTGAGAATATGCCGGTTCCATTTCAGGCTGGATGTTGTAAGAGGCGACCAAACCTGGCCTTAGTTTCTTAGGTCGACTCCTCCGAGTTGACGTAATAGAGTGGGTCTCAAATGTCCGTCTGTCTGTCTGTACGTCCGTCCACAAAAAGTTTCTTCGATTTCAATGAAATTTGGTATGTAGGTAGAGGTCGATGAGTGACGCATGACTGTGTACAGTATGACCCGATCCAAGGTCAAGGTCACGAGCCCTCGAAAGTCGGAAATTTGACCATTTTCAAAGGCTATCTCCTCCCCCATTTATAATGGGGGCTGGCAAGTGAACACGGATTCTTATATTAGAGCACAATACCTAAACCTTATCCGGGCCAGATTTTTCAATTGTGTCCCAGTTTCTCTGTCACGTGACTTTGAGTAAGTACGAGTCGACTGCCAGTCCCGTACGGGGCTAATTTAGTATGTTTATTTTGTGTAGTTTTATATTTTGGTATGGTTGCATGTTTGCTTTTGTTGTGTTGGGTTTAGTTTCTTCAGTACCAAGCCAAGAGATTGGCCGGGAAGAACGTCGCCGAAATGACCTATTTAGTGTCGGGTGGGACGTAAAACCTTAACTCAGTCAGTAATTAAAACACACATGGTAGTGATGGAACAGTTTAGACGTTAGCAACAACCGGTGATGTGCACATTTATTATAGTGGATCATGCAGCCATGAACACGTGTGTGGTGGCGGTGTTGCGTAGTGGTAACGTCGTTGGTCTCAATGAACGAGGTTAACCTACGCTGAGCCCGGTTAGTACTCGGATGGGTGACCGTGTCCGGGTTCGACTGCCGGAGGCAACACGTTATTTCGGTATGTAACCAACCACCCAGGTCGACTCAGCCTTTACCCTCCGTTGGACCGTAAAATGAGTACCAGCCAAAGGGCGGTGATGCTCTGCGGCTGGGGAGAAAAGGCAGGCATGGTGTAATTTGCAGGTAAATCTGTGTGATCCATGTCTGATCGCATTAGAGGTAGTTGTTACGACGATGCGCTATACAAATCGGCGTATACTTTACTTATTTTACTTTGTGATACGGGTTGCTAAGTTTCATAGGTGAAATTCTATTAGTGTACATGAACTAATGTGTTGATGTGTGGGTGGTACAGCGGACTCATCAGGAGCGTGGTCACTGTATACCACCGTCAGAGAATACGAGATTATGTTCCATGTGTCAACATTGCTGCCGTTCACGTCAAACAACCGACAACAGGTGCGTCATTATGTCATGATGCACACGTCACTCAGTCGTCAGCTTTTCAATCTTCTTTTCCTCCACTCTGGACCAAGTGGCTCAGAGGGCACCTTGTCTTTCAGGGATACTTGAAGCATGTTTTCTACAGACTGAATACTCTAACATGTCACCCTGCCAGCAGTTCCAAAACGTTGAAGGGAATCAAAAGCAGGAAAAACCTCCCATACTAACTGATGCTGCATCCTTTATGTGGATGGTAAAAAAAGGGTAAAGGCTTCCCATACTCGTTTACCAAGCACTGGGCCCAGAGCTGATCCAGGTGTACAGGCAGTCAGCCTGCAGGTGACTATAAGTCATCCAACCGGCTATAGGCTGCCATTACTTTCCGCCAGGCCTGCGGTTACCTTCCCAGCCGCAGAGCATCGCCGCCCCTTGGCCGGTACCAAGTTATACTGCTTGGTGACAGAGGCATATAGGTATGAACAACTTGCCGAAGGTTGTTATGCAGCTTTTGCCCCAAGTAGGATTTGAACCCACGACCTGTCGATCGTAAGTCCAACACTCTACCCGTTGTGCCACAGCGCTACCTGTATGTGAATAGGTAGACATGCAAAAGTTTTGATGTCGTCTGAACTGGATGGGATTCCTAGATACTTACTGAGTCTATCTGGCTCTGAGTTGGTCATTCCTGCACAAGCCGGCACTACTCACAACATGCAGCCATCTGTCATCTGACTGCATTGAGTAGTGATTGATATGGTCACTCGACACCTAGTAGTAAGCTGTAATTGGACGTTTGCTTCCTCGCACGGGCGGCGCCATCTGGTGAATGCTTACAGGGTGAAGGCCTGGTGTGGTTGATCGGAGCGGTGGTGTGTTTGCTAGCTGCATGCCGCGGGTCCAATTGTACGTTAACTTGTACAGTGCATGGCCACAATTTGCACTGCAGCACCATTGGCTCTTGCCAATCAACTGCCACTTCCAAGATTCTAAAGCGCGGCTGGTCATGGTGATAATCCAACCTTTACCTGTTTTACCTTTGTTACAGACATCCCTGGCCCTGGGAGATATCGGGAACACCAGGTCAGCCTGTAATCCGGCCTTGGTACTGCGAGTGGCATTAAACCCTTCTGAATCAATACCCTTCAACATGAAGTGAGATCATAATTTCTATTTAGTTTTTTGGCTATGTTTTACCCACACATCAACATAAAATGCCAATATTTTATACTAGTTACAGGTTACTTTCGTGTGAAATTCTGTGGTGTCTTTTGGTCTCCACATAAAGAAAGAATCCAGTCCTGATGTAATCAGGAGACGTCAGTGAATGTCAACTAACGCGACAATATTATTTGTGTTAGTAAGTGGCTTACTTACTTACTTACTTACTATTTGTGTTAACAGTTGCTGCGGAAGCGTCATATCGGCAATGACATTGTGACAATAATCTATCAAGAGCCTGGTGCTTTGCCATTCACACCCAAGTCTATTCGCTCTCAGTTCCAGCATGTGTTCATCATTGTCCGAGCTCATCAAACAATTTCTGGTTTCACGGAGTACAGGCAAGAGGCTGTTCACTTCTGATTACTTACTTTGTACTCACAGTAAATTATTGTGAATTACGACTTTTATTGATTCTTTCGTTTTTTAGGTCGACTATTCTGATTTGACCTAATAAAGAGGGTCTCAAATGTCCGTCCGTCGGTACGTCCGTCCATCCATAAAAAGTTTCTTCGATTTCAATGAAATTTGGCATATAGGTAGAGGTCGATGAGTGATGCACGACGATATGCAGTATGACCCGATCCAAGGTCAAGGTCAATGTCATGAGCCTTTCAAAGTTGGAAATCTGGCCATTTTCAAAAGCTGTCTCCTCTGCCATTTACAATGGGAGGTGGCAACTGACCATAGATTCTTAAACTAGGACACAATATCTGAGTTTGCTCAGGCCGGATTTTTGATATTTGTCCTAGTTTTTGTGTCACGTGACTTTGAACTTAGCAGAAATGTCAAGTGTGAAGAGTCGACCGTCAGTCCCGCACAGAGCTAATTTATTACCATTTATCTTTGGTATATTTAAGCATTGTGGTTTTGTTTAACTACACGTTTTACTTTTCTGATTTTGTAGTGGTTTCTCGTATATGATGCGAAGAATGTATGTGGACTGTTTGAAAGGCATACCTGGGAATTGTTTTTTATTTATGATCGTTTGACACTGACCTTTTATTTTGTTTCAGCATTGCTGTTTCTCGTTCCAAGAATGTTCCAGCGTTTGGGCCGACGTTTGCAAAAGATGTTCGATTTGAAAAGTCGTCAACATTTCGAGATTTATTACTAGTCAAAGGTTCATTAGTAATACATTCTGTTCTTGATTGATATTAGCTGTGTGTGTACCATTTTATACTAGCGGCTTAGCCGGCCGAAGACCGGACACGAAGTCGGACCGCAGGGCCACACCCCACACCTCAGTGCCTTCGGCGCCTCGGTAGCGTTTGAGACAGTCCCGCATGGAAGGCTACTGGCCACGCCCCCAAGCCCATGCCCGATTGGCACGTGCCACTGTCGTAGCACAGGCCAGCGCAGGCGAGCCTGCAAACTCGGACCGCAGCCAATGTAAATGCCAGCCTGCGTCGCCCGTGGGGACCGTCTCGATGTGGGCAATTCCGTTTTACGAGATTTTACACATTAAGGGTCGAAATTTTCGGCATGTTTTTTATCCATTCAAGTCTACCTATGACCTCTATGAACCATGCAAAGTTTCATGGAAATTGGTCCGCGCGTTTTTCTGAAATCCGGAACACGAACAGACGCTGCAGCTTGGACAGACAGATGCAGCAACTTTATATGTATATATGTAGTGTATGCTTTGCATTATAATTACTCTCCAGCCACCAATGTGAGGGGCATTAATCAAAGCTGATCTGCTATTCACTATTACAATTTTATGTATGCAAAAATTTTTATTGTTTGCATGTTCTGCGAGTCTTTGTATATGATGTTTATCATATATTCATAAGAATTTTCTTATGTACATGCAGCCCACAATGATCGTATTGACTAGATAGCTTGCACCATTAATATCTTGAAGACTGAGCAAATAGAGTCATGGTTACTACGTCGAATGTAAATAGGAAGTCATAGGCTGCCTGTCATTTGCCGTGACCGTGGGTATTGCCTAATCACTGGAAAGGACCGAAATGACCATCGACTGAGCGGGTGTCGTTTCAGGGTGCCATAACGGCAATACTGCTCGTTGATTTTAGCAGTGTTTCTTAGAAAAAAAATTAAATTTAAGCTGCAGCAGTGTGTGAGAAGAGAGCTGGGTTTATTCTGCATGAAGCCCATTGCATGCATTTGACAGATACACACACCTCTAGCCTTACTTCTCAGATCTCTTCAAACCTTTCCCGTATTGAAATCTCAACTTAAAACTTACCTTCTCACTCCGTTACATATTTGAATATCCCCTGCCACATAGTGAACGTCCGCGTCCCAGATTCAAGCGTGGGCTTTATTACTTTGCTTGTCATGCGGCGCTGAACAAACTCCCGACCAGCATTCGAACTGCACCATCTCTCTCAACGTTCAAAAATCGGCTTAAGACTCATTTGTTTTTGCAGTTGTATTTTGTAGCTTGACTATCAACTTAATTCAAGCGGCATATGTTCTACGGCGCTCTTGTAGTGACTTTAGGGACATGTTACGGCGCCTTATAAATTGTCGTTTAATTAATTAATTAATTACTTATTTTTTATTGATTGATTTACACCTGCTTACTTAGCTGAACTTGTACTAGTTAAGTCTTTCAATCGTTAGAGAGACTGCACAGAGGATGCAGTGTTCCATCCCTTGGTAGATCAGTGATGGTGTCAGTATGTTGAGTGCTTTGACAACGTTGGTGGTGCTTTCTTGATTCGCCGACTGAATGTTGAGGATGGAGATGTCATAATCTTCAGCATCTGTGTGTTTCTCACTACCACTGCTACTTCATTTAACGGTTGTTTTTCCAGGTAAACCCGGATCAGCCAGTTGTCCTTCGGAGTCACTCGGATCTTGCTGCTTCACTTATTCTATACGAGAACGTCTGGGATTAGTGGAACAGGGATTGTTTGGTCCTTTCTGCCATCAAACTATCAGTGTCACAAAGCACTAACTCCAGTGAGTGGACTGGCCTCATCCCTTCTTCCATCATTGGACCAGACTCCTGGTGAAAGGGACATGGTTCCCTTTATGCCGGCTGAATGACACCAGTACCAAAAGTACATTTCTCGTGATGAATGGTTGAACGCTCGTGCGTATGAATTATTAGAAATAATTCTTTGGTAGGCGGACGCTCCCAGGCTGAGGTTTGGACCCCGGCCACTGAGTGCATCGTGCTCCACTGCACATGGCTCCTGAGTGCTGTGACCACTGGGCCACATGGGCAGGTCCATTTTTGAGGGTTATGGACAATGGTTGGTTGCGTGGCTCGGTGGTAGAACGTCGGTCTTCGGCCGGCGTACTTTCTCTGTCCTGCGCTGGACCTGTAGCTGACGGGTGACCACTTTTGTGGGTAAACCATCCGCTATATGTCAA